>WBZR01001547.1_pt1 | contig 28074 bp, 28 predicted proteins | sample 5204231 | NCBI WGS metagenome assembly WBZR01 (sample SAMN12412403, study PRJNA552823) | activated sludge metagenome | isolation source: activated sludge from anammox sidestream of wastewater treatment plant... | place: USA: Virginia | collected 2017-08
TGCCAGAAGGCGCTCTCCGACGCGGAGCAAAAGGTGAAGATACTCCTGTCCCGCGACGGCGAGGCGGGACTGCAGGCCTTCGAGGCCGCAGATCCCGACACCAACGACAAAGACGAATAACCGCCCCATGTCCTTCGATGCCACCGTGCGCGCCCTGCAGGCGCGCAGCGAAACCGCGCTTGATCGCTGGTTGCCTCCGACCACCCTGCCGCCCACGATGCTGCACGAAGCGATGCGCTATTCCGTGCTGGGCGGCGGAAAGCGCGTTCGGCCCCTGCTCGTCTACCTGGCCGGGGAGGCGGTGGGAGCAGAGCTGGAGGCCTTGGACGCGCCGGCGGTAGCGGTCGAGCTCATCCACGCCTACTCGCTGGTGCACGACGACCTGCCCGCCATGGACAACGACGACCTGCGGCGGGGACGCCCGACCTGCCACCGCGTCTTCGGCGAGGCGACGGCAATCCTGGCCGGCGATGCGCTGCAGGCGCACGCGCTGCACGTGATCGCGCAGGCCACCGCGGGCGGTCTCACGCCCGCGCAGCGCCTGGCCATGGTCGATACCCTGGCCGGCGCCAGCGGCTCGCTGGGCATGGCCGGCGGACAGGCCCTCGACCTCGCCGCCGTGGGCCGCCATCTCACGCTCGAGGAACTGGAGAACATGCACCTGCACAAGACCGGGGCTCTCATCCGCGCCAGCGTTCGCCTGGGCGCGCTGGCCTGCGCCTCGGTCACCGAAGTGACGCTCGCGCGCCTGGACGAGTATGCACGCTGCATCGGCCTGGCATTCCAGGTCCAGGACGATATTCTCGACATCGAGGGGGCGACCGAGACCATCGGCAAACCGCAGGGCTCCGACGCCGCTCGCAACAAGCCGACCTATCCGAATCTGCTCGGTCTGGAGGGGGCCAAGGCGGTGGCGGATCGCCTGTACAAGGACGCCATCGGGGCCATCGCGATACTGGGCGCGCAGGGAGACACTCTGCGGGCGATGGCCGATTACATCGTCCGCCGCGACCGCTGATGGCCGCAATACGGAAACTCCTCTAGAATCCGGACGAACCGGCACATGCCGTTGAACTCGGTGCGCCGCGCACGCATCTGAACACTGGAGAGCCGCCTGCGCCAGCGGGCATACCGCACAGAGGAGCACGCCTGATGAACAAGCCCGTCGGGATCGCCGAGACCATCCCTGACACGCAGTCCACGGAGGACCTGCGCCGTATTTCCATCGATCGCGTCGGCATCAAGGATATCCGCCATCCGGTGGTCGTACGCGACCGATCCGGGCGGGAGCAGCACACCGTCGCCAAGTTCAACATGTATGTCGGCCTGCCCCACAACTTCAAGGGCACGCACATGTCGCGCTTCGTGGAGATCCTCAACGAGCACGAGTACGAGATCTCGGTGGAGAGCTTCATGCGCATGGTCAACGAGACGGCCGGCCGCCTGGACGCCCGCGACAGCCACGTCGAGATGACCTTTCCGTACTTCGTCCAGAAGGCCGCGCCCGTCTCCCGGGTGAAGAGCCTGATGGACTACGACGTGACCTTCGTCGGTGAGGTCAAGAGCGGCCGCCCGGAGATCTGGGTGAAGGTCCTGGTGCCGATCACCTCCCTGTGCCCGTGCTCCAAGAGCATCTCCGACTACGGCGCGCACAACCAGCGCTCCCACGTGACCGTCTCCGTGCGGATCCGGAGATTCCTCTGGATCGAGGAGATCATCGACATGATCGAGAAGATCGCGTCTTGCGAACTGTACGGGCTGCTCAAGCGCCCGGACGAGAAATACGTGACCGAGCGCGCCTACGACAATCCGAAGTTCGTCGAGGACATCGTGCGCGACGTCGCCATGCAGCTCAACGGCGACGGGCGCATCGCCGCCTACGTGGTGGAGTCCGAGAACTTCGAATCCATCCACAATCATTCCGCCTACGCGATGATCGCACGCGACAAGGATGACCGGCCGCCCGGTGCCGGCGGTGCGGCTCAGACATAGGGATGCCGGGATCTTGACGGCGCCAGTGCCGTGGATGGTGCGCCGTGTGTAACTGATTGTTTGTCCTGACCTTGCGTGGCCTGGCACACGCGATGCAGGACCGGGGACGTGTAACACAGTCTAGCGACTGTTGCACTCCTCCCTTGGGTCTTGCAGGGCGCCTCGGGCGCCCTGATTTTTCCGTAAGCCTCCGTTCAGCTCCGGCGCCGGATTATATTCACGGATATCAGACCGCACCGCGCAGCCCCCCGCACCCGTTCAGGGACGCCCGAGGCCCATATCGATGAAGCCAGGATGCTGGTCGCCGGTGTTCCCGGCGCTGTTGGCGCTGGTCGGCTCCCTTTGGAGCGCGGCACCGTCCGTGGCCGGCGAGGTCGACATGCGCGATTACATCATGCTCGATGAGGGCATGACCGAGGCCGAGGTGCTGTATCGACTGGGTCCGTACGATTACGAAACGGTCTACTCGGACTATTATCACATTCCGATCCGCAAGCGCTGGGCCTACATGCCCGCGTATGGAAAGCGTGGCTGGATCACCGAGATCACCTTCGACCATCGGGGACGGGTCCAGCAGATAGAACGCTACCGACCCTGAGTCGCCGGCGGCGGCCTCATCCGCCGCCGTCACCGCGCTTCGCGTCCTCCCAGAGCGCCTCCATCTGCGACGCTGTTGCCTCCGCGATCGCCTTGCCCTGGCTGGCGAGATTTCTCTCGATGTGAACGAAACGCCGCTCGAAGCGGCCGTTCGCCCCGCGCAGGGCCTGCTCCGGATCGACGTCCAGGTGCCGGGCCAGGTTGACACAGGCAAACAGCAGGTCGCCGAGCTCGGCTGCCGTGCGCTCCCGCCCCTGCCCGAGGCTGTCGCGCACCTCGCGCAGCTCCTCGAGGACCTTGTCGAACACCGGTCCTGGCTCTGGCCAGTCGAAGCCGACCTGCGCAGCCCGCCGCTGCAGCTTGGCCGCGCGGGTGGTGGCCGGCAGGCCGAGGGCGATGCCGTCGAGCGTTCCGCCGCCCGCGTTTCCCGCACGGCGTTCACGCGCCTTGATCTCCTCCCACTGCCGCGACTGTTCCCCGGCGTCGCCGACGGCGGCACCGGCGAACACGTGCGGATGCCGGGCGACCAGTTTTTCGCATATCGCTTCGACCACCGAATCGAAACTGAACCAGCCGCGCTCCTGCGCCATCCGGGCGTAGAACACGATCTGGAACAGCAGATCGCCGAGCTCGCCGGGCAGCGCGTCGTAACGCCCGCTCTCGATCACATCGGCGACCTCGTAAGCCTCCTCCAGCGTATGCGGCGTGATGCTCGCGAAGGTCTGCTGGCGATCCCACGGGCAGCCGCATTCCGGATCCCGCAGGCGGTCCATGATCTCCAGCAGTCGCCCTATATTCGTCATCTCGATGCGCCCGTTCATCGGCGTATGGCGGCCGCCGCCGCGGCACGCCCCGGTTGATCTTACCCGCTAATTCACATGTAGAATGAACGGCATGCGGGAATTTCGGTCGAAACTGGACAAATTGCTGATGTGACCGTCATGTCACCACTCATCCTGAGGCTCGACATATCCGGCATACCGATTACCTGGATACCTTGGGAGGATGCGGTGTGCCTGTACAGCCGGGACATGATCGCCTGGACCGCTGGCGAGAGCGTGTTCACTTTTCACGGCGGCATCTCGCGGCGCACCGGGGTCCCGTCGCTGGTGACGGTCAATTCGATAATCGCCGTCAAACGCTCCGACCGTCACGGCTACCAGCGCCGGGGCATCCCGCCGCTGAACAATCGCGAACTGTTCCTGCGCGACGGCAGCCTCTGCATGTACTGTGGTGACGAGTTCCACGACAGCCAGCTCACCCGCGACCACGTCATCCCGCTGTCACGGGGCGGCCGGGATGGCTGGTCCAATGTGGTCGCCGCGTGCAAGTCGTGCAACGCGCGCAAGGGGAATCGCCTGCCGGAAGAGGCAGGCGTGAGCCTGCTGGCGATCCCCTACGTGCCCAACTGGGCGGAGTTCCTGGCGCTGAGCAACCGCCGGATCCTGGCGGACCAGATGGAATTCCTGAAGTCGCAGTTCAAGCAGAAGGGCCGCCTGCTCAGCTTCCAATAGCCGCGCGCGGGGATGCCCCCAATCCGCATTGGCCCGGCGAGCGGCCTGCGCCGGAGCAGGTCCGGTCGCCAGCGATGGCCGAACCCGGCGACCCCGTGGCGCACCGCGCGGGAAACGCCCGGCATTCCGGTTACAATCCCCCCATGCATACGTTCATCCCATCAGCTGGTCTGCGGGTGCTGCCGTGAGTCGGGCCTTCGTCAAGGAACCCGACGGCGATGCCGCCGACACCGATTTGCCTGAGCGGCCGCTGAGCGAGCATCCGCTCTATGTCACGCCCCGCGGCCTGCGCAAGCTGCAGCAGGAACTGCACGAACTGCGCGAGCAGCGGCGCGGCCTCCAGGCCAGCGGCGATGACATGACGGCCATGGCCGAGTTGAAGCGGGTCGAGCGCGACGAGCGCTATCTCGAGCAATGCGTGCAGAACGCGATACTGGTCGCGCCGCCGGCATCCCACGATGAGATCCGCTTCGGCGCCGCCGTGGATCTCCTGGATGAAGACGGCCATCATCACCACGTCTTGATCGTCGGCGAACAGGAGGCCTGCGCGCCAGCCGGACTGATAAGCTGGGTGTCACCGCTGGCGCGCTCGCTCATCGGGCGTCGCGTGGGCGACGTCGTCACCTGGGAGCGGCCGGCCGGGAACGTGGAGCTGGAGATTACCGGCATCAGCTATCCCGATCTCAGCTAGTCCCTCGGAACCGGCAAGCTTCCGGGAATTCCAGTCACGCACGTCCGATGGCACCCCCTTCACACGGCTCCTGGCGGCAGAGCGAGCGCATGCGCACGGTGCAGGCTCCCATCATTCCAACGGTGGGCAGGTGGATCCACGAGCACCCGGGCACGCTATCGCTCGCGCAGGGCGTGGTCTTCTACCCGCCCCCGCCGGAGGCGCTGCGCGCCGCCGAGCACTACCTGCAGCATGGTCATCACAAGTATGGCGCCGTGCAGGGAATCTCGAGTCTGCGCGCCGCAATCGCGGCCAAGCTCAAGCGCGAGAACGGCATAGACGTCGACGGCGACGGCGAACGTATCGTCGTCACGGCGGGCGGCAACATGGCCTTCCTGAACGCCATGTTCGCGATCTGCGACGCAGGCGACGAGGTCGTGTTGCCACTGCCGTACTATTTCAACCACGAGATGGCGATACGCATGGTCGGCGCCCGGCCGGTGCTGGTGCCGGCCGCACCGGATCTCAATCTCGATCTGCAGGCCCTGCGCAATGCGATCACGGCACGCACGCGCGCCGTCGTCACCGTCTCACCGAACAACCCCACCGGCATGGTCTACGCCCGGGAGCAATTGAGCGCCGTGAATGCGCTGTGCCGGGACATGGGCATTTATCACGTCAGCGACGAGGCCTACGAACACTTCACCTACGCCGGGAGTACGCATTTTTCCCCGGGTTCGCTGTCGGACAGCGCGCTCCATACCATATCCATTTTCTCGCTGTCGAAGAGCTTCGGCTTTGCCGCCTGGCGCATCGGATACATGGTGCTGCCGGAACACCTCTTCGACGCGGTCATGAAGGCGCAGGACACCAACCTCATCTGCGCGAACCTGCTCGCGCAGGAGGCTGCTGCCGCAGTCATCGAAACCGGCACCGCCTACCGGGAGGAAAGGCGCCGTACGCTGAGCGGCGTTCGCGAGATGGTGATGCGGGAGCTTTCGGAGCTCGGCGACACCTGCCGGCTCTCGGCATCGACCGGCGCGTTCTACGTGCTCATGCGGCTCGATGCGGAGATGGACCCGCTGTTGCTCACGCAGCGGCTCATCCGCGAGCACCGCGTGGCCGTATTGCCGGGGTCGGCGTTCGGCATCGGAGAGGGCTGCACGATACGCGTGTCCTACGGCGCCCTGGATCCGGACTCCGCCATCGCCGGCGTGAAACGGCTGGCCAATGGCATTCGCACCACGCTCCGCGGCGGCCACTGAACTCGCTGCCCTGGCGGCAATCTGAGAACCCGGAAACAAATGAACATCAAGGAGACAATCCCCGTGCGAGTGAACCTCCTGCTTGCCATCACCCTGCTCCTGCCCGCAGCGATTTCGGACGCGGCCGACGTCGAGGATCACTACGTCATCTGGGGACTGGGCCAGAATTCCTGCCATAGCTACAACCAGGCGCGTGCGGCCGGCGAATTCGAGCACTACAAAGGGTATGTAACCGGCTACATCACGGCCTACAACGCCTTCATGCCCGAGACCTACAACATCGTTCCGGACATGGACATGAACGCGATCATCGCGTGGCTGGATGCGCACTGCGCCGACAGCCAGACGATGAGTTTCGCCGACGCGATGCATGCACTCGTCGAGGAGATGCACGAGAAGCGGCAGAAGGCCAGCCCCGCGAACGGCGCGCGGTGGCCTTGAATCTTCCGGAAGCCAGTTGCCTGCCCGCGGGCGACCTGGCCGCCGTCCTGCGCGGCTGCCTTCGCACTGCGCCCGAGTACACGCCGTCGCGCTCCGCGGCGAGGTTGCGTCCGGCCGCGGTATTGATACCGATCGTGAGCCGCGGTGGGGGAAACGCCGTGCTGTTCACCCGCCGGGCGCCGGCGCTGACCCATCATGCCGGGCAGATCTGCTTCCCGGGCGGGACCGTCAGTGCGGCGGACACGACCTACGCGCAGGCAGCGCTGCGCGAACTGGAGGAGGAGACGGGGATCGCCCGCCGTCACGTGCACCTCGCAGGCGCGCTGCCGGAGCTCGACACCCGAACCGGCTTCAGCGTAGTGCCCGTGGTCGGCGTGATCGAGGAGGGTTTCCGCCTGGTGCTGCAGCAGACCGAAGTGGCCTCGGTTTTCGAGGTCCCCCTGCCATATGTTCTGGATCGCCGAAATTACCAATTGCGGCCGGTGCCCGATCGCGATCAAGCTCGCGTTTTCGACGCTATCCAATATGGTAATGATCTCATCTGGGGTGCGACGGCGACGATGCTCGTCCGTCTCGTCGCGATCCTGAACAATCTCGCCCCGGATTTGCAAAAATCGCTACGCACTACAAGGGGAAATTGCGATTTCTGAAAAAATGGTTCATTATCAGCACCTAAAGGTCGAAAGACCTTGGGGCCCTTCGTGATAAGTGATAAACAGGAGATAACATCATGCAGATGAAGTTCGTTAAAGTTTCCGCACTGGCCATGATCCTCGCGATGGCAGCCGGCTGCCAGCAGATCACCCGTGAGGAGTTCGAGGCCGTGAAGTCGACGGCCGACACGGCGCTGAGCGAGGCACGTGCGGCCAAGTCTGCTGCTGACGCTGCTGCCTCCGCGGCCAGCGCGGCCCAGGCGTCGGCTGACGAGGCCAAGCGTGCGGCTGACGAAGCCAACGCCTGCTGCAAGGCCAACAGCGACAAGATCGACCAGCTGTGGAACCGCATCATGCGCAAGTAATTGCGCCTGAGACGACAGCAGTTACTTAATCTGTAGATGAATCCCCGGTGATCGCAGGATCACCGGGGATTTTTTCGTGCGCGCGCCGCGCGGTTTCGGCCATCCCGCTGCCGGGCGCCTCGTTACCAGACCTGGCCGGCGTCAGTGGCCTGATCCTGATCGCCGGCGGCATCCGCTGTGCGTTGCCCGGCCGGCCGATAGAACCACTGGCCTATCCCGACCGGAATGCCGTTGCGCATGCCGATGGCGCTTCGCACCTGGTTCCAGTCCACCTCCGATCCGGATTCGCCGATCACCTTGATGAGCTGATTGACGACGTTGTCGTACTGATCGTGCGCGGCGGTCGGATCCTCCTCGAGATGGGGATGTGCCTCGAGGTACAACGCGCCATTCAGTCGTCCGAGCTTGATGGGCTGATTGATGATGCGCACCGGCGTGCCGACATCGACCTGATGGAACAACGACTCGATGTCCTTGGGGTACATGCGGATGCAGCCGTGCGTCACCCTCATCCCGATGCCCTCGACCTTCGCCACGTCGGTGCCGTGAATGTAATACTTCGGTAGTCCGAGCTGCAGCTTGAACAGACCCATCGGATTATTCGGGCCGGGAGGAACCACGGCCGGCAGCACCTCTCCCCAGTCGCGCAGGTGCTCGGCGCGTATGGATGCCGGCGGCACCCAGGTGGGGTTTTCGATCTTCTTGACCACCTTCGTCACACCGTGAGGGGTCGTCCAGTCCTCGCGGCCGATGCTGACGGGATGCGTGACGACCACCTGCGGCTGCCCCTGCGGCCGCTTCGGGTAGTAGTACAGACGCATCTCGGGCACGTTGATGACGATGCCCTCCCGCGGGCTATCCGGCAGCACGTACTGGCTGGGCACCACGACTTCCGCGAATGTGTTGTGCGCGATCATGTCCACGCCCGGATTCGCAATCTTCAAATCCTGATAACCCTGGTCGTAGGCCATCGCGACGTCCACGACGCGCGCGTTCGGTGGCACCGTGGCCATGTTGAGGGCACCGATGACGTTGTCGCCGTTGGCGGGCAGCAAGAACGTCTCCGCCGATACGGAGAGACTGGCGAGCAACATCAGACCTGCGCTCAGGCCGCGACGCATGCGTGCACTGCGATACTCAAAGGCAAAGGTTTCCGTCTGACTCATGGTTACGCTCGTTCCTGGCCGGGCCCCGCTAAAGTTCATCAAAATTTCGACCGGACAAATCCGCCGGTGTTCGCAGTTCTCGTTCGCCGGGCGCAATCATGCCGCATTTGTCGAATGAAAACCAGTTTCGACACAAAGGCTTAGAAGCTCGACCCGCCCTGGCTCCGCAGCCTGCCGGCCGCCATGGCGAGCCAAGCCCAGCCTGCGCACAGCAACAGGCCGCCGAGCGGAGTCAGGATCCCCCACCATCTCGCGCCGGTCAGCACGAGCAGGTACAGGCTGCCGCTGAACAGCACTGCTCCCGCCGTCAGCAACCACGCCGATCGGCGCACCGGCACCTGGATGGCCGGCGGAACCTGCCATGTGCCGATGGCAAACAGCGCGAGCGCATGCAGGAAGTGGTAAAGGACCGCGGTGCGAAACGTCGACATCGCACCGGCGTCGATGCGAGTTCCCAGCGCATGTGCCCCGAAGGCGCCGGCGACAACGGCCAGGAGCGCCGCCCAGGCCCCCACCCTGAGAAAAATGCAGTTCCTCACGCCTCGCCCCGTTGCACACCCTCGAGACTACCCTGTCGCCCACCGAAGTTCGAGTGCAACTGCGATATGATTCGAACAATGGGCATGATGCGGCAGTCGGCGGCCGGTCTGCTGGCCGTCGCGACACTCCTTCCCGGCGCCGGCGTCGCGAAACAGATCGGTGAACCGACGGAGATCTCGGCAAGCTATCGCACCGGCGATACCTTCATGGGCATCCGTCTGCTCGGGACGGTTCGCCTTGCCAGCGATCCGGTCGACGGTCACGCCGCGAGCGGCCTGTCCGGTCTGGCCTGGGACGAGGACGAGCAGCTGCTCTACGCGGTTTCCGACCGCGGATATCTGCTGCACATGCAACCCCGGTTCGACGAGGGACGCATGGTCGGCGTCGAGCTCACGGCTACGCACGGCCTGCGCGGCAGGAAACAGAACAGGCTGCCGCATTATCTCGGCGACGCCGAGGGGCTGGCCATCGTCAACGGCGGTAACGGCGCGGCGGGCGACGCGGAGCTGCTCATCTCCTTCGAGGGTACGCCGCGCGTCGATCGCTATCGCCCGAACGGGCAGTGGATCGCGAGCGTGCCCATGCCCGAGATCCTCAGGGACGGGTCGCGATATGCGTGCAACAACTGCCAGCTCGAGGCCATCGCACTGGATCCCCTCCTCGGTCTGCTGCTTGCTCCGCAGCGCCCCCTGCGCGGCCAGCCCCGCAATCTCCACACCGTCTACGACGAGAGGGCGCGGGGGTGGAGTTTCCCGGCCATTGCCGATAGCCACTGTTCGTTGGTGGACCTCGCCAGCACGCCCCAGGGCGGGCTGCTGGTGCTGGAACGCCGCTACCGGAATGTATTCTCGCCGGTGATCTTCGCCATTCGTCGCCTGCGCGTGGATCCCGCGCGCCAGCCAGGCGGCGGCGCCGTGGCCGTCGAGGACGTGGCGGTACTCGACAACACGCAGGGATGGTCAGTCGACAATTTCGAGGGGCTCGCGCACCATCGCGACAACCGCTACTTCATGGTGAGCGACGACAACAACAGTGCGCTGCAGAGCACGCTGCTGGTCTATTTCGAGATCGACGAACCAGGGCAGGGCCCGGGATGACACCCCCGGGGCACGCCGTGAACAGGGTCCGTTCCGGAAGATGCGGTACACCGCCGCCATGATGCACAAGGACGCCCGCAGGCAGTCGGGCTTCAGCGGCTGCCGCACGTATGGCAGAGCGAACGGCAGGAACACCGCGAGCGTCACCGCCTCCTGCATGAGCTTCAACTGCGCCGACGTTCGACCGCACCAGCAGGCCGGCGGTCTGCAGCGCGACGGGCATGATTGCACCCGGCGGGGAATCTCAGCGTTCGAGCAGGCGCGGCATAAGCTCGACGAGATTGCACGGACGCGTGCGGTAATCGAGCTGGTCGCGGATCAGCCGGTCCCAGGCCGTGCGGCATGCCCCGGGCGACCCCGGAAGGCAGAACACGTACCGACCGTTGGCCACACCGGCGATGGCGCGGGATTGAAGGGTCGAGGTCTTGATCTCCTCGTAGGACACCACCCGGAACATCTCCCCGAAGCCGTCGAGTTCCTTGTCGAACAGTACGCGTACGGCCTCCGGCGTGCCGTCCCGGCCGGTGACGCCCGTACCGCCCGTGAGCAGCACGACCTGCAGCTCCGGCTCGATCAGCCAGTTCGAGACGATTGCCCGGATCGCATAGACGTCATCCCGGCAGATCCGGCGGCCCGCGAGGCGATGACCCGCCGACTCCAGCCGCTCCACCAGCGTGTCGCCGGACTTGTCGTTGTCCGGTAGTCTCGTGTCAGAAACAGTCAGCACGCCGATGCCGAGCGGGACGAACTGACGTTCACTGCGGTGCTCCATCGTGTTGCTCACGGCTACGGTGATCGAATCGACCTCGGGTATCATAGCACCGCACCCGCCTCCGGCAGCGATGACAGGCAAGCTCCCCGGTCCCGACGATGACGACCTGCGCCTCGACAAGTGGCTGTGGGCGGCGCGTTTCTTCAAGACGCGCGGACTGGCGCAAGAGGCGATCAAGGGCGGCAAGATAGAGGTCAACGGCGAGCGGCCCAAACCCGCGCGGCTCGTGCGCATCGGCGACATGCTGCGCATACGGCGCGGCCAGTTCGAATCCGTCGTCCGGGTCGCGGCGCTGTCGCGCCTGCGCGGGCCCGCGACTGCGGCGGCTGCGCTCTACGAGGAGACCGTCGAGAGCATCGCGCGCAGACAGGCCCTGGCGCGCGAGCTGCGGCTGACGGCGGCGAGCGCGCCACTGTTCGCCGGCCGGCCGAGCAAGCGCGACCGGCGCCATATCGTGCGCTTCACCCGCAAACGCGGCGACTGAGCATCCGCTGCCGTCCATCGCAGCCTTCCACTCGCGGCAATGCGCGCCTCGCTGACACGCCGCCGCATGGTTGCAATTCGCGGATGAATACCCGATAACTGGGCGCGCCACAGCCAGCGCGAGCACGGAACATGCCCCCCCACGATTCGATCGCCGCCATCGCCGCGAACATCGAGCAGGTGATTCGCGGCCAGCGCCCGGCGATCCGGCTGCTGCTCGCCGCGTTCACGAGTGGCGGGCACGTGCTGATCGAGGACTACCCGGGTACGGGCAAGACGACCCTGGCGAAGGCACTGGCCCGGTCGGTCGACGCACCGTTTCAGCGCATTCAGTTCACCCCCGACCTGCTGCCCTCCGACATCCTCGGCGCCTCGATCTACAACCCCCGCGATCAGAGCTTTCGGCTGCACCGCGGCCCCATCTTCACCGCGGTGCTGCTCGCCGATGAGATCAACCGCGCCTCGCCGCGCACGCAATCGGCACTGCTCGAGGCAATGGCGGAGTCCCAGGTCAGCCTGGAGGGGGAAACACACCTGCTCGATGAACTGTTTTTCGTGATCGCCACCCAGAATCCGGTCGAGACGCACGGCACCTATCCCCTGCCGGAGGCGCAGCTCGATCGCTTCGCCCTGCGGCTGCACCTGGGATACGTGACGCCGGCGCAGGAGATCGAGATCCTCGACGCGCACCGGGACCATCATCCGCTCGATGACCTGCGCGCGGTGGCCACCGTGGAGGAGGTGCACGCCATGCGCCGTGCAGCGACGACGATGCGGGTCAGCGAGGAGATCAAGCGATACATCGTTGATCTCGTCGCGGCCACGCGCACCGCCTCCGGCGTGCGGCTGGGCGCCAGTCCGCGCGCCTCCATCACGCTGCTGAAGGCCTCGCAGGCACTGGCACTCGCGGACGGAATGGATTACGTCTCCCCCGACTATGTCCAGGAACTGGCGATACCGGTGCTGGCGCACCGGATCGGACTGGAGGCCGAGGCCCAGTTCGGCGGGCTCTCGGCCGCGCAGATCGTCGAGGGCATCCTCCGGCGGCTGCCGGTGCCGCGCTAGGCGCGAACGCGCATGTGGCGTGCCGCTCAAATGCTGGTCCTGCGCCGGGGGGCGCACATCGGGCGCGCGCTTCGTCTGCGTTTCACGCCCCCGGGTCGCGCCATCCTGGCCACGGCGATCGTCGCCACCGCATTCGGCATCGACATCGCACGCACGCGTGCGCTGCAGGTGGCCGCCGCCGCGACCGGCTTGCTGCTGGTGTCGGCGATCTTCCTGCTGCGCCGGCGCCTGCCCCTCGCCTGGTCGCGCGAACTGCCGCGTTACGGCACGGTCGGCGTGCCGCTCGCCTACACGCTGCGGATCACGAACCTCTCGGCCTCCCGATCGCTGCCGGAATTCGAGCTCCTCGACGCGCTGGCCGCATCGTGGCCGACGCGCGAGGAGTACGCGCGCTTCGTCGAGCCCGGCCTCCTCGACGGACCGCTCGAGCGCTGGCTCGGGTTCCGGCGCTGGCTGAGGCTCGCGCTCACGCGCCGCGGCGGGATCATCCCGGCGCAGCGCGGCCAGGCTCTGCCGCCGCGTGCCGCCGCCTCGCTGGAGATGAGGCTGCAGCCGCTGCGCCGCGGCTATCTGCACTTCGGCCGTGCGAGCCTCTGCATCCCCGACCCGCTGGGACTCATCAATGCCCTGCAATCCGGTGGCGCGCCGGATCGGCTGCTCATACTGCCGCGTCGGTACGCGGTCCCGCGGCTCGATGCCGGCATGTCCCGGCGGCATCAGGCCGGCCGCGTTCGCCGCGCCAGCAACGTCGGCGACTCGCAGGAGTTCCTGGCGCTGCGGGAGTACATGCGCGGCGATGCGTTGCGCCACATCCACTGGCGCAGCTGGGCACGGACCGGAATTCCCATCGTCAAGCAGTTCGAGAACGAATACCTCAGCCGGCTGGCGTTGATACTCGACACCTGCACGGCGCCCGGTCTGCCGTTCGAGGCGGCGCTGTCCATCGGCGCGTCCTATCTGACCGGCGATCATCCCGCCGACGTGGTCATCGACCTGATGCTCATGGGTCCGCGACTTCTCGAGAGCTCCTCCGGTCGCGGTCTCGGAACGGTGGACGGCCAACTGGCGCTGCTGGCCTGCGCCGAACCCGCGCTCCCCGGGGAGTTCCATCGCTTCGCGCGCGGGGTGCTCACGATGCTGCCGCGGATCAGCGCAGCGATCGTCGTCCTGCCGCAATGGGACGAGGTCCGGCGCGCCTTTCTGCGCACGCTGCGGGCGCGCGGAGTGCCGTTGCAGTGTTTTCTCACCTCGCGGGGGACCCCACCGGCGCCGGTCACGGATGCCGATGGCGTGCTCGAGGTACGGCCGGAGTCCATGGAGGAGGACCTCGCCCGCCACCGCGTGCGCATGGCGCGCGCCGCGCCAGCCGCGGCCGCGCGCGCGTGAACGAGCGGCCATTGATCGTCGCCGCCGCGCTCCTGCTCTGGGGCTGGCAGAGCGGGCATATCTACGTGGCGCTGCCACTCGCCGTGCTGTTCGAGGCGCGAGCGCTCGTGCACCGTCGCCTCGAGCTGCGCGAGGCCGATTTCCAGCGCATTGCGGACGTGACCAGTGTTCTGTTCCTCGCGCTGGTGTTCATCGGCTTCAGCGACGACACGGTGGGCGGCATCTACCACATTCTGGAATGGATGCCGGCCGTGCTTGCGCCCCTGCTCATCGGGCAACGCTACAGCGTGGACGGCGGCATACCGCTCTCGGCACTGTTCGCGAGCCTCCGCCGCACCGGCGGGACCGTGCTGGAGCACGTCGCAAGGACCGCGGACCTCACCCGGCCCTATGTCATCGTCTGTCTCATCGCCGCCAGCGTCGGCTCGAAGACCAGCGATCTGTTTCTGCCCGCCGCCTTCGCGCTGCTGGTGGCCATGCTCGTGCCGCCGCGGTGGTCGCGGCGGCGCATCCTGCCTTGGGCCCTCTGCGTGCTTACGGCCCTGGGCGCGGGGTTGGCCACGCGCTCGGCGCTCTATCAGCTGCAGGAGCGTGTGGAACTGTGGGTGATGCGATGGATGCAGGACTCGTTCATCGCGTCGGTCTCGCCGAATCAGGCCTTCACGGCAATCGGCATGCTCGGGCGACTGAAGTTCTCCGACCGCGTCCGCCTGCGGATCAAGACCGATGCCGCTCTGAGCGGGCCGCTGCTGTTGCGCGAATCGACCTATGAGGAGTTTCGCCACGGGACCTGGCGCAACACGGACAGCACGATGTCGGCCATCGACCCCTATGGGGACGGCCACCGCTGGCGCCTGGCGGACGCACCCGCGAACGCCCTGCACGCCGTCGTCACCGCGCCCGTGAAAAACGACCCGGAGGTGATCCCTGTCCCACAGGGCGCCTCCGGGCTCGTGAGCAGGGAGATCCTCGGACTGCAGCGCCACTACGGCAGCGCCCTGCTGGCCGATGCGCGTCCCGGCTATGTCAGCTACGAGGTGGAATTCGGCCGGGAGCTGCGCGGCGAGCCCGATCCGCGCCCCGGGGATCTGACGGTACCTGAGGCGTACCGGCCGGCGTTGTCCCGGGTGAGCGCCGAGCTGGGCGCCCTGCCCGCCGATGAGGGCGGCAGACTGCAGGCGATCGAAGCCTACTTCCAGCGGAATTACAGCTACTCGCTGGTGCAGCGCGGTCGCGGGCCCTGGACGCAGCCGCTCAACGAATTCCTGCTCCACCGCCGCAGCGGGCACTGCGAGTACTTCGCCACGGCAACCGCGCTGCTGTTGCGCCAGCTCGGGATCCCCGCGCGCTACGCCGTGGGCTACTCGGTCTCGGAGTACAGTCCGCTCGAGGGCAGCTATGTCGCGCGGCAGCGCGACGCGCACGCATGGGTGGTGGCGCATGTCGACGGGGCGTGGCGGGTCGTGGATACCACGCCGGCCACCTGGCGTGCCGAGGAGGACGCGGCATCGAGCCCGCTGCTCGCCTTCACTGATCTCAAGGCGTGGCTCGGTTACCGGTGGTCGGTGGTCCGCGCCTCGGGTGCCGGATTGCGCGCGGCACTGCCCTGGATGCTGCCGCCGCTGCTCGCGCTGCTGTTGTGGCGGCTGCGCCGGACGGGCCGCACCGGCGCGCGTCGCCCTGTGAGCAGGCCGGCCGCGATTCCGATGCACGGCGCGGATTCGGAATTCTATGCGCTGGTCGATCGCCTCAGCCGCCGGCATGCGCCGCCGCGTGACGGGGAGACCCTGAGGGCCTGGCTGCACCGGCTGCCGTCGGCGGATCGGACCGGGATCGCGCGCCTTGCCGCTCTGCTCGATCTGCACAACCGCCACCGCTTCGATCCGCGCGGACTGTCGCCATCGGAACGCGCCCGACTGCGGCTCGCCGCCGGTATCGCGCCCGGCTGAGTCCTCGAGCACCCACGCGGCGCAGCCGCTGCCTTCAGCCCGCGGCAACCCGGGCAATCGCCTGTTGCATGGCGCGCCGCTCGCCGTCGGAGAGCGACGGCTCGGCGAGATGCTCGCGCGCCGTCTCCACCGGAACCAGGCCGTCCTGCACCAGTCGCGCCTTTTCCTCGACGGTCACCCCGGGCTCCGCGAGGATCTCCGAGGGGGTGATGAGACCGGTGTCCAGCATCATCGCCACCTCGCCGGTCTGCCGACGCAGGACCGCGTAACTGCCGCCCAGCCGCCAGTCGAGGAAGCGGCGCGACACGAGATTGCGCTCGTAGATGCTGCGCACTTCGAGCTTGTAGCTCCCGAGCGTGATCGGGTTGATCGTCGCCTCGATGTTCTCCTCCAGCTGCGAGAGACGCTCCTTGATCAGGTCGGAGAACGCCGTGTCGCCGTCGCCCCGTCCGAGCACCGTATAGATGGCGAGTATGTCGTCGATGGGCAGGCTCCGGTAGGTGTCCGCGACGAATATCTGGTTGCGGCTCTTCCAGAGGCTGTCGAAATTCGCGTACCCGAGCAGGCGCACCAGCGCCGGGACGCGCAGCAGGTTCGGATTGAATCCGCAGGCGCAGATGAACTGCCCGCGCTCCAGACCCAGCTCGCGCGCCTCCTCGTCGAGCAGGCGCTCCTGCTGTCCCGCCGCGGGCGGCTGCAGATGCCGGAATATCCTCGCCAATTCCGCATCGGTTGCGTACAGCAATCGTTCGAATGGCCTCATTGGTATCCCGTCTTCCCCAGCTCCTTGGACCCGGTGCCGCCCCCAACGCAGCGGAACACGCTTACCAGTATGCTAGCAGCGAACCTTCCTCGGTGCGTGACTCGAAGCGGCGCAGCGGCCGATCGCCGTTCTGCACGCAGGCGCCCGAGGCGACGTCGAACACCCAGCCGTGCCGCGGGCAGACCAGGCGATCGCCCTGCAGCGCGAGCTCGGGTATGTTCGTCGCCTGATGCGGGCAGCGGCTGTCGAGGACCTGGAATTCCAGGTCGCGGCAGCTCACGAACAACTCGCGACCGTCGCAGGCCAGGCGCCGCACTCCGCGCGCCGGCAGATCGGCAATGGCGGCGACGCGGTGCCACTGGCCAGGCTGCGCGTTCATCGCCTCCAGCCGGAATTCCGGTATGTCCATCTCCAGCAGGAGATCCACGGCCCAGATGATCTTGCTCAGCCCAAGCGCGGGAAAGGCCATCAGCAGGCCATCGAGGATCTCGTTGGCGGAGAGTCCCGCCTGCAGGCCGCGGGCGATATACTGGCGGAACCCGTCGTCGGTCTGCGCCGCGACCTTGGTGATGATGGAGATCAGCGCGCGGGTCCTGGGATCCAGGTGCTTGCCCGCCTCGCGCAGGAAACGAAAATACGCGCGCATCGCCTCCGGACGCGCGGCGAGGAGAAAATCCAGCGCCTCGCTCATGACGCCGCCCCGCCCGCCGGCGCGATCGGCGCGAGTTCGATGACCTTCACGGATTCGCCCCACTGCACGATGTCCGGTGTCGTGACCTGCAGGAACAGGCGTTCGTAGTTCGGGTGTATGAACACCAGCACGACGATCGCCTCCTCGTCCAGCCAGAGCTTCTCGGCGGTCTTGAACCCGAACAGGCGCGAGTACTTCGCGCTGCGGTTGACGAGGAAATTCAGGGTCAGCACGCCGTCCCCCGTCTGCTGCTTCTGTGAACAGGCCTCCTCCGAACGGCGCCGCACGCAGGTGACGTGCACGTCCGTGATGATCCGGCCGGACTCCTTGTCGACGGGCTTCACACGCAGGTGCAGAAGGTCGGCCATGTCGACCTGCCTGACGCCGAACAGGCCGAAATAGTCCGCGCCCACCACGCCGAGGAGTGCCATTACGACGACCGCGATGACCTTTCGCATTTTCTGCCCGTGTACTTCAGTCGCGCCGCAAACGATCCGCGATCGCCATCGGCGTCGGATATCTCATCACCACCCAGTAGGAGGATGCCATGAACGTCAGCAACGTGGCCATTTTAAGCGCATCCGCATGCAGTTGTTCGATCGCTCCAGCCTTGAGCGCAACCACCACGACGAACAGCGAGAACTCGCTGATCTGGCCGAGGCGAACCCCGATCTCGAAGGACATGCCCGGCTTCTCGCCGGCCTGCGTCAGCAGCATCCGGAATACCAATGGCTTGAGCGCCAGGCAGCACAGCGCCAGCAGTCCCCCGATCCATGCGACTTCGGCCAGGGAGGAGAGATTGAAGCCCGCCCCCAGCGCGAAGAAGAACAGCACCAGGAAAAAGTCGCGCAGCGGCTTCAGACTCTCGGCGATGAACTGCGACACCGGGCTGGAGGCGAGCGTCACCCCGGCCATGAAGGCGCCAATCTCCCGCGGCAGCCCCAGCCACGCGCCGAATTCGGCGATACCGAGGCACCAGGCGATCACCAGCAGGAACAGGTACTCCTGTATGCGATCGAAGCGCGCGATGAGCTTCTCGATCACCAGTCGATCGAGCGTCGCCGCCACGATGCCCACGGCCATCAGCGCACCGAGCTGCCGCGCGATGCCGCCGAGAGCATCCGTCTCGCCGCCGGCGCCCTGGATGAGCAGAACGATGACGATCGCAATCAGGTCCTGCAGCAGCAGCACGCTGATCATGACCTGGCCCATGCGCTGATGATGCAGCGTGGTCGTGGGCAGCAGCTTCACGCCGATGATGGTGCTGGAGAACATGAGCACGGCGCCGGCCACGAGTGCCGGGATGGGCGTCCAGCCACCGAAGCTCGCGACCGCGAAGCCGATGAATCCCAGCGCCAGTGAGCTCGCCACCGTCACCCAGAGTGCCTGGCGAAACATGCGGACGAGCTGGGCGGGGGCCAGGTTGAGACCGAGCAGGTAGAGCAGGAACATGATGCCGATCTCGGCGATCCCGTTCAGCCAGACTACATCGTTCACGAATCCCGCTCCGGCGGGGCCGAGCAGCATGCCGATCACGATGTAGGCGACGATCATCGCCTGCCGGGCGTACAAGGCCAGCGTGGCGAGCGCGGAGGCACCGACGAAGATCAGGAAGATCGCGTTGGCAATGGAGCCGTCGTGCACCGATTGCGTCCCCTTAAATTCATTGGTGAAAACCGATTGCGAACGCCCGCACCACGCCGCAAGAACTCGGCCTCGTCGCAGACCGCACGGGGTCTGGAGTGGAGAGATTTCCTTCCGCACGCCGCCGTGATCGCACGGCCGCACCGGATGGCGTCGGCCTCGCCCGCCAGCAGCGACGGCACGAATTCCGCCCGGCGCCGGAACCGCCACCGCAGCGCCAGCCCCATGGTGCCCGCCACCGCCGCGGCACGCCTCGGATCGCGGCCATGCCGCCGGCGAACCGGGCAGGTCCCGAACAGGGCACGCGCATCGAGGTCTGCGCCTTCAGGGCCAGAGCACCGTCGTTTGTCAGCAATATCGCATCCCCGTCGTCGCGCGAGCCCGGTATCGTCACCGACGCCTTCGGCTTGGTAGCATGCGCGTCGGATCGAACCGGAGCCGAACCCATGCGCATTCTAGTATTCCAGCACCTCGATATCGAACACCCCGGCATCTTTCGCGATTTCCTCGCCGCCGACGGTATTCCATGGGACGTCGTGGAGCTGGACGCGGGGGATCCCGTCCCCGACCTGGAACGGTACGCGGCGCTGGTGGTCATGGGCGGGCCGATGGACGTGTGGGAGGAGGACGAGCATCCGTGGCTCGTGCCCGAGAAGCGCGCCATACGCGCGGCGGTCCTCGATCGCCAGATCCCCTATCTGGGCGTGTGCCTCGGCCACCAGCTGCTGGGCGACGCGCTGGGCGGACGCGTGGGCAGGGCGCGCGCCCCGGAGGTCGGCCTGATGCAGGTGCAGCTCAACAACGCCGGGCAGGCCGACCCGCTGTTCGCCGGCATCTCCCCGAACATGCAGTGCCTGCAATGGCATGCCGCTGCGGTGCTCGCTCCACCGCCCGGGGGAACGGTCCTCGCCAGTTCGCCGCTGTGCGACGTGCAGGCGATGCGCGTCGGCCAGCATGCCTACGGCATCCAGTTCCACGTCGAGGTGACGGCCGAGACGGTGCCGCAGTGGGCCGCGGTGCCCGCGTACGAGGCCGCGCTGGAGAAGGTGCTCGGCGCCGGTGCCGCGGGGACCCTGGCGCGGGAGACCGAGGCCAGGCTGCCCGCCTTCGCACGCGACGCCCGGACCCTGTACGACAACTTCATGCGGATGCTGCGGTCGCGGCCACGACCATGACGGCGGACGGTTGCGGCCGGTCCGGCCTAGCGCCCCGGGCTGGCGGCCGTGAGGTCCTGCCATTCCCGATCGAGCCGCGCGGCGGACACCGCGGTGGCCGTACCCAGCTCCTGCGCGAACAGCGACACCCGGAACTCCTCGAGCAGCCACCGGTACGCCTGTAGCGCCCCCGGCGCGGCGGCTCCCTCCTGCCTGCTGCAGTATTCGGCGTAGCGCTGCACGTAGGGGCGAAGCCGATCGGCGCGCTGCCGGTCCCTGGCCGGCTCGCGCACGAGCTTCTCCAGGCGCGCGATCGCTGCCTTCAGATAGCGCGGCAGATGGCGGAACCGCTCCGGCGGCGTGGCGCTCACGAAGCCCGGATACACCAGCGCCTGCATCTGCGCCCGCACGTCTGCCAGCGCCTCCCGCCAGGCCGGTCGTTCGAGCCCTGCGAGCCGCTGGCGCAGTTGCTGCGCGCGCTCCAGGCATTCCAGCACCTGGGCGCACAGTGCACTGGCGGCCGGCACGATTCGGGGCCTGCCCAGTTCGCGCAGGCGCACGAAATCTTCCTGCCTGGCCGGCATGCCGGCGTCGGCGAGAAACACCCGCTCGAAGACCGCCGCGATGATGTCCTCGCGCAGGCTCTCGGCCTTGCCGAGGGGGGCGAACAGCAGGCTCATCTTCTGGAAGTCCGGCAGGCTCTGGCGGAGGTATTTGACCTGGGCGCTGAGTTCGAGCATGAAAAGACGCCGCAGCCCCGCACGGCTCAGAACGCTCGCGCGCGCGGCGGTGTCGACCATGCAGAACTGCACGGCATCGCCCAGGTCTTCGATGGCCGGATAGCCCGTCACCCTCGTGCCCGCGCGCTCCACCACTACCGTAGCCGGCAGATCACCGAAGTCCCAGCGCGTGATCTTCCCCGCCCGCGGCTGCCATCCCGTGGATTGCGCGAAGGAGGCACGCACCGATCCGCCCAGCCGCCGTTGCAGGTCCCCGAGATCCCGTCCGGCGGCGAGCACGCGCCCGTTTTCGTCCAGCACACGAAATCGCATCACGAGATGCTCCGGCAGCACCTCGTCGCGGACATCCGCCGCATTCAGCCTGATCCCCGCGATCTCCCCGAGATGGCGCGCGAGCTCCGCGCGCAGGTTGCCGGCGCGAAAAGGCATCCTTTCCAGGCAACAGTCGATGGACTGCGGTATCGGCACCAGCGCGCGGCGCTGCGTCTTCGGCAACGAGCGCAGCAGCAGCCCGACCTTCTCCCTGATGAGCCCCGGCACCAGCCACTCGAACGGCTCCGGCGGGAGCTGCGTCAAGGCGAGCATGGGCACGCTCACCGTCACTCCGTCCTCCTCGTGGCCGGGCTCGAAGCGGTATGAAAGGACCAGATCCAGCGCGCCGACCTGCAGGCGATCGGGGAACAGCCCGGCGGTCACCGGCTCACCGCGCAGGAGATACTCGCGCGGGATCAGCAGCAGGTCCGGGTCGGCGCGCTCGGCCTCCCTCAGCCACTGCTCGAAGGTGCGGCGCTCGCGGACGTTCTCGGGGATGCGCTGGTCGTAGAAATCGAAGATGGCCTGCTCGTCGGCGAGGATGTCCAGCCGGCGCGCCTTGTGCTCGAAGACGCGCAGTTCCCCGAACAGCGCCCGGTTGCGGGCGAAGAACTTCGCGTCGGTGTCGAACTCGCCGTTCACCAGCGCCTCGCGGATGAAGATATCGCGCGCCTCGGCAGGATTGATCCGCCCGAAGTCCACCCTTCGCCCGCTGGCGATCGTCAGGCCGAGCAACGTCGATTTCTCGTAGGCGCTGACGCGTCCGGCGCGGCGCTCCCAGTGCGGATCGCTGTGACTGCGCTTGAGGAGATGCGCGCCGACCCGCTCGATCCACTCCGGCTCCACGGCCGCCACGTTGCGTGCGTACAGCCGGGAGGTCTCCACGATCTGGGCGGCCACGAACCACTTTGGCCGGCGCCGGAACTGCGCGGAGCCCGGGAAGATGGCCGGCTTGATGCCGCGCGTCCCGAGGTATTCGCTGGCGTCGGTGCGGAATGCGACGTGACTGAGATATCCCGTCAGCAGGGCGCGATGCACGACCGCGTATTCCGCCGGCGTCGCGTTGCAGCGGTAGCCGAGCCCGGATGCCAGCTCGCGCAGCTGATTCCAGGTGTCGCGCCACTCGCGCACGCGCGCCGGCGAAACGTAATGCTCGCGGCACCACTGCGCGAGCCGCTTCTTCGACAGCGTACGCGCCTGCGCCTCGTGGGCATTCCAGAAATTGACGTACCAGAGAAAATCCGAGCGTTCGTCGCCGAAGACCGCCTGGGCCGCGGCAGCCGCCTCACGCGCGTCGAGCGGGGAATCACGCGGGTCCTGGATCCCGAGGACGGCGGCGATGACCAGCAGTTCGGTGAGACAGTGCCCTTCATGACCGGCGACGATCAGCCTGCCGATACGTGGATCCACCGGCAGGCGCGCCAGCGCGCGGCCGAGCGCGGTCAGGGTTCGCGACTCGTCGACGGCGCCCAGCTCGTAGAGCAGCGTGTAGGCATCGTTGATGTAGCGCCCTTCCGGCGGGTCCAGAAAGGGGAACTCGTCGACCTCGCCGAACCCGAGCGATTCCATCTGCAGGATGACGGCGGCCAGGTTGGTGCGCCTGATCTCCGGATCGGTATGGGCAGGCCGGCTCGAGTGATCCTCTTCGCTGTACAGGCGTATGCACACGCCCCGGGCGGTACGCCCGCAGCGGCCCGCACGCTGGTTGGCGGAGGACTGCGAGATGCGCTCGATCGGCAGGCGCTGCACCTTGGTGCGCGGACTGTAGCGGCTCACACGGGCGAGTCCGGTGTCGACGACGTGGCGCACGCCGGGTACGGTGAGCGAGGTCTCGGCGACGTTGGTGGCGAGCACGATGTGGCGGCGCGGGTGCGGTTCGAAGATGCGCTGCTGCTCGGCGGCCGTGAGCCGCGCGTAAAGCGGCAGGATCTCCGTGTCGCCGAGTCGCTCCCGGCCGAGCGCCCCGGCGGCGTCGCGGATCTCCCGCTCGCCCGGAAGAAACACCAGGACGTCGCCGCGGTCGATGCGCGAGAGTTCACGCACCGCCTCGACGACGGCTGCGTCGACGTCGACCTCCTCGGTCTCCTCGTCCTGCACCGGCGGCCGGTAGCGTATCTCGACCGGGAAGGTGCGCCCGGAGACTTCGATGATCGGCGCGCCGCCGAAATGGCGCGAGAATTTCTCCGGATCGATGGTGGCGGAGGTGATGATGACCTTCATGTCGGGCCGCTTCGGCAGCAGCGACTTCAGATACCCGAGCAGAAAGTCGATGTTCAGGCTGCGCTCGTGGGCCTCGTCGATGATGAGTGTGTCGTAGGCCTCCAGACGGCGATCGGCCTGGGTCTCGGCGAGCAGGATGCCGTCGGTCATGAGCTTGACGTAGGTGTTCTCGCCGATCTGCTCGCTGAAGCGCACCTTGTAGCCGACTGCCGCGCCCACCGCGCTGCCCAACTCCGCGGCGACCCGCGCGGCCAGCGTGCGCGCGGCGATGCGGCGCGGCTGGGTGTGTCCGATGAGACCCCGGACGCCGCGGCCGAGCGACAGGCAGATCTTCGGCAATTGGGTGGACTTGCCGGAGCCGGTCTCCCCGCAGACGACGACGACCGGGTGGGCCGCGATGGTGCGCGCGATCTCCTCGCGGCGGGCGCACACCGGCAGTTCCTCCGGGAAGCCCGGCACCGGGCGCATCTCGGCGCGCCGTTGCAGCCGCTCGCGGGCACGTGCGAGCCTGGCCTCGAATTCGCCCGCCAGCGGCACGGCCTCCGGGCGCCCGCGCCGTTGCCGCAGGCGATGCCAGAGCCGCTGCAGCGCGCGCCGGTCGGCCGGCATACAATCTGCCAGCGCGGCGTTGAGCTCCGCCCGGGTACGCAGGTTCATGGCACGGGGATCAGCCTCGGGGCAGAGCGGCGGGAGAAGTTTTGTCAATTCTTAGGTTTGCTGCTAGCATTACCCTGTAACCACCTGATAGCATTCGATATAGCGTGTGCGCAGTGCGGAAGCCGGCGGTGCAGGCGCGGGGCCGGCATGAACGGCGGGATCAGTCCAACCATGGGCCAGGTGCTGGCCCGACAGACGGATAACAGACGGGCGACGGTTCAACATGGCGCAGACGCTAGACATCTCCGGCTCGCAGATCAACGGGGCACGCGATTATCAGGAAGATGCGTTTCTGATCACAACCATCGGCGGCAGCGACGAGAAGGATTCCGCGTCGCTGGTCATCGTCGCCGACGGCATGGGTGGACACGCCGCCGGCAACGTCGCCAGCAATATGGCGGTGCAGACCTTCAACAAGCATGTCACCTCTCACTTCCCCACCACCGACGTGGCGGCGATGCTGCAGGCGGCCGTGCGCGCCGCCAACGCCTCGATCACCGATACGGTGCGCGAGACCCCGGCGCTGCGCGGGATGGGCTGCACACTGGTCGCCGCACTGGTCGTGGACCAGAAGCTTTACTGGATAAGCGTCGGCGACAGCCATCTCTACCTGCTGCGCAGCGGCACGCTGGAGAAGAAGAACGTCTGCCACAGCTACGGCGGGTTTCTCGATCGCATGGCCGCGGCCGGCCGGCCGGTGGAGCCGGAGGCGGGCTTTTCCCGCAACATGCTCATGAGCGCGCTCTCGGGCGACGAGATCGCCGAGGTCGACTGCCCGGACGAACCGTACGCGCTGCAGCCCGGCGATCGGCTCATCATGTCCACCGACGGCCTCGATTCGCTGAATGCGGCCAAGATCCTCTCGTACTCCGACGCCGCCAGGGGCGCGCGCGACTTCGTGTCGGTGCTCCTGAAGGGTGTCGAGGAAGCCGCGATCCCGCGACAGGACAACACCACGGTCGTGGTCATCGACATGCCCGGGCGCGGCGGGCGCACCGCCAACGGCAAGCCGGTGCTGAAGGACGTCGTCGCCGAGGGCCGGGCCGTGGAGCGGGCGCCGGGCACAGTCAGCGGCCCGGCCGAGTTCCTCAGCACCCCGGTCCCCGAGCGGGCCCCGGCGCCGAGCCCGGTCCGGCGCGCGGCCAAGCGCCGCGATCCGCGCGACGCCTACGTGCACCCCAGCCGCTGGCCGCGGCTGCTGCTGCTGCTGGTGTTGGCGGGCGGCGCCGTCGCCGCCTATCTGTATCGGGAACAGATCCTGGCCAACCCGACCGTGGCCGCCCTGCTCGCCAGCGTGAGTGCGCCGACGACCACGACGGTCCCCCCCGCACCGGAACCCGAACCGGAGCCGCAGGGGCCGGCACCCGCACCGCCCGTCACCGTGCCGGAGCCGACCCCCGTCCCCGAAGCGGCGCCCGAGCCGGAACCCGCGGTCACGACCACGCCGGCGCCGCCGCCACCGATCGAGGAATTCCGCGACGGCAATGGCCCGCCGATGGTGTGGGTGCAGGGCGGCAGCTTCGAGATGGGCAGCGCGGGCAGCTGGCCGGAGCCGAGCGAGCACCCGCGCCACTCCGTCACCCTGCGCCGGTTCGCGATCAGCCGCACCGAGGTCACCAATGCCCAGTACGCGCAGTTCCGGCAGCCGCCGAACCCCTTCGGCCTGGGCGACTCCGCCCCCGTCTCCGGGATCACCTGGAACGATGCGGTGGCCTACACCCGCTGGCTGTCGGCGCAGACGGGCAAGAATTACCGCCTGGCGACCGAGGCGGAGTGGGAATACGCGGCTGCGGCCGGATCCGATCCGCAGTACTGGTACTGGGGCCGCACACCGCAGCCGGGCATGGCGCACTGCTTCGGGTGCTCACCGGATCTGAAGCCGGTCAAACCCGTGGACGTGGGCAGTTTCGCCCCGAACGCCTTCGGGCTGTACGACACTGCCGGCAACGTCGCGGAATGGGTGCAGGACTGCTACCTGCCGAATTACGATGGCGCGCCCGCGGACGGCAGCGCGCGTGAGGTCGACGGCTGCGCCGATCGCGTGGTGCGTGGCGGCAGCTACGACGTGCCGCCGAAATCGATACGTGCCGCCCGTCGCGACAAGTGGCCGGCGGCACGCGGGCATGAAAGCATCGGGTTGCGCGTCGTTCGCGAGGAGTAGCGAACGAGCGCACTCACTCCTCGCCGCCGCGATCGCTATGGCCGAGTTCCATCGCCGGGGCGATGCGGTCGCGGATGAGCTGCTTGAGCTCCCTGGACTCCGGGAAGCGTCCCTCGTGCTGCCGCGAGAACAGCAGTTCGCCGTCGAGGTAGACCTCGAACACGCCGCCGGTGCCGGGCACCAGCGCGAGTTCACCCAGCATCTCGCCGAAGGTCATCAGGAGCTCCTGCGCCAGCCAGCTCGCGCGCAGGATGAAGCGGCACCGGGTGCAGTATCTGATCGCCACACGTGGGCTCTGTCCGTGCATCTCCTGTGCCTCCGCCCGGCGCTGTCCGCCTCTCCGCAGAGCGACCATGGCATGACCCACCGGCGATGACAAGGGCATCGGAATAAATGGAAAGCGTCGTCAATTGCGCCATCTACTCCCCGCAGGGCAGGCGCGAACGCGACTGCACGGTCGAGGAGATCAGCGAGGTCCTGCCGACGGCCGAGGGGTTCGTCTGGATCGGCCTGCACGAGCCCGGCAAGGCGCTGCTGCGCAAGATCCAGGAGGAGTTCGCCCTGCATGAACTCGCCATCGAGGACGCCCACCGTGCCCATCAGCGCGCCAAGCTCGAGACCTACGGCGACGGCCTCTTCATTGTATTGAAGACCGCGCAGTTCCGGTCCGGCGAACTGCATTTCGGCGAGACCCATCTTTTTCTCGGCCGCCACTACCTCATCACCGTCCGGCACGGCGCGTCCAGCGCCTACACCGACGTGCGCGCCCGCTGCGAGGAGCAGCCCACGCTCCTGCGCCACGGGTCCTCCTACGCGCTGTACGCAATCATGGACCGCATCGTCGACAACTACGCGCCGGTCGTCGACGGCTTCGAGGAGGAGCTCGACAACATCGAGCATCTGGTGTTCGAGGGTTCGTTCAATCGCGCCACGCTGCAGCGCCTGTATCATCTCAGGCGCGCGCTGGTCGAGCTGCGGCTGGCGGTGGTGCCGGTCATCGAGATCTGCAACCAGCTCATACGGCTGCACGCCAGTCTGGTGCCCGATGCGGTGCGCCCCTACTTCCGCGACATCGCCGACCACGCCACGCGCATCAACGAGGCGATCGACACCATGCGCGAGACGCTGACCGGCGCCATGGACGTCAACATCGCCATGGTGACGATACGCCAGAACGATGTCGTGAAGCGTCTGGCCGGCTGGGCAGGGATCCTGGCATTGCCGACGCTCGTGGCCAGCATCTACGGCATGAACTTCGACTTCATGCCGGAACTCAGGTGGCGCTGGGGTTATCCCCTGGTGCTGGCGCTGACCCTCGGTGCCTGTCTCCTGCTTTACCGGCGCCTGCGCCGCGCCGGCTGGATCTGAACCTCAGCGATCGGCCAGATAGCGGCGGTCGTCGAAGGACGCCACCCAGCCGGGCCGGTAGACGACCATCAGCGTGATGAGCGCGCCGCTGACGAACGCCTCGCCGAACATCATCAGCACATACGGCATCAGGCGGGCGAACCATTCCTCCCCCAAAGGCACCGCCGAGGGGACCAGCGTCACGGTCGCCGTGCCCGTGGCCAGCATGCTGAGCGCGCCGCCGAGAAAGGCCGAGGCGTAGATGTAGATGAAGAAATTCCGCGGCAGGCGGCGCTCCACGCCGCGCGCCAGCAGGTAGCTCACCGCCACGGGCAGCACGACGGTGATCCATGCATCGGTGATCGCGGCCGCAACAGGCGGATGCCAGCGCAGGAGGTCCAGGCCGATGGCGAGGCTGCCGCCGATGATG
>WBZR01001548.1_pt1 | contig 28071 bp, 26 predicted proteins | sample 5204231 | NCBI WGS metagenome assembly WBZR01 (sample SAMN12412403, study PRJNA552823) | activated sludge metagenome | isolation source: activated sludge from anammox sidestream of wastewater treatment plant... | place: USA: Virginia | collected 2017-08
CCGCGGCGTCGGCGTCGGCGTCGGCGTCGGCGCCGGCGGCGGCCGCGGCGTCAGCGGCGACGCCGGCCGCCTCGAGCTCGCGGCTCCAGGTGCGAAAGCCGTGGCGGTGATAGAAGGCGAGCAGCCCGGGCCGGTCGGGTTCGCGCAGCGCCAGCGCGTCGAGCGCCGGCCAGCCCGGCACCTGGGCGCCGAGGTCGCAGTCGGTGACGACGGTGACGAGCTTGCGCCCGGTGGGCAGCCAGGCCAGCGCCTCGCGCAGCTTGTCGCCGGCCGCCCCCTTGATGTCGGCGGCGGCGGCGACGATGGCATCGAGCGAACCATGCTCGGCCAGCCAACGGACCGCCGTCTTCGGCCCCACCTTGTCGACTCCGGGCACGCCGTCGACACTGTCGCCCACCAGCGTGAGGTAGTCGACGATGCGCTCGGGCGGCACGCCGAACTTGGCCTGCACGGCCGCGGCATCGAGCCGTTCGGGTGGCCTGGCCATCGTGTTGACGAGCGTGACCCGGGGCTTGACGAGCTGGGTCAGATCCTTGTCGCCGGTGCTGATGACGACCTCGTTCCCGCCGGCCGCGGCCACCCGCGCCAGCGTGCCGATGGCATCGTCGGCCTCGATGCCGGGCACCTCGAGCACAGCCCAGCCGAGCAGGCGCACGGCCTCGTGGATGAGCGCGATCTGCTGCACCAGCGGCTCGGGCATCGACGGGCGATGCGCCTTGTACGCCGGGAACAGCTCGTCGCGGAAGGTCGGGCCCTTGGCGTCGAAGACGCAGGCCGCGAAGCGGGCCGGATAGCGCTGACGCAGCCACTTCATCATCGCGATGAAGCCGTGCACGGCGCCGGTGGGCGTTCCGTCGGGCGCGCGCAGGTCGGGCAGCGCGTGATAGGCGCGATACAGGTAGCTGGAGCCGTCGACCAGCAGCACGATGCTCTTGCTCATGGAGCGGCATTCTCGCGCGGCGCCCGCCAGAGCCGCGGGGCGCATGCGGCGTGCACGCAGCGCTTGTGCGCAGACGCGCTGCGTAGAATGCCCGCATGCTGTCGCGCCGGCTCCTGCTCCTGCATGGCCTGGGTCCACTCGCCCTTGCCTGCAGCCTCGGCGCCTCTGCCGCACCCGATACGGCAACGGCAACGGGCGCGCCGGCGTCGCCCACCTCGCCGGCGGCCCGGGCGGCCTCGGCGCCGCCGCGCGCCGCAGCCGCCGCCGACGGCCACCGCGTCATCGAAGACGACCAGGTGCGCATCGACGAGCTGCGCGTTCGCGGCGAGGTCCGCAGCATCACCGTGCAGAGCAAGCTGCGCAGCGCCCCGCCCTACGGGGTGCTGGTGCGGCGCTCCGGCCGCGACCCCTCGCAGGACGACAGCGCCGCCGGGCACAGCGTGTGGTCGCTGCTGGACTTCTAGTACTCCGGCCCAGGGGTTTCGAAACATGATGAAAGCGATGGATTCGGGTCGAGGGCAAGGCGCAAAGCGCAGCGATGCCGAGTGGTATCGCGAGCATTTGCAACGCCGCCATCGGCCCGAAGGCGCGCTTTCATGTTTCGAAATCTCTGGGTCGGAGTACTAGGCACGTGGCCGTCTACACCGAGGTCGCCTTCGACTCGGCCGCCGCGCTGTGCGAGCGCCTGGGTCTGGGCCTGCTGACCGAGCTGCAAGGCATCCGCTCGGGCATCGAGAACACCAACTACTACGCCACCACGACGCGCGGCCAATGGGTGCTCACGCTGTTCGAGCGTCTGGCGCCTGCGCAGCTGCCCTACTTCCTGCACCTGATGCGGCACCTCGCCGGCCACGGCATCCCGGTGCCGGTGCCGCAGGCCGGGGCCGACGGCGCGCTGCTGCACGAGCTGGCCGGCAAGCCCGCCGCCGTCGTGACGCGGCTGCCGGGCAGCCACCGGCTCGCGCCCGGGCTCGCACATTGCCGTCAGCTGGGTCAGATGCTCGGCCGCATGCACCTGGCCGGCGCCGAGTTCGAGCGCGCGCAGCCGCATCTGCACGGCCTGGCCTGGTGGCAGGCCACGGCGCAGCGCGTGCTGCCGCATCTGCAGGCGGCGCAGGCCGCGCTGCTGCGCGACGAACTCGCGTTCCAGCAGCACAGCGCCGCGTCGCCCGCCGGCGCATCGCTGCCGCAGGGGCCGATCCACGGCGACCTGTTCCGCGACAACGCGATGTTCGACGACACCGCCGGCGAGGACCGCCTGTGCGGCCTGTTCGACTTCTACTTCGCCGGCACCGACGCGTGGCTGTTCGACCTCGCCGTGTGCCTCAACGACTGGTGCAGCGACGCCGCCAGCGGGCGCCTCGACGAGGAGCGTGCCGCCGCCTTCGTTGCTGCCTACGAGCGCGCGCGTCCGCTCACGGGCGGCGAGCGCCGCCTGATGCCGGCGCTGCTGCGCGCGGCGGCGCTGCGCTTCTGGCTCTCGCGCCTGGCCGACCGGCACCTGCCGCGGCCGGCCGCGCTGCTGCAGCCCAAGGATCCGGCGCACTTCGAGCACCTGCTCGAGCAGCGCATCGCCATGCCCTGGCATCCCTGAGCCCAAGGAGCCGGCATGCCGCTGCAACTCAAGTCCGTCGCGCCGCTGCGCGGGCCGCGCTGGGTGGGCGATGCGTTCCGGCTGTACGCGCGCCGGCCGTTCGCCTTCACGCTGATGTTCGCGGTCTTCTTCGCCTTCGCCGCGCTGGCCGCGGCGCTGCTGCCCTTCGTCGGCAGCCTGCTGCAGCTGGCGAGCCTGCCGCTGCTCACGCTCGGCTTCATGGTCGCGGCGCAGTCGGCGCTGCTCGGCGGTCCGGTGCAACCGGGCCAGTTCATCGAACCCTTGCGCACCGATGCGCCGCGCCGGCGCGCGCTGCTCACGCTGTGCGCGCTCTACGGCGTGGCCGCGTTCGCGATCCTGCTGCTCGCCTCCTGGGTGTCGGACGACGCCTTCGGCCGCCTGCAAGCGCTGATGGCGCGCGGCGACGCCACGCCCGAGCAGCTCGATGCGCTGCTCGCCGAGCCCGGCGCCGCCTGGGGCGCGCTGCTGCTGCTCGTGCTCGGCACGGCGCTGACGGTGCCCTTCTGGTACGCACCGGCGCTTGTGCACTGGGGCGCGCAGGGCGTGGGCCAGGCGCTCTTCTCGAGCACGCTCGCGCTGTGGCGCAGCAAGGGCGCCTTCCTGCTCTACGGGCTCGCCTGGACGGCCTTGACGCTGCTGGTGGGCGCCGGCAGCGCGCTGCTGTTCGGCCTGCTCGGCGCGCGCGGCCTGGCCACGCTGGTGGCGCTGCCGGCCGGACTGGTGTTCTCGACCGTGTTCTACCTGTCGCTGCTGTTCGGCTTCAACGACACCTTCGGCAACGCCGGCGCCCCGACCGACGGCGCGGCGCCCGAAGGCGCAGCCCCGCTCTGAACTACGCGACCGGCGTCAGCCTGGCCACCGCCAGCGCCAGCCACTTGCTGCCGTGGCGCGCGAAGCTGACCTGCGCGCGCGCATCGGCGCCGCGGCCTTCGAGCGTGGTGATCACGCCCTCGCCGAACTTGTTGTGGAAGACGGTCTGGCCGACGCGCAGGCCGCTGCCGCTGCCCTGAGCCGCGGGCGCTGCGGCCGCCGCAGCCGCCGCCTGCGGCACGCGCGGCGCCACGCGCCCGGCGCCGACGATGCCCGAAAGCCCGCTGCCGCGCTGCCAGGCCTCCTGGTAGGTCTGCGCGTAACCCGAACGGAAACCCGCCTGGCGCGGCGTCAGCCACTTGAGCGCCTGCTCGGGAAGCTCGTCGAAGAAGCGGCTCCTGACGTTGTAGCGGGTCTGCCCGTGCAGCAGCCGCGTCTGGCTGAAGCTGAGGTACAGGCGCTGGCGTGCGCGCGTGATGGCCACGTACATCAGCCGGCGCTCCTCTTCCAGCCCGTCGGCGTCGGCCAGCGCGTTGTCGTGCGGGAACAGGCCTTCCTCGAGCCCGCCGATGAACACGGCGTCGAACTCGAGCCCCTTGGCCGCGTGCACCGTCATCAGCTGCACTGCGTCCTGGCCGGCCTGGGCCTGGTTGTCGCCCGCCTCGAGCGCGGCATGGGTGAGGAAGGCGGATAGCGGGCTCATGATCTCGCCGGTGTCGGCATCGGGCGCCCGACCTTCCACGGCGGCGGGCGCCGACTCGTCCACCGGCAGCGCGATCGCGTCCTTGCCGAAGCCCTCCTGCGTGACGAAGCTCTCGGCGGCGTTGACCAGCTCCTCGAGGTTCTCGATGCGGTCGGCGCCCTCCTTGTCGTTGCGGTAGAAGGCGACCAGCCCCGAGTGCTCGAGCATGTGCTCGATGATCTCGCGCAGCGTCAGGCCGCGCGTGGCGGCGCGCAGCGCGTCGACGAGCTGCACGAAGCCGGCCAACCTGGCGCCGGCCGCGCCCGGCACGGCGCCGACGCTGCGCGCCAGGCTGCGGCCGCTCGCGCGCGCTGCGTCCTGCAACTGCTCGACGGTGCGCGCGCCGATGCCGCGCGCCGGGAAGTTGACGACGCGCAGGAAGCTCGTGTCGTCGTCGGCGTTCTCGACCAGGCGCAGGTAGGCCAGCGCGTGCTTGACCTCGGCGCGCTCGAAGAAGCGCAGGCCGCCGTAGACGCGGTACGGGATGCCGGCGTTGAACAGCGCGCTTTCGAGCACGCGGCTCTGCGCGTTGCTGCGGTACAGCAGCGCCGTCTCGCTGCGCGCCATGCCGCCGCGGTGCAACTGCTGGAGTTCCTCGAGCATCCACTGCGCCTCGGCGAAGTCGCTCGTCGCCTCGAACACGCGCACCGGTTCGCCGGCGCCGGCTTCGGTGCGCAGCTCCTTGCCCAGGCGGCGCCGGTTGTGCGCGATCAGCTCGTTGGCCGCGTCGAGGATGTGGCCGCCCGAACGGTAGTTCTGCTCGAGCTTGACGACGCGTGCCACGCGGTACTCGCGCTCGAAGTCGGCCATGTTGCCCACGCGCGCGCCGCGAAAGGCGTAGATGCTCTGGTCGTCGTCGCCGACGGCGAACACGCTCTGCGCGGCCGCGCCCTCGGCCCCCGGCGGCGGCGCCAGCAGCTTGAGCCAGGCGTACTGCAGCTTGTTCGTGTCCTGGAATTCGTCGACCAGCACCTGCGTGAAGCGGCGCCGGTAATGCTCGCGCAGCGGATCGTTGTCGCGCAGCAGCTCCCAGCTGCGCAGCAGCAGCTCGGCGAAGTCGACCACGCCTTCGCGCTGGCACTGATCCTCGTAGGCCTGGTAGATCTCGACCAGCCGGCGCGTGTGCGCGTCGCGTGCGTCGACGTCGCGCGGCCGCTCGCCCTCCTCCTTGCGTGCGGCGATGAACCAGGCCGCCTGCTTGGGCGCGAAGCGCTCTTCGTCGAGGTTCATCGCCCTCACCACACGCTTGACGGCAGCCACCGAGTCCTGCGCGTCGAGGATCTGGAAGCCCTGCGGCAGCGCCGCGAGCTTCCAGTGCGCGCGCAGCAGCCGGTTGGCCAACCCGTGGAAGGTGCCGATCCACATGCCGCGCACGCTCACCGGCAGCATCGCCGCCAGGCGCGTGAGCATCTCCTTGGCCGCCTTGTTGGTGAAGGTGACCGCGAAGATCTGCGCCGGCGAGGCCAGGCCCTGCGACAGCAGCCAGGCGATGCGCGTGGTCAGCACCCGCGTCTTGCCCGAGCCGGCGCCGGCCAGGATCAGCGCCGGCTGCTGCGCCAGCGTGACCGCGGCGCGCTGCTCGGGGTTCAGGCCCCGCAGCAGGCCCGCTCCCGCGCCGGGGGATTCGACTTGCATCGCTCATTCTACGAAGCGGGCGCGGCAGCGACGCGCGACCGCGCGACGCGACGCGCCAGGCCAGGTGCGCGACCCGGCGGCGCGCCGCCGGCGAGCCTTTACAATGACGCACCGGGCGCCTCCTCGACACGCGAGGGGCGCCCGGTTCGCGTTTGCAGCGGGGCTCGCCATGGAAATCTTCGACTACGACAACATCCTTCTGCTGCCCCGCAGGTGCCGAGTCGAGAGCCGCAGCGAGTGCGATCCCTCGGTCGAGTTCGGCGGCCGGCGCTTCGCGCTGCCGGTGGTGCCGAGCAACATGAAGACGGTGATCGACGATGCGATCGCCGAGACGCTGGCGCGCAGCGGGCATTTCTACGTGATGCACCGCTTCGACCTCGACAGCGTGGCCTTCGCGCGGCGCATGCGCGAGCGCGGTCTGTTCGTTTCGATCAGCTCGGGCGTCAAGCCGCACGACCACGAGGTGATCGACCGCCTGGCCGCCGAGGGCGTCGGAGCCGACTACGTGACGATCGACATCGCGCACGGCCACGCCGAGAGCGTGCGCCGCACGATCGACCACATCAAGCAGCGCCTGCCCGAAGCCTTCGTCATCGCCGGCAACGTGGCCACGCCCGAGGCCGTGATCGACCTCGAGAACTGGGGCGCCGACGCGACCAAGGTCGGCGTGGGCCCCGGCAAGGTCTGCATCACCATCCTCAAGACCGGTTTCGGCACTGGGGGCTGGCAGCTCTCGGCGCTGAAGTGGTGTGCGCGCGTGGCCACCAAGCCGATCGTCGCCGACGGCGGCATCCGCCACCATGGCGACATCGCCAAGAGCGTGCGCTTCGGCGCCGCGATGGTGATGATCGGCTCGCTGTTCGCCGGCCACGAGGAGAGCCCGGGCCAGACCGTCGAGGTCGACGGCAAGCTGTACAAGGAGTACTACGGCTCGGCGAGCGACTTCAACAAGGGCGAGTACAAGCATGTCGAAGGCAAGCGCATCCTCGAGCCGATCAAGGGCCGCCTGGCCGAGACGCTGCGCGAGATGCGCGAGGATCTGCAGAGCAGCATCAGCTACGGCGGCGGCCGCCAGCTCGCCGACCTGAAGAAGGTCAACTACGTGATCCTGGGCGGCGAAAACGCGGGCGAGCACCTGTTCATGTAGCGCGCCGCGCATCGGCCGGCGCAAGCGGCCTGCCGGCGGCGCCCGGCCAGCGTATGCTGCGCCTGCGTTCCCCACGTCGTGCGAGGCAAGGATGTACCTGCCGGCCAACTACGCCGTCGACTATGCCGACCTGTGGTCATGGCTGTCCGACGGCGGCGACTGGAGCTTCGTCGGCACGCCGGTGCTGAGCTACCTGCAAAGCGGCCAGGGCGCCATCAGTGCCGATGCCCGCAGCCTGCACCAGGCGCTGCTGCACCGGCTGGCCCAGCAGGGCAAGCCGTCCTTCGTCACGGCCAAGGCCTTCAACTTCAACGACTTCGACTACATCAACCTCAGCATCACGCGCACCTTCATCGGCAAGGCCTGCCCCTGGGAGATCCAGGAGACGATGCAGCTTGCGAGCCAGCTCGGACTGGTGAGCCCGCAAGGCGCGTACACGTTCTGCAAGACCAGGCTGGGCGTGGACTGCGGCGGTTTCGTCGCCAATTACTGGGGCATCGGCGTGCCGCACCTGAAGCGGCTCGATCCGCCCGGAGCCTGGGGCATCTCGCCGCGCAGCTTCTGGTCCGATCGCCAGTTCTGGCCTGACGTGATGGCGCGCCGGCGCGCCTCGGCCGCTCAGGTGCAGGCGGGGGACGCCGCGGTGTTCTTCAGGGACATCGTCGACGACAACCCGGACCGCGCCAAGCAGCGCGACGGCCGGGGCAATTGGATCCCCGGCACCGGCTCCGAGGCCTTCCACATCGGCGTCGTGCAGGAGGTCGGCAGCGCCGGAGGAGGCTTCACCAAGCTCGTACTTGCCGAGTCGAGCGGAGCGCGCTCGATCTTCGGCGGCAACGGCGTCAACGTGCACAGCGTCGTCGTGCGCAGGAGCGGCATGTCGATGGGCAAGTGGGTCTACGCCGAGCTCGGCAGCGGCGATCGCATCCACTTCGTCGCCCCGCCGGCCGGCTGGGGCCCGGAACTGCCGTACCGCTACGGCGACGCGTAAGCCGGCCATGCCGGCGCAGCGGCACGCCGCCCGCGCCACGCACGGCGCCCAGCCGGCTCAACGCCCCAGCATGTCGCTGCGCTCGTCGGGCGTCCAGCCGCGCCGCACGGCACGCGGCGTGCCTTCGCCGCCGCCGGCGCGCAGCGGCACCATCGGCCAGCAGCGGCCGTTGTCGGCATAGCGCAGCGCGGTCGAGACGAGCGGATCGCTGGCGGCGCCCTGCGGAACGCGGAAGTCCTCGCCGACCGGGCAGGTGGCGTCGAAGCCGTCGAAGTAGCGGCCGGCGCCGTTCGCGTTGACGCTTTCGAAGTTGACGACACTGTAGGTCGTCCCGCATTGACTCACCGGCAGGAACCCCACCGGCTTGCCGCAGGTGGTGTCGCCCACCGTCACGACCGTGATGCCGGCGCCGCGCAGGCCGTTGACGAGCTGCTCGCTGGCCGAGCAGGTACGCGCGCCGGTGAGCACGAAGACGCGCGGCAGCGCCAGCGCGTTGGCCGCAGCCGGCGCCGCGAAGCGGTAGCTCTGGTTGTAGCGGCCGGCGAGTTTGTCGTTGTAGAGCAGCGTCGCGTACACGGAGCCGGCCACCGGGTTGCCGGCCAGGTACGAGGCGACCGTGGCCCCCGTCGACACCAGGCCGCCGCCGTTGTAGCGCAGGTCGAGCACCAAGTCCTGCACGGCCTGGCTGCGAAAGCTCGCGAACGCCGCGTCGACGCCGGCCTGCGCCTGGCTGATCATGTCCTTGACGGCGAGGTAGCCGATGCGCCGCCCCTGCAACGACAGGTACACGGCAGCACCGGCCACCGGCGTCAGCGCGAAGACCCCGGATGTGACCCGTACGCTGCGTTCGACGCCGTCGCGGCGCAGCCGCAGCGTGAGCTGCTGCTGCTCGCGCTCGGCCGTCAGCAGCGAGAAGTCGTTCGCGGCGACGAGCGCTGCGGCATCCTGGCCGTTCAGGCTCAGCACCTCGTCGCCGCGCCGCACGCCCTGCAGCGCCGCGTCGGACGCAGGTTCGACATAGCGCACCCACAGCGGCATGCCGGGGTTGGCCAATGCCTCCAGCCCGGCCACCGCGATGCCGTAGCCCATCGTGGCACCGTCGCCGTAATAGCGGTTGAAGCTCTCGGTCGGCTCGTAGCGGCTCCAGCGGTCGGCCGGGAACTTGGGGTCGGTGCCGGTGTAGAGCAGCGCGTCGAAGTAGGCGTCGAGGCTGGCGTAGCCCGTCGGCACCGGGTGCGGCGCGAGGCGGTACCAGAAGTACCACTCGTTCATGTAGTCGGCCAGCCAGGCCTGCTGGTCGACCACGCTGCACGAGACCGGCGGCGGCACCTCGCCCGGACCGCCGCCGCCGCCCCCGCCGCAGGCCGCCAGCGCCAGCGGCAGCGCGGCCAGCACGAGACGAAGGCGACGCAGGCCCAGGCCCGCCGCCGCGCTGCCTGCAATGCCGATGGATGGGTTCATGCGCTCGATCCTCCGCCGGCAGCGCGCAGGCGGCGCCGGCCTTGCCCCGGCGGCGCCGGGCACGCCGCCTAGAATGCCAGAACTCCCCGCGCACCCATTGCGTTGACAGCGGCGCGGCCGTTGCGGCGCTGCTGCATCCTGCCATGACCGAGCTCGCCAAGTCGTTCGAACCCGCCGCCATCGAGTCGCGCTGGACTGCGCGCTGGCAGTCCGGCAGCGTCCATGCGCCGACGCTCGATCCGGCGCGGCCCTCCTTCTGCATCCAGCTGCCGCCGCCCAACGTCACCGGCACGCTGCACATGGGGCATGCGTTCAACCAGACGATCATGGACGCGCTCACGCGCTGGCATCGCATGCGCGGCTACAACACGCTGTGGCTGCCCGGCACCGATCACGCCGGCATCGCCACGCAGATCGTCGTCGAGCGTCAGCTGCAGGAGGCGGGCCTGTCGCGCCACGACCTGGGGCGCCGCAACTTCATCGCCCAGGTCTGGGACTGGAAGGCCAGTTCGGGCGCGACGATCACCAACCAGATGCGCCGCCTGGGCGCCAGCGTCGACTGGGGCCGCGAGTACTTCACCATGGACGCGAAGCTCTCGCGCGTCGTCACAGAGACCTTCGTGCGCCTGTACGACGAGGGCCTGATCTACCGCGGCGAGCGGCTGGTGAGCTGGGATCCGCAGCTCAAGAGCGCCGTCTCCGACCTCGAGGTCTCGAGCGAAGAGGAAGACGGTTTCCTCTGGCACATCCGCTACCCGCTCGAAGACGGCTCGGGCTCGCTCGTCGTCGCCACCACGCGTCCCGAGACCATGCTCGGCGACACCGCGGTGATGGTGCACCCCGACGACGAGCGCTACCGGGCCTTCGTCGGCAAGCGCGTGCGCCTGCCGCTGTGCGCGCGCTCGATCCCCGTGATCGCCGACGCTTACGTCGACCGGGCGTTCGGCACCGGGGTCGTGAAGGTCACGCCCGCGCACGATGCCAACGACTACGCCGTCGGGCAGCGCCACGGTCTGGCCGTCCTCGGCGTGCTGACGCTCGACGCCGCCGTCAACGACAACGCGCCGCCGGCGTATCGCGGGCTCGACCGCTTCGAGGCGCGCCGGCGCGTCGTCGCCGACCTCGAGGCGCTCGGCCTGCTCGTCGAGACGCGCAAGCACCGGCTGGTGGTGCCGCGCTGCGAGCGCACCGGGCAGATCGTCGAGCCGATGCTCATGCAGCAGTGGTTCGTCGCGGTGAGCAAACCCGGCCGCGACGGCCGCAGCATCGCCGCCAAGGCGATCGACGCCGTGGCCGGCGGCCAGGTGCGCTTCGTGCCCGAGCAATGGATCAACACCTACAACCACTGGATGCACAGCATCCAGGACTGGTGCATCAGCCGCCAGCTCTGGTGGGGCCACCAGATCCCGGCCTGGTACGCCGACGACGGGCGCATCTTCGTCGCGCGCGACGAGGACGAGGCGCGCCAGCGCGCCACGGCCGCCGGCTACGGCGGGCCGCTCAGGCGCGACGAAGACGTGCTCGACACCTGGTACAGCTCGGCGCTGGTGCCCTTCTCGACGCTCGGCTGGCCCGACCAGACGCCCGAGGCGCTGCTCGAGCAGCAGCTCTTCCTGCCCAGTTCGGTACTCGTCACCGGCTTCGACATCATCTTCTTCTGGGTCGCGCGGATGATCATGATGACGACCCATTTCACCGGCAAGGTGCCATTCCGCGACGTCTACATCCACGGCCTGGTACGCGACGCGCAGGGCCGCAAGATGAGCAAGAGCGAAGGCAACGTGCTCGATCCGGTCGACCTGATCGACGGCATCACGCTGCCCAAGCTGCTGGCCAAGCGTTCCACCGGGCTGCGCCGCCCCGAGATCGCGCCCAGCGTGCGCAGGCAAACCGAGAAGGAGTTCCCGCAGGGCATCCCGGCCTTCGGCGCCGACGCGCTGCGCTTCACGATGGCCAGCTACGCCACGCTCGGGCGCAACGTCAACTTCGACGCCAAGCGCTGCGAGGGCTACCGCAACTTCTGCAACAAGCTGTGGAACGCGACGCGCTTCGTGCTGATGCACTGCGCCGGCAAGGACTGCGGTGCGGGCGACGACGCGCTCGGCGCCAGCACATTGCAGCGCTCACCGGTCGACCGCTGGATCGTCGGCGAACTGCAGCGCGTCGAGGCGGTCGTGGCCAGGGGCTTCGGCGAGTACCGGCTCGACAACGTCGCCAACGCCGTCTACGCCTTCGTCTGGGACGAGTATTGCGACTGGTACCTCGAGATCGCCAAGGTGCAGCTGGCGCAGGGCGACGCGGCGGCGCAGCGCGCGACGCGACGCACGCTGATCCGCACGCTCGAGACCGTGCTGCGGCTGCTGCACCCGGTCGCGCCCTTCATCACCGCCGAGCTCTGGGAAGCGGTGGCGCCGGTGGCCGGAGTGCCCGGTTCCGAAGCCGGGATCGTCGGTGCCCGCTACCCCGAAGCGCAGCCTGCGAAGATCGACGCCGCAGCCGACGCCTGGGTGGCGCGCCTCAAGGCGCTGGTCGGCGAGAGCCGCCGCCTGCGCAGCGAGATGGGCCTGGCGCCGGGCGCGCGCGTGCCGCTGGCCACGCACGGCGACGCCGCCTTCGTGGCCGAGGCCGCGCCGCTGCTGCAGGCCCTGGCGCGCCACTCCGAGGTGCGCACGCTGGCCGACGAGGCCGCCTTCGCGGCGCTCACGGCCGCGGCCCCGGTCGCGCTGTGCGGCGAAATCCGCCTGGCGCTCGAGGTGCGCATCGACGTCGGCGCCGAAACGGCGCGCCTCACGCGCGAAATGACGCGCCTTGCCGGCGAGATGGCCAAGGCCGAGGCCAAACTCGGCGACGCGCGCTTCGTCGAGCGCGCGCCGGCCGAGGTGGTGGGGCAGGAGCGCGCCCGGCTGGCCGAGTTCAGGCAGGCGCTGGATCGTCTTCGAGATCAGCGAGCCCGCCTGGAAAAGTCGGCCTGAACTCTGCGCGCGCGGGCGCGCTGTCGGCCACGAGCAGCTCGTCGATGCGCCGCGCCACGGCCCAGGCGCTGCGCACGCGCGACTCCTGCGTCGTGCCGGCCACGCGCGGCGTGACCTGCAGCGTGTCGACGTGGCGCAGCGGCCGCCCGGGATCGAGCGCGCCGGGCTCCATGCTGTCGAACCAGGCCGCGGCGAGCAGGCCCTGCGTGAGCGCGCGCGCCAGCGCCGCCTCGTCGAACAGGCTCGAGTGCGACAGGCACACGACGATCTGGTTGGCCTTGGCCTCGGACAGCAGCCGTTCGCCGAACAGGCCGGCGTAGCGCGGGTAAAAGGGCAGCAGCACGACCAGCGCGTCGCAACCGGCGACGAGCTCGCGCAGGCCCACCGGCCCGACGCCGGCACGCGACCAGCCGGCGTCCGAGGCGTGCACGCCGGGGTCGTAGCCCAGGGCGCGCGCGCCGAACGCGGCGAGCAGCTGCGCCAGCGGCCGTGTCGCCGGCGTGATGCCGACGATGCCCACGCTGGTGCCGCCGAGCTCGCGCCCGACGAGCAGGCCCTCGTCGTTGATGATCGGCACGCGGCGCAGCATCTGCAGCAGCGCACCGACGGCGAATTCGGCCTCGGCCACGGCGCTCGCGCTGGCCGGGCGCACGACCTCGATGCCGGCGCGCGCGCAGGCATCCAGGTCGATGTTCTCGGCACCCGCCGACAGCCGGCCGACAATGCGCAGCGGGGCCGCGCGCCTGAGCGTCGCGGCATCGAGCGCCACCGAAGGCGGGATCACGACCGCGCGCGCTTCGGCCAGCAGCGCGCGCAAGGCGTGCACGTCGCCGGCCAGCTCGGGCGCGTAATGGACGTCGTGGCGCACGCCCAGCCAGTGCAGGACGTCGGAATCCAGAGGCTCGACGATCAGGACATCCACCGCCGGGCCCGTGCGTTTGTCGACTTTCGGGCGCGAGTCCACATGCCAGAATCGGCCGGCCTGTCACGACCCTTGAGCCCCAGATGAGCGTACATAAGGCAATTTTTCCCGTCGCCGGCCTGGGGACGCGCTTCCTGCCCGCGACCAAGGCGCAGCCCAAGGAGATGCTGCCGGTGGTCGACAAGCCCTTGATCCAGTATGCCGTGGAAGAAGCCTATGCGGCCGGCGTGCGCGAGATGATCTTCGTCACAGGACGTCACAAGCGGCCGATCGAGGACCACTTCGACATGACCTTCGAGCTCGAGGTCGCCCTCGAGCAGGCCGGCAAGCGCGAGCTGCTCGAGGTGGTGCACAGCGTCAAGCCCGACGACATGGAGTGCATCTACGTGCGCCAGCCGCAGGCGCTCGGCCTCGGCCATGCCGTGCTGTGCGGCCAGCGCCTGATCGGCAGCGAGCCCTTCGCCGTGCTGCTGGCCGACGATCTGATGGTGGGCGAGCCGCCGGTGCTGGCGCAGATGGTCGAACAGTATGCCGAGTGGCGCGCGTCGATCCTGGCGGTGCAGGAAGTCCCGCCCGAGCACACGCGGCGCTACGGCATCGTCGACGGCCGCATGGTGGGCGAGCGGCTGATGGACGTGGGCCGCATCGTCGAGAAGCCCGCCCCCGAGGCGGCGCCCTCGCGCTGGGGCGTGGCCGGGCGCTACATCCTTACGCCCGGCGTGTTCCACGAGATCGCGCACCAGCCGCGCGGGGTCGGCGGCGAGATCCAGCTCACCGACGGCATCGCCGCGCTGCTGCGCCGCGAGAAGGTCTTCGCCTACCGCTACCAGGGCCGGCGCTACGACTGCGGCAGCAAGGAAGGCTTCCTCGAGGCCAACGTCGAGCTCGCGCTCGCGCACCCCGAGCTGGGCGCGGCATTCCGCGGTTTCCTGAAGTCGCTGGCGCTGTAGCGCACGGCGCTCAGCGCCGGCGCAGCAGGTGGATGAACTCCTTGCCCTCGGTGCTCTGTCCGATCAGCTCGTTGCCGGTCTGGCGCGCGAAGGCCTGGAAGTCGCGCACCGAGCCGGGATCGGTGCAGACCACGCGCAGCACCTCGCCGCTGGCCATCTCGGCGAGCGCCTTCTTGGCCTTGAGGATCGGCAGCGGGCAGCTCAGCTCGCGGGCGTCGAGATCGCGTTGCATGCTGTCCATGGCGGCCGCATTCTAGGTGCGGCGCGGCAAGTCGATGAACTGCGGCTCGTGGCCGCGGCTGCGCAGCCAGTCGGCCAGCGCGTAGCCGGTGCCGGCGCGCCAGCAGCGCACGTCGGCCGGCGCGAACAGGCGGTACTCGGCGAGCTCGGGCGACAGCCGCACCTCGCCGTGCGCGCGCGCGTGGTAGGCGATGATCACCTGGTTCATGCGCTGGAAGTCGTACACACCGATCAGCGCCAGGCGCTCGACGGCCAGCGCCGTTTCCTCGGCGATCTCGCGCGCCACGCCCTGCTCGGGCGTCTCGCCGGCCTCCATGAAGCCGGTGACGAGCGCGAACATGCGGCCCGACCAGGCGGCGTTGCGGGCCAGCAGCAGCGCGCCGCCGCGGTCGCTGCACTCGATCACCGCGGCCAGCACCGGCGTCGGGTTGTTCCAGTGCGTCCAGCCGCAGGCCGGGCAGCGCAGCCGCGTGCGCTCGCCGCCGTCTTCGCACGCGGCGATCGGCGCGAGCGCCGTCGCGCAGCAGGGGCAGTAGCGGAAGTCCTGCGACATCGAGGCTGCGCCGGGGTTCAGGCCGGGAACACGCCGGTCGACAGGTAGCGGTCGCCACGGTCACAGACGACGAACACGATCACCGCCTGCTCCACGCGCGCGGCGATCTGCAGCGCCGCCCAGCAGGCGCCGGCCGCCGAGATGCCGGCGAACAACCCCTCCTCGCGCGCCAGGCGCCGCGCCATGTCCTCGGCATCGCGCTGCTCGACCAGCACCAGCTCGTCGACGCAAGACGGGTCGTAGATCTTCGGCAGGTAGGCCTCGGGCCACTTGCGGATGCCCGGGATGCGCGAGCCCTCGGTGGGCTGCGCGCCGACGATGCGCACCGCCGGGTTGCGCTCCTTCAGGAAGCGCGCGACGCCGGTGATGGTTCCGGTGGTCCCCATCGCGCTGACGAAGTGCGTCACGCGCCCGCCGGTATCGGCCCAGATCTCGGGGCCGGTGCTCGCGTAGTGCGCGCCCGGGTTGTCGGCATTGGCGAACTGGTCGAGCACGCGGCCCTGGCCCTCGCGCTGCATCTGCTCGGCGAGGTCGCGCGCGTACTCCATGCCCCCGCTCCTGGGGGTGAGGATCAGCTCGGCGCCGTAGGCCTTCATCGTCTGTGCGCGCTCGATCGACAGGTCCTCGGGCATGACCAGCACCATGCGGTAGCCGCGGATCGCCGCGGCCATCGCCAGCGCGATGCCGGTGTTGCCGCTGGTGGCCTCGATCAGCGTGTCGCCGGGCTTGATCTCGCCGCGCTCCTCGGCACAACGGATCATGTGGATCGCAGGCCGGTCCTTCACCGAGCCGGCCGGGTTGTTGCCCTCGAGCTTGCCGAGGAGCACGTTGCCGCGCGCCGCACCGGCGCCGCCCGGCAGGCGCTGCAGCCGCACGAGCGGCGTGTGGCCGATCGCGTCCTCGACGCTCTTCCAGGCCGGCGCGCCGGCGGCATGGTCTTGGCTGTGGCCCGACATCGGTGGCTCCTCGGCAAGCCGGCATTGTGGCAGCGCGTGCATCGACACGAGGGCGGCCATGTGATAATCCGCCGCCGCGTCGGGGCCCGCTAGGGCTGCCGGCATCAGGCCCCGGGGCGGCGACGCCGCTGCCGCGGCCTGCCGGCCCCAGCCGCCCGCGTGACGAAATCGGTAGACGTAGCGGACTCAAAATCCGCCGCCGCAAGGCGTGCCAGTTCGAGTCTGGCCGCGGGCACCAGGACCGACGCGCCCCTGCCACCGCCGCCCGCCGATGCCGACCCTTCCGCCCGCCACGAAAGCGCTGATGCTGATCTGCACGGCGCTGTTCTTTCTCGAGCAGCTGGTGCCCTTCGGCAGCCTGCTCGCGCTCTGGCCGCTGGGCAGCGGGCTGTTCTGGCCCTGGCAGGTGGTGACCTACGCCTTTTTGCACGGCAGCCTGACGCACCTGCTGTTCAACATGCTCGGCCTGTGGATGTTCGGCAGCGAACTCGAGCGCGTCTGGGGCCAGCGGCGCTACTTGATGTTCCTGCTGGCCGGCGTGCTGGCCGCCGCCGCGGCGCAACTGCTGTTCACGCAGCTCACCCGCTCGCCCGCGCCCACCGTCGGCGCCTCGGGCGGGTTGTACGCGCTGCTGCTGGCCTACGGCATGCTGTTCCCCGAGCGCACGATCATGCTGCTGATCCCGCCGATCCCGATGAAGGCGCGCACCTTCGTCATCGTCTTCGGCGCGCTCGAGCTCGTGCTCGGGCTGTACGGCGGCAGCGGCGTCGCGCACTTCGCGCATCTGGGCGGCATGGTGGGCGGCTACCTGATGATCCGCTACTGGCGCGGCCAGGCGCCGTTCGGCGGCCGGCGTCGCTGAGGCCCGGCGCCGCACGCGCGTGCCGTTCAGCCTGTGCGCAGCCCTTCGCGCACGGTCGGATAGCGCAGCACGAGCCTGAGCTCGTGCACCAGCCGGTGGTTGTCGAGCCGGCGCGATTCGCTCATGAAACTCAGCAATGCGCCGGGCAGTCGTGCCTCGGCCTCGGCGCGCGTGATGCGCGGCGGCCGCGGCAGGCCGGCGAGATCGGCCGCAAGGTCGAAGTACTCGCCCATCTTCAGCTCGCTCGCGTCGCAGGCGTGCACGACGCGCTGCGGCCGGCCGCGGTGCAGGGCGGCCACGCAGGCGCGCGCCAGGTCGTCGGCGTGGATGTGGTTGGTGTAGACGTCGTCCTCGGCTGCCAGCACCGGCGTGCCGCGGGCGACACGCGCGCGCGGGTCGCCGCCGGGGCGCCCAGGCGCATAGATGCCGGGGATGCGCAGGATCGTCGTGCGCGCGCCGCTGCTGCGGCCGAACCAGCGCACCCAGCGTTCGGCGTCGACGCGGCGGCGTGCGCGCTCGGTGGCCGGCGCCGGCGCGCGCGTCTCGTCCAGGCGCGCACCGCCGGCGTCGCCGTAGACACCCGTGGTGCTGGCATAGACCAGCCGACGCACGCGGCCGCCGCGCGCCAGCGCCGCCAGCAGCGCACGCGTGCGCGGATCGCCCGCGCCGGCGGCCGGCGGCGGCGCCAGATGCAGCACGGCATCGGCCAGCGCGCCCAGGCGCCCGAGCGTTGCCGGCCGGTCGAGGTCGGCCAGCAGCGGCTGCGCGCCGAGCGCACGCAGCTCGCCCAGGTGCGCCGCCTGCGACGTGAGCGCGAGGACCCGCCAGCGCGGGTGCACCAGGCGCAGCACGCGCCGGCCGATATCGCCGCAGCCGACGATCAGCAGCACCGGGCGGCGCGCGCGCGCGGATGTGGCCGGGGACGACGAGCTCATGGCATGGGCGCGGGCACAATCGCGCGGGAGTGTACGAGTCGCCCCCCGCCATGAGCCACAAGATCACGCTGCGCCCGGCCGGGCGCAGCTTCGAAGTCCAGGACGACGAGGCGATCCTCGCGGCCGCCATCCGCGAGGGCATCGGCCTGCCCTACGGCTGCCGCGACGGCGCCTGCGGCTCGTGCAAGAGCCGGCTGCTCGAAGGCCGCGTCGTGCACCGCACACACCAGCACAGGGCGCTGTCCGAAGACGAGGAGGCGCGCGGCTACGTGCTCACCTGCTGCGCGCTGGCGCAGAGCGACTGCGTCGTCGAGGCGCGCATGGTGCCCGGGGCCGGCGCGTACCCGGTGCTCAAGCTGCCCGGCCGCGTCGCGACCCTCGAGCGTGCGGCGCCCGACGTCGTGATCCTGAAGCTGCAGCTGCCGGCGAACCAGACGCTGCGCTACCGCGCCGGCCAGTACGTCGACTTCATCCTGCGCGATGGCGCGCGGCGCAGCTACAGCATCGCCAACGCGCCGCACACGCTGGCCGGCAATCCGCTCATCGAGCTGCACATCCGTCTCATGCCCGGCGGCCGCTTCACCGAGCATGTGTTCGGTGCGATGAAGGAGAAGGACATCCTGCGCCTGGAAGGGCCGCTGGGCAGCTTCTTCCTGCGCGAGGAGTCCGAGCGGCCGATCGTGCTGCTGGCCAGCGGGACCGGCTTCGCCCCGGTGAAGGCCATCATCGAGCACATGCGGCACCACGGCATCGCCCGCCCGACGCGGCTGTACTGGGGCGGCCGGCGCCCGCACGACCTCTACATGAACGACTGGTGCGAGCGCATGGCCGGCGCGCTGCCCAACCTGCGCTACGTGCCGGTGGTGAGCGACGCCCTGCCCGAGGACGGCTGGAGCGGCCGCACCGGCTTCGTGCACCGCGCCGTGATGCAGGACCTGCCCGACCTCTCGATGCACCAGGTCTACGCCTGCGGCGCGCCGATCGTCGTCGACTCGGCACAGCGCGATTTCGTCACCGTCTGCGGCCTGCCGGCCGAGGAGTTCCATGCCGATGCGTTCACTTCGGAGGCCGACAAGCATGAAGCCGCGTAGCCGCACCCCGTCGGGCATGCACGCAGGCCCGGGCCGCACGCGCCGGCGGCTGATGCTGGCGGGTCTGGCCGGCCTGGCGGCGGCAGGGGCGATCGCCCAGCCGGCGCGCCCGATCCGCCTGGTCGTGCCCTACCCGCCCGGCGGCCCGCTCGACATCGCGGCGCGCGCACTGGCCGAACGCGTCAAGGATGCGCTCGGCACGGTCGTCGTCGACAACCGCCCGGGTGCCGGCGGCAACCTGGGCGCCGACTTGGTCGCCAAGGCGGCTCCCGACGGCCACACCCTGGTGATGGGCGCCGTCGCCACGCATGCGATCAACCCCTGGCTGTTCGCCAGGCTGCCCTACGATCCGCTGCGCGACTTCACGCCGATCACGCTCGTGGCGCAGGTGCCCAACGTGCTCGTGCTCAACGCCGAGACCGCAGCGCGCCTGGGCATCACGAGCCTGGCCGACTTCGTCGGCTACGCGCGGCGCAATCCGGGCCGGCTCAACTACGGCTCGGGCGGCACCGGCAGCGGCGGCCACCTCGCCGGCGAGATGTTCAAGGCACGCACCGGCGTGTTCGCGGTGCACATCCCCTACGCCGGCGGAGCGCCGTCGCAGCTCGCGCTGCTGAGCGGCCAGGTCGACTTCAGCTTCGACAACCTCGCCTCGGCCGCGGCCAACATCCGCAGCGGCAAGCTCCGGGCGCTGGCCGTCACGAGCGCCGGGCGCTCGAGCGCGATGCCCGAGCTGCCGACGCTGGCCGAGGCCGGCGCCGCACTGGGCCTGGCAGGCTTCGACATCTCGACCTGGTTCGGCCTGTTCGCCCCGGCCGGACTCGCCCCCGAGCAGACCGCCCGCCTCGCCCAGGGCTTCATGGCCGCGCTCGCCACGCCCGAGTTCAAGGCGCGCATGGGCACGCTGATGGCCGAGCCCGCGCCGATGCCGCCGGCCGCCTTCGCCGCCTTCGTCGCCGCCGAGCTGCAGAAGTACAAGGCGGTGGTGCAGGCCAGCGGCGCACGCATCGATTGATGCACCGACGGTCGCAGCGGGCGGCGCCGCCGACGCCTGCGGCTACTCGCCGAGATAGGCCGCGCGCACCTTCGGATCTTCCAGCAGCGTGCGCGCCGGGCCGCTCATCGTGATCTCGCCCGAGTCCATCACGTAGCCGCGGTCGGCCAGGCCGAGCGCGCGGCTGGCGTTCTGCTCGACCAACAGCACGGTCGTGCCGCGCGCGTGGATGTCGTGCACGACCTCGAAGATCTTGTCGACCATCAGCGGCGACAGGCCCATCGAGGGCTCGTCGAGCAGCAGCACCTTGGGTCGCGCCATCAGCGCGCGGCCCATCGCCAGCATCTGCTGCTCGCCGCCGCTCATCGTGCCGGCGAGCTGCTGCGCGCGCTCCTTCAGGCGCGGAAAGATCGCGAACACCTTGTCGATGTCGGCCGCGATCCCGGGCTTGTCGTCGCGCACGAAGGCGCCCATCTGCAGGTTCTCGACGATCGTCATGCGCGCGAACACGCCGCGCCCCTCGGGCACCATCACCAGGCCCTGGCGCACCAGGTCCCAGGCGCCCTGGCCCTTGATCGGACGGCCCATGAACTCGATCTCGCCGGCGGCCACCGGCTGCACGCCGGTGACGGCTTTGAGCGTGGTCGTCTTGCCCGCGCCGTTGGCGCCGATCAGGCTCACCAGTTCGCCCGCGCGCACCTCGAAGCTCACGCCCTTGACGGCCTGGATGCCGCCGTAGGCGACGCGCAGTCCGCGCACCGCGAGAAGGATGTCTTCTGCCATGATCAGTGCTGGCCGGCGCCGAGGTAGGCCTCGATCACCTTGTCGTTTCGCTGCACCTCGGCCGGCGTGCCTTCGGCGATCTGACGCCCGTAGTCGAGCACGGTGACGCGGTCGCACAGGCCCATCACCAGCTTGACGTCGTGCTCGATGAGCAAGATCGTGCGGCCGTCCTTGCGGATGCGGTCGATCAGCTCGCGCAGCACGACCTTCTCGGTGGCGTTCATGCCGGCGGCCGGCTCGTCGAGCGCGATCAGCTTGGGATCGGTGGCCAGCGCGCGCGCGATCTCCAGGCGCCGCTGGTCGCCGTAGCTGAGCGTGCGCGCGCGGTATTCGGCGTAGCGGCCGATGCCGACGTAGTCGAGCAGTTCCTGCGCGCGCCGCGCGATCGCCGCCTCCTCGGCCTTGAACGCCGGCGTGCGCAACACCGCGCCGACCAGCCCGGAGCGCGTGCGCACATGGCGCCCGACCATCACGTTCTCCTGTGCCGTCATCTCGGGGAACAGGCGGATGTTCTGGAACGTGCGCGCGATGCCCTGCTTGGCCACTTCGTGCACGGCGCTCGGCTTGTAGGGCCGCCCGGCGAGCTCGAAGCTGCCGCCGTCGGGCGCATAGAGGCCGGTGATGACGTTGAAGAAGGTCGTCTTGCCGGCGCCGTTGGGCCCGATCAGGCCGTAGATCTCGCCGCCCCGGATCCTGATGCCCACGTCGGCCAGCGCCTGCAGGCCGCCGAAGCGCTTGCTGACGCCCTTGACTTCGAGAACGGCCGGTTCCATGTGCGCGCTCACGCCGCCTCCTCAGCGCGTGCCGGCGGCGGGCGCCGACGCCGCCTTGCCGTGCTCGCGCGCCGGCCACAGGCCGCGCGGGCGCAGCAGCATGATGACGATCATCGCCAGCGCGATCAGCAGCTGGCGCAGGATCGACGCGTCGATGCGCCCGCCGGTGACGTTCTGCAGGTCGATCGCGGTGGCGACGTAGCGCAACACCTCGGGCAGCGCGGCCAGCAGCAGCGCGCCGAGGATGACGCCGGGCAGGTGTCCCATGCCGCCCAGCACCACCATGGCGACGATCATCACGCTTTCCATCAGGCTGAAGCTCTCGGGCGAGACGAAGCCCTGGAAGGCGGCGAACATCGCGCCCGACACGCCGCCGAAGGTGGCGCCCATGCCGAAGGCGAGCAGCTTCATGTTGCGCGTATTGATGCCCATCGCCTTGGCCGCGATCTCGTCCTCGCGGATCGCCATCCAGCCGCGGCCGATGCGGCTGCGCTCGAGACGCTGGCAGATGACGACGCTGAACACCACGAGCGCGAGGAACAGGTAGTAGTACAGCGTCACCGAGGCGATGCGGTACTCGCCGACGACGAAGGGCTTGCCGAAGTCGAAGAAGAACTCCGAGCCGCGCACGCCCAGCGTCATCGAGTCGATGCGGTCCAGTCCGCGCGGGCCGTTGGTGATGTTGATCGGCTGCTCGAGGTTGTTCAGGAACACGCGGATGATCTCGCCGAAGCCCAGCGTCACGATCGCCAGGTAGTCGCCGCGCAGCTTGAGCACCGGGATGCCGAGCAGCACGCCGGCCACCGCCGCCAGGCCGGCCGCCAGCGGCACCACGAGCAGGATCGGCGTGTGCAGCCCGTTCGGGAACAGGGCGGCGAACCAGGGGAAGTTCTCGCTCAGCTGCGGGCTGGCCATCAGCGCGTACATGTAGGCGCCGACGGCATAGAAGGCGACATAGCCGAGGTCGAGCAGGCCGGCGTAGCCGACGACGATGTTCAGGCCGAGCGCGAGCAGCACGTACAACAGCGCCAGCGCCAGGATGCGCACCCAGCCCTGGCCGAAGCTCTGCGCGACCAGCGGCAGCGCCACCAGCGCCGCGGCGCAGAGGAGGAAGACAAGGAACCTGTTCTTCATCGGGGCGGACCTTCGGGCAGCGCGTTCACGCGCGGTCGGCCACGCGCTCGCCGAGCAGGCCCGCGGGCCTGAGCGTCAGCACGAGGATCAGCGTGGTGAAGGCGAAGATGTCGGTGTACTGGCTGCCGAGCACGCCGCCGGTGAGCGTGCCCAGGTAGCCGGCGCCCAGCGCCTCGACCAGGCCGAGCATGACGCCGCCCAGCACTGCCCCGGCCAGGTTGCCGATGCCGCCCAGCACGGCCGCGGTGAAGGCCTTGAGTCCGGGCATGAAGCCCATCGAGTGCTGCACGGTGCCGTAGTTGGCCGCCCACATCACGCCGGCCACCGCAGCCAGCGTGGCGCCGATGACGAAGGTCGCCGAGATCACCATGTCGGGCTTGACGCCCATCAGCGCCGCGACGCGCGGGTTCTCGGCCGTGGCGCGCATCGCGCGCCCCAGCCGCGTGCGGTTGACCACCCACATCAACCCGGCGAGGATGACGGCCGTGGCGCCCAGGATGATGCACTGCGTGACGCTGATCACCGGGCCGCCGAGGTTGATGGGCTCCACCGGCAGCAGCTGCGGGTAGGGCTTGGGATTGGGCTTCCAGACGATCATCGCCAGCGTCTGCAGCAGCAGGCTCATGCCCATCGCGGTGATGAGCGGCGCCAGCCGCGGCGCGTTGCGCAGCGGCCGGTAGGCGAGCTTCTCGATCGTGAAGTTGAGCGCCGCGCACACGACGATCGCGCAGGGCAGCGAGATCAGCAGCAGCGCCCAGCCCGGCAGGCCCGAGCCCGCGAGGGCGCCGACCACGGTCCAGCTCGTGAGGGCGCCCACCATCAGCACCTCGCCATGCGCGAAGTTGATGAGGTTGATGATCCCGTAGACCATCGTGTAGCCCAGCGCCACGAGCGCATACATGCTGCCGAGCACGAGCCCGTTGATAATCTGCTGAAGGAAGATCTCCATCGTCGGGGCGACTCCGTTGCTGCCACGGGCTGCGGCCCGAACGCCAAGCCGGCGCGTGGTGCGCGCCGGCCCTCACCACCGCGTCGGAAGTCCGGGAGCCGGCTGCGCCGCAGTGGCGCGGGATTGTAGGAGCGGGGTCCGGGCTTCCCTGCCCGGTCTTACCCACCCTCCGGCAGCACCCCTGACTCGGGCGGCGCAGCCTCGGCAGCCGCGTCGAGCGCGCGCAGTTGCGCGATCCGCTCGCCGATGCGCTGCTCGAGGCCGCGCGCCGTCGGCACGTAGAAGCGCTCGCCGTCCAGGCCCTCGGGCAGGTAGCGCAGGCCAGCCGCATAGCCCTCGGCCTCGTCGTGCGCGTAGCGGTAGCCCGCGCCGTGGCCGAGCTGGCGCGCCAGCGGCGTCGGCGCGTTGCGCAGATGCGGCGGCACCGGACGCGAGCCGTCGCGCTGCACGCGCTCGCGCACCGCGCCCCAGGCGCGGTAGACGGCGTTGGACTTGGGCGCGACCGCCAGGTACACCACCGCCTCGGCCAGCGCCAGCTCGCCTTCGGGCGAGCCCAGGCGCTCGTAGACCTCGGCCGCGTCGAGCGCCAGGCGCAGCGCGCGCGGGTCGGCCAGCCCGATGTCCTCCGTGGCCATGCGCACGATGCGCCGCGCCGCATAGCGCGGATCGACACCGGCGTCGAGCATGCGCGCCAGCCAGTACAGCGCCGCATCGGGGTCGGAGCCGCGCACCGACTTGTGCAAGGCCGAGATCTGGTCGTAGAAGACATCGCCGCCCTTGTCGCCGCGGCGCAGCAGACGGCCGAGCGCACGCTCGAGCATCGCCTCGTCGATGAGCGCCACGCCTGCATTGGCCGCCACCACGCTCTCGTAGGCATTGAGCAGCCGGCGCGCATCACCGTCAGCCTGCTCGACCAGCCGGGCGCACGCGCCGGGTGCGAGCGGCGGTGCGGCCAGCGCCGCCTGCGCACGCCTGAGCAACTGCTCGAGCTCGGCATCGGCCAGCGGTTCGAGCACATGCACCGCCGCGCGCGACAGCAGCGCCGAGTTCACCTCGAACGCCGGGTTCTCGGTGGTGGCGCCGATGAAGGTGAACAGGCCCGACTCGACATGCGGCAGGAAGGCGTCCTGCTGCGCCTTGTTGAAGCGGTGCACCTCGTCGACGAAAACCACCGTCGCGCGCCCGGCACGGCGCATCGCCTCGGCCTGCTCCACCGCGTCGCGGATCTCCTTGACGCCGGCCAGCACCGCCGACAGCACGATGAAATGCGCGCCGGTGGCGCCGGCCAGCAGCCGCGCCAGCGTCGTCTTGCCGGTGCCCGGCGGACCCCAGAGGATCATCGAAGGCACCCGGCCGCTCTCGAACGCCACGCGCAGCGGCCGACCCGGCGCCAGCAGCTGCGGCTGGCCGATCATGTCGTCCAGCCGCTGCGGGCGCAGCCGCTCGGCCAGAGGCGCGGTCGCGGCGGCACGCCGCTGCCGCACGGGCGCGTCGGCGAACAGTCCCGGCTGCGCCTGCTGCGGGTCGTCACGATGCGTCGGCACGTTCACGCGGCGATTGTGGCAGCGGGCTGCAGCGCGGCCGGGCCGCGCGCTGTGCAGACCCGACGCAGCGCGGCCGGTCCTCAGCGCCGGCGGTCGCCGGCCTCCAGCCGGGCGCGCTCGACGATCGTGATCTGCCGGCCGGCGACGCGCAGCAGCCCGGCCTGTGCCATCTCGTGCAGCAGGCGCGAGAAGTGCTCGGGCGTGAGGTTCAGGTGGGCAGCGACGGCCGCCTTGGTGGCCGGCAGCCTGAAGCTGCGCGCGCCGGCGTCGTCGGTGGCGCGCAGCAGATAGTCGACCAGGCGCGCACGGCCGCTGCCCAGCGCCTGACGGTCGAGGTCGCGCACCAGCGCCTCGATGCGCTGGCTCAGGCCGGCGATCACGCGGCGCGCCAGGCGCGGGCTGCGTTCGAGCTCGGCGAACACCGCTTCCCTGGGCAGCTGCAGCACCAGTGCGTCGCCCACCGCCTCGGCGTCGACCAGCGCCGGGCGCTCGAGGAACATCACCGGCTCGCCGAAGCTGCGGCCGGCCCCGACGACGCCGGTGAGCCGCTCGCCGCGCGCGGGCGTGCGTGCGACGAGCCGGATCTCGCCGTGCACCACCACGTACATCGCACTCGCCGCATCGCCCTTGCTGAACAGGCGCTCGCCGCGCGCCAGCCGGCGCAGCTGGGTCGCCGCCGCCAGCCGCGCCAGCGAAGCTTCGTCGAGCGACTTGAACAGCGGCTGTGCGGCCAGGAAGTCGCGTGGCGCGATCGGGCGCGGCGGCATGCGCGACTCAGAACCGCCGCAGAGGTGGATCAGGCGCGCGCTTCGTCACTTCACACGCTCAGGCCTCGCGCACGACGATCAGGCTCGGGTCGTCGGCGTGCTCGATCAGGATCTGGCGCACGCGCTCCTGCCAGGCGCGCGCGAAAGCCGTGCGCGACGCCTCGTCGGCCCCGGGCGCCAGCGCCGCCTGCAGCAGCGGCCTGAGCCCGCTCGGGCTCGGCACGGCCTCGGTGTGATGCGACACCTCGACCGTGCGGCCGTCGTCCAGGCGCGTGAAGCGCATCTGGCCCTGCATCGCGATGCCGAAGCTCAGCAGATCGTTGCGCCGGTGCATGCCGGCCAGGCCCTTGAAGCCGGCGCGACCGGCAGCGCCGGTGACGAGCGTGGCGACGGCCGCGATCACGCCGGCCACTCCGGCGTCCTCGGCCTCGCGCATCTGCACGCGCACGCCGCCGCGCTGCGGCAGGCGATCGGGGTACAGCCGCGCCAGCGCCGCACGCGTCATCAGCCAGGCGCCGGCCACCGTCGGGCAGGAGTGGCCGGCCAGCTTGACGGCGTCGACGTAGCGGTACGCGATGCGGCCGTCGGCCGCCGCGCCCAGCAGTTGCGCCAGCGCGTCGTGCACGACGATCGGCGGCACCTGGTCGAAGAAGGCCGGCGCATTCATGGTGCGCCGCCCGCCCGGGCGCGCTGCGCCAGCAGCCGCACCTGGCGTCCGACCAGGATCGCCGCCGGGTACATGACTTCCTCCTCGGTGCGGGCGTGCTGGATGAGCTCGTCGGCAAAGGCCACGATCTCGGCGCGGTCGGCACGCTCGGCGGCCGCGCGCAGCCGCTGCAGTGCGGCGACGATGGCTGCGTGCTCCTCGAGCATGGTCGGCAGATCGGCCTCGAGGCGATCGGTGAGCGCGAGCACCTCGGCCATCTCGTCGGCGAACTCGCCGCGCGCCAGCGCGCCGAGCAGGCCAAGAGGCGGCAGCGCGGTCTCGTCCTCCTTGACGAAGTGCGGGTGCATCAGACGGGCGAGCGTCTTGGCGGCGTCGCCGACTTCGCCCTGCAACGCGGCCGCGTTGCGCAACGTTCCGTGCAGCGCTTCGTGCTCCTGCCGCAACGGGGTGGGGATGGTGAACTTCATGATGCTCTCCGGCGGCGGGTTCAATGAAGGCCACGGATCGGCTTGAAGCCGGGGTGGTCGAAGTTGCTGCCGTAGGCGTTGACGGCCTTGGCGACGCGCACCAGACCCTGCGCCGCACCCGCCGCGCCGCCCTTGCCCGCCATGGCGTCGGTGCCGGCGCCGATATCGCCGATGACGATGTGCAGCATCGCGTCGGCCTTCGGCTCGAGCTTGCAGTTGCTCACGATGCCGGCGACCTGGGTCTCGACCTCGCCCGCCAGCGCCGCGTATTGCGCCGCGCTCAGCTTGCCGCCGTGGGCCGCCGCGAGCTGCGGCTCGACCAGGGCGCGGATGCGGCCCATGCCGTCGCGCAGCGGCGCATCGGTGCCCCACTTGCGGCCGTGGTCCAGGCTCAGCTTGGCCGGGGCCGCGGCGCCGTGGTCGTGCTCGTGCGGCTGCGCCGCCCAGGCGGCCGGTGCCCCCACCAGCGCCACGCTCGCGCCGACGGCGACGCCAGCGATCCAGACTCCCAGATTCGACTTCCTCATTTCGATCTCCTCGAGCGGCAGGCGACCATCGCCTGCCTGCGTCGTGGGAGGGCGGCGGCGCCCGGCGGTTCACCCGCGCTCGCGCCGGCTTAGGAAACATCAAGAATACGTGGTCGCAAAGGCGCGCGGCTGCCGAACCTGCACGCACGGACGGCAGGTTCCTCGGCTCGGGGCACGGCGCCGCAGCAGGCCGGTACGCACACGCCGCGAGCCCGGTCCGGCTGGTTGGGACGCCGCGGCGACATCGAGGCGGCATCGAGGCGGCCGCCGCCCGGGCCCGCTCATGCGTCGGAAGACGCGCGCGAGCCGAGCCCGAGATACAGGTCGCGGCCGCGCACGAGCGCGGCGATCTTGCCGTCGGCGACGCTGCGCGGCAGCATCCAGAAGCCGCAGTCCGGGTGGATGTACTTCACCCGTTCGGCGCCGAGCAGCTTCTCGGCGCGCTCGACAGCGCGCGCGACGTCCTCGGGCGATTCGATCTCGGTGCGCTTGACGTCGACCACGCCCAGCCCGAGGCCGATGCCGGGGCGCAGCTCCTTGAACACCGCCAGTTCCTCGGGCGGCCGGTGCGCGGTCTCCATCACGATGTGGTCGACTTCGAGCGCGTTCAGGTATTCGACGAGCCGCGCCCAGGTGCCCTTCTG
>WBZR01001549.1_pt1 | contig 28067 bp, 27 predicted proteins | sample 5204231 | NCBI WGS metagenome assembly WBZR01 (sample SAMN12412403, study PRJNA552823) | activated sludge metagenome | isolation source: activated sludge from anammox sidestream of wastewater treatment plant... | place: USA: Virginia | collected 2017-08
ATGTTCTGGACCGTCCGAGGTGCGAATTCAATCATCGCCCTCCGCTGTTGTCATCTCAACGGCCGGTTCGAGGACTATTGGGAGGCCCGCCGGGCGGCCTGACTTCCACTTTTATGTCGCACACCCGTGCGCTGTAGTACCAACGGCGGGCCGCGAAGCGCTACCGCATGAATCTGATAACATGCCTCACGTACGTTATGCGAATGTTGATGCTTGCACTGATAGCGGCCCTGACGCCGGCGGCGGCGGCTTTTCGGGCCGCGGCGGTGAAGGTGGATATCACGCCATCCACTCCGAAATGGCTGATCGGCTATGCCGACCGCCAATCGACGGGGGTCCATGACCGCATCTTTCACCGGATTGTGGCGATGGACGACGGGCGGACGCGGTTCGTGCTGGTGTCCACCGACGTGTGTATATTTTCGCCGGCAGTATATGAGGACGCGGCGCGGCGGATACAAAAGGATACGGGCATCCCGGCTCTGAACTTCTGGTGGAGCGTGACGCACACGCATTCGGCGCCGGAAGTGGGGCCGCCAGGCATTTATAAGGTCCTGTTGAAGGGCCGCTCGGGCCACGCCGCGGATGAAGAGTACACCGAGACGACGCTGCGCCAACTGGTGGACGGAGTGAAGGAAGCCCTCGGGAAACTGGAGCCGGCGCGCGTGGCGATAGGGACGGGCATGTCCTTCGCCAATATCAACCGGCGGGCGCGGGACGTGGATGGAAAGATTTCGCTCGGGTTGAATCCGGATGGGCCGGTGGACCGGCAGATCGGGCTCATTCGCCTGGAACGCGCCAACGGCACGCCCATCGCGTTGATTGCGAACTACTCGATGCACGGCACGGTAATGAGCGGCAAGTGGGTGGAAATCAGTGGCGATGCGCCGGGCATCGTTGCCGGATATGTGGAAGAGAAGACCGGAGCCCCAATGCTGTACATCAATGGCGCGGCGGGGAACATTGCGCCCATTTACAGCGTGTATCCGGATCCTAAGAGCGGGCACCTCACGCAGTTCAACGTCATGCTGGGCGACCGGATTCTGGCGGCGAACCGCGGACTGGCGGCAGGCACTGGAGATGTGGCGCTGTGGGCCGGTGAGAAGTGGGTGGAAACGCCCCGCAGGAAAGGCCTCGATTGGACGGAGGAGTTGAGCAGCTATGCGCGTGTGAGTTCGGACGGGTCGCCTCTGGTGCGGCTGCCATTGCGGTTCTGGCGGATCAATGGAACGGCCATCTGGAGCGCGCCGGTGGAAATGTTCTGCGAGATCTCGATGGAGGTGCGCGACCGGTCACCGTTCGCCAACACCTTCTATTTCGGCTATACGAACGGGTGGATCGGCTATCTGCCGACGAAGGAGGGCTTCGCCGAAGGCGGATATGAGCCGGCCACGAGCGTGTTCAGCGACCGTGTGCAGCAGGATGTGACCGAGAGCGTCGTCACGTACCTGCAGGGCATGCCTCGGTAGGCGTTAGCGGTAGGGAATCCACACCTGCATCGGCGTTGGTTCGCGATTGGCGAACGTGTAGTACGGAATGAGAGTGAGTGCGCCGGACTTGCCCGCCTCCGCCGGCGTGAACAGGCGATAGAGCGGTTCGGTTGCGGATGGCGCGGCCGCCGCCGTGCCTTTGTGGCGCAGGAGCATGATGCCGCCGAGCAGATCGGCGCGCCACTCGGATTCGAACTTGCCTGCGGCGTCGATCGTCCAGTCGAACATGGCCACTCCAGCGGGCTGGTCGATACCTTCCATGCAGTAGACGAGCGGTCCGCGCTCGACGGCGACTTTGCCGAGGTTCTCCCGCACTCGCGGGTTGGCGGCGGTGAGGCGGGGAGTGACGTCCAGACGCAGCAGGACGCGATCCGCGGGCTTCCAGGTGCGGCGCAGGGGGAAATACGCGCCGGCGGTCACTCCGGACACCGGGGCGCCGTTGACGCTGATCTCGGCTTTGCGCGCCCAGGCGGGGATGCGCAGAAAGAGAGTGAATTCCCGAGGCTTGGCCGGCTCGACTCTGAGTTCCACCGCCCCCTCCCACGGATAGCGCGTGGATTGGGCCACCTGTAGCCGCGAGCCGTCTTCGAGGCGCCAGCGCAATTCTGAGTTGTGGTAAAGGTGCACGTACAATCCGTCTTTCGATGTGCTGTAGAAGTAGCCGGGGAGGGACCCGAGAAGACGCTGCAGGTTCGGCGGGCAGCACGTGGTGTCGTACCAGGGATTTCGGATCTTGTCCTCCGGATTGCCCACCAGTTCGAGCGGATTGCGGTAGCAGTAGAGGTTGCCGCCGAGAGATAAGCCGCTGTTGGCGCCGTTGTAGAGCGCGCGCTCGAGTACATCCATGTAGGGGGCGGCAGCCGTGGCTTGCAGCATGCGCCAATCCCAGAAGATGTTGCCGATGGCGGCGCAGCTTTCGGTGTAGGCCTGCTGGTTGGGCAACTCGTACGGTTCGCCGAAGGCTTCTCCGGAGGCGCGGGAGCCGACGCCGCCGGTGAGATACATCTTGCGCCGGACCATGTCCTGCCAGAGGGTTTCGAGAGTGCGGAAATAACGCTCGTCTCCGGTTTCCAGGTAGTAGTCGGCGGCGCCGGAGGAGGCGTACATGGCGCGGACGGCGTGGCCTTCCAGCCGTGTGCGCGTGTAGAACGGCCTGCCGCTGAACAGGTAAGTGAGGTCGCGCGGGGCAATGTGGTTGCGCGGGTCGCCGCCGAGCAGATAGCCGGCAAAGTCGAGATAGCGGCGGTCCGCGGTGGTGCGGTAGAGTTCGACGAGCGCAAGCTCGAATTCGGGATGCCCGGTGAAGATGGGCTTCTTGTCAGGGCCGAAGTTGCGCAGGAGATACTCCACCATGCGGATGCCGGAGTCGAGGAGTTTGCGCTCGCCGGTGGCGCGCTGCCAGGCGATGCCCGCTTGCAGCATGTGGCCGAGGCAATAGAGTTCGTGGCCGCCGCGCATGTTCTGGTGGCGCTCGGCAAGGTTCTCGCGGGAGTAGTACGTGTTCAGATAACCGCTGGCCTCCTGCGCGCCGACGATATCGTCGATGACGGCTTCGGCCGCGGCGCGGAGCTTCGGCTGCGGACCGCTCTGCAAGGTGAAGGCAATGGCCTCGAGCCACTTGTACACATCGGAGTCCGTGAAGAGGGGGCCGCGGCGGGCGACGTCCTTCTTTCCGGAGATGCGCCGGAAGTTGTCGAGGATGCCCTTCTGCTCGAACAGTTCGAGCAGGGTGGGAAGGCTGACCTCGACATTCACTTTGCGGCGCGGCGCCCAGAAGCCCTCGCCGAGCGTGACAGCGGAGACGGGAACGCCGTGGAGCACAGCCTTCGGGGAGTGGGCCGTATCGAGAACGGGGCGCGCGTCGTCAGCGGCGAGAGGGATGCGGAACAGAAGAACAATGGCAATTAAGAATCTCAACGGGGACCTCCATGTTTCAGGATTGCGCAAAATGGCCGGAACGGGGGCGGCGCGTGTCATGCTGGTGATATGCCACAACCTGTCTATGACATGGCGCTGGATGTGTCCGCCGCGATCGGGATGGACGTTCATTACCTGCGGCGCCCCGTGAAGGACCGGCAATATTTCACGGGAATCGAGGTGGCGATCACGGTGGCCACGGGCCTGGTGGGCGCGTTTGCCTACGGCGTCCTGAAAGGCGTGACGGAGAGCCTGGGCAAGGATGTGGGAAAGGACTTGGGACAGCGCCTGATCGAACTGCGGAACGGAGCCCGCGAGTTGGATCAGGATAGGGCGGACCTGCTGATGCCGGCGCTGCGCGTGATCCAGCAGGAGCTGGATCAGGTGATCGGCGGCGAAACGTTCACAACCCTGCCGCGGCATCTTTCCACTTCCCAGGCGTCGCAGGTGAAGAACCTGGCGCGGGCGGAGGTGGAAGGGTTCCTGACGGATGCCGGGATGCCGTGGGAACGGGCGCAGGCGCTGGCGGCGAAGTTGAGCGAACAGTTGTCGCGTGAACTCGGGCTGGAGAGTTGAAGATGGCGGACACATCGGATGAACTGAACAGCCGCATGGGCGATTTGATGCGCCTGATTGGGGCGCTGGCGGCGCTGGATCCGCTCGAGGCGGAGACCAACGCGAGGAATGCGGGAGCGCTGCGAAAGCTGATCGAGCGCGGCCGCGGCGCGCTGCGGTTCACAACGCCCGAAGGCGCCGTGTATCTCGTGCTGGAGCACGGCACGCGCTACACCACAAAGGAGCGGCCCTCGATGGACGAGGTCGAGATCGAGGATGTCAGCGGCGAGGGACTGAAGCCGTTGTTGTGGCCGGCGGCGCTGGCTCACGCCTCGTGGATCCGCGATCACGCGCCGAAACTGCTCGACAAATCGGGGCTGCTCGATGCCCTGCGGAGCCTGTCGCGCTACTATGACGCGGACCGTGTGCGTCCGCGGGAGGCGGTGGAGGGGAGCCTCGATGAGACCGCGATCCGGCTGCTCTCGCAGGCGCCGCCGCCGCGCGATCCGGGACGCGCGCCGGATTCGGAGATTCTCGACTACGCGTGGAAACTCGAGGACCGGCTGAGCCTCGGGTATGGGAGCTTTCTGCTGCCCGGTTACTATGTGGCGCGTCAGTTGTCCGCGCTGGCCCTGTTTCACACCTGCCCGTACAACCTCTCTTCGCTGTACCGTCTAAGCCTCGAAGCGGTGGCTCCGGTGGCGGAAAAAGGGAAAAAGAAGCGGACGGCGGTGATTCCGTCGCTCGACCCGTCATTCTATCTGGACCACTCTTACCTCGAGGGTGAGCCGGTTCAGGAGTGGGTACTGCGCGCCGCAAGTGGGATGCGGGCGCGCGGCGAGGGCCGGTTGCGGCGGGCGAAGGAGAGCGCGACCATGGGCGCGTTTCTCGCCTACGTGCAGGGGGCGCTGGTGTACTTTCTGGCGGCGGCAATCCTCTACCGGAAGGCCGGGGCGGAACGGGAGTGGGCTGTGATGGAAGAGCACCGCGTCGTGCTCGGCAACTCGCTGCTCGAGAACGCGCACGCCTGCGGAGGCTCGCCGCGGTTTTCCAAGCTGGGTGACTTCGCGCGCTGGATGGATCACCTCGAAACGCTCGAGGAGGCGGAGGCGAAGCGCGAGGTGTACGAGATGGAGATGCAGGTTCGCATCCCGCTGCTGCTGCGCCACACGGCGCTGGCGATTCTCGAGTTGCGGCGGGCTCCGGAGCGGATCGAGGCGGCACGGCGGCTCGAGGGGATTGCGGCGCGGCTCGACGCGGAACTGGCGAAGGAAGACGTGCTCGCCGGCGAGCCGAATTTCCTCGGGCTGGTGTATCTCGAACTGTCGAAGGCCGCGCAGGCCGCGGGGAATGACGAGCAGGCGCGGGTCTTCGAAGAGAAGGCCACGGCGGCGGCGGAAGCCCTACGTTAGGTCGAACTCCAGGCGGGTGACGGAGGCCGGAGCGAAAGAGTAGAGGTAAGGATCGCTGGCGGGGGAGAGCTTCTTTTCCACCGGCTCGAGGGCGTTGGGGTGATCGAAGGAATTGTGGGCGTGGATGTCTACCGAGGTGAGGATGGTTGCGGAGACAGGCGCGAGACGGCGGCCGCGAACGTGGATCTCGGTTTCTATAGCATTCTGTTCATCAGCGTTGACAACGCTGAGCACGAGGCGGGAGCCGTGGAGCGAACAGGAGCCGGATAGACTGGTGAGCCCGTGAGCCGATTCGGGCTTGAGCCGCGGAGTGAGGAATTCCGTGCGCAGGGACATGCCGCCCTGATGCGCGGCGTACATCTCGAAGACGTGAAAGACAGGAGTGACGGTGAACTTGTCTTCATGGGCGACGAAGGAGGTGTGGATGTTGTTCACGAGTTGGGCGGCGTTGGCCATGGCGACTTTGCCGGCGTGGCGGTTGAAGATGTCGAGAGTGAGGCCGGAGACGAGCGCATCGCGAAGCGTGGGGAAGTATCCGAACAGGTAGCCGGGAGCGATGCCCGCTGTTTTGTGCCAGGCGCCCCATTCGTCCACGATTAGCTTGACGTGATGTTCGGTGTCGATCTCACCCATGATCTGCCAGTGGTTGCGGATCAACTCCTCCATGCGCGTGGCCTTGAACAGGAGGGCATACCAGTCATCGGCGGTGAAATCGATGGCATCGCCTTTGCCGCTAGTGCCGCAGTAGTAGTGGAGAGCCGTGCCGTAGAGGGTCCGGAGGGGACCTTTGCTCTTTTCGGTGAGTTTCGAGAAGAAGGAACGGGTCCAGGCGTAGTCGGCGACGTTGGGGCCGGAGGCGATGAAGGAGAGCGGGACGCCGAAGCGCGGGACCCATTCGACGAAACGGCGGTACTCGATGGCGTACTCGTCGCCGGTGAAGTTGCCGCCGCAGCCCCAGCTTTCGTTGCCGACGCCCCAGAAGCGCACCGGGAAGGGGTCGCGATCCCCGCCGGCGGCGCGAAGATCACCGAGAGTAGTGGCGCCGGCCGGGGAGTTGCAGTATTCGATCCACTCGTAGAAGTCGATCGGCTTGAGGCTGCGGAGGTTGGCCGCGAGGTAGGGCTCGGCGCCAACAAGTTTGCAGAAGCGGACGAACTCGTTCGTGCCGAAGTGATTGGGGTCGTACTTGAAGGGGCCGTCGGGGGCCTTGGAGAGGTATTCGGTGTTGGCCCAGAAGTTGGTGCGGCGCGGCCGGGCGGAGCGGGGACCGACGCCGTCGCGCCAGTTGTAGCTATCGGCGAAACAGCCGCCGGGCCAGCGGATGACGGAAGGCTTCAGGCGTTTCAGATTGTCGGTGAGGGCCTTGCGAATGCCGCCGGTGTTGGGGATGGAGGAGTTCTCGCCCACCCAGATGCCGTCGTAGATGCAGCCGCCGAGGTGCTCAGTGAAGTGGCCGTAGATATCGGGCGAGATTTTCCCGATGGGTTCATCGGCGAGGATCTCGATGCGGGCCGCGGCTGCGCTGGAGGCGCGCGGGGCGAGCAGGCCGAGGCTCGCCGCCATCCACTGTCTTCTGTGGATCTCGCTCGCACAACGGAGCCTCGCCGGCTGGTGGATTCGCGAGTTCGTTTCACTGCCGGAGGGCCGGCTGGCCCTGTGCGAGCTACTGTGCAGGCTCATGAGATTCATTATGCTCCTGATGGCGAGGTGGGTTAAGTTTGAGTTGTGACGCCCGCCGTTGTTGAGAAAATAGACACGCTTCCGCTGCTGTCGCGCACGCCGCTCGAATGGGCGCGCGGAGTACTTTCCTACCCGATGGAACTGCTGATCGACCACGCGTTCCTCGAGAGGAAGGCGGCGAACAACGCGCTCGAGCTGCTCACCAAGTGGCCCGGCGACTGGGTGCCGGGGTGGGTGGAGACGATGACCGGCGTGGCCCGGGATGAAGCGGCGCACCTGGCGCAGGTGACGCGCATGGTAGTGCGGCGGGGCGGCCGGCTGCGCCGCGTGCACAAGAACCCCTATGCGAACGCGCTGCGGCTGCTCGTGCGCAAGGGCCAAGCCGCGGAGGCGCTGGACCGGCTGTTCGTATCGGCGCTGATCGAGGCACGGTCCTGCGAACGGTTTGCCGTGCTGGCGGAGGCGGCGGAGGACGAGGAACTGGCGGGTTTCTATCGAGCGCTGTTCACTTCCGAGTTCGGCCACTACAAGGTGTTTCTGAAGCTGGCCTATAAAGTGGCCAAGAAGGTGGCGGTGGACGCGCGGTGGAGCGAGATGCTCGCGGCCGAGGCGCGGATCTTGGCCGAACAACCGCCCGGGCCGCGAATCCATTCCGGGGTGGGCGGAGTGGGCGGTCAAACCACGTAGGGCTTGCGGTATTCGGGACGCGTAATCATCTTGTTCGCTTCGGCGTCGTTGGCGAAGCGGGGTCCGGGGGTGAGGTTCAGTTTGTGCCCGGTGCGATAGCTGATGTTGGCGAGGTGGCACAGGGAAGCGCTGAGATAGGCGTTGGCGATCTCGTCGTGGAGTTCCTTGTAATTGCGGGAATGGCAGGCGGCGAGGAAGTTCTCCATGTGGAGGCGGGTGGTGTCACCGCCGGGGCCGCGCTCGCCATAGTCTTCCATGATGAGTTCGCTCCCTTCGCCTTTGAACGCCTGCACGCCCTGGTCATCCATGACCATCCAGCCATCAGTGCCGTAGAAGAGATTGCCGACCATGACGTTGAGGGGCATTTTCGGAGTCTTCACGGCGGTCTCCGGCTCACCGCGGCGGCGACGGTGCGCGGGGATGCCTTCGCCCCCGGTGAGGAGTCCGCGAACTTCGAAGACGATCTCGCGCCCGCCGTAATCAAAGCTGGCGAGCTGGGTGTTGGGGGTTTCCTGATCGTCGGTGTAGGCGTACTTGCCGCCGCTCGAGACAGCGGACTTGGGCCATTCGGGATCCCCGAGTCCCCAGCGGCAGATGCCGATCTGGTGGACGCCCTGGTTGCCGATGTCGCCGTTGCCCGTGTCCCAGAACCAATGCCAGTTGTACTTGAAGCGGAGTTCGTTGAAGGGGCGCATGGGGGCGGGGCCGAGGAAGAGATCCCAATTGACTCCGGGAGGGGTGGGGCTATCCGGCTTGTGGCCGATGGAGACGCGGCGCTTGAAGCAGAGGCCCTTGGAAAGATAGACCTTGCCGATGAGGCCGTCGTTGAGCTGCTGCATGGCGCGGATCTTGAACGGCGTGCTGCGATGCTGGGAGCCGATCTGAACCATGCGCTTGGTTTCGCGGGCCACCTGAAGCATCTTCTGGCCTTCATGGATGTTGTAGCAGGCGGGCTTTTCGCAATAGACATCCTTGCCGGCTTTGCAGGCCCAGATGGTGGCGAGGGCATGCCAGTGGTTGGGTGTGGCGATGGAGACGGCATCGACGCCGGGGTCGGCGAAGGCCTGGCGCATGTCCTCATACTCTTTCGCCTTCTCGCTGGTGACGCGCACGAGCGTGGCCTGGGCTTTTTCGCGGGCGGCCTGATTGACGTCGCACAGCGCGGCGACACGGGCGCCGGGGAGGCGGGCGTAGATGTTCAAGTGATTCGTGCCCCGGCCCCCGATGCCGACGATGGCGATGTTGATGCGGTCATTGGCGCCGAGAACGCGCGTGGCGGCGGCGGCAGTAGCGGCTCCGAGGAAGAATCTGCGGGAACTTGATTCAGACAATTCCATTCTCCTTTTCGTTGTGTATTATATCAACGCGTCCGTTTGCAGCTTTTCTTGAAGCGCATCGAGCGGCGCGGGAGAGTGCGTGATGATGAGACGGAGAGAATTCGGAAAGAAGATGTGGCGCGGGGCCGCGGCGGCGGGCGTGGCGGGCGCGGCCGAAAGCGGCTTCGCGCAGGGGCCGCGCACGGCGAGGAAGAACACGCTGATGCACGTGGGCGGCGATTATCACAGCGTCGCCGGCGCGGGCATCACGTCGAAAGAGAACCTGGAGTACAACCTGCGGTATGGGGTGAAGCATCTGACGGTGCAGGTGAAGAAGGAGTCCCCGGCGGGCGGCTGGGACGGGGATGCGCTGAAGAGGATGCGGGACGATTGCGACCGGGCGGGAGTGACGCTGGAGGCGATCCGGATGGATGCGCGGTACATCACGCTGCCGAAGGGAGCCGGGCGCGAGCGGGAGTTGGACAACATTGTGGGAAACATTCAGAAGGCGGCGCGGAACGGGGTGAAAATCATCACCTACCACTGGACAGTGATCCCGATCCGGCGGAACCGGCAGACAAAGGGCCGCGGCAACGTGACATATGCGGCGTTCCGTTTGGAAGAAGATTGGAAGAGCCTGCCGGTGGGTCCATCGGGGCGGGTGGATGCGGAAGAGTATTGGGAGCGGATTACGCATTTCCTCGAGACCGTGATCCCGGTGGCGAGGGAGCACGATGTGCGGATGGCGTGCCACCCCTACGATCCGCCGGGGCTGCCCTTCGGCTATCAGGGCGCGGACAATTGGGATGCGCCATCGATCTTCGAGGCGATCAAGCGGTATGAAGCCGCGGTGAACAGTCCCTACAACGGATTCCAGTTGTGTCTGGGGACGGTGGGAGAGGGATTGAAGCGGCCGGCGGCGGAGATCCTTCCGGTTGTCGAGTACCTGGGGAGAAAAGGAAAGATTTACCAGATCCACATGCGGAATATCCGCGGCGGGCTGAATGGATTTGAAGAAGTGTACCCGGACGAAGGGGAGATGAATTTTCATACAGTGATGCGGATTTTGCGGGATACGCAGTTTGCCGGATCAATCTGCCCGGACCACATGCCGCAGCACGCGGACGATCCTGGAAAGCTGCAATCGTTCGCCTTCGGCTACGGGTATGTGCGGGCGCTGATCCAGGCGGTGAATTCGGAAGTGGAGGCGTAAGGCGCACACCGGAAGTGACGGGCCTTGCTCTACTATGGTGCAAGGAGCCTTCATGCATCGCCGCACTCTCACCATCGCCGCGTTTTCCTTTCTTTCGTTAATCGTCCTCGCCGCCAGGGAAAGCGGTGTCTTAGCAATTCTCGAGAGCAATGCCCGCATGGGAAAACAGGACTCCGGAGTCTTCTTGCTGCCCACCAACCAGCTCCTGGCGCCCTGGGGAGAACTGCAGCCCCTGAAAGGCCGCCCCGTCGATTTCACTTTCGATTCGAAGAAGCGCTTCCTCGCGGTCCTCAACTCCCGCTCCGTCGATCTGCTCGATGGCTCCACCGGCGTCGAATTCGCCCGCATGCCCATGCGCTCGAGTTCCTACACGGGCGTCGCCATCACTCCCGATGACCGGGAAATCTGGGCCAGCGAAACCACCCGCAACGGCCCCGACGCCCTCATCCTCGGCGCTCTCGATGACAACGGCAAGCTCGGCCCGCAGGCGCGCCTGCCGCTGAAAGGACACCCTGTCCCCGCCGGCATCGCCTTCAGCCGCGACGGAAAGACCGCCTACGTCGCCTTCAGCCGCAACAACACCGTCGCGCTCTTCGATGTCGCCTCGCGCAAACTGCTCGCCGAGATCGAGACCGGCATGGCGCCCTTTGCCGTCGCCGCCTCCTCGAAGCGCGTCTACATCAGCAACCGCGGCGGCCGCCGCCCGCGCCCGGGCGAGACCGTCGCACCCACCAGCGGCTCCGAAGTCCTCGCCGACGCCAAGACGGGCGCCGCCGATTCCGGCACCGTCACCATCCTCGACCCCGCCTCGGGCAAGACTCAGGAAATCGCCGTGGGAATAGCCCCCTCCTCGATGGCGCTCAGCCCGGATGAAAGCCTTCTCGCCGTTGCCAATGGCCACTCGGACACGCTCTCCATCATCGACACGAAAACGCTGAAGCGCACGGACGTCGCCATCCCCGCCTACCCGGAACACACCATCGGCAGCCAGCCCGTCAACGCCGTCTTCTCTCCCGATGGCCGCACCATCTACGCGGCCTGCGGCGGCAACAATGCGATCGCCGTCATCCGCGGGAATGGCGGCGCCTGGAAAGTGGAAGGCGCTCTCCCCACCGCGTGGTTCCCCAGCGCGATTACCGTCGATTCGCAGGGCGCGCTCCGCATCCTCTCGATCAAAGGCACCGGTAACACCGCCGACGGCAAGGGGACCTTCAATACCCGCGCCTTTGAAGGCTCGCTCTCCCGCCTCCCCTCCCCCGCCCCGGCGCAACTCTCCGCCGGCACGCGCGAAGTCCGCGCCGCCAACATGCCACGCTTCGAGCCGGCCGGCGGCATCGCCAATCTACCCTCCCTCGGCATCGAGCACGTGATTTTCATCATCAAGGAGAACCGCACCTATGACCAGGTCTTCGGCGACATGGGCAAAGGCAACGGCGACCCCAACCTCGTCATGTACGGCCGCGACATCACTCCCAATCATCATGCGCTCGCCGAAAAATACGTCCTCCTCGATAATTTCCACGCCGGCGGAGCCATCAGCTTCGACGGCCACCAGTGGCTGATGCAGGCCTTCGTCAGCGACTACGTCGAGCGCGCCTTCGCTGCCAGCCCCCGCGGCTACGCCTGGAACATGGCCGACGCCCTCACTGTCTCCCCCGCGGGCTTCTTCTGGCAATCCGCCACCCGTCCGCTCGATGTCCGCGTCTACGGCGAATTCTGCCTCGAAGGCCGCTGGGATGCCGCCAAACAGATGCCGGTCGACATGAATGAAACCGAAGACCACTCGTGGGAACACTACTGGCGGCTCTACAAGGAAGGCAAATGGCAGAACGCGGTCGGCTGCAAGAGCGGAGTCCCCGCGATCAAAAACCTCATCAGTCCGCGCTATCCGCACTCGAGCACCAACATTCCGGACCAGATCCGCGCCGAAGAGTGGCTGAGAGAATTCGCCGGGCACGAGAAGAGCGGCAAGTTCGCCAACATCAGCGTCCTCACGCTGAACAACGATCACACCAACGGCACCCGCCCCGGCTCGCCGACCCCGCGCGCCATGGTCGCTGATAATGACCTTGCCCTCGGCCGCATCGTCTCCGCCGTCTCCAAGAGCCGCTTCTGGCCGAAGACGCTCATTCTCGTCACCGAGGACGACGCGCAGAACGGTGTGGACCATGTCGATGGCCACCGCACTGTCGGCCTCGCCATCGGAGCGATGGTCCGCCGCGCCGTGGTCGACTCCAATCACTACAACCACACCAGCATGGTCCGCACCATCCAGGAGATCTTCCGCATCCCGCCGAAGACCCGCTACGTCGCCTCCGCGCGCGCCATGACGAGCATCTTCACCGCCACACCGGACCTCTCGCCCTATGAGACGCTCACGCCCAAGGTGGCTCTGGATGAAATGAATCCGCCCGCGACCGCGCTCAAAGGCCGCCAGCTCTGGGCTGCCCGCGCCTCCGCCGCCATGAATTGGGACGAACCGGACGACATCCCGCAAGAGACGCTGAACCACATTCTCTGGTGGGCCGCCAAAGGGTGGAATACTCCCTATCCGGATTTGCGGGCAAAGTAGAATCCCGCTACAACCGCGGCAACCGAGGCCCCGCCAGCCGCCGGTGTCTGCCCGGCGTCGATCAGCTTCACCCGCTCGGGTTCGCGCCAGGCCGTGATAGGCTTCGGATCGCGGCAGGCCACCTTGTCGAGCGCCGGCGCCACCTCGCGCCCCAGCCCTCGCGCGTAGCCCTGGTAGACCAGCGTGGAGTCAGTGAAGCGGTCGAAGACGCCGATGCACCCTTCGCAAGCGCCGGCAGGATCACCTCGTCCACCGCTTGAGCGCGGCTTTGCAAGAACAAGAGCAACTCCACCGGTGGGGCTCAGGTTCTGATTCCCCGCCCCGAGCAGCGCGCGCATCGCTCTGCCGCCTAACCTAACACACAAATCTCCTTCGGATGTCCTGCTACTACCCGAACTTCCAGCATATGTAATCCATTTAAGGTATTTTTTCTCTTGTATACCGATATTCCATTCCTTATTATCGCTGACAGGAAGCATCTGATGGTCACACTTGCCCAACGCATCAACCTCGGGTCCGCTGTGATGGCATTCCTCCTCTGCCTTCCATACCCGCAACTCACCTCTGCTCAGGGACCACAGAGTGGCCGACGGGTACCCCCACCTGGCGATCCCGATGTCTATCTTTCGTTCTTCTCCTATCAGGATTCCTGCGCCCGGCGCTTTGCCCGGCTGGATCCCAGGAACACAAAAGCTACGGGCCGATTTCTAGCAGCGGTCCTGAAGGACGTCCGTATCACCCCCGCGGAATTCAACGCCTTGACAGCCATCTCGCGTTCCACACTGAGCGAAGTCAGAAATGTGAACCGCCAGACCGGCCAGTACCTCGCCGCCAGGAAACGCCAGAAACAGCCTTTCGATATGGCTGTTCTCCGCACATTCGATCGAAACCGTACCGCGGCGATCACTTCCGGCTGGGAGAAAACGCATGCCGCCCTCTCGCCAGCCGCATGGTCCTCCATACAACAATTCGTGGACCAGACTTACCGGTTGCGAACGGTGAAGTACGGCATTGGCTCCGGATGGTAGAGGGATATCAACAATGAACCACTTCTCGCGGGTCTCGCCATCGTTTCTGTTCTTCCATTTCTCTTGACCGCACAAACCAGTGAGTTTTGCCTGGGCGGGGCAGTTGCCGTTCAGTTGGAAGCAAGCGTTGTTCGCACGTCACCCAACGAACTCTTCGTGACCGCCACCAGCACGAAGTCAGGTCCGTACGCCTCGCTGTGGCAGCAAGTAGTATTCGTCGAGGTGTACCTCAATGATATCTTTGTTGCGGGAGACGCAATGGGCGAGGATATCGATCCGGACACCGGCGTATACTCCACGGCAGGAGTCTTGACCCTCTCCATGCCCCTCCGCCCCACGCAACTCGGGTTCGGTAACTACAGGGCCGTCGCCAAGACCTTCGTGTGGTCGCCAGGGCCATGCGTGGAACAACCGTATCCCCCTGATCTGCGGGATCAGGACAACCCAGTCGAGGTAAGCAGTTCCTTGGCGGTGGCAGCCCCAGTGCTAAATCTCACCGCGACGCCCTCGAGCTACATTCCCATGGCGAACGGCGCTGGTTCCATTCCCGGGTGCCCAGTCAACGGCGCCGCCCCTTCGAGCCCGAATCCCACGTATACAGCTTCTCTTTCCGCTTCGGACGGAGCAGGCTGGGAGGGAGTCATCACGTTCAAACTGTCGGGGATCTCCGGCACAACTTCGAGTGCCATTCGAAACCGCGGTTATTCGACGAACGGTTGCTTCAATCCCACGTGTGACGCGGCGTTGGACGACTCGCCGGACTTCGACTTTCTGCTCGCCGATCAGGCAAGTCAAGCTTTTGCGGCCCCCGTTCACCCTGACCCGGTCACGGCGCAGATGGCGACATCGAACCCTGCTGCCTCGGCTACCGCGGTCGTGTCCTCACGGGACTTTGGTGGGGTTGCGACATTGTCAGCGGAGGTTGCGATAGACGAGATGACAATTCAAGCCAAAGTGGGCCAGGACGCATCAACGTCAATCCCTCTTGACGAGAACGGAAATGGAATAGCCGACGCTTGGGAGGACTCGAACGGCGGCCGCTCGATTCCCGCCGGCGAGGATCTGGAACCGGGCGCTCCCGGTTCCGACAACCTACACAAAGGCGATGGTTACTCGCGGCACGACGAGTACCGGGGCTTTGCCGTGAAGGCGGGTGGAAGCCTATGTCATGTTCGCACCGATCCCCGCAACAAGCAGGATTTGTTCTTCTGGGATCAGGATGCGAAGTTTTCAGGCGACCTGGCCTTATTCCGCAGCCTCATGCCTTGGATTGAACTCCGGGAAGTTACCGCGGAGCTGGTGGAACTAGCGTCTGGAACGAGCGTCCAGCTTGATATTCACAATCGAAACCGCAGGGGAACGAACAAGGGATACTCTTTGTGGCTGAAGAACTTTGATCTTGGAGGTCAATGTCTGGCTTCGCCGCCGAAGTACTCTGGAACGCTTGGCCATGCTCCAGACGCGCCCCCAGCCGAAGGGCCGGACGGCCGATATATTCAGTTGGACGATCAAATGTTGAGCGCCTGTTCGCAACTCATTTCATTCCCGACAGCGGTCTACCGCCAGATTGTCGTAGCGCATGAAATTGGCCACAATCTCTCGCTGCGCCACCCTAGGAACTTATTAGGGTTTCAGTCAGTTAGCTACGCATCGAACTTTAGCCAGCTCGCAACATTGCAACCGGGCAAGTACACTTATGACCCGTCTCCCAATGCGGAATTCTTTACTTGGCTCGGGGAATACTATTACCCGATTCCAAATATGCCCGACCTTCGACCGGCAGATCAGATAGCGCCAAAAGTTGGGGTTCTCGGGTCAATTACGGATATACGCCTGGGAGTAGGGTATTTTTCTGACCTCGGCCCGCCGCGCAGAAGCATTTACAACCACCGGATTGTTGACCCGTCGAATGCTACAATCAGTGGTCAAACGGCAATGGTTATTCTTCCCTCCGTCTTCAATGATCTGAGTGGAAGCCTCAAGGTAAACCTGATGAACTGGTCCCCCTATCTCGATGCCCAGTATCAATCCACTGGAAGCTATTCTTTGCGCATTTGCCCGGCGACCGGCGATTGCGTGGATGATCCACACAAGATTTGCACGAAGCCCACTTGCCTTTTTTAGGATGGATGATGCACATGGAGAAATTTCTCATTTTCTTTTTCCTGGTTCACGGAATAGCTGAGGCTCAACGGCCAGCCAACCAGCGCCCCGGATGGGAGCGGCTCAAACAAGTTGCCGCAAACACCGGCAAATTGTCGGTTACACTAACTCTGGACCGCACCGAATATCTGAGAGGCGAGCGAATGTATGCGACTGTCGTGTTCGAGAACGCGACTTCAACGCCCCTCGAGGTGTTCGAGCCTCTGAGCCAGAATAACACTTCCATCGAAATGCAATGGAAGATTACTGATCCGGAGCGTGTGCGGATATGGGGCGAGTGGGAGGATCGGGCCCAGCACGGTGGACCCATCTCAGCGCAGGGAGAGACCCTGAACGTGATGGATCTCCGGCCCACGCGAATCCTTGTTCCGGGCGAACGCATCGAGGTTCCAGTCGATCTCTGCTCCAACGCCTTAGATCCAAGCAAGAGCCCTATCCGTCACGACTCAATTCACTCGGCTCTCCTCCCCCCGGGTGAGTATCGGTTCGTACTTGTCTACGGCCCTTCTCCGATGGCGCCGTTTCGCATATTGAAGACAACTCCTACGAAGATCTATGCCGTCAACAGAATCCCGAACAGGATCTTGAACGGCGAAGAACATCCCTGTTACGGGACGATTGCGCTGGCGGTGCAAGCCGAGGATGGCCGGAACTATGTCATCACGAAGGTTACGACATGGGATTGTGAGAGGCCCTTTGACTTTGACCTCGCAGGGACCATGGACCGCGAGTCCTTCCGGCGGATGAACGCCTTCACCCGCGTGGCTGAGACCTCCGAACCCATCGCCTCCTTCGAACTCCGGAACTACGGGGAGCGTGTCGAAATCTCCTGGAAGACCGCGTCCGGCCGCGCGGAGCGGAGGATGGTCGAAACGGCAACCATGAAAGTCGAGCAATGATGTTGCTTCCCGCGCGGGGCAAGACCCGCATCATACGTTTTGCCCCGGTGGCCTTCGTCCTCGCGTTCTGCCACCCCGCGGCCGAACGGGCAACCGCCACCATTACGCTGCTCCGTCATCAGTCCTCCCGCTCCGGAATCCGGAAGGAAGCGCGTCATCCCAACCGCGGCAACACGCACTCCACCAGCCGCCAGATACAATCCGCCACCGCCTCCGGCGTCTGCCCCGCATCAATCAGCTTCACGCGCTCCGGTTCGCGCCGGGCCAGGTCGTGATAGGCTTCGCGCACTCGCTTGTGAAATTGCAGTGATTCGTCATCAAGGCGCGTCTCCTCATGGGCGTCCTCGGCGTTGCGCGCCCGCGCCCTCTGGAGACCGAGTTCAATATCCAGATCGAGGCACAGGGTCAGCCGGGGAGCCAGTCCGCGGCAAGCCACCTTGTCGAGCGCCAGCACCACCTCGCGCCCCAGCCCTCGCGCGTAGCCCTGATACACCAGCGTAGAGTCAGTGAAGCGGTCTGAGATCACGATGTGCCCTTTCGCAAGAGCCGGCAGGATCACCTCGTCCACCGCCTGAGCGCGGCTTGCGAAGAACAAGAGCAGCTCCGCGGTGGGACTCAGGTTCTGGTTCCCCGCCCCGAGCACAATGCGCCGGATCTGCCGCCCGATCTCCGTCCCGCCGGGCTCGTAGTTCTCGACGACCGTGTATCCCAACCCGCGCAGTCGCTCGACCAGCAGGCGCATCTGCGTGGTCTTGCCGCTGCCTTCCACTCCTTCGAACGTGAGGAAGAGGCCGGCGTCAGTCATACACAAAATGGAACAGCTTCTTGAGGTCTTCCCAGGCCTCGCGCTTGGGACCGGCATTGTAGGCGCGCAGCAGATAAGAAGGATGGTAGGTCACCATCACGGGAATGCCGCGCCACTTGTACCACTGCCCGCGCATCTTAGTGACGCCTTCCTTGCCCCCGAGCAGCGCGCGCATGGCCGTGCCGCCCAACACGCAAATCGCCTTCGGCTTCAGGACCTCCAACTGCCGGAACAGGAACTGGCCGCAGATCTCCATCTCGTCAGGTTCGGGAGTACGATTCTTCGGCGGACGGCACTTCACGACGTTCGCGATGTAGACATCGGCGCGCAACAGCGGAATGCCCTCCTTCTTCGCCGTGTTCTCGATCATCGCGGTGAGCAGCTGCCCCGCCTTGCCGACGAACGGGATGCCTTGCAGGTCTTCATCCTCGCCCGGACCTTCGCCCACGAACACGATCTTCGCCCGCGGGTTCCCCACGCCGAAGACGATGTTGTGCCGCCCTTCGTGCAGCCGGCAGCGTTTGCAATCGCCGATGTCCTCGCGAATCTTCTCGAGTGTATCGTCCGCGGGCGTCAGGCCCGGCAATTCGATGACAGGCAAAAGGGCAGGCGGCTCGGCTTCCACCGCTGCCGCCGGCTCTGTCACAGCAGGCGAAGCTTTCTCCGGCATACGGCGATAGATGTCCTTGAACCCCAGGTCGCGATAGTAGGCGAGGACCTGTGCGAGCAGTTTCTGGCTCATGTTCTCGAATAGAGCGCCAGCCGCAGCTTGAGCGCCTGATCCAATATCTTATCCGCCACCTCGAGTTTGCTCATGCGCGGAACCTGGATGGATTCGCCGGTCCGCAGGACCAGCGTCACTTCGTTCTCATCCGACTCGAAGCCGGTGCCTTCCCGGGTGACCAGGTTGGCCACCACCATGTCGCAATTCTTCGTCTCCATCTTGCGCCGCCCTTCCTGCACGAGGTTTTGCGTTTCGGCGGCGAAGCCGATCAACAGCCGGTCGCCCTTTTTCCGGCCCACCTCGGCAAGAATATCGGCGGTGGGGTCGAGTTCGATCGACATCCGCGCGGCGGTCTTCTTGATCTTCTGCGAAGAGGGCTTCGCCACGTAGTAGTCCGCCACCGCCGCGGACTTGATGATGATGGTGGCTTCCTCGAGATGGGACATCACGGCATCCCTCATCTCAGCGGCGCTGCGCACAGGGACCACCTCGACGCCGTAGGGCTCGGGCAGGTTCACGGGTCCCGACACGAGCATCACCCGCGCCCCGCGAGCCGCGGCTTTCGCCGCGAGCGCGTAGCCCATTTTGCCGCTCGAGCGGTTCGAGATGAAGCGCACCGGATCGATGGCCTCCTGCGTGGGCCCGGCCGAGACCACCACCACCTCGCCTTCCAGATCCTTGCGCGGGTGGCCGATCATCATGACGGCATCGGCAATCCGCGCGGGGTCGGGCAGACGCCCCGCTCCGGTGGTCCCGCAGGCGAGCAGCCCTTCGTCCGGAGGCAGGATGTAGTTCCCCCGGGCCGCCAGCGTCCCGACGTTGTCGCGGGTGGCCGGATGGTTCCACATGTTGGTATTCATCGCCGGGGCGAGAATCACTTTGCCGGTGAAGGCCAGGTAGAGAGTGGTGAGGAAGTCGGGCGCCAGCCCGTGGGCGAACTTCGCCAGAAGATCCGCTGTGGCCGGAGCCACCAGCAGCACTTCGTTCTCCTGCGCGACGCGGATATGCTCGACGGAACTCGCCAGCGTTTCCTCGGCGGACTTTGCGGCAAACAGATCCGTGATGACTTTGCGGTTGGTGAGCGCGGCGAAGGTGAGCGGACGGATGAACTCCTCCGCAGCCGCGGTGAGCGCCACCTGCACGCGCGCGCCACGCTCCATCAGGGCCCGGGCCAGTTCCGCGGCCTTGTATGCCGCAATCCCGCCGCCCACGCCCAGAATGACGTTCATGACGAGCCCCCGCGCTAAAGCTGCTCGACGGCTTCTTCTTCGCCGGCAAGCGGGTTGCCCGGATCAGTGTATTTCACCAGCCCGCGGCGGACTTCCTCCATCGACGTCACGGTGGGTTTGCGGGAGGTAGTGGGCAGGAACGAACGGGCTCCGCTCTGAAGCTGCCGGGCGCGCTTGGCGGCGACGATGATGAAACGGTAGGTGCTCCATTCCGGATCGTCCGGAATCGCATTGATGGCGCTGCGGGTAATCTTGTCGGCCATTTCTCAAAACTCCAAAATCTGTCTCTTACAGCGACTCGCCGAAAGTGGCGAGAATCGGCCGGATCCGATCTTCCATCCTCTGGCGCCTCACCCGTTCGGCCCGCAGGATCGACTGCAGCGTCGAAACAGCTTCGGTCACCTGATCGTTCACCACCACATAATCATAGCGGTGGTAGTTGCGAATCTCTTCGGCAGCCGCCGAAAGGCGCCGTGCAATGACCTGCTCGGAATCTTCCGACCGCGCCCTGAGCCGCTGCTCCAGAATTTCACGGGAGGGAGCCAGGACAAAAATCGTTACCGCGTCCGGTATCTTCACTTTCAATTGTTGCGCACCCTGGACGTCAATGTCGAGTAGCAGGTCCCTGCCTTCCCGCTGCGCCTCGAGCCAGACCGATTCGTGGGTCCCGTAGAAGTTGCCAAATACTTCGGCCCATTCGAGAAACTCGTCCCGATCCTTGCGGGCGATGAACTCTTCCCTGCTAATGAACTGGTAGCTCGTGCCCTGGCGTTCCTGCCCGCGCGGAGCACGGGTGGTGTAGGAGATGGAAAACAGGAGCTTCGGGTCGCTCGAGAGCAGTTCCTGCACGAGCCTGGTTTTGCCCGAGCCCGAGGGGGCGGAGATGATGAAGACGGCGCTCATTCGAGGTTCAATGACTGTTCTCTGATGCGTTCGATTTCGGACTTGACGGCGATTCCGAGATCCGTGAGCCGCAGCCCGATCTCTCCCGCGCCGCCTGTCTTCGACAGGATCGTGTTGGTTTCGCGGCCCATTTCCTGCATCAGGAAGTCGAGTTTCTTCCCGGCTTCGCCGCCCGCGTCGATCAGGCGGTTCAACTCGGTGGAATGGATCGTGAGGCGGTGGATCTCTTCCATGATGTCGCTCTTGTCGGCGAGGATGGCCGCTTCCTGGACCAGCCGCTGCGGATCTATATTGTTTCCACTCAGCAGATTGGATAGTTTTTCCTGAAGCCGTTCCTGAAAGGCGGGTAGCGCCTTCTCGCGCAGCGCGCCCATCTCGGCGGCATGGCCGCGAATCCGCTCATTCGCCTCGCGGATTACAGCCGCCAAGGCTATCCCTTCCTTGGCGCGGGATTCGTTGAACAGGTCCACCGCTTCGTCCGCAAGCGCGGTGAGGACTGATTCGAGGGCTTCGTCGGGCTCGGCGTCGGCCTCGGTCAGCATGCCGGGGATGCGCATGGCGGCGTTGAGGTCGGGCTCGGAGAACACGGCATGATACTCACGCGCCTGCTGGAACGCCGCCAGCCAGCTTTCCAGCAACGGGCGGTTCAGGGTGAGCATCGAGCGCGCGCCGGCGCGATTCCACGTCAACCGCAGGTCCACGTGCCCCCGCGACACCTTGCGCTTGACGACATTGCGCAGCGTATTCTCGTAGGCATCGAGATCCGCGGGCAAATGGACATGGACATCGAGCGAGCGGTGATTGACGCTTTTCAGCGTGACGATCATCTCGCCGGGATCGTTGACCCGGCGCAGCCGGGCAAAACCCGTCATGGAGCGAAGTGGCGGCATCAGGAGTTCACCAGGGGATCGGTTTCGAGGAACTGCAATTCATGCAATCGTTGATAGACGCCGCCGGCATTGACCAGATCTTCGTGGGCTCCGGTTTCGACGATGCGGCCATGATCGAGCACCACGATCTTATCGGCGCGGCGGATGGTGGAGAGACGGTGGGCAATCACAATCACCGTCCGTCCGTTGATGAGGTTCGAAAGGGCGCGCTGCACCAGCATTTCCGATTCAGTATCGAGGTGGGAAGTGGCTTCATCGAGCACCAGGACCGGGGCATCCTTCAACAGTGCGCGGGCAATGGCGATGCGCTGGCGCTGGCCGCCGGACAGCTTCATGCCGCGCTCGCCGATGAGGGTGTCATAGCCTTGCGGAAGCCGCGTGATGAAGTCTTCGGCAAGCGCATTGCGCGCCGCCTGCCGCACTTCATCCCCGCCCGCCTCGGGGCGTCCGTAGCGGATGTTGTTGGCGACGGTGTCATTGAAGAGGAACGTGTCTTGAGCCACGATGCCGATCTGGCGCCGCAGCGAGGCCAGCGTGACGTCGCGGATATCGTGCCCGTCCATGCGGATGGCCCCCGAAGACACGTCGTAGAAGCGCGCCAGGAGGTTGGCCAGCGTGGACTTCCCTGCCCCGCTCGGGCCGACCAGCGCCACCACCTCGCCCGCCTTCACGGTGAGGTTCACATCGCGGAGCAGGAATCCGTCGGGAGTGGTGGGATAGCGGAAGGTGAGGCGCTCGAGCGTGATCTCTTTGCGGAAGCCGTCCAGCGGGACCGCGCCGTCCTTATCCTTTACGAGTTGGTCGCGGTCAAGGTATTCGAAGACCTTCTGTGAGGCCCCCAACCCCTGCTGGAAGATATTGTGAATGCCGGTGAGCCGCTTCACGGGCTCATAGAGCATCAGCAGCGCGATGACGAAGCTGGTGAATTCGCCCGTGGTCAGCCTGCCCAACTGAATCTGGCCCCGGGCATAGGTCAGCAGCATGACGATCGTCAATGCGCCGAAGAACTCGATCAAAGGGGAGGCGATGGCCTGCTGCGCCGCATAGCGGAGATTCGAGGAGCGCAGCCGCGCCGATGCCTTGCGGAAGCGCTCCGCTTCGAGCCCTTCGGCCCCGAAAGTCTTCACCACCTGGTGCCCGGTGAGCGTTTCCTGGAGGATCTGGTTGAGTTCGGCCGCGTCGTCCTGGGCTTTGCGGGTCGTCCGGCGGAGCTTGCGGCCGAGGCGCACAGTGGGGACGAAGACGAACGGCAGCACGGTGAGGCTGACCACGGCGAGTTTCCAATCCATCTGCAAGACCACCCAGAGCAGGCCCAGCGCGGAGAAACTCTGCCGCAGCCAATCGGCGAGCATGCTCGAGGTGGCCTGCTGGATCTTATCCACGTCGTTCATGATGGAGGACATCAGCCGGCCGGTGGTGTGCGATTCGAAGAACACGGCGTCCTGCCCCACAACGCGCTCGAAGACGCGCTGCCGCAGGTCAGTCACCGCCGAAAAGCCGGCGTAGTTCACCAGGTAGTTGCCGCAATAATCGGCCACGCCGCGGATGAGGAACACCAGCAGAATGCCCGCTGCCACCATTTGCCACACGTCGTGCAGCGGAAATGGGATGAGCTGGTGCAGATAGAGCGGCTTGTTCAGGATGGGGATGGTGGTGAGGTGGACGGGAGTTTCCGCCGCGCGCGGGTCAAGGACCCGGTCAAAGATGGGGCGGATGAGCAGGGCCATCATGGCGTGGCAGAAGCCGGCCACAGCCATCAGAACCACGGACAGGAACAGCGGGAACGTGTAGGGTCTCGAATAGCTGAGCAGGCGGCCGAGTTCTCTCATGCCGTCACACGAAGCTTGCCGGCGGCCTTGGCCACGCGCTGCACGGTGATGGAAGACATGCCGCCGCTCGAGACAATGGTTTCGGCATGTGTTTTCCACGGTGCCCAGACCACGGGGTCGGAAGCGCCGAAGAGGACGACTTGAGGAACGCCGAAGGCGGCTGCCATGTGGGCCGGACCGGAGTCATTGCCGATGAACAGCGCGGCGCCGGCGAGCACGCTCTTGGTTTCCTGAAGGGGGAGCGTATGCGCGCGGAAACGCTCGAAAGGAGTGAGATTGTCGCCCTGCGCGCCGATGAACACCGGCTCGAGTTCGAGGCGCGACTGCACGAAGGCGGCCAGTTCGAGGAAGCGATCGGCCGGCCAGGTCTTGAGCGGGCTCGAGGCGAGCGCATGGAACACGGCGTAGGGCGTGGAGGAATGCATGGGGCGGGCGTAGAGACGCGCCCTTGGAATCTCGGTTTGGGGCACGCCGAGATAAAACATGGCGGAGGCAACATGTTCCGCGGTGTGCACCTTGCGCTTCACCTGAAGGATCTCCTGGGCTCTCGGAATGAGGACATTATATAGGCGGGAGAATCGGTAGTGGCCAAAGCCCGCGCGCCAGCGCGCCGCGCTTGCCAGGGTGAGCAACAGGCTGCGGGTTCCCCCGTGGAGGTTGAGGCAAAGCTGGGGTTGATAGCGCAGCAGGAGGGAAGCGCTGGGGGGAAGAATATCGTCCACATCGGGATTGTCTTCAAAGACCGGCGCAAACCGCGGCTCCACCACAACCCCGAGCCGTAAATCCGGCCGGTGGCGTTTGAGCAGATAAATCGCCGGAGTGGTGAGCACGCAATCGCCCAACGACCGCAACCGCACAACGGCGACATGCGCCCCTTTGCCGAGTTGGTCGAGAAGGCGGGTCATGAACGCGCGGAATCAATCCTCAATACGAGCCTCGTCGATAAGCATTACGGGGATGCCGTCACGGATGGGGTAGACGCGGCGGCACTCCACGCACTTCAATCCGGTTTCCGCCGGCTGGATGCGCACTTCGCCCTTGCAGAAAGGGCAAACGAGAATCTCCAGCAGTTCCTTACTGATGGCCATGGTCGAGGCTCCTGATGTTCGATGCTCTTTCGAGTGTAACAGTTTCAGCGGGCGCAACAGCCCGTGGCACGGCCCAGGCTGCGCGACGAAAGACAAGAATGGAGCCCGCCGGTAAAGACCCGTAAATGCGGATGGAGAATACAGGGGTTATCGGCGTCGATCCGCGTTGATCGGCGCCCTGAAACAGCTCTGTTGCAGCCTGACAACTCGCAGGCGCAAACTGGCGGCGGGGACCTACGCGGCGGTGGACAAAGTGACACGGATCGGCAGCGCACAGTCGCAAGGAGTCGGCAACTGCTATGGGGATGCCGTGATCGACGAGGTGCGGATATCGAACACGGCGCGGTCCGTCGATTGGATCACCACGGAGTACAATACGCATTCGAGATATTCGAGATGGATGCCAATACGTTTGCGGCCGCTCATGGAAGGCAATAAGAAGGAGATCTAAATGATATTGGCAAGGATAGCTACTCTTACTGGTTTCTTTTACGCAGCCTGCATCGCCTCGACTCCACCGCCGTATGCGCTCGAAAAGAGGATCTTGGATCGTATTTTCGCTTTGTCATTGAACGAAGACGAGATTGGAAGAATTGCCATTGACGTGCTCGAAAAGGTTGCTCTGGGCCGCCTCTCGAACATTGGCCCTCAGACGGAGGCCCGGATTGGGCTTGTGGGCGGCATGCTGCGCCGTCCTGAATATGGATCGGCGACCGTGCGTGCCCATGCATTTCGAAAGATTGGGGAGAGCAGCTCACCTGAGGCGCTTGGGTTTCTGACTAGGGTTCAGCAAGCAGATGTAGGCCCGGACAGCAGCCAAGAGATATGGCCGGCTGTTCAGATCGCGTTGACGAATGCCCGTCTTAGTAAAATCGATGATCCACGGGTAAAGGCGGAGTTCTTGGAGAGGACGCTAACAGAAGAAAAGGTGCACTATGGTGGTGGAGAACTGGCACATTGGGTTGTCGATAAATTGTGCGACAGCGGGGCTACAACATCACTGGTCATCATACGGCAATCAATCAGAAGCCGCATATCAGGTCCGCGAGGAGAGAGCGAAATTCGGTTCTGCGAAGCCCGAATTGAGGTTGTCTCCCGTAGTCCGGATCGTATGAAGGCTTTGAGTTCGGTGTTACGGGTCGACGGCGATGCGGAGGAAATGCTGCTCCGGTGGGCCATATATCAACTGGAAGAGATGCATTCCCCAGCGGCTGATGCAGAGCTTGACAGGTTCGCGACTGAAATCGGGAAGTTGCCCGTCAGCTCGCAGCGACAGCGCTTGGAGATCCTTAAAAAGAGAATCGAGTCGGGTCTTCGTGAACGCTAAATCGATGGAATGATCGCTTCATGAGTAAGCGCGCTTGCGAGGTTTTGTTGGGATCCGGCGCGAACCCCATCAAAGACACGTGTTCGGGCCAGGCAGCGGTGGAGAGCGCGCTGCAACATACCAACGAATTCATTTGGATTGCGGGGAGCCAGTTTGCCTGGTCGCGGACGACTATCAAAACCAGCAGCGGTGACGGCGCCTTGCCTTCGCCGCGGCTGTATACGACGTACCTGTATTCGCAACTGGTGAGGCAGGATCCAAAGCCGCCGATTGAGTTGGAGATGACAGGAGGGTCGGGTGCGGGTGCAGAGTTGCTGACGCAGGTTAGCGACGCAGTGAAACTGACATCGTACAACGGAGCGCCAGTTAACTACATTTCATGGAAGAATGAGGAACGGCAGCCAGGCGAGAAACCCTATTGGTCATACAACCCACGCAACAAGATAAGTTATAACACAGTCCAAGAGGTTTTCTCGTGTACCGGGCCGCCCCGTTCGTGTCTACGTGTGAACCCTCAAGGAGGGAGGAAAAACCATGTTCAAGCCGGCTTATTATCTGTATCCTCTTTTTGTGACCATTGCTCCCCTCGGCTGGGGACAGCTTCACCTAATCGCTGGATCACCTCACGAGAAGTACACGCAGACGTACGCTGCCGGGCTGTTCCGCCTTGAGGACGATGGCTCTGTAAAGTTGGTCAGGGAACTGGTGCCGAAATCCCCCGGCGCTGGGTGGATCAATATCTCTTACGACCTGCAAAAGGCGCTTATCCAGACCGGGGATGCTAACCTCATCGTTGTTGATTTTGAAACAGCGAAAGACATCAAGACATGCACACAATCTGATGATCCCGGCGGCAGAAGAGGCTACGGAGAGCAATGGTTATCTAACCCACCAGCGTATGGGCCTTCTTTTGAGTGGGTGGCGACCAGCGCCGACCCGAAAGACAGGGTTGTGAGGGGTATGCTTCTAGATCCAGGAGTATCGTGTGCGGACAGCTTTGCAAACAGGCCTCTCGATTCCGTACGCTACGCGCTCAAAGACGGCCGGGTTGGCCCGGGCGATGTCGTTTTCGACATGGGTCTCGACATCGTGCTGGCCGATTCGCCGGACAAAGTTGATTACGGGCAGGTGTATGCAAAAAGCATCGCATTGGGCTACACCGTGCCACGCGACTTGCTCGCCTCCACACAATGGTTATCTGACTTAAGCATTAACGATTCGCAGGTCTTCTGCATCACGCTCGCTCCGCCGGGCGCCTACCGAAGTTACCGCGTGTTGGTTTTCCGGAAAAGTGATAAGACTTGGCATGTTCTTCGGACGCCAAGCGAAATAGGTCCCGATCTGCGCGGATTTGGAAGGTACATCGCCGCGACAGAAAAAAACAGGATGTCCCCAAAGAATCCAAAGAGTGCGGGTAAGGAAAAGTGGAGGAAGGGTGAACGAACAATGGGCCCGGAACTAGCGGAACGGATGGATAACCCCGAGGACGGAGTTGTCTACCCTGGGAAGTTCCACATTTATGATGTGGAGACCGAAAAGCTATTCCCGTTGACGACTGATCAGGCCGACAGCGAAGTGCTGCTTGTGGAGAACGGCTTTGTGTACTATCGGGTAATCAACCAACTCTTCGTTGCGCCCATTTCCGGCCAGGGAATCGGCGCAGCACGTCTACTGGCGACGGACGATGCCATTCTCGACGCCCATTGGGCGTTCATGAAACATTAGGGCAAGCCGCGCAGAAGGAAAGAACGCATATGCCAATGAGACACGCAAGAACGGCCCCGCTCGCGGCGGTGAGTTTTCTGATGCTTGCCGCAGCGACGTTTGGCCAGAAAGGCCCGCCACCACCAGATGACCCAGAGGTGCATTACTCATTTCTCATCTTCATGGATAGCTTTGGACAATGGCTCGATACCCGTGTGCAAGCAAACCCGGCCAGAAAAGCCAAACTCATGGAATCGGCGGGCCGTTATCTGAAGATCACTCCCGCCGAGTTGCCGAAAGTGATCGAGGTGTGCCGGGTGGCGGTCGCGGAATTGAAGGCGATTGAGTCGCAATCGCAGCAGTACTGGCGTGGGGAGGTCCAGAAGGGAAAAGTCCCCGATAAGGGCAGGGCGCAGCAGTTTGAAACGATGCGTCAGGCGGCCATCCAAGCCGGACGCGTTCGACTCCAGCAGGCGTTGTCACCAGCAACCTGGGTTAGCCTGCAAGCTCATATCAATGGCGAGCACCGGCTGGCAATTCAGCACCGCTGAAACAGCGCCTGGAGCAAGCGCAAGGTGATTACGATCAACCACGCGCGCGGCGGGGTCCACGAGCCTGACGAATTTTCCGGTTCTG
>WBZR01001016.1_pt1 | contig 28057 bp, 24 predicted proteins | sample 5204231 | NCBI WGS metagenome assembly WBZR01 (sample SAMN12412403, study PRJNA552823) | activated sludge metagenome | isolation source: activated sludge from anammox sidestream of wastewater treatment plant... | place: USA: Virginia | collected 2017-08
CTCGCCGAACGAGCGCGCGTGCTCGCGCTGGATCGCGCGCAGGCACGCCGCCATCACGTGGGTATGGCCCTGCGCGCGGTAGAAGATGTCGTCGCTCTCCCAGGGCCGGACGGGGTGGCCGTCGATCTCGCTGCGGTAGAGGTTGGCGTGCGCGTCGCCGAGCATGTCGCTCCACGCCTGGAAGAGGCGCAGCAGCTCCATGTGGCGGAGCGTGAGCGGCTTCGAGGTCTGGAGCTCGGGCTTCAGGCCGCGCACGTAGTCCTCGAGGTAGCGCACGCCGAGCGCGTAGCGCCCCTCGGCGGTCGGGTAGAAGAACCTCCATTCGTCGTAGCGGAAGGCGTTGTCGGCCTTGTCGAGGTTCGCGTCGAAGGGGTCGCTCGAGATCTTGGTGAGGTGCTCCTTCATCACCTGGGTCGTCCGGCGCACGGCGTGCAGGATGCCGAGCTGGCGGTTGGCGTTGTTGTCGGCCAGGACGCGCGGGCCCCAGAGGAGGAAGTCGTTCGGACGCCAGCCCGTCCCGGAGAGCTCGTGGCGCATGACGGTGGCGAGCGTCGCCGCCAGAAGCGTGCCCGGCGGCGGCGGCTCGCCGGGCGGCGCGAGCGCGTCCAGGTCGAGTGGCAGGCGGTCGTGGCGGATCTGACCGACATGCAGCCCGACGACGCCGGCGAACCACAGCAACGCGAGCAGCGCGAAGCGGTTGAACAGGAGACGTCCAAGCCAGGTCATGCGTCCTCCGGCGCGGCGCTCACGGCCGCACGAAGCGTTGGTAGATCTTCGGTAGCTCGCGCGGCAGCGCCGTGATGTCCTCGATCACGAGATAGCGCGAAGCCTCGCACATCTCCTTCAAGTAGTCGTGCCCAGCCTTGTCGACGGTGATGCAGAAGGGCGTGACGCCGGCGCGCGCCGCCTCCTGGAACGCCCGCGTGGTGTCCTGCACGCCGTAGACGTTCGAGCGCCGGTCGTCGCCGTAGTCGACGTCCTGCGGGAATCCGTCGGAGAGCAGGAGCACGTGCTTGGAGCGCGCGGCGACGCCGCGCATCTTCGCGACCGCATGGCGGAGCGCCGCGCCCATGCGCGTCGAGCGCTTCGGCTCGATCGCGCCGATCCGGCCCTTCACCGCGCTCGTGAGCGGCTCGTTGAAGTGCTTCACGAGGTAGAGCTCGACCTGCCGGCGGCCGTGGCCGGAGAATCCGTAGATGCCGTAGGCGTCGCCGATCTCCTCGAGCGCCTCGGCCATGACGACCAGCGCCTCCTTCGTGATGTCGATGACCCGGCGACCGGCGGGCGCGCCGGGGACGGGCTCGTCGGTCGAGGCGCTCATGTCCACGAGGAAGAGCGTCGCCACGTCGCGCTCTTCGCGCTGCTTCGCCTGGTAGAGCTTCGGTGACGGCGGATGCCCCGAGCGCCGGTCGGCCCGCGCCGTGACGACGGCGTCGAGGTCGAAGTCCTCGCCGTCCTCGAGTCCGTGGATCACGCGGTAGCGCTCGGGGCGGATGCGCTGGAACTGCCGACGCACCTCCGGAAGCAGGTCGGCGTGGGCCGCGAGCGTCTGGTGGAAGAAGTCGCCGGTGTCGCTTTCGAGCGGGATCTCGGCGAGCCGGCACCAGGCGTGACGGTAGTCGGCGATGCGATAGTCCCACTCGTCGTAAAGGAACTCGCCTTCGCCCGCCGCATGCGGCAACGCCGCGGCGCGGCCGCTCTGCGCCTGGCGCAGCAGGTTCTGCAGCTCGGCCATGCGCTCGCGCGGGAGCTTGCCGGCGAGATCCGACACGTAGAGGCCGAGCGCCGCGAGATCCTCGCCGTGACCTTGCGCGGCCGTGATGCGGGCCCCCGATTGCAGGAGCTTCAGGATTTCCTCGGGGTCGAGCGGCACGCCGGCCGGGCCGTCGCTCTCCTCGTCCGTGAGGGCGACGTCGTCGTCCACCTGCCGGTCTATCGGTTCGGGCGCCTCCGGCGCCGGCCCCGCCGCCTCGTCTTCGCCACCGCCGAGCGCCTCGCCGCCGTCGAGGTAGAAGCGCGCGTCCTCGGCAAGGGCGGCGAGGTCCTCGTCGTCGGCCGGCCCGTGAAGCGCGCTCGCGAGCAGCGCGCCGTGCTCGCCACGCATCATGTCGTCGTAGACGGCGCGTGTGACGGCGGCGCTGTCCGCGACGGTCGCCCCGGGGGCCCCGAGCCGCGCCGCGAGCGTCGGCACGCGGCGCGCGAGCTCCGGCAGGCGCGCCTCGCGCAGCACGTGGACGAGGTGCCCGAGGGTTCCGGGCAGGCGGCGCCGTCCGTGTTCGAGCTCGGCCGCGACCGCCGCGAGGTCCCCGGCGAGGCCGCGATAGCGGCGCCCGATCCCGGCGTCGACGCGGACGCCGTCGAAGATCGCGAAGAGCTCGCCCGCGACGCCCGGGTGGTCGAATCCCGCGAGGAAGCGGTCGAGAGGCGGGTCGAGGGTGTCGCTCGCGAGCTCGCGCCGTCCCGCGTGCTGCGCCGCGATCAGTCGGTAGAGGCGGAGGTTGCTCTCGGCCTCGGCGAAGGTCGCGAGCTGCGCCGGGAAGAGCGCGGTCTCGCGGCTCGGCGCGGCGTCCTCCGTCGCCGGCTCGTCGAAGGGGGGGCGGTAGCCGACGTCGGCGCGCCCAGCGACCTGCCAGCTCCGGCCGGTCAGCATCTGGAGATAGCGTTTCAGGAGCCCCTGCACCTCCGGCAGCTCGACGGCCGTCGACTCCGCCGCGAGCACCGCGCGGCTCGTCCGCGAGTCGAGACCGAAGTAGGCGGCGCCGGCGTCGGGATGCTCGGCTGCGTGTTCGAGCCCCGTCGCGACCCAGCGCTCGATTCCGTCGATGCCGGTGCGCTCGAGGAGCCGCGGCAGCATCCGGTAGAACGGGACGGTGCCGGTCGGAAAGACCGCGGCGACGCGGCCGGCGAGCGCGATCAGCCGGGTGCGTACGTCGCGAGGCGTGTGCCCGAGGATCGCGCGCAAGACCGGTAGGAGGTCGGTGAGGGAGGCGGTGGCGTCGCGTGCGACCGGCCGCAGGCTCGCGAGGAGGTCCGCGCGCGCTTCCGGGACCACGGCGAGCGCGGCCGGGAGCGAGAAGTACGCCTCGACACCGATCGCGGGCGCGCGCTCCGCGGCGAGCGTCGCGAGCTCGAGGACGCCGCCGCGCTCCGCCTCGTCGAGCTCCCGGAGCGCCGGCGGCACGCTCACGAAGAGGTCGACCCGCATCCGGCTCGCCGACGCCGCGGCGAGTCCGAGTGCGGCGAAGCGCGCGTAGTCCCGCGGCGCGAAGATCGGCGCCGCGAGCCCGGTCGCCTCGAAGAAGGCGAGCGCCAGCGCCTCGCCGTCGAAGCCGTGGCGCGCGAGCGACAGCCCTTCGGCGACCCAGCGCTCGAGTCGTCCGCTGCCGGGCGCGAGACTCGCGAGCGCCGGCAGGCTCGCCGCGACGAAGGCCTCGCCGAGCCGCCGCGACGCGACCAGCACGTCGCCCGCGAGCGTGAGCCAGGCGTCGAGCTCTGCCGCCGGCAGGCTCGCGAGCGCGGCGGGTGCCTGCGCGAAGTAGGACCCGGCGGCGTTCCGCGAGCCGTGCTCGCCGACCGCGAGCCGCTCGCCGCCCGCGACCCAGCGCGCGAACGCGCCCTCGCCGAGCGCCCATGCGGCCGGCGCCTGCCGACAGTACTGCTGGGCCAGCGTGAGCGACGTTGCGGCGAGCCGGTCGCCGACCGCGAGCAGGAGCTCGCGCGCGTGCTCCGGGAGCGCCGCGAGGCGCATGCGCAACCCGGGCGCGCCCGCGTCGAGGTGGCGGCTCTCGTACCACAGACTGCGAAGACGGCTCATGGGCTCAGCCGGTCGAGAAACGCTCATCGACTTCGTCGCTCACGTCCGAGCCTTTCTCGACCGTCGGATCTTCGTTCTACGGGAAGATCGACGCCACCATTTCGTCGAGCGCGCGGCGCATCTCGGCGTCGTCGGTGAGCGAGCGGCTGATCGCGGCCGTGCAGGCGCGCCGTGCCGGGATGCCGTTTGCGATGAGCTTGGCGGCGTAGATGAGGAGGCGCGTGCTGACGCCCTCGGAAAGCCCGCCGCCGCGGAGGTTCCGGACCTTCTCGCCGAGCGTCGCGAGCTCGAGCGCGGTGTCCATGTCGGTCGCGCCCTCGTGGGCGACGATCTGCGCTTCCTTGTCGCGCGGCGGGTAGTCGAACTCGAGGCTCACGAAGCGCTGCCGGGTGGACTGCTTCAGATCCTTGAGCACGCTCTGGTAGCCGGGGTTGTAGGAGATGACGAGCAGGAAGTCGGGGTGGGCCTCGAGGATCTCGCCCTTCTTGTCGATTGGCAGGATGCGGCGGTGGTCGGTGAGGGGATGGATCAGGACGATCGTGTCCTTGCGCGCCTCGACGATCTCGTCGAGGTAGCAGATCGCCCCGTGCTTCACCGCCTGCGTGAGCGGGCCGTCGATCCACACGGTCGCGTCGCCCTCGATGAGGTAGCGGCCGACGAGGTCGCTGCCGGTCAGATCCTCGTGGCAGGCGACCGTGACGAGCTGTTCGCCGCGCGTCCGCTCCGGATGCAGCTTCGCGGCCATGTACTCGACGAAGCGGGTCTTACCGCAGCCCGTCGGTCCCTTGAGGAGGATCGGCAGGCGCTTCGCGTACGCGGCGGTGAAGACCTCGATCTCGTCGCCGATCGGGAGGTAGTAGGGCGCCACCATGAGCGCACGATTCTAGGGGCGGCCCGGCGGCCAAGCAATCCGCGCCGCCGCCGGGTCGCCGCACCCGGCGGCCGCGTCCGGCCGCCCGCGTCGAGGACGACCGCCGGGCATTGCGTCGTTCGGTCGTCGCGCGTACAGCGGGCGTCATGCCGAAGACCAAGCGATCCGACGCCGCGGGATCGACCGCGCGCTTCGTCGGGTTCGCCGACCGCGAGGCGCGCTTCTTCGCGAAGCTCGCTAGGAACCAGGACCGCGAGTGGTTCGCCGCGAACCGCGACGAGTACGAGGCAGGCTGGCTGGCGCCGATGAAGGCGCTCCTCGCCGCCGTTCGCGAGAAGCTCGCGCCGCGTTACGCCCACGAGGAGATCGCCGCGCCGAAGGTGTTCCGTATCTATCGTGACGTGCGGTTCTCGAAGGACAAATCGCCGTACAAGACCCACATCGGCGGCTATCTCGGGATCGCAGGGAGCGACGCCGGTCCGTCGGGCGCGGCGGCGCTCTACCTCCACGTCGCTGCTCGCGAGTTCTTCGCGTGCGCAGGGCAGTACATGATGGACGGCGAGCAGCTGCGGCGCTTCCGCGCCGCCGTCGACGACGCGAAGCAGGGCGCGGAGATCGCGAGGATCGTCGGCTCCCTCGGACGCGCCGGCTTCACCGTCGGCTCGTACGAGGAGACGCGGCGGGTCCCGCGCGGCTTCGATCCCGGGCATCCGCGTGCCGATCTCCTGCGCCGGAAGGGCTTGATCGTGTCGTTTCCCGGGCCCGGACGCGCGCTCCTCACGTCGCCGAAGCTCGTCGACGAACTCGTGGCGCGCGCGAAGAAGGCGGCGCCGCTCGTGGAGTGGCTGGCGGCCGTGACGATGTAGCGCCGCGCGCCGCTACCGACCCGAAGATTGGCCCGGCCAGCGCCCGGGCTTCACGGGCAGGCGCCTCGACGATCGACGTTCGCTCCGAGGCTCGCCGCGACGCAGGCGTTCGAGTAGGTCAGGCCGTCGCACCCGCAGACGGGGTCGTAGACCTGCACGCAGGCGCTCGGGCGGACGGCGCACGATCCGTTGTCGTCACAGCGCCCGCGGCCCTTCGCGCAATAGGCGCTGGCCGGGCACTCATCGTTGCCCCTGCACGTCGAGCCGCTCCCGACGCCCGTGAGCGCGAACGGCGCGCAGACCATCTCCTCGCGCCCGAGCACGAGCAACCGGCCCGACGGCGTGGCGCCGTCGGCAACGGAGAGCTGCCGGCCCTTCACGGGCGGCGTGGCGGTCGTGCACTTCACGCGGTGGCAGAGGAAGCGCTGCGCGGGGCCGCCGTTCGGGTCGTCGCCGTCGTTGACGGCGCTCTCCTCGCAAAGCAGGCGGGTGCGGGCGGCGACCTTGCAGTCGGTCGCGGTGCCGAGCTGGTGCTCCAGGCGCGCGATCGCCGGCGCCGCGGTGGCGTCGAGGTCCTTGACCGTGAAGCAGGTGAGGTGGTCCCGCTCCTGAGCCGCTCCCTGCCCCGACGCGACGATCAGCAGGGTCGCGCCGACGAACATCACGAGCCGTTCTCGAGTGGTCATGGACGCACTCTCCACCCACGCGATCGGTCCAGTCAACCAAGAAGGGCCCGGGACGCGGGTCCCGTCTCCTCGGGACGCCGCCGCGGGCGCGGGGGCGACGCGACGACTGCCGCCGGCGCCGCCGGCGTCGAGGGGGCTACCGCTCGCGGTCGCGGGCGGTGTCGGTCGCGATCACGTAGAGCGGCCGGCCTTTCACTTCTTCGAAGATGCGGCTCACGTAGGCGCCGAGGATGCCGAGCGCGACGAGCTGGATGCCGGAGAGGAGGGCGACGGCGACGAACACCGACGTCCACCCCGGGGGCGTCGCGCCGCCGAAGAGGCGGCCGACGATCCCGTAGGCGGCGAGGAGCAGGCTCAATCCGAAGACGGCGAAGCCCATCCACGCGACGAGCTGCAGCGGGAAGGTCGAGAATGCGGTCACGCCGTCGAGCGCCAGGCGGACGAGCTTGGTATAGGGATACTTCGTCTCGCCCGCGAAGCGCTCGGCGCGCTTGTACCCGACTTCGGCGTGGCGGAAGCCGAGCCAGCGAATGAGCCCGCGAACGTAGCGATTGCGTTCCGGCATCCGATTGAGGGCGTCGGCGACGCGGCGGTCGAGCAGGCGGAAGTCGCCGACGTCGGGCGTCATGTCGACGGACGCGATTCGTTTCAGCACCCGGTAGAAAGTGCGGATGAGGAAGAGCCGGAGCGCGCTCTCACCGGGGCGTTCGGTGCGCACGGCCGACACCACCTCCCATCCCTCGCGCCACTTGGCGACGAGCTCCGGAATCACCTCCGGCGGGTCCTGCAGGTCGGCGTCGATCACGACCACGGCGCGGCCGCGCGCGTGCTCGATGCCGGCCGTCACCGCGGCCTGGTGGCCGAAGTTCCGGCTGAAGCGCAGGACGCGGAGCCGCGCGTTCCGGTCGGCGGCATCGAGGAGGATCGCGGGCGACTCGTCGATCGAGCCGTCGTCGACGAACACGATCTCGTAGTCGGGCGCCGCCTCTTCCAGCACGGCGACGAGCCGCTGGAGCAGTTCCGGGAGCACGGCGCGCTCGTTGAAGGTCGGGACGATCACCGACAGCTCCGGAGCCGCGCTCGCCGCGGCGGTCGAGGCGCCCATGCGCTCGCTCCCGGGCTCGCTCGACGCCATGGCTAGGCCGGACGCTCGGCGAGGCAGACGAGGGACACGCCGACGGGCAGCCGCCAGCGCGCGAGCCAGCGCCCTTCGGCGCCGAAGACGCGCGCCAGGGCGTCGTTCACGGGCCCGGGCTTCGTCATCGTGAAGTCCGACTTCACCTCGTCGGACGGCGGCTCGCCGCGCAGCCGGCGCGCGACCCGCACGGCGGCGACCACCGGGAAGAGGATCGCGTTGAAGTACGACAAGCGGCGGGGCGCGAGACCCGCGGATCGCATGCGCGCGCCGAGCTCGGCGCGCGTGTAGCGGCGCCGGTGATGGCTCACGACGTCCTGGTTCCCCCAGAGGAACTGGAACGCCGGGACGGTGACGAGCACGTGGCCGCCCGGGCGGCAGACGCGGGCCAGCTCGACGAACGCCGCGCGGTCGTCCTCGACGTGCTCGACGATGTCGAAGGCCGTCACGAGGTCGAAGGCGGCGCTGGCGATCGGAACGTGGGTGATGCTGCCGAGGAACATCGGACACGCGACGCGCGTCCGCGCGAAGCGGATCGCCTCGACCGACATGTCCATCCCGATCACGGATCCGTACGGCTCGAGGAACCTCAGCATGGCGCCGGTGCCGAAGCCGATGTCGAGCATGCGCAGCGGCTTCACACCGAGCGGCGCCAGGAGGCGCGTGAAGATCTCCCGCCGGCCGCGGAACCACCAGTGCGTATCCTCGATCTGCGAGTACTCGGCGTAGAAGTCCGGCTGCATCTACTTCGTGACCGTTTCCATCGCGGTCCCGCTCGCCGCGTCGGCGATCTCGATGGTGCGGGGGTCGGTGACCGCGAACCTCGCCTTGGTGTCGGACAGGATGGCCTCGAGGCGCGCGCGGAACATGGTGCGCGCGAACTCCGGCATGCTCGCCATCGGGAAGTCGGCGACGAGGACGCGGGCGCGGGTCGGATCGGGCCACTCGATGCTCCGGATCTTTGGACCGAGAATCTGGTGCGCGCGGAGCTGCGCCTCGACCCGGCTCGGAAAGTCCGTGCCGGCCGCGCTCTCCGCGGCGGCCCCGGCCGGCGGCGCGCCGACGCCCGGATGCGGCGGCGCCGGCGTGCCCGCCATACCGCCGTCCGTCGGCGCGCCGGCCGCCGGCGGCGCCGCGGTGCCGCCGGCCGCGATGGTCGCGGCCGCCGCGCCCGGAAGCGTGGCGGAGAGCTGCGTCTTCACGCGGTCGATGCGGGTCCGCGTGTCGTCGTCCGTCGCGAGCTCGCGGGCCTTGTCGAGCGAGGCCATGGCCTTCTCGCGCTCGCCCTTCGCCTCGTAGGCGAGGCCGAGATTGAAGTGCGCCTGTAGGAACGTCGGCTTCGACGCGATCGCCTGCTGATAGCCCGCGATCGCCTTGTCGACCTGCCGTTGGTAGAGGTACGTGGTCGCGAGGTCGGTGCGCACACTCGCGTCGTCGGGGTTCTTCGCGAGGTAGCGCTCGTACTGCAGCGCGGCCAGGTCGAACTTCTGGCGGTCGTAGTACGCGTTGCCGAGGCCCCGGATCGCGTCGGCGTCGGCGGGGGCGATCGAGAGCACGTGCTGCCACGATGCGAGCGCCTGCTCGCCGTAGCTCGGGTCCATCTCGGCGGCGCGCGCCTGCACCTGCGCGAGGCTCTTCCACGCGGCGACGTCCTGCGGCGCCGCGTTCGCCTTCTCGGCGAGCTGGGAGACGAACCCCTTGGCTTCGTCGGGCAGGCCGACCGGCGGATGCTCGGCCGGCATCACGCCGCCGCCGGCGCCGCCGCCCGCCGGCGCCGCCGCCCGGCCGCGCCCGGGCGCGCTCGACGGCGCGGGACCCGGCCGGAGGACGCCGATCCACACCAGCAGCCCGGCCGCGAGGAAGACGCCGAGCACCACGAGGCCGGGCCACTGATCGCGCAGGCTCGCGGCGGCCGCGGGCGCGCTGTCGGCGGCCTGTCCACAGCCCGGGCAGAAGCGAGCCGTCGGCTGCAGGCGCTCGCCGCACGAGGGGCAGAAGCGCGCGCCGCCGTCCTTGCGTTCGGCCGCGGTCATGCGTGGCCGACGACCAGCGTGGAGACGAGGCCGGGCGGCAGGACGTCGGCTTCGGCGCGTGCGAAGCCGGCGGCGAGCAGCCACTCGCGGATCTCGGCGAAGGCGTAGTCGCGGCCGCGCGTGAAGAGCAGCATGGCGATCGAGAAGATCGCGGCCGGCGCCGGGCTCGTGCCGGACTCGTCGGTCACGTGATCCTTGATCATCACGCGTCCGCCCGCGACGAGCGCGCCGCGGATCTTTCGCATGAGCGCGCGGTTGGTCTCCTCGTCCTCGCCGTGGATGACGTTCGAAAGGAAGACGAGATCGTAGCCAGTCGGCAGGGGATCGCGGAGGTAGTCGCCGGCGACGAGCTCGATCCGGTCGCCGACCCCGCTCGCCTCGATGTAGCGGCGCGTGACGGCAAGCGTGCCCGGCAGATCGAAGATGGTCGCGCGCAGGTGGGGATGGCGGCGCGCCATCTCGATCGCGTAGGAGCCGGGACCGCCGCCGACGTCGAGGAGCCGTCGCACGCCGCCGAGGTCGAGCGTCTCGGCCAGCACGCGCGCGTCGCCGCGCGCGGCCACGATGCTCGCCATCGCGTCGATGAAGCGCGCGGTGTCCTCGGAGCTCGCCTGGAACATGTCGGGATCGCGCGCCGGCTTCCCGGTGCGCACGGTCTCGGCGAGGTGGTCCCAGAGGGGCCAGAGCGATGCGTCGAAGCGCACGTAGTCCGTGTACGAGGTGGGTGAGGCCGTCGTCAGGTAGGTGCGGGTGACCTCGGTCTCCTTGAACACGTCGCCGTCTTTGCGGACGACCCGCATTGCGACCAGCGCGTTCAGCAGGAGCTCGGTCGCGCGGGGATCGGTGCCGGCCGCCGCGGCGATCGCGGCGGCCGTGCGTCCGGGCGCGTCGAGCCGATCGAAGAGCCCGAGCGTCACGGCGGCGTGCAGGATCCGCGCTTCGGCATAGCCGCCGTTGATGCGGGCGAGCTCCCGAAATTCCATCGCGGGGTATCTAACAGGTCGAAATCGGCCTTGCCAGACGAGCGCCGACGTGGCGCGGCGTCCGTCTGTGATACAAGCGCGCGCGGTGACGGGCGGACGCGAACGCGGAACGAGCCTGGAGGCGCGCGACGAGGCCGGTCCCGGTGCCGCCGGGCGGCTCGCGTCCCTCGCGCGTTGGATCGCGCGGCCCGGCGCGCACGTGAGCGCGCTCGCGGTCATCGCGGCCGCGCTCGGCCTCGGCGGCGTCGCGCGCGTGCCGCTCGACGGCGACCCGGCGATGTACGCGACCATCGCGCGCACGGTGCTCGAGACCGGCGAGTGGACGCATCTCACCTTCAACGGCGTGCCGTACGTCAACAAGCCGCCGCTGCACTTCTGGGTGAACGCGCTCGTCTTCGCGGCCGCCGGACGGACCACCTTCACCGCGGTGCTCGCGCCGGGTCTGCTCGGCGTCGCCTGCACGCTGCTCGTGTACGCGCTCGTGCGCCGGACCCTCGGCGGCTGGGAGGTCGCGTTCTTCGCGGCGCTCGTCTACGTGACGACGCCCGAGGTCGCGCACTGGAGCCGGGGGGTGCACCTCGAGACCCTGGTCACGGCATGGGTGCTGCTCGGCCTCCTCGCGGCGCATCGCTCGGTCGCCGAGCCGAGCGCGATCCTGGGGCTCGCGATCGCGGCGATCGGCGGCTGGTTCGCGAAGGGGCCGCAGGGGCTCTTTCCGGTCGCCGTCGCCGTCGTGCTCTGGGCGCACTCCGGCGTCCTGGCGCGCCGCGTGTTCTCGAGGTGGAGCGCTCTCGGCGTGGTGCTGGTGTTCGCGACCGTCGGTCCGTGGCTCGCGGCCCGGCTCGACGAGGGCAGCGACTTCGCGCGCGGGTACTTCGGAGGCCAGATCGGCCAGGTGCTGCTCGAGCCGAGCACGCTCGGCCGAGGCCCCTTCTGGTACTTCTCGAAGCTCGCGCGAACGTACTGGCCGTGGTTGCCGGTCGCGGCGGTCGGTCTCGTGCTCCTGGGACGCGCCGGGCGGACATCGCTCGGGGCGCGCCTCTGGCTCGTCTACGGCGCGATCGTGCTGGTCGTGATCTCGGCCGCCGCCGGCAAGAAGAGCCGCTACCTTTTCCAGCTCTATCCGGCGCTCGCCGCCGCCGCCGGGTTCGCGCTCCACCGGGCCGCGCGGCGCGTGCGGGCGCTGCCGGTCGCGCTCCTCGGCGCGGCGGCCATCGCGGCCCTCGTCGTCGTGATCGTCGGGGAGCACGTCTCGCGCTCACAGCGCGAGCACAGCGCGTCGGGGCTCGCGATCGCGGCGGCCCTGCCGCGTGATCGTCCGGTCTGGCTCACTCATGCGGTGCAGTACGGCGAGCCGCAGCTCGGAAAGATCATCGGTTTCTACGGGCCGGCGCTCTTGCGAACCTGCCGCGTGCGCTGTGCGGAGGAGGCCGAGCCGGGAGCCGCCATCGTCGCCCGCGAGCAGGAGGCCGAGCGCGTCGCGCGCGAGGTCGGCGCGGAGATCCGCGTCCGCCACGGCATCCTCGCGCTCCTCGAGCGTCCGCCCGCGCCGGCTGTCCGTTGACACCTCCCGGGCCCCTTCCTAGATAGAGCCGCCTGCGCACCTGGTTCGGATCGCGAAAACGACCGAGGGGAGGTGTTCCATGGTGAACGTGCTGCGCGTGAGCGTGGTGGTTGCGATGCTCGGTGTGGTGCCGGCGGCGTCCGCCGACGTGTCTCCCGGCGATACGATCGACAAGTCGAACGTCGCCAACGTGAAGGGCCTGATCTCGCCGGCGATCGAATGGTGCGTGAACCAGGGCATGACGATGAAGATCATCGCCCCGAGGCCGATCGCGTGGCCGAAGGCCTACAAAGAGGCCACCGAGAAGTACGCGAGCCAGGTGAAGCTCGCGGAGAACGGCCTGGCGCTCCAGGGGCACGTCGCCGGCGCGCCTTTTCCCTCCATCGATCCGGCCGATCCGAAGATCGCGCTCAAGATCGTGTGGAACTACGAGTATCGGCCGTATCCCGGCACCGACGATTTCGTCGAGTACGATTTCCCGGCGGAGACCGGCGCGGTCGGCAACGGCAAGCCGATGGAGGTCGAGCGCTACTACTGGATCGGCGAGTCGCGCCGCATGTACTACAACAGCCGTCTCTACGTGGACCCGAAGCCCGAGCTTCCGAACCCGGAAGGGATTCGCTTCAAGGAGGTCCTCGGTCCGCTGATCGCGCCGTTCGACCTGAAGGGCATCGGCGCGCTCGAATACCGCTACGTCGACGCGTCGAAGCAGGACGACACGTGGCTCTACGTGCCGTCGCTCCGCCGCGTGCGCCGGCTCTCGACGGCACAGCGCTCCGACGCGCTCTTCGGACAGGACACCGACCCCGACTCGTACTGGGGCTACAACGGCCACATCGCGTGGTCGGAATGGAAGTTCCTCGGCGAGAAGGAGATGCTCGGCATCCTGCACGGCGAGCACTTCCCGCAGAAGCGTTGCGAAGCGCCGGCCGACTACCTGATGTGCGACAGCTGGGAGAAGCGTCGCATGTGGATCGTCGAGGGCGTGTCGAAGCTCCCGCAGTACGCGTACGGGAAGCGCGTCATCTTCATCGACAAGGAGTCGCTCGTGGTGGCGTACTCCGACATCTACGACCGCAACAGCGAGCTCTGGAAGGTGTGGATCGACAACCACCAGTTCCGAACGCAGGCGTTCCCGGGGGCGCCGACGAAGTACGACGAGGAAAAGGACTTCTACGCGGGTCTGGCGATGGTGGACATGCAGTTGATGCACGCGACCTACGTGCCGCACCCCGGCGAGAAGCCGCCGGGACACGAGGGCTGGCACTTCAACAAGGGGTCGGAGTCGGCGACGCAGTACAAGCCGGCGGGCGCCGTTCCGGACTCGTTCACGGTCGCGAAGCTGATCGAGCAGGGGCAGTAGCCGGGGCGTCGCCACGGGCGCCGCGCCGGCGGGGTGCGGCGCCCGGGCTCGTCCCGCGCGGGCGCGACAAAGTTGTCCGCACGCCTTCGTTCGGCCGAGGGCGCATGGCATACCTGCCCGCCATGGCGATCATCGGTTACGCGGCCGCGCTCGAGCAGTTCCATCCGACCGAGCTCCTCGACCACTCGCGGCTCGCCGAAGACCTCGGCTTCGGCGGGGTGATGGCGGCGGACCATTTCCAGCCGTGGGTTCCGAAGCAGGGCCACAACGCCTTCGTGTGGTCGTGGATGGCGGCGCTCGGCGCGCTCACCAAGACGCTCACCTTCGGCCCCGGCGTGACCTGCGCGTCGTTCCGGTATCACCCGGCGGTCGTGGCGCAGGCGGCGGCGACGCAGGGGGCGATGACGCCTGGGCGGTTCTGGCTCGGCATCGGCACCGGCGAGGCGTTGAACGAGCACGTGATGGCGGCGGCGTGGCCGGAGCCGCACGTCCGCCTCAAGATGATGCAGGAGGCGATCGGCATCATCCAGAAGCTCCTCACCGGCGAGGTCGCGAGGCATGACGACGGGCGGTTCTTCAAGATGGAGCGGGTCCGCCTGTGGACCGTGCCCGACGCGCACCACCCGGTGCCGATCTACGTCGCGACCGCGGGTCCGATCGCCGCGAGATGGGCGGGCGCCCATTGCGACGGCTTCATCACGCCGGGCGCGGGCGTCGAGAAGCTCAAGATGCTGCTCGGCAAGTTCGAGGAGGGCGCGCGCGCGGCCGGCAAGGAGCCGGCGAAGATGCCGAAGCTCCTGCAGCTTCACATGTCGTGGGCGAAGACCAAGCACGAGGCGGTCGAGTACGCGCTCGACCAATGGCCGAACGGCGGCATGCCGTTCCCGAAGGGCGATATCCGGACGCCGGAGGACTTCGCCGAGATCGCGAAGCTGGTGCGGCCCGAGAGCTACAAGCACCGCATGATCATCTCGCCCGACATGGACGAGCACCGCGAGCAGATTCAGCAGCTCGTCGATCTCGGCTTCGACGAGATCCACGTCCACAACGTCGGACGCAACCAGAAGGAGTTCATCGAGGCCTTCAGTCGGCAGGTCATCGCCAAGCTGAAGCTCTGACGGCCGCGGGAGTACGACGATGAGCGATCCGGTCCTCTTCGAGCGGCGTGGCGCCGCGGCGGTCCTGACGATCAACCGCCCCGAGGCGCGAAACGCGGTGAACGGCGCCGTCGCGTCGGCGCTCCTCGACGCCTATCGGCGCTTCGAGGCCGACGCCGACGCGCGGATCCTCGTTCTCGCCGGCGCCGGCGGCGAGGCGTTCTGCGCCGGCGCCGACCTGAAGGCGCTCGACACGGTCCGCGACCGTCACGAGGGGCCGCTCGGCTTCACGCGGCTCACGCCCAGCAAGCCGACGATTGCGGCCGTCTCGGGCTGGTGCGTCGCCGGCGGCCTCGAGCTCGCCTGCTGGTGCGACCTGCGGATCGCCGCCGAGGGCTCGACGTTCGGGTGCTTCGAGCGCCGCTTCGGCGTGCCGTTGATCGACGGTGGCACGCAGCGCCTGCCGCGCATCGTCGGGCTCGGCCGCGCGCTCGAGATCATGATGACGGGCCGTCCCGTGCCGGTTGACGAGGCGCATCGCATCGGGCTGGTGAACGAGATCGTGCCGCGCGGCCGACACCTCGCGCGCGCCCTCGAGCTCGCCGAGACGCTCGCGAAGTTTCCGTGGCCGACGCTCCTCGCGGACCGCGCCGCCGCGCTCGCTGGATGCGGGCTGCCGCTCGAGCACGGGCTCGCGATCGAGGCGCGCCTCGGCCGCGCGGTGCTCGACGAGGCGAAGCGCGGCGCGTCCCGCTTCGCCGGAGGCGCGGGTCGCAAGGGCGCCGGCGTCTAGCCCCAGCATGTGGGGATTCGAGAGGGGGCCTGCCGAGCGCGATGCTCGAGGCTGGCGCGAAGTCGCGGCGGCTAGCGCGGACGGAGGCTCGCGACCGAGTCGCGGAGACCCAGCGTGACGATCGCGACGAGCGGCGCCGCGACCTGCGCCGGCCCGGGCAGGAGGTAGAGGCCGAGGGCGAGACCCGCGACCGACGCCGCGAGCGCGGCGCGTCTGCGCACTTGCGCCAGCATCAGCGCGACGGCGACGAGCGAAAGAGCGATCGAGATCAAGGACATGGCGCCCGGTCCTCGGATACTGTCGGCCCGATCGGAGCGCGACTTGAGGGCGGGACCGAGGAAAGACAGGGTTGCGCGCCCCCGCGCGCGGCCGTAGGGAGTCGACGAGGAGCCGCCATGAAGACACTCGTCAGCCTGGTCGCCGCCGCGACGCTCGCCGCGCCGATCGCCGTCGGTCCGGCGTGGGCCGGCGAGAAGGTCCTTCCGCCCGCGTTCGGGAAGGAGCTCGTTCCCGACCAGTCTTCGCACGAGTACAAGGGGCCGAACGCCGACATCGAGGAGCGCATCGAGGAGGAGAAGGAAGAGCGTGCGGTCCAGCGGCCGCGGCCCCATCGCGGCGGTCGCGGCGGGCGCGTCCGGATCCAGCTCGACGGCGACGTGGACGGCGGCGGCCAGGTCGACGGCGACTTCTAGCCCTCATCGCCCGCGCGTAGGCGGACGCGAATCGCCGCGTCCTCGCCGCGGGCGTCGGGCTCGGGATCGGCGCGCGCGATCCAACGCCGCCCGGCGCCGTCGAGCCAGCGCGGGACGACCTCGCGCAGCACGCCGCGGCCGTCGGGACTGTGGCGTCCCTTTCCGTAGACGATGCGCACCTCGCGGACGCCGTCCGCGTGCGCTTCGGCGAGGAAGCGTTCGGTCGCCGCGACGGCGTCGCGGACGCCGAGCCCGTGCAGGTCGAGCTCGGGAGGCCGCCGGCTCGCCGCGGCGACGGCGGCGATGCCGCACGCGAGGAGTCGGTCGAGCCATGCGGCGACGCTGCGCACCGCCGGACTATGGCACGCGCGCGGGGTTCGGCGCATCGTGCTCGCATGCGGTTTGGCGCGCGGGATGTCACCGCCGGCGCGCGTGTGCCCGCCGCGTCGCGCGTGACGCTGTGCCACGAGCGCCCGCCGTGTGTGCCAGCGCGGCGCACGCCGCGTCATCCGTGACACGCCACGCGGTCCGCCCGCCACGGCCGCATCGGCGGGTGGCGCCGCGAGATCGGCCACTTCGGCCGCGTGGAGCTCCGGAGCGCGGCGCGCCGGACCTGGTGGCCGGGCGCTTGCTCCAGCACGCCCGATAGCTCGTGCTCGCGGCGAGCCCATATTCCATGTCGATTCCCGTCGTCCTGCTCCTGATCGCGAGCATCGGACTGCTCGCGTGGCTCGCGCGCCGCGCCGCGCCGCACCCCGCCGGATCGGCCTGGCTGGCGCGGACGCTGCGCGCGCTCTCGGAGGCGTCCGAGCCGGCGGCGATCGTGAGCGTCCTCTCGACGGAGGTCGCCACGGGCATCGACGCCTCGCACGTCGAGTGGTGGCGCCGGAGCACCGACGGCGCCTGGGAGTCGCGCCTCGGCCGGATCGCGGACGCCGACGCGCGCGCGCTCGACGCCTGGGTCGCAGCCGGCGTCGTGTGGCAACGGCGCGGCGAGATCGGTACGGCCGACGCCGCCCTCGGCGCGCTCGCGGCGACCGGCGCCCGGTTGGTCGCCCCGATCCGTTGCGGCGCGCGCCCGGTCGGCCTCCTCGCGGTCGGCGGCCAGCCGGGCGGCTACCCCTACGACGCGCGCGCCGTCGACGCCGTCGAGGTGCTCGCGCATCACCTCGCGCTCCTCGCGGAACGCGCCGGCACCGCGGCCGCCCTCGCGGAGACGCGGCGCATGCTGCAGCAGGCGACGCGCCTCTCGACCGTGGGCACGCTCGCCGCCGAGCTCGCCCACGAGATCCGCAATCCGCTCGTCGCCGTGCAGACGTTCCTCCAGATCCTTCCCGAGCGGCTCGACGACGCCGAGGTCATGGTGGACCTCCGCGTCGTCGCGTTGAACGAGCTGCAGCGCGTGGCCCGGCTCCTGAACGAGCTGCTCGGCATGGCCCGCGCGTCGGCCACGAGCTTCGCGGCGGCCGATCTCGAGCTCCTCGTCGAGCAGGTCGTCCGTCTCCTGCAGGTGTCGGCGCGCAAGAAAGAGGTCACGCTCGAGCGGCGGGGCGACGTCCTGCCGGTCGGCGCGGCCGACGCCTCGCGCTTGAAGCAGGCGCTCGTCAACCTCGTGCTGAACGCGATCCAGGCGAGCCCGGTCGGCAAGACCGTCTGGGTGGAGACGCGCGCCACTGCCGAGGCGGCCGAGGGGCCGTACGTCGAGGTCGTGGTGCGGGACGAGGGTCCGGGCGTCGCGCCGGAGATGCGCGAACGCGTCTTCGAGCCGTTCGTGACGACCAAGGAGAACGGCACCGGGCTCGGCCTGTCGGTGACGCGGCAGATCGTGGCCGACCACGGCGGGACGATCGCGATCGAGAGCGCTCCGAGCGGCGGCGCGATGTTTGCCGTGCGGATGCCGCTCGTGGTGGCGCCCGCCGAGCGCCGCGACCAGGCGGCCTGACGCCCGGCGCGCCGCCGCCCGAGCTCGCCGCGCGGCCTTCCGCCCTCATTCCCAGCGCAGTGCTTCGATCGGATCGAGCCGGGACGCCTTGTAGGCCGGGTAGTAGCCGAAGAAGATTCCGACGACGCCCGAGAACAGGAACGACGCCGCCAGCGACGCCGGCTCGAGCGCCGTCGGCCACTGCGCGAGCCGGCCGATGAGATGGGTCGCGGCGAGGCCCGTCGCGACGCCGACCAGGCCGCCGGTCATGCTCAGCACCGCGGCCTCGGTGAGAAACTGGAGGAGGATGTGCCGGGCCTTCGCGCCGACCGCCATGCGGAGGCCGATCTCGCGCGTGCGCTCGGTCACCGACACGAGCAGGATGTTCATGATCCCGATGCCGCCGACCAGGAGCGAGATCGACGCGATCGCGAGCAAGAGGTTTCCCATGACCTCGCTCGCCGCGGCGCTCGCGCCGGTCATGTCCTCGAGGGTGCGGACGGTGAAGTCGTCCTCCTGGCCGTGCCCGATGTGGTGCTGCTGGCGCAGCACGGTCGCGATCGCGTCGGCGGCGACCGGCAGGTCGGCGGTGGTGCGCGCGCTCGCGTAGATCATCTCGACGGTGCCGAGGATGCCGGCGCCCATCACGCGGCGCTCGGCCGTCGAGAAAGGGATCATCACGACGTCGTCCTGGTCCTGGCCCCACGACGACTGCCCCTTCGCCGCGAGCACCCCGATCACCTTGAACGGGACGTTCTTGATGCGGACGATCGCGCCGACCGGGTCCTGGCCCGGGCCGAAGAGATGGCGGGCCACCGTCTGGCCGAGCACCGCGACCTTGGCGCCGCTCTTCTCGTGGCGCTCGCCGAAGAAGCCGCCGCTCGCGACCTGCCAATCGCGCACGCGCTCGAACTCGTCGGTGACGCCCTGGACGACCGTCGACCAGTTGGCGCTGCCGTAGATGACCTGCAGCACCTGGCGGCGCGAGTACGTGACCGCGGCGAGCTCCGGCACGCGGGCGAGCGCGTCCGCGTCGGCGACGGTCAACGTCGACGCGCCGCCCCAGCCGGAGCGCGCGCCGCCCGAGGTCACGGCGCCGGGGATCACCATGACGATGTTGGTGCCGAAGCTCGCCAGCTGCTGCTGCACGAAGCGGTCGGCGCCGGCGCCGACGCTCACCATCGCGATCACCGACGCGACTCCGATGATCATGCCGAGCATGGTGAGCCCGGACCGGAGACGGTTGCGCCGGAGCGCGCGCGCGGCCGTGCGCGCGGTCATGACGAGCAGCTTCGCGCCGCCGGGACCCGCGCTCACGCCTCGGCCCTCGTCGCGCGCGTCCGGGCGCCGTGACGCGGCGCCGCCGGCGTGTCGGCGACGATGCGGCCGTCGCGGAACTCGAGTACGCGGTCGGTTGCGGCGGCGACCTCCGGATCGTGGGTCACGATCACCATCGTGACTCCGGTCGCGCGGTTCAGCTCGACGAGCATCGTCATGATCTCGCCGCTGGTCCTGCTGTCGAGGTTGCCGGTGGGCTCGTCGGCGAGGACCAGGGCGGGATCGCCGACGAGGGCGCGCGCGATCGCGACCCGCTGCTGCTCGCCGCCCGACATCCGGCTCGGGACGTGGTGCGCGCGGTGCGCGATGCCGACCCGGGCGAGCGCCGCCTCCGCCCGCGGCCGCTGCTCGGCGAGCGGCAGCGGGCCGTAGTAGAGGGGCAGCTCGACGTTCTCGAGCGCCGTCGTCCGCGCCAGCAGATTGAAGCTCTGGAAGACGAAGCCGATGCGGCGGTTGCGGATCTCGGCGCGCGCGTCGCCGTCGAGGCCGCCGACCTCGCGGCCGTCGAGGCGGTAGACGCCGGCCGTCGGGCGATCGAGGCAGCCGAGGAGGTTCATCAGCGTCGATTTCCCCGAACCCGACGGACCGACGATCGCGACCAGTTCGCCCGCGTCGATGCGGAGCGTGGCGTCGACGAGCGCGTGCACGGTTGCGTCGCCGAGCGCGTAGCGCCGCGCCAGCCCGACCGTCTCGATGAGGGGAGCGCCACCCGCCGCCGCGGCCATCTCAGCGCCGCCGTCCTCCGCCGCCCAGGGCGAAGCCGGGCGGGCGCTGCGTCGTCTGCGCGGACCCGTCGCTCCGGCGCTCGATGCCGACGACGAGCGCGTCGCCCTCGCGCAGCGCGTCGCTGCGCGCCTCGGTATAGCTGTCGTCGGAGAGGCCCGGCGCGACGGCCACCGGCTCCGGGGCGCCGTCGGTGAGGCGCCAGACCGCGGCGCCGGCGGATGCCGCGGCCGCTGCGCCCTCTTCGGCCGGCGGGCGGAAGCGCAGCGCCGCGGTCGGCACGCGCAGGACGCCCGCGCGGCGGTCGGTCACGATGTCGACGTTCGCGGTCATGCCGGGTCGGAGCGCGAGGTCGGCGTTCGCGGCGTCGATGACGACGTCGTAGGTGATCACGTTCTGGACGTTCAGCGGCGAGTTCCGCACCTGCGAAACGACGCCCGTGAACGTCCGCTCCGGATAGGCGTCGACGTCGAAGGTGGCGCTCTGGCCGGCGCGCACCGCGCCGATGTCGGCCTCGCTGACGTTGGCGTTCACCTGCATCTTGGTGAGGTCCTCGGCGATCACGAAGAGGGTCGGCGTCTGGAAGCTCGCGGCGACGGTCTGGCCGACGTCGACGTTGCGCGACACGACGACCCCGTCGACGGGCGACACGATGTCGGTGTAGCCGAGGTTCACGCGCGCCTCCTCGAGCTTCGCCCCGGCCTGCTGCGCTTGCGCCTCCTGGAGGGCGACGTCGGCGCGTGCCTGCTGGACGGCGCTGGCGAGCACGTCGACCGCGTCCGCCGCGACGATGCCCTGGGCCGCGAGCGCGCGGTTGCGGGCGAGGTTGGCCGTCTTGTACGCGAGGTCCGCCCGCGCCTTGGCGAGGGCGGCGCGCGCGTTCGCGAGCTCGGCCTCGGCTTGCTGCACGCGCAGCTGGAACGGGCGGGGGTCGATCTTCGCGACCCGCTGTCCTCTGGTCACGGAGGAGTTGAAGTCGACGTCGATCGCCTGGATCGGGCCGGAGACGTAGGTGCCGACCTGGACCGTCTTCACTGGATTCACTGTGCCCGTCGCGGTGACGCTCGCGACGAGGTCGCCGCGGGTCACCGTCTCGGTGCGCCAGCGCGGCGTCTCGCGGTTCCGATCGCCGAGCGCGCGGTAGACGATTCCCGCAGCGACGACGAGCGCGGCAGCCACCGCCAACGAACGCCAACGACGCGTCATGCGCTCAGTATAGACGTTCCGTTCGCGCTGGCGAGACGAGCTCGCGCGAAGGTCAGCGGAGCGGCTCAGTTGCCGAGCAGCTGGTCCCAGAAGGCGCACTGGTGATCGAAGTGGAAGGATCCTTCGCCGAGCGCGACGGGGGCCGGCGGAACCAGCGAGACGAAGCGCGCGCCGGCCGGGTCGTTCGGCTCGAAGCGCGGCCAGCGGATCGCACGCGGCGCCGTCGGCTTGCCGGTCCGCGCGAAGCGGGTCCAGTAGCGGACCATCGTGTCGAGCGCCTTCTCGCGCTTCAACAGGTAGCCGATTCCCGCCTTCGACCGCGTGCGCTGGCAGTCGTTCTCGGCGTTGTCGCCGAGGTCGCGCTGGTCGGGGGTCGGACTCGTGCAGCCGACCGCGGAACAGGTTGCGGAGGTGTCGTCGAGCGCCAGGCCGCAGGTGGTCTGGGCGTGCGACGCGTAGAGCGTGCCGACGAAGCGCGCGAACTCGGCGCCCTTCCAGCACTGCATGCAGTCCGCGAACTCCGACGGCGTCGTTACCGGCAGCGCCGGGCACGTGCCGCCGATGCCGGGCGTCGACGGGTTGTACTGGCAGTCGCTCCGATAGCCGAGCGCGGCGATCGTGGTCATGGTGCACTTCTTCGCGATCGCGGCGGCCACCTTGGTCTCCGTGATGCCGCGCTTCGCGTCCGATACCGCGTCGAGGCAGGGGCCGGAGATGTCGCCTTTGTTCTGCTTGTCGAGGCAGACCCGATACAGCTTGAGATGCGTCTTCTTGTACTTCTCGAGCTGCTTCACGATCGTCTTGTGACAGACGAGGTTCGGGTCGGCGGCGGCGAGCGCGGTCGTCGCGCCGAACGCGGCGAGGACGACGGCGACGAGAGCGGGCGAGCGAAAGGCGGGCTTCATGGGGGCTCCTTTTCCGGGCGCACGGCACGCGGGCGGAATCGATTCTGGTTTCTACCGACGAACGCGACGCGACCTGGTCGGTGTCAATCGCCAATTGCGGCACGGGCACCTGGCGGGCATGGATTGTCAATCCAATTGACAATCCATGCCCGCCTCTCCATCCTTGGCGCGTGATTCGTCGCACGCTTGCTCGTCCCCTTCGTGAGGCCGCTCGACAGTACCCTGTCGTCACCGTCACGGGGCCGCGCCAGTCGGGCAAGACGACGCTGTGCCGGCAGGTCTTTCCGCGCAAGCCGTACGTCTCGCTCGAGCCGCTCGACGTCCGGCGCGCGGTGAAGGAGGACCCGCGGGGCTTCCTCGCCGAGCATCAGCGCGGTGCGATCATCGACGAGGTCCAGCACGTCCCCGAGCTGCTCAGCTACCTGCAGGTCGAGGTCGACGAGCGTTCCGACGCCGGACGCTTCGTGCTCACGGGCTCCCAGCACTTCGGGCTTTCGACCACGATCGCCCAATCCCTCGCGGGGCGCACGGCGGTCTTGCACCTGCTGCCGCCGAGCCTCGACGAGCTGCAACGGTTCGAGCATCCACCCACCGACCTCCTGACCACCCTCTGGACCGGCGCTTACCCACGCATCCACGACCGCCACATTCCGGCGAACCGGTGGCTCGCCGACTACGTCACGACCTACGTCCAGAGGGACGTGCGTGACGTGCTCCATGTCGGTGACCTCGAAGTGTTCTCGACTTTCCTGCGCCTCGTCGCGGGACGCACGGCGCAAGAAGTCAACCTGTCCGTTCTCGGAAGCGACGCCGGGGTCGTCCACAACACCGCTCGCGCCTGGTTGTCGGTGCTGGAAGCGAGCTGGCTCTGCATCCGGTTGCCGGCCTGGCACCGAAACGTGCGCAAGCAAGCGGTGAAGGCGCCGAAACTCCATCTGCTCGACTCGGGCCTCGCGTGCCACCTCCTGGGCATCCGCGACCCCGATCAACTCCGACACCATCCACTGCGAGGACCAATCTTCGAGAGCTGGGTAGCGTCCGAGATCTACAAGGCGTGCGTCCACGATGGCAGCCCGGCTCGGCTTGCCCACTATCGTGACGCCAAGCGGCTGGAGGTCGACGTGGTGGTCGAGCTCGCCGAGATCTTGGCGCTGGTGGAGGCGAAGTCGGCGGCGACGGTCACGACCGAGATGCTGGCGCCACTTCGTGCGCTGAGCGAGATCCTGCGTGCGCATCGCGAGCACCGCGACATCGAGGCGCGACTCGTTCACGGCGGTGACGCGGCCGGCCGGCGGAGCGGCGTGCGCCTCGTGCCCTGGCGCGACGTGCCGAAGCTCGCGTGGTCCTGACGCGCGGCGCGCTCAGCCGGTGCGGCCGCCCGCGGCTGCCGCGCCCGGGCGTCCGCGCACACGGTCTCTCACCCCGCGGATCGTACGACCGAGGCGCGCCACTCCGCCGAGGCGGCCGAGGTCGTCGAAGAGGGCGTAGGCGACCGGCGTGACGAGCAGGCTCAGCAGGAGGCAGAGCGTCTGGCCGCCGATGATGACCTTTGCCATGGACGCGCGCGACGCCGCGCCGGGCCCGCGGCCGAGCGCCATCGGCAGCATGCCGAGCACCAGCATGACGCTGGTCATGAGGATGGGACGGAGACGCGCGTGATTGGCCTCGATGATCGCGGCGTCGCGATCGAGGCCCTGCGCGCGCAGCGTGTTCGTGTAGTCGACCTGCAGGATGCCGTTCTTCTTGACGATGCCGAACAGCATGAAGATCCCGAAGATCGAATAGACGTCGAGCGGGTTGCGCAGCACCCAGAGCGAGAACACCGCGAACGGGATCGAGAGCGGCAGCGCCAGCATGATCGTGATCGGGTGCAGGAAGCTCTCGAACTGCGCCGCCAGCACCATGTACATGAAGAGCAGGCTCAGCAGGAACGCGGTGAGGAAGTTCGCGACCGTCTCCTCGAGCGCCTTCGCGCGGCCGCCGAGCTTGATCTGGTATTGCACCGGCAGGTGCATCTCCCGGGTCCAGCGCTGCACGCGCTCGACGGCGACCGAGAGCGGGATGCCGTGCAGATTGGCGAAGAACCCGACCTTGCGCTCGCGGTTCTCGCGCTCGATCTGCGCCGGGCCGAGCGCCTCCTCGAGGTTCACGAGGCTGTAGATCTTCACGAGCTGCGCGGCCGGCGACCAGACCGTGAGGGCGTACACGTCGGCGGGGCCGGTGCGCTTCTCGGGATCGGCGCGGAGCCAGACGTCGTACTGCTCGTCCTCCTCTTTGTACTTCGACACCGGCTCGCCGCCGACCAGGATGCTGAGCGTCTGCGCGATCTCCTCGACCCGCAGGCCGATCGCCGACGCGCGTTCGCGGTCGATCGCCGCGCGCAGCTCGGGCTTCCGGACCGAGAGCGTCGTATCGACGTCGACGAACCCCGGGTCGGCCTTCATGCGCGCGGCGAGCTCGTCGGAGTACTTCGTGAGCTTTTCGAGGCTCGGGCCGAGGAGGCTGAACTCGAGCTCGCTCTGGCGCGTGCCGCCGCCGCGGAACGCGCTGATGCTCTGGACGCTCGCGCGCAGGTCAGGATAGGCGGCCAGCACCCCGCGCGCGTCGGCCATGACGTCGAGCTGCGAGAAGTCGCGCTCGGAGAGGTCGGTCAGACGCACGTAGATCGACGCGATCGTGACGTCGCCCTCGCCGGGGCGCGCCTTGCCGGTCGTGTCTCCGATCGTGGTGAGGGTTTCGCGGACGCCGCGCAGCGCGCGGAACTTGGCCTCGAGCTCTTGCGTGAGCGCGTCGGTGCGTTCGAGGGTGTAGCCGCCGGGCGTCTGGAGGATCACCTCGAACTCGCTCTGGTCGTCCTGCGGCACGAACTGCGTCCCGACGGCGCGCACGAGCGGCCCGGTCGTGAGGGTGACCGCGAGGGCGAGGAACAGGATCGCGGCGCGGTGGTTCAGGGACCAGCGGAGGCAGGCGCCGTAGAAGCGGTCGATGGCGCGATAGAACGCGCCCTCCTTCGCGGAGTGGGCTGGATCCTTCGGGCGCAGGAACCGCGACGACAGCATCGGCGTCAGCGTGAACGACACCAGCAGCGAGAACGCGATCGCGAACGCGACCGTGATGCCGAAGCTCTGGAAGAAGCGCCCGATGATGCCGCCCATGAAGGCGACCGGAAGGAAGATTACGATCAGCGAGAACGTGGTGGCGGTGACGGCGAGCCCGATCTCGCGGGTGCCGACCGACGCCGCGCGATACGGCGCCTCGCCCCGCTCCTCGATGTGGCGGAAGACGTTCTCGAGGATGACGACGGCGTCGTCGATGACGATGCCGACCGCGAGCACGAGGCCGAGCATCGTCACGTTGTTCAGCGTGAAGCCCATGTACCGCATCATCGTGAACGTCGCGATGATCGACGTGGGAATGGCGACGGACGCGATCAGCGTGCTGCGCGCGTCGCGCATGAAGAGCCAGACGGTGAGCGCGACCAGGATCGCGCCGAGGATCAGGTGGTGCTGGACCTCGGAGATCGTCCGCTTGATGAACCGCGACTGGTCGACGACGACCTCGGTCGAGACGTCGGGCGGCAGGATGGGCTGGAGCTCGGCGAGCTTCGCCTTCACCGCGTCGACGACGGTGACGACGTTGGTGCCCGACTGCTTCTTCACGATCAGGCTGACGGCGTTCTTGTCGTTCAGCCGCGCCCGGCTGCGCGGCTCGGCGACGCCGTTCTCGACCCGTCCGATGTCGCGTACGCGGATCGGCCGGCCCTCGTAGGTCGCGACGATGAGGTCCGCGAAGGACGGCACGTCCTCCATGCGGCCCATCGTCCGAAGAACCATCTCGCGGTTCCCCTGATCGACGCGCCCGCCCGGGATCTCGATGTTCTGCTTCTGGAGCGCCTCGCGGACCTGGAGGATCGAGATCTGGTAGGCGGCCATGCGGTCGGGATCGACGTAGACGTTCACCGCGCGCTCCCAGCCGCCGACCATGATGACCGCGCCGACGCCCTGGACGGTCTCGATGCGCTCCTTGATCTGCTTCTTGGCGACCTCGGTCACCTCGCGAAGGTTGCGGTTGCCGGCGACGACCACGCTCATGATCGGAGTCGCGTCGACGTCGAACTTCTCCATGATCGGCGGGTCGGTGCCCTCCGGGAGCCGCGAGACGATGGTCGAGACCTTGTCGCGCACCTCTTGGGCCGCGACCGCGCTGTTCTTCGAGAACAGGAACTGCACGATCACGACCGAAATGCCCTCCTTGGAGGTCGAGCGCAGGATGTCGATGCCCTCGATGGTGTTGACGATCTCCTCGATGGGCTTGGTGACGCCGCTCTCGACCTCCTCGACGCTCGCGCCCTTGAGCGTGGTGGTGATGGTGACGGTCGGGAAGTCGACGTTGGGGAAGAGGTCGAGGCCGAGGCGCTCGAACGAGAACCAGCCGAGCACGACCAGCGACATCACGAGCATGGTCGCGAAGACGGGGCGGCGGATGCAGAGATCGGCGAGGGACATGTCCCGCGGATCCGGGCGCGCCCTAGGGCGCGATGGTCACGGCCGCGCCCTGCTCGAGGCGGTCGAGGTTCGAGACGGCGACCTGCTCGCCGCGCTCCACGCCGTCGGCGATCTCGCGGCGATCGCCCACCGCGACGCCGGTGCGGACGATCCGCTCCTCGGTCTTGCCGTTGGCGATCACGAAGACCTTGGTGACGCCGGCGAACGTCGTGAGCGCCTTCTCGGGCACGACGACGGCGTCCCCGCGCGGATCGTAGACGAGCTCGCCCTTGGCGAAGAAGCCGGGGCGGAGCAGGCGATCGACGTTCGGCACGAGCGCTTCGAGGGTGATCGAGCGGTTCGCGGTCTCCGAGGTCGGGTTGATGCGGGTGATCGCTCCCTCGAAGACCCGGTTCGGGTAGGCGTCGACGGTGATGCGGACCGGCTGGCCGAGCTCGAGATAGCCGGCGAAGCGCTCCGGCACCGGCGTCCGGAACTTCAAGGGGTCGTCCTGGACGAGCTCGTAGAGCGTCTGGCCGCTCTTCACGACGGCGCCGACCGACGTGTCGCGCTCGGCGATGATCCCCGCGAAGGGGGCGCGGATCACCGTGCGGTCGATCTTCACCTTCACGACGTCGAGTTGCGCCTCGAGCACGGCTGCCTCGGTGCGCATCTTCTCCGCTTCCTCGGCGGCCATGATGCCCTGCGCGCGCAGCACCTGAGCGCGGGCGTTGTCGGCGCGCGCCTTCACGAGCCGCGCCTCGATCTCGCGCCGGGCGGCCTGGAGGTCGGCGTCGTCGAGGCGGACCAGGACGTCGCCCTCCTGTACGCGATCGCCCACGTCGGGGCCGAACGCCACGACGCGGGTTTCGATCTGGGCCGCGATCGCCACCTCCTCGTTGGCGTAGAAGGCGCCGACGAGGGGGACCCAGCGCTCGACCTGCGCGACCGTCGCCGGCGCGACGGCGACCGCGATCGGCACGTCGCTCGCCGGCGCCGTCGCCTCGGCCGTGCGCGCCTCGCGTGAGCAGCCGGCGGCGACGAGCGCGAGCGCCGTCGCCGCGGCCGCGCCGAGCGTCCGGATGTCGCGGCTCATCGCCGCCCTCCGGCGGCCACGCCGCGCGCCCGCGCGCCCGCGCGCCGCGCCCCGGTCCGTCCGCCGCGCAGGCCGTCGAGGAAGAGGGCGACCACGAAGTCGACGCTGCGCTCGGGATCGTCGCGCTCACGCTGGTTGATGACGGCGGCGCGCACCAGCGCGAGCAGCATCTCGGCCGCGAGCACGGCGTCGGCGGGGGCGATGCGGGCCGCGCGCGTCTCCGGCTGCAGGACCTCGCGGGCGAGCGCGACGACGCGCTCGCGGCGCTGTCGCCACGCGTCTCCCTCCGGCTCGCGCTGCTTGTGCTCGTAGCGGCCCATCAGGACCGCCAGATGGCGCCGGGTCCAGAAGAAGGTGAGGAAGCAGCGCGTGAACGCGCGGAGCGCCGGCTCGCCGCGCCGGCCGCGCACCGCGGCGGCGAGCTCCGCCAGCAGCACGTCGAGGGCCTCGAGGATGGTCGCGTAGAACAGCTGCTCCTTGTTCGGGA
>WBZR01001552.1_pt1 | contig 28025 bp, 22 predicted proteins | sample 5204231 | NCBI WGS metagenome assembly WBZR01 (sample SAMN12412403, study PRJNA552823) | activated sludge metagenome | isolation source: activated sludge from anammox sidestream of wastewater treatment plant... | place: USA: Virginia | collected 2017-08
ATATGATGTACGTATAATACATAAATAAAAAAACTCACCGATTATGATGAGTTTTTGCGGGGCCGACGAGACTCGAACTCGCGACCTCCTGCGTGACAGACAGTGGGATATTGGGCTTTTTGCCGTCAAAATCATAATTTTTTCGGCACTCCATACATACTCCATACTGAGAAGAAAGGTATCTCAGTATGTATTTAGTCCTCAATAACAAATCGTCAAATTACCAGCTTGTCTATTTCCGCAAAGGTAAAAGAACAACCGTTTCAACTGGCACAGCAAACAAAAAAGAAGCAGAAAATTTTCTTGCTTCATTCAACCCGGATGTAAAAAAAGAAACACCCGCTAAAAAAACTTCCATCAAGCTCAGCAGCTTTATTGCTGAATATAAATCTTATGTTAAAAATACATATTCAGAAAAGTATCTAACCAAAGCAGTCACGCCATCATTCAACAGGTTACAGGCTTCTCTTCCGGATTCACCGCTTGAATATATTACTTCAAAAAATATTGATCAGTTTATTTCTTCCGTTTATGCAAAATCTAAGTTTGCAGCTTTATTATATCATCGCACATTAAAGGCAGCATTTAATAAAGCTGTAATTTGGAATTACATCCAGGAAAACCCATTCAACAAAATCAAATCGCCTAAAGTTGTAAAATCATTTCCGGTTTATTTGTCCGAAGCAGAATTGATTTTAATCCTGAATAAAACAGAAGATCAGTTATTAAAAAATATTTTCACAGTTGCCTATTATACCGGTATGCGTTTAAATGAATTGCTCAGTATGAAATGGAACTGGATTGATTTCACTCAGGAAGTAATAACCATAAAAAACTCTTATGATTTTAATACTAAGAATAAAAAGGAAAGAGTCATCCCAATTCATCCAAAGGTTAAAAAAATCTTTCAGCTTTATTTTCAAATTATCGGTAACACTAAAAACAGTTTCGTTTTCTTCCGCAAGTCAGGCATTAAATTAAACGGTGAGTTTATCAGTAAGCAATTCAAGAAGGCAGTTCGTTCAGCAGAATTAAATGATGATATTCACTTTCACAGTTTGCGTCATTCTTTCGCATCTGCATTGGTACAGCGTAATGTTTCTCTTTATGCAGTTAAAGAATTATTAGGGCACGAAAATATTAAAACGACTCAGGTTTACAGCCACTTACAGCAGGAAAGTTTAAATAAGGCTGTTAACCTGCTGTAAAAATATCTGTCATATATTAATTAATAGTTGGACGCCAGGACGCAACTTAATACAATTTTTAATTGCATTTGAAAACCATTCCTAAAAGCGTCCAAGCGTCCAAAAAGAACTTCGGTGAGGTTCTTAAGCTGCCTTATTCAACTGTGAAAATATTATTGTCCGGTTCGCACCGGATTTACCTTCCACGACTTCATATTCCTTTATCCTTGCCCATATCTTGAGCCATCGTGTAAACTTGCCCTGTGAAAGCTTATCGAAGTCCGGGTATTCAGTTTTAAACTGCTCATACAATTCTTTTTTATTGTACTCGTGATTCAATTCCAGTCCGGCACTGTATTCAGTAAATTCTTCACAGGTTTCTGTTATAAGTTGTTTCTCTTCAAGCGTCGCAAAATCATATTCAATTAGCCCGTCCTTTAGGTAAAGTTGCATGCATTCAAGCATTAGGTTATCAAAAGCCTGCCACTCCTGCTCTGTCCAATCATTAAAAAATAGTTTCCCGAACTCATATACAGGTCTGTTTCTTTTATTATAATGGTCTGAGAACTCAACAATGAACTGCCTGTCTCTTGTCGAATCGTCAATACCATGTATCGTAAAATTAGAGGAGATAACAATCTTAGGTGATTCCGGGAAAGGTATAAAGATTTCATCACGCTGTTTCTTCTCGATTGTAATGCCTTCAGTTATAATTGAAAACAGCCGGTCAAAGGGAAAATTTTCACGCATATCTTCAATGGCAACAATGTTTGTATCAGCATTAACTCTTTGGAAGGCAAAGTTTTTACCAATATTAAAATTTCTTCCATCTTCCGGCACTACTGTTCTTATTTTAGCTATTCCTTTTATCACAAGCCCCTTACCACTCCTGCCATAAGCACCTTCGCTTTTCTTTTCGTCAATAAAGATTACAGCTTTGGCATTGTTCGGATCTTTGAAGTTATGCAGCAAATAACCGATACCGGATTTAAGTGCCTTAGTCCTCTGAACATCCTTCCTGCAGGCATTATGCATAAACTCTTCAAAGTCACTTCGTTTCTTTATTGGATGATATTCACGTCCGATAATCTGCTTTTCCCAGATATATCCATCCATATCTTTATAATCATTTAATTGAACGTTGCTGGCAGTTACAATTACATATCCGTTTTTATAAAACAGGAAACCTTCCTTTGCAGTATCACGTTTAAATTCAATATTTCTTGTTATAAGAAATTCAAAGAACTGATTCGCAAAGAAAACATTAGCACCTTTCATAAGTGCATCAATAATTTCTGTTCTGTTTATATCTTCATACTCTTCAGCCGGTAAAGTGTAAAGAAAATGCAGTACAAAATCCTTTACCTGTATAGCATCAATTTCAGCAACAATATTATTGACTATTCTTATAAATAGGTATCCGCCATCTTTTTTTAGTTTACAGTAACCTTCACTTTCAAGAAATCTTTTGAATCGTGTTCTACTGATTTTTACCTGTTCTCTGTCGTCCACAAACCAGAAATGTATTACAGGTTTCTTCCATCCATAATTTTCGGCGATTCTAAAAATTGCCCGGATTGTAGTTGTTCCATCATAATCAGCAAGCAAACCTGCATACTTCGCCCTGATTTCAGCTTCACTGTCTTTATAATTTGGATTTGACAGACTCATTTTTAGAAAATATTCTTCGCCTGTTTTTCCTAATGAGGCAAGTCCAAATCCGATTGTTATCCAATCATCATAAGAACCATCAGGTAGGTGCTTACTTAAATAATCAAGTGCATTTTCAAGTCGTTCTTCATCAAAGCTGACAGTCTTTTTTTCATCCTGATCAATCTCGATCTGTTTTCCAACTTTGCAATACTTTTCGATAAAAGCGGCTATTTTAGCATAGTCAACATTTGCCGGTAATTCCATTGGATCATTATGAAAGAAACTATACATACCCCCGCTTTCGTGCATAGATGGGGGTAAGGCAGTTTGACATTCTTTCCATCTTAATTCAAGATGATGACAAACTCCTTCCTGTTTCAAATAAAATTTATATGCAGATTTTTCCCCGCCTAATCTTTTGTAAAATTCATTTTTGATTTGCTGGGCTTCCGGCTCAGGGCAAACGAAATAAATATGGAATCCTTCTCCACTCCCGCTTTGAACAACCCAGGTGTAGTTATCAGGCAAGTTGAGCTCCATAAGAATTTTTTCGAGTATATCCGGATCTTCTACCTTATCAAGATCAAGACATCTTAAATTATTAATCCCCATAACAACACCTACGCCTGTACTGTTTTCCCAGTCCATAGCCTCGATATCTTCTTTGGTTTGGATTTTATCCTGCCATTCCTTCCAGGTAATTGATGGTATTTTACCGCGTAACGGTAAGAGATTGAACTTCATCAGTTCAAAGTATTTCAATGCAATCTTTAGGTAGTGCATTTTATTTCTCCTTATTATTATTTATTAAATGATAGTTCATTTTTAATTCTTAATTAATTTCACAGCTTATTAATTGCATCCCGCAGCTCATCCAGGTTCACTTTTGCGTAATGCTTACTCGTTGTCGAAGTTTTAGCGTGACCCAAAAGTTTCTGAACAGTATAGATCGGAACTTTTTTATTTACCCAGTTGCTTGCCGCAGTAGAACGCAAACTATGCCAGTGATATTCCTCTGATAATTCCAAAGCACGTACTACTTTCTTAAATGCTCTGCTTACCGTATCTGTTCTATAAGGTTTCCCGCTGTTTTGTGTAAAGACAAACTCACCGATAATTTTATTCTTTTTCATTTGCCGGTCTAAATTTTTTCTAATTATTTCTTCCATAACCGGGTTTAACGGAATCCACCTTATTTTTTTTGTTTTGTTTTTAAAGTGTTTACTGCCTATTGTCATTACCATCTTTTTCAGGTCAATATCGCTTCGTCTTAAAAAAACCTCCTCTGCCAATCTCAGACCTGATTGAACCGCAAACTCAACCATTTCAGCTATGATTGGTTTATTAATTTCAATCAATCTGTTCTTAATAAGTTTAATGTGTTCATCAGGAATCACAACCGGTTCCTCCTCTTGAAGTTCAGGAAGTTTTAGATCAAAGGGATTGTTTGATATATATCCTAACTTTTTAAGCTCATTAAATTCTGTATGGTAAACTTTATTGTAATTGTATGCACCCTTCGGAGCAGTCTTGGATTGTTCTCTGAAAAGGTATTCCGCAGCTCTTTCATCTATAGTAATTAACATTCTGTTACCGGGTATGTATCTTAAAAATTGTCTGTTTGCTGTTCTCTTTAGTGCAACTGTTTTCGGTTCCTGATTGAACTCAGCCAGCTTTTCGCATTCAGCCAATGCCAGTTCAATTGTCATATCTTTAACTGTTTGTTGAGAAAAATTGCCACCGAATATTTGACTCAGCAGCTTCAGTTTCTCAATATCTTCAGGTGATAATTCCCTCAATATTTTTGTAATCACATCAGTCATTTACAATCGCTTCAATTTCTTCAAGTAAGTCAGATAGTTGAAATATTTTTTCCTGAATTTCATTCAGCTTTTTTAATACATCATAATTCACTTGTTCGGATGGATCAAATTTTTCCACTCTTCGTAACAGTAGTACAAGATTTATCTTTATTGATGTCAGTTTGTCCTTCATTATTACGTGCCCCATTACATTTCTGGAAAGAATTGCTTAAGTAGCATAATAATCTTCTCCCGGAATGGTAATCCCATCCAAATCTCAAGTATTTCATACCGGTTTGGCATTCCCAGATGCATATTTTCTTCCATCACAACCTCTTAAAAACAAAAAAACCCCAATTCTACTCGGTAAGGGTCGGGCTCTACCTTTCAAATTGGGGTTCAATTATCCCTATTTACCCGACCCTTTTACTTTAAATAATGTAAAATGGGGTGACATTATGGGTCGGGTGTATATATCTATTCTATTTTTTTATTCAGCCATTCCTCAAATTGTTTCCAGATTCTGATTACTTGTCTGCGACTAATTCTATATGTATCAGCTATTTCATTATATGTAAGATTATTGAGTTTCAACTTTTTTCTCAAACAATCTTCAATCACATTAAGAGTTCTGCCTTTCACAATTTTTTCTTTACTATACTCAGCAATTCTTTGATTTACCATTTCGTCTATCACTTCCGGTTTTCTGCTAAGTCCGGTTCCTGATTTAATTATTTTTTTCTGAAATCCTGTTTCTATGTATTCTTCTTTGAATAATCCTTTTTTAGTATCCTTCATAAAATATGAACTTCTAATCCAATTATTCATTAAATCAATTAAAGCTCCACTGCTTTTCTTTCCGCTTTGCTTTCCGCCTAATAACCAATTCGTAAAGTTTTTATTTTTTGCAGCAATGAACCGCTTATCATTAAACCAATTAACTGCTGAAAACCAACTATAAGGGTTTGAGAAAGTCTGCATATCTAACCTTATTATTCCAAGTCTTGGGTAATATTCTATATATAAGAAATCTTCTGTGTTACTATAAATTTCAAACATCTTTTTTTCATTTTCTGTAAAAGTTTCCTTATCTAAAAACTCTCTGTAACTGTACCAGTCATCGTGTTCGTTTGCCGAAGCTTTACCATCGGCATCTTTTATGATTTTTTCAAGTTCATTTTTCTCATCACCAGTAAACTCATTAAATTTTTCATCATCAAGCGAGGGGTAACCTTTAATTTTATGATCAATAAGGAAATCCTCTCTTTCACAATACTTACTATAAAGTTGTTTTACCCTATTATCCAATCTATCTGTATTAATGAATTCTCTGTATGTTGTTCTTCGCTTTTTCTTCGGATTTCTTGCAATGCTCCGTGCGGCTTCAATTTTTCTCATCAATTGTTCAAGTTCGTTTTTGTCAAAGCGACTTAATGCAATATTTAGTAACCCCTCAGAAAAACCTTCTATCTTTTTAAATTCTGTGTACTCTTTTGCCTTCTCCTTAAGCCGGTCACTGAAAGTTTTAATTAATATTTTAAGTTTGCTGCCAAGCCTTCTTGTAAAATAAGTTTCTATATTTCTTGGATCATCAAGTTTTTTTATTTGCTCGAAAATTGCTTCAGGGTCATCGCCAGTTATTAACATATTTAAAAATACCCTTGCCATTTGTTGTATATTATCAAGTCCTAATTCACCATCCTGCTTGAACTTTAAACCTCTCTTCTTTTCGATGGTCTTTACCCAGTATTCCGCTTTTCTTAAAACTGCATCTTCGTACATCTCATAGATGAGTTGTGCTGCAATTTCATCCTGCCTCTGGGCTCTCTTAATCACATATAAAAAAAATAGTTGATCTAAAGCATCGTTGCTTTTAGCACATCTTTCTAATTCTTTATAATCCAAACCACTAAAAACTTTTTCCTCATATAATTCTCTTAAGTTTATATAACCTGTTTTTGAAGCAATTGAGGGAACATAGTTTTTTAATAGCCCCCTTTCTTTAGCCTTCCGCATATTTTCAACCGCTTGATCCCATTTAGGTTTATACCATATATCATCTCCATCACCGTCTATGATTAATTCAGTTTGTCTGTACCATCCATTAGGTTCAAACCGATATAACTCTTGATTATAATCCAACCCCTCATTCAGTTCTCTGTTCAAATTGATCATTATTCGGTCTACTTGAAAAGGTTTAATTAAATCTTTTCTGTAAAAAGGTTTTAATTGTTGTAGTAATACTTTTCCTCTTTTCCCCAATTCATCATCAGACAATTGATCAAAATCCGGATTCTCCAAATTCCAAAAGCTACCATCTATTATTTGATCTGTTTTTTCTTCTTCACGCTTCATCCGTTCTTCTGCTTCTAAATTCGGTTCAACTACAATATCAAATTCTGCCGTCCTGAATTTATGCCAGTCCTCAGCAGTCCAACTTGCCATAGTTTCATCAATCTTTCTTTTGCGTTCTTTATTTTCTTCTTCTTCTTGTTTCTTTTTTTGATACCAGTTTTTATACATTGTCTTTTCTAATAGGGTTAATCACTAAAATAAATTTACAAATTCTTTCTAATATCATCATTTAATTATTTAAATTTATTGTATGTTACAGCAAATCTCTTTGATTGAAATACTAACTTTTATCGTAGTGTTAATTACTTTTTTATGGACCTACCAAAGTCGGAAAGCTAAAAGACCTGTAATTTCAAAATATGAACATCAGTTAAATAATGAGGGCAAACTTTATTTTGTTCGCGTATATATAGTTAATACAGAGGAACATAACATTACTATAAAAAACGTTTTCCTTAGGAAAAAATTATTTTGGTTTTTTTATGGTTTGAAAAGTGAGCAGCAATGGGAATTAAGACATCCGGGTTCTCATCAAATACTTAGCTTCTTAAAAGATGAAGGATTTATTTCACTTCTACCACCTAACAAAATACTATTATCAGCATGTAAAATAATAATTGAGACAAGCGTTGGTAATTGTAGTATTAAATATAAACCCATTTAATTCATCTTTTTTAAGTAACTCTTCAAAATTCAGTCAGATTTTTCTTATTTTTATTCATTCAATTACTCAAAAGTATCCTGCTTCGCCTATGATTAAATCCGGTTCTATAATAAAAGGGACTCATTGGCCAGAACCCGTTGAAGTTAAATTCGTTGAGTCAGTCGGTGATTATATTCATATAGTCGGCTCAACTACACAAACTAACACACACATCGACCAGTTGGTTCTTTCTTCTGAAATTTCAGAAGTCTCGCAATCAAAACTATTTTCAGAAGAACCCTGGAAAGTTTTTTTAGCCCTTGAAACTATTCGCTACCGTTACGCATCGCTTTACGATCCATTGTTAGCAATGAACACCTCTAAAGTTGATCCATTGCCTCACCAGATAGATGCTGTTTATGGTTATGTATTAAAACTCCCTCGTATCCGCTTCTTAATTGCAGACGATCCCGGTGCTGGTAAAACAATAATGGCAGGTCTCATTGTTAAAGAAATGAAGCTTCGTCATTTAGTTAATAAAATTCTCATTGTAACTCCAGGTCACTTGAAAGACCAATGGCGTAGAGAATTAAAAGACAGGTTTGAAGAAAATTTTATAGTGGTTGAACGCTCAACCATAGATGCTCTTTATGGTGAGAATGCTTGGAGCAGAGAAAACCAGATTATAACCTCAATTGATTTTGCTAAACGTGATGAAATTTTACCTTCAATCGCTGCTGCAAATTTTGATTTAATCATTGTTGATGAAGCCCATAAAATGAGTGCTTACCGTTATGGTGATAAACTTGAAAAAACAGGTCGTTACCGCCTTGGTGAAGCACTATCTTCTATAACAACACACTTACTTTTTCTTACAGCAACACCTCACAAAGGCGATCCGGAAAACTTCCGTTTGTTTCTCGACTTGCTTGAACCTGGTTTCTTTTCATCAAATGAGATGGTGCAGGAATCTATTAAGAATAAAGACAACCCTCTTTTTATCAGACGAATAAAAGAAGACTTAAAAGATTTTGAAGGCAAACCCTTATTCTTACCTCGCCACGTTGAAACTGTAACATTCAATCTTGGTTCCCAATCCGTTAAGGAAAAAGATTTATACAATGAACTTTCCCGATATGTGGAGACTCAATACAACAAAGCTCTTGCCCGTGATAAAAAACGGAACGTTGCTTTCGCTCTTGTAATTCTGCAGCGTCGTCTTGCTTCAAGTACTTATGCTTTACTTCGATCTCTTGAACGCCGAAAGAATCGTCTTGAAGAAATGCTCGGAAGTTTTGAAGAAAGAGTTAAGTACAATCAGAACCATTTTAACTATGAAGAAATTGAAGATCTGAGTGAAGAAGAACGCTGGGAAGAAGAAGAAATCTGGGAAACCTTGAGCGTTGCTGATAATGAGGAAGAATTACGCAAAGAAATTCTTACTCTCGATGAATTGATAAAGCTTGCAAAAGCAATAATCAACAGCGAAGAAGAGATTAAACTAAAAGAGTTAAAAAACTCCTTACAGAATTTATACACCAGATATTCCGATCCTAAAGAAAGAAAGATTCTCGTCTTTACTGAATCTCGTGATACGCTCGATTATCTTGAAAAGAAAATCATTTCGTGGGGTTACAGGACGAACACAATCCACGGCGGAATGAAGCTTGATGAAAGAGTAAAAGCTGAAGGCATCTTCAAAAATGAAACTGACGTTTTAGTTGCAACCGAAGCAGCCGGTGAAGGTATCAATCTTCAGTTCTGCAATTTGATGATCAATTATGACATTCCCTGGAATCCAAATCGTCTCGAACAAAGAATGGGACGTATTCACCGTTACGGGCAGCATCGTGAAGTGTTTGTATTTAATCTTGTTGCAAGCGATACCCGTGAAGGTATGGTTCTTACAAGCTTATTTGCTAAGCTTGCTGAAATCAGAGATGCAATGGGAAGTGACAAAGTGTTTGATGTACTCGGTGAACTTATGTCTCACACAAGTCTTTCTACACTTCTTATGGAAGCTGCTGCAAACGCTCGTAGTATTGATGAAATTTTGAAAGAAATAAATATTGTAGTTGACGCTGACTACATTAAAGGTGTAAAAGAAAATCTCGGTGAAAGTCTCGCAACACGTTTTATTGATTACACCCGAATAAAAGAAATGGCTGCAAAAGCTCAGGAACATCGTCTTATTCCTGAATACACCGAAAATTATTTCAGAAAAGCTTTTGTTAAAGCAGATGGTAAATTCAAAGAAACATCTGACAAATTTATTTCTATAGATTCTATACCTTTCAAAATCCGTAAAATAGCTGAAGATGATAAAGTCCGTCGTTCATTCGGTGATCTACTTAAAAAATACTCTAAAGTAACATTTGATAAAGATATTGCTTTCAGAAATTCTGATTCAGAATTCCTTACTTTCGGTCATCCGCTCTTTGAATCTGTTATGCGATGGATAGAACAAAATTATATGGATGCAATTCATAACGGTTCTGTTTTCATTGATCCTGATGGCTTATTAAACGGTCATATTATTTTCTATGAAGGCGAGATTAAAGACGGAACCGGAAGCATTGCAGGTAAAAGATTATTTGCTTTTTATCTTGATGAAAAAGAAATTAAAATAGTTTCACCTTCCATTATTTGGGACCTTGCCGAAAGCACTCAGTTGGATTCTGAATTAATTGACATTGACCCATTAAAAGCGAAAACAAAATCCGAGTGCATCAAAAATCTTGAGAGGTATAAGCTCGAACTTTTATCCGAAAGAACTCGCCAGACTGATATTAAAGAAAAGTATGGTATTAAATCACTCGAATCTCTGATAGTAAGATTAGACGGTGAGTTAATCATCCTCTTTGATCGTAAGGAGAGAGGTGAAAATGTAGATATTGTTATCCGAAACAAAGAAGAACGCAAAAACGAATACGAGAAAGCAAAAAATGATCTTGCTGTTCTTATTCAAAGAGAAAAAAGCTTGACTATGAGTATGCCTAAATTCCTCGGCATTATAAAAGTTGTACCTGAAAAAGACATCAAACCCGGAATGGTATCTGATGAAGAAGTCGAAAAAGCAGCAATGACTTACTGCATGGCTTATGAAAATAAACAAGGCAGATTTCCTGAAGATGTATGCAAAGAAAATCTTGGTTTTGATATTCGCTCAAAAGATAAAGCAGGGAATTATTATTATATCGAAGTTAAAGGCAGAGCATCAGAAACATTTGTATCACTAACTCAGAATGAATGGTTCAAAGCTCAAAGATTTCAGAATGAATATTACTTGTATGCAGTTATGAATGCCACAACAAATCCTACACTTTATATAATTCAAAATCCTTCAGTTACTTTAGAACCGGAGGAAAAATTTGAAGTTGTTCGTTATCAGATTCCTTTTAAGGAAATAAAAGAGAAAGCCAAAAATTAAAATGGATAAACGCCTGATCGAAGAAACATTCCCTATTAAAGAAGTTAGCTTTTATTCTGCTAAAGAAAAAAATATACGTCACGGACACATTTCAACTCTCCATATCTGGTGGGCAAGACGACCCCTTGCTGCTTCTCGTGCAACTACATACGCTTCTTTGACACCTGCACCTGAAACCGAAAAGGAACTTGAAGAAGAAAAAAAATTTATTGCTGAGTTTTCTAAATGGGAAAATACCAACAATCCAAAGTTTATTGAAAGGGCACGCAAAAAAATTCTTAAAGCTTATGGTGGTAAACCTCCAAAAGTTTTGGATCCCTTTGGTGGTGGTGGTTCAATTCCTCTTGAATGTTTACGCCTTGGATGTGAAACTTACTCTAACGATTTAAACCCCGTTGCAGTTCTAATACAAAAATGCACGCTTGACTATCCGCAGAGATATGGTAAACCTGGTTTTATTGTCAGAGATACATCTTCCTTTGGGAAAGAAAATAAAGAAAAAATTAAAGTCGACAATGTTCTTTATGAAGATGTTAAATATTGGGGTGATTTTGTATATACAAAAGTTGAGAATGAAGTGGCTCATTTCTATGATAACACATCAGAAAAATATAAAACTGTAGGTTATATTTGGGCAAGAACTGTAACTTGTCAAAATCCCGCTTGTCGTTCTGAAATACCCCTAATTCGTCAGTTTTGGTTATCAAATCGTCCTAAAAAAAAGGTTGCCTTATATCCAAAAATATCACAATCTCGTATAAACTTTGAAGTTGTTGGTGATGGATTTACTAAAATTCCAAATGATTTTGATCCCAAAAAAGGAACAATATCAGATGCCATCGCTCGGTGTTTAATATGCGGCTCAATTATAAATGCTACCTCTTTAAAAAAAATATTTCAAGATGGAAAAGTATATGATAGGCCCATTGCAATTATACTTAAACATAATAAAGTTGCTGGAAAAACTTATAAGGTTGCTACTGCCCTAGATTATGAGATTATGAAAAATGTTAAAGCAGATTTGTCTAAAAAAATTAATCAACTAAGTAATAAGTTAAATTTTCAACCCTTACCGGATGAAGAAATTAATTATTTGGGTAGTGAAGTTGAAGAACTTTATAGCACTCGTTGCTTAAAGTACGGTATTAAAACTTGGGGTGATCTTTTTAATCCCCGCCAAAAGTTAGTGCTCTTAACCTTCTTAGAAAAGATTATTGAAGTCAAAGAGTTAATAAGAAAACATTATGAGGATGTAGATTACGCAAAAGTAATTATAACTTACCTCGCTCTTGGTCTCGATAGGCTTGTTGATTATAGCTCAAACTTATGTGTTTGGCATGTAACAAAAGATATAATGGCACATACATTTGGTAGACAATCACTGCCTATGACCTGGGACTATTTTGAAACAAACCCCTTTAGTAACTCTACAGGAAACTGGCAAGAATCATTTAATTATTTGCTTAGGGTAATAGAAAACATTTCAACAATTGATTCTCCAACTAATTCAGCTACTATTACACAAAACTCAGCAACTGATCTTCCTTATCCAGATAATTATTTTGATGCTGTTATTACAGATCCTCCATACTATGATAATATAAATTACGCTGAAATATCTGATTTCTTTTATGTCTGGCTTAAAAGAATATTATATGATGATTACCAAGATTTATTTTCGACGCATACTTCACCAAAAACTAAGGAAGCAGTTGCTAATCCAATCCGTCAAGGTGGAAAAGAAAAAGCAAAAGTATTCTTTGAATCAAAGTTAAAAGATTCTTTTTTGGAAATTTATAGAGTTCTAAAATTCAGTGGGATAGCAAATATTGTTTATGCTCATAAAACTACTGAAGGTTGGGAAACACTTATTAATTCTTTATTAGATTCCGGGCTGATTATTTCTTCAGCTTGGCCAATTGACACTGAAATGAGTGAGAGACTAACTGCAAAAGAAACAGCTGCTTTAGCATCTTCAATATATATTATGGCTCGAAAGATTGAAAGACAACCTGTTTCAGTTTATAATACTGTCAGAGAAGAACTAAAAATATATTTGAGGGTTAAACTTGATCAATTATGGAATGAAGGATTTACAGGTGCAGATTTTTTTATCGCAGCTATCGGTTCTTCAATAGCTGTGTTCAGTAAATATATTAAAGTAATTGATTTTGAAGGTAATCAAGTACGTGCTGATAGAATTCTTCAAGATGTCAGGGTATTAGTCACAGATTATGCTGTTCGCAAAATACTTCATAATGGATTCGCCAGTGAAATATCAGACTTAACAAGATTTTATATTCTGTTTCGTTGGGAATTTGGTGTACAAAAAGTAGAATTTGATGAAGCAAATAAGCTTGCACATAGCTGTCACATAGATTTAGCAGAAGAATGGACAAAGAAATGCAGCTTCATAAATAAAGACAAAGAGTTTATTTCAATCTTAGGTCCTCAGGATAGAGATATTGAAGACATAGAAGAGTCATCTGAATTAATAGATGTTTTACACCTCTCATTAAAATACTGGGAGAAAAACAGAAAAGCAGAATTAAACACATTGCTTCGTATTTCCGGTTTCGGTAAAAGTGATGCTTTCTTCCGTGTTGCTCAGGCAATCGCAGAAACACTTCCACAGGATAATAAAGAAAAGAAACTCCTCGAAGGATTCTTAAATCTTAGAGAAAAAATTATTTCAACCGTTTCAGAACCAAAAACAATATACGATCAAGGTAAATTAGAATTTCCGGAGAATGAATAATGAAAGCATTTCATACAATAGCAATTCCCCACAAAGATATTTTAGAAGGTAAGCTTACACTTGACATCTTCGCTGCAGACCTTCACGAAGTTAGTCTTAACAAAGGAGCTGATGAATATCGTGACCCGGATACTTTCTTCAAAAAAACTTTTCTTACTCAAGGATTGAAAAACTTAATAGATATAGTCGATAAAAGAATCACTGGTAAAGGCGGTGACCCTGTTATTCAGATTCAAACTCCATTTGGCGGTGGTAAGACCCACTCTCTTATAGCACTATATCATAAGTGCAAAGAGAAAAAAGTTAAAACGGTCGTTATTGTTGGTGAGAAAATAAAAGCTGAGGACACTCTCTGGAGTTTAATTGAAAAGCATTTGACCGGAAAAAACGTAAAACTTACAAAAGATGTAGCACCAGGTGGTGAAGAACTGAAAGAATTATTTTCAGCAAATTCACCGTTTGTAATTTTAATGGACGAAGTGCTTCAGTATGTCACACGTGCAGCCGGTGTTAAAGTTGGCAACTCAAATTTAGCATCACAAACCATCGCATTTATGCAGGCACTTACGGAAACTGTCTCATCTATTCCAAACGGCTGTCTGCTTATCTCTTTACCCTCAAGTGTTCCAGAACATTACGATCAGAACGCTGAAAAATTATATCAGCAATTACAAAAGGTTTCAGGTCGTCTTGAAAAGATTTACACACCTGTTGAAGAAAGCGAAATAACAAGTATCATCAGAAAAAGATTGTTTAGCGAAATTGATGAAAAGGAAGCAAAGAAAATTGTTGATGCGTTTATGGAATATTCTGAAAAGGAAGCAATATTGCCTCCGGGTATGTTTGGAACCGAATATCGAGATAGATTTTCTTCATCTTATCCATTCCTTCCAGATGTCGTAGATATTTTATATCAACGTTGGGGAACTTTCCCAAACTTTCAGAGAACACGTGGTGTTTTACGTCTTTTATCAATTGTTATTCACTCATTAAAGAAATCAAAAAATTCATACATCACTCTTGCAGATTTTGATCTATCAATTCAGGAATTAAGGCAGGAACTGCTTAAGCATGTAGGTCCTGAATTCAATGGAGTTATTGCTTCAGATTTAACTGGCAATCAGGCAGGCTCCAAGCTTGTTGATGAAAATTTAGGGAAAGCATATCAGGGATTATCCCTTGGTCATCGTTCAGCTACAGCGATTTTTATGTATTCATTTTCTGGTGGTCATATAAAAGGTGCAAGTACAGGTGAAATAAAAAGAGCAGCAACAACTCTTGAAAATCCGTCAGCAATTATAGAGGCAGCATTAAGCAAATTAGAAAAGGAATTATTTTTTCTTCAGTCTCTCGGCGATAAATATTTCTTTTCAAACCAACCAAATCTTAATCGCATTGTTCTTACTCAAATGGAAAATATCAAGAATACTGAAGTCAATTCATTTGAGCAGGAATTATTGCAGGACAGCATTAAAGGTGCACCTTTCAATACTTATCTTTGGGAAGATCGTGCCTCCAACATACCTGATAATGAACAATTAAAATTGGTTATCATAAAAAAAGAAAACTCTGAAAAGATTAAGGAAATAATTTCTTCAAAAGGTCAATCACCTCGTGTTTTTCGGAATACAATGTTTGTTTTATATCCAAATGAAATGGAAGAAGGACGTTTATTTGAGTCAATAAAAAGAAAAATTGCTTTTGAAAATATTGAGAAAGATAAAAACTTAAATCTCTCGGAAGAACAGAAAAAAGACATTAGAAAAGAATTAAAGAAGCTTGATAATTCGTTGCTTGAAAATATCAGAAGGTATTATCGCATTGTCGCAATTCCAACAAAGGATGGATATAAAACAACTGATTTAGGTGTCCCAACCTATGGTGATATAAAAGGCTTAGATATTGACGTTTATGATAAATTGCGTAACGCAGAAGAAATATTAGAAAGCGTTGCTCCATTAATTCTTGTAAACAAGTATTTAACTTCCAATGAATATGTTTCAACTTATCAGATCTTTCAGGCAACATTAAAAACTCCGGGTGAATTCAGACCTATAAACAGAGGAGTAATAATTCGCTCTGTTCAACGTGGAGTTGAGGAAGGATTATTTGGTTTGGGTGAGTTATTAAACAATGAACCCAAATGTTATTATTACAAGCAACGAGCTGATGTAGCATTAACTGAAAATGAAATAATCATCACAAAAGAATTAGCAGCTAAATTAAAAGAAGCAGAAAAGAAAGCTGCAGAAGGAAGAACGGAATTTGAGGAACCAAAAATAGAAGAAACAAAAGTAAATGAAGCCACCGAGGCAAAAGTTGTAACTGATAATTTATTAACTTCTTTAGATTTGAAATTCACAGTTCCTGCAGGTAAAGTTGCAAACATAATGGGGATAATGAATTATCTTCAGCAAAAATTCAGTAAGCTCGAATTAGAAATCAACGCCTCAAATGGCAAACTAACAAAGCAGGAATTTGAAGACAAAATTCAGGAAGCATTACAGCAGATTGGTGTTGAAATTAAAAAGTAATTCATCAACACTATACTTCAAATTGCTTTATTTCTTAAATTTGTAATTATTATTCTTTAAATATTAGGAGTTTTTTTTGATGAGTTATTATACAGAATATTTGAACAAGAATATGAATTATGATGCTATTAGAAAAGAGCGTAAAGTTCAATTAAAAAAAATATCTCAGTTAAGAGGTAATAGAGATATTCTTGTTTATGCAAGCGACTTAATGAAAGGTATTGCTCCAATCTCTATTGATTACTCCGATATTCTGGCGATTTCAGATCAATTGTCACAGATGAATGGCACAGAAATCGACATTATACTTGAAACTCCAGGTGGTATTGCTGAAGTGGTTGAAGATGCAGTAAAGTTGATCCGAGGTAAGTATGAAAAAGTCGGTGTTATTATTGCAGGTTGGGCTAAAAGTGCTGGGACAATTTTCGCTATGGCTGGTGATGAAATACTAATGGGAAAGACTTCTGCATTAGGACCAATAGATGCTCAAATTTTTAATAACAATAAAAGATTCTCAGCAGAAGCTTTTTTAGAAGGTTTAGAGAAGATTAAAGAAGAAGTAGTGAAAACACAAAAACTAAATCCTGCATATATACCAATATTACAAAATATCTCACCTGGTGAAATACAGCACTGCAAAAATGCACAGGATTTTTCTAAAATATTAGTGACAAAATGGTTAATGGATTATAAATTCAAATATTGGGAAAAACATAGTTCCACTGGTAATCCGGTTACTTCTGAAGAAAAGGAAAAACAAGCTGATAAAATTGCCGGTATTTTATGTAAACAATCTGAATGGCTTACTCACGGTCGCTCTGTTAAAATAGATGATTTCAATAGAATTGGTTTGAAAGTAACTGATTTTTCTTCTAATGCGGATCTCAACGAAGCAATACTACGTTACTATACCTTGCTAAGAATGTCATTTGAATCTACTAATATGTATAAACTCTTTGAGACTAAAGAAACACAAATTGAAAGATATTTAGTACAACAGATAATACAAGGAAAACCATCAAAACCAGATCAAATAGAAAAAGCTGAAGCAAATTATAAGTGCAATAATTGTGGTCATGTATTGAAAATTCAGTTTAATTTCAAGCCTAACACACCCTTAAATGCAGGCAATTTGCCTTATCCTGTAAAAGATGATATTTTAGTATGTCCAAATTGTAAAAGTGAGCACAATATTAAACCAATGAAACTTTCGTTAGAAGCTCAATTAGGTAAGAAAGTTATATAAATGTCGGAGGAGAATATGGAAGAAAAAAAATATGACTTTACAATACTTTTTGAAAAGTTAGAAGAAGCTTCTTCATCTAATTTGGAAAACCCTGAAAACGAAATTGAAAAGCAAGCTAACAAAGAGATTGAAGAACATATTCGATACTTAAAAGAATTCTACGATGTTAATGATCAAGATGGATATGAATTAATAACCAGGTCCTAATTTTTTTTTAAAAGCACTTCTCAATACACCTCTTTTGTAAACCAATTATTAAATTCTCCATTCTCCATTTTTATTAAAAAGTTGCTCTTCGATGATCGTTAATATTTTGCAACTCTTCAATATTCCACCACAATAGTCTGGTTCAGTAGCAATAGTAAATCCCTCTATTCTTTTTAGGATCCATAATATAAATGGTCGCTTAATTCTAATAATTTTTTTTATGTTTCTTTTTTTCATCATTTCCCAACTATCCTTTTCTGTCGAATTTCCTTCGCTTATTATGAAATAATCTAAATCAATATCAAAAAAAACATTTTTTTCATCTCGTCCCATAAGGTGTTTCTCAAATTCTTTCACATCATTGAATTCAAAAATATTGTGTGGATTTCCATATTTATCAACAAATGGTTCTCCGCCCAAACCATCAATACTATGTTGCCTTTTTAGTAATACAATATCACCTATTATATTCATATAAGCAGCTGCCAGGATTTGACCATCATTAGTGGGTTGCATTTTTGCCCAACAAAAAAGTGCCAGATCAGCTTGATTATAATTTTCAACTCCATCTAAATCTTTCTGCTCACTTTCGCTTGTCGTCAAGTCGGTATGGTAGTCAATAGATACCAATAGTGGTGGATTACTTATTTTTTTCTTTTCTATTAATTCCTTGTACCATTTCATCCAATAGAAAAATGCAAATCTGTGTTCTTTTATTACTGCCTTCTCTATAGCTTTATTTATCCTGTCGACTGGATGAGCCAAAATATCAACAAAAGCCCCTGGTGGTGTAATATTGTCAGGATCATTAAATTCAATATCAATCATATCTATTAAGTTGTATAAAATTAAATTTTGATTTTGAAACTTAATATACTAATATAATTTTTTGTCCAGGACTTGTTTCTTTGAATAAAAATAATTGCTCTTTCAATTCCGGGCTGGATTGAACCAGTCCTCATTTCAGTCACAAATATTTTTTTAGATTAGAACATTCATAACTGATTCGCCTCGAAGCTCGGCTCACAATTATTCAAGGTTTAGTAAAGCAAAAATAATTTACAGCACAGAAGCTTTAGCTGATAAAATATTTTTACTTTGATAAATCACAAAATAAAGATTCGCCTCATTCTTCGGCTCACTCTATTTTGCACTTCATAAACCCTTTGGGTTTGAAAATCATTTTTTCTTTATCTCGCTTCAAAGCAAATGTGAACTTTCCTTTCGCTTTGCTCAATCCAAGTTCACGGCAGCCGTAAATATCCAAACAAGTTGGATATTTCTTGGCTGCTGCTTTTCGCTCGTTTGAAGACTAATAATTATTAAGGAAGAAGATCACTATGGTCGGGCTGTTTGCTGAAGCAGCAATGTTCAGCAAGTTTCAAAACTTTTAACATTCGCTCCGGTCTCGACTGACAGCTTTTGCATTTAGCTTCATTCACTCATCCGCTACATTTCATTTCGTCGACAGCTTCACTAATTCATTTTAGGTATTTCGTTCAGCAGTCACAGTTTATAATTATTAATATTTTGGTTTGTGACTGCTTCACTTCAATCTTTTAATTTCGTTTCGCTGTCACTCCATTCCATTTCGCTTCTTCGATTCATTCAGCTAAAAGCGATGTTTGCTAAATAACTTTTTTTGACAAAAAAGATATTTTGTTCGCAAACAAAAAGCTTGCTCGCCTTTGCTCATTAAGTTTTTACAAACTTGCTTCACAAAATTTTGACAAATTTTCAGCCCTCAATGGTGGGAAGAGAAAGAAAGAGAGAACTATATTGGTAGTGTTAAAGATTACATTTATTTTGCTCAGTTCATCTTGACATTGACAGCCAGTATTACATAAGAAACATTATGCAACAGGCAAAAAAGTTCTAACTGATGCTTGGTAGTTCTATCGAAGTCGCATAATGTTGGCTTATGTAAACTCGGCACTTAACCTAATCAGTTCATCTATCGTTCCGCTCAGGTGCAGGTCACTTCGTGTTACGCACCTTCGCTCCACTTGTTTGTGTAACTCTGAACAGCAGTCTCTTAAGGGCTTCAGGCTTCCGCCCACCCGCCCCCAGCCTTTCGCCCTTTGATGTTGGTAATAGTATCTGATTATTGCTTAACAAGCTCAAAGTCTGTTTCCTGAAGATTGTATCTTTTCTTGAAATAGTCTTTTGTGAATGTAACTCCAATCTCAGAAAGTATCTTATCACGTTCTGCACTTTCCTCAACAATTGCTTCTTTTTTATTTAGCTTAATTCTTGGAAGTGGTATGCCACCATAGTTTAGCTTAACATAATATTCAAGTAAAGTATTTAATGATCTCTCGACAAGCTTCTTATCACTTACACCTAAATAAGATAACATTTCTCTGTGAATCTCTGATGCCTTATAAGATCCAACGCCTTCAATCTCTGTGGTTAGTGTAACAGTTAAAACCGCTTTGCTTATTTCCTTGTTGTGGAAGTCAACAAGTTTTTCATACAATTGTCCAATATCGTATTGAGGTGATTCCTTTAATTCGATGCCAAGTGTTTCTTCGAATATCGTAATGTTATCCTCTACCATTTGTTGAAGCTGATCAAGGAATTCGTCTTTCTGTGTCTGCGTAAATGTATTCGGATAACGTCCAATCAGGTAAGGCATTCCATATCTTTCCATCATCAATTGCCAGAAATCTATTCCTCCTCTTTTAAGCTGTACCGGCCAATAACACTTCTGCAAAATTCTCTCTCCGTAAGGATTAACATAAGTTGGTTTGTGTTGCGTCAATATGAATTTGAATTCCGGCAGCTCTTTTCCTTCTTCAAAAAAGTAATGTCCGTTCTTGAATGTTCTCATTCTTATTTCATTTTCTCTTGTAAAGATGAACCATTCTTGTGGCTTGCCAATAACATTTACCGGGATTATCTCTTTGCCGTCTTTTTCCCACATCACTTCACCAACCGTAAATCCGAAGAATATCGCATCCAGTGTGTCAGATATAATATCACTCAAAGGTAGTTGTCTTACTATTTCAATCAATCTTTCTTTTATCTTTTCAGTCCCTGTAAATTCAAGTTCCCAACCCATCTGTTGAACCTGCATTTTTCTTTGCTGTATTGTAGCCATCAAATGAGGATCAGTCATCAAGTCTCTGTAAATCTCAAAGTCGTAATTATTTTCTTCAAGTATCTTGTCAGGATCAGGCAATGCTTTATAAAAATTACTGAACGCATCCAGTTTGTCTCTGGTTGCTTGTTCACTAAGTAGATATTTTCCTTTTCCGTTTTTCATTTTTCCCCTTATACATTATATGTTTTCTGTATCTCGAAGCAGTCCCGCTTCTCGGTTTGTGTTTAATGCTTGTTAAATCAGCAATTGTAGTTCCTTTCTGGCTCATCAGGAATTGACTAACTGAATCAACTATATCATCAAATTCACCATTCGGAAATTCTTCCATTTCGTCAGTAAAGTCTTTTAACCAAAACTTGTTAGTCGGTAATATAATTCGTCCTGCTTCAATCAAAGGTGATACGCTGTGAACTCTCGCAATCTTATCCTGGTCAACTTTAATAGCTTTTATCGGCAGTCTCGTATTTCTCTGAAGTTCCTGCAGAAGACTTTGTCCGCTTGCTTTATCCTCAATCAGTATTTCGTTTACTTTGTGCAATTCAGATAGCTCAACTACTTTTCGCTTTAATTCCGGAAACTCAACTCGCCCCTTCCACAAATCAAGCAGGTAAAAAGCATTAACGCCAACTAACCACGTTGTGCAAACAGAATAATCATTCTCCTGATTTTTCTTAAATGCAGTATCCCAGCTTTGAACTTTTTTCAAAACTCTCTGCTTATAAAGATCATCTTCATTTTCATAATATTGCCACCAGTCGTGTTTAATTATTCCGCTTGTTTCAGCATCAACAAACTTCCCGTTTATCTCTTGCTCCCTCAGTGTTGGTGAAATTTCTTTTACAAGCTCATCAATCTCATTCGGGTCCAGCAAAGGATTATCATAAGATGTAAAGTTGAATGATTCCCAATCCTTATTCTTTTTTTCAAATAATTCATAGAACAAATGTTTCACTTTAGTTCTTTTAACTGTTTTACCTTTTGGCGTCCCGCCAATTAGCACATTCGCTTTGTAGTCCAGGATCATTGGCAGTATTGATTCAGTCCACAAGTTTCTGTTTTTCAAAACTATTCCCGCCTCATTTATCACAATCAATGCATAGCCAAACCCTTCTATGTTTTCCGGGTTATCAGCAGAACGAAAATCACAAACAGCATTCCCAATCCTCAAATCATTTCGGTTGCTCCGATACTTCCATAAATTCTTTGGTAAACCCTTAAGCGTAGGTATAAAATATCTGTCAACATATCTTTCAATATTTCCATATACCGTATCAACCCATAGAATAGGAGAGATACCGTCAAGCATCTGTTCGATAATGTAATTCGCAAAACCCCTTGTTAATCCGAAACGTCTTCCTTTGGCTATAACCTTAAACCGTGCACCACTCTTAAAGAATATCTTTTTTTGGTTAGGGTGATATGTTATTTCTAAGTCTAAGTTTCTCATTCTTCTTAATATTTACCACCTATTTCTTTTCTCTTGATATAAATCTGATAGTCCCCGGTTTCAACCACCTTTTCACTCTGATCTAAATACTGCTTACCAAGCCATATAAGCATAGAAACATTGCCACCCATTGCTACTTCAATTTGCTTTCGTTTTAGCTTCTGTTTGAGAACAGCCCTGCCTTTTGTAAGAAAATTCTCAAACTTCCGCTTCAGGGTTGAATCATCATAACCCAGTACGTCAGCTATTTCTTTGTTGGTAAGTCCGCAGGAAGATAGTTTTTCAACTTGCTTTTCTATTGATATGTCCTTTTTCCCCCGCATTTGCCGTTCCCCTTATTTTTTTAGGTTATTATCATTATATAACTTAATTTATTAGGTAATATAGTAAATAATTTGCATATATTAAAGATAATTCGTATATTATACTAACTTATTAAGGTTAGATAGACATATTACTTTAATTTTTTAGTTAAAAGGGGAATAACTAATGAAATTTGAAATATTTAAGACTGGTTCTCATACAAGTGATAAAGGAGTTTCTAAGGATTATACTCTCGAAGACTTAAACTTCATAGCTCAATCTTACAAGCCGGAAGAGGATGAAGCTCCTATTGTAATTGGTCATCCAGAAAATAATGATCCTGCATTTGGCTGGATTAGTTCTCTTTCAGTTTCAGAAGATGGCAAACTTTTCGCGGAAGCCTCTGATGAAAAATTACATCCCGATTTTCTTAACGCACTTAAAGATGGCAGTTATAAAAAGAGAAGTATCTCTTTAACACCAGAAGGTAAGCTTCGTCACGTAGGCTTTCTTGGTGCTGCCAAACCTGCTGTTAAGGGATTAGCTGATATTCAGTTTAGTTCTCCTTCCTCTGTAATCTATGAATTTGATTTTGTGAAAAATGTTGAAGAAGAAAAACCAGTTCAAACAAATTCTGACAAAGATAAATTTTCCGAACTCACAAAAGAGATTAATACTCTTAAAGAATCTATTTCTTCTATGCAGAAAAACTTTTCTGAATCTGAGCTTAATACTACCAAAGCTTCTATAGATAAAATCAATTCTCAGCTTAATTCACTACAGGCAAAGATTTCAAACAGCGATTTTGAAAACTTGCTTGATGATAAAGTTGAGGAAGGAACTTTAACACCAGCGATTAAAGATAAAGTATTAGAAGTTTCAAACTTTATGCAGTCACAAAACTTCAGTGATAATTTTTCACCCTCAAACTTTCAGAACGATGTAAACAATTTTCTTGTATCACTGGTTAATTCTTTCCCAAAGATTATCTACTATGATAACTTTGCTGAAAAACCGGAAGAAGATAATTCCTTCAAAGATGATTCTTTTATAGGAATGGAAATAGATGCTGAATCAAAGCAGCTTCATAAAAAAGCACTTGGGCTTATGAAAAAAGATAATATCTCATATTTGAGTGCCGTAACAAAGCTTATACACAATTAAAAAATTTAGGGGAATTAAATGAGCACATTACAAAAGAAAAGAGTAGTTGATCAGGTTTTAACCAATATTGCTCGTGGTTTTACTAATGCTTCTCACGTGGCTGTTAAACTCTTTCCTGTAGTCTCTGTTATGAAAGAAGGCGGAAAGATACCTCAATACACAAAGGAAGCTTTCAAGATTTACAACACAGAAAGAGCAATCAGAGCCAAATCAAATCGAATCAATCCTGAAAACAGGGACGAGATAGATTACGTTTTAACAGAGCACGATCTTGAATATCCTATAGATTATCGCGAACAGGATGAAGATATTCTACCTCTTCGCTTGCACGCTACAACAGTCGTTACGGATGGAATATCATTAAGATTAGAAAAACTCGCTGCTGATATTGTCCAAAATCTTTCAACATATCCAACCGGCAACAAGGTTACTCTTGCAGCAGGTGATAAGTTCACTAATACTTCAAGCAACCCCTTTACAATTTTTGAAACTGCAAAGGAAGCAGTAAGAGGTAAGATTGCAAAACGTCCTAATGTTTGTGTTATCGGTGCGTCAGCTTATAGTGCATTAAAGGAACATCCTGCCGTTCTCGATAGGATTAAATACACTCAGAGTGCAGTTATAACTCCGGAATTGCTTCGTCAGCTTCTTGATTTTGATGAACTCTATGTTGGTGATTCTGTTTATTCAAACGATTCAGGGGTATTCAGCGATATTTGGTCCGATAACGTTGTCATTGCTTACGTTCCAAAAGCAAACAAAGATGTTCCGCGTTCTTATTATGAGCCTGCATTTGCTTACACCTTGAAGAAAAAGAATAATCCTGTTGTGGATACATATACCGAAGGGGGAAAAGTTGAAATAATTCGTAACACGGATATTTTTATTCCTAAAGTTGTCGGTTCCGATGCAGGCTATTTAATCAATGATACTAACGCATAAGGTTTAATGATGAAGTACAAAATTGATAAATCAGATTTGTTTATAAACAGTAAACTTCACCCGGAAGGAAGTGAGGTCGATCTAACAAAAGACCAAACAAAAGGTATAGAAGATTTTCTAATTCCAATAAATGAATCAAGTCACCCTGAGCTTGTCGAAGGGCAAAAGAAATTAAAAACAAAATCCTCCGAGGCTTCAGCGAAGGAGGGAAAGGGGAATAAAAAATGAAAACAGAGCAGCCGATTTTAATAACATCAATAACTGCTAAAGTTGATTTAGCAAAGAATCTTTTCGTGGCTTTTGATGGGGATATTTGTGGGAATGCTGCAAAAGCTTTAGGTGTGTGTAATGCAGAAACTGATTTAGGTGAGCAGGCTCCGGTAACGTCAAAAGGTATTGCACTCGTATTATCCGGCAATACAATTACTCAGGGTGATAAAATACAATCTGATGCTAATGGCAAAGCTATAACTTATGTAACTGGTGATGCAAATGGCTTTGCATTGGATGCAGCCACAGGCGCAGACGAACTTATCCGCGTAATACTAGTTTAATTTTTCAGGGGGATGAAATGAATTTCAAAATCTTTTTCTTACTCATAATCATATTTCTTTCTTCTAATTCTCACGCTCAATGGTGGCAATCTGGTGGTAATCTCATTTGGCCTTATGGTAATGTAGAAATAACCAATGGTGATTTAATTGTTCATAAAGATATAATCGCTCATAATAATTCCTGGGACTATGATCATCAAAGGTTAGCAATGGATGGAATAAATTATGATTTTGTTTATTGGGTCGATGGTACGAATGGCAATGATAGTAATGATGGTAAAACATTTGAAACTGCTTATAAATCCCTCGATAAGGTTGTAGAGGTACTGCCAACAGATTTAGAGAATAGATCTGCTTATATCTGTCTTCCTGCAGGCACTGAAATTACATTAACTCAGAATGTTACTTTTAAAAGTAAAAATGGTACTGTCGGCTTTGTTTGGGTTGGGGGTTGGATAGATAGTGTTAGCTATTCTGATTCAAATCCTGCTGGTCTTTGGCTTAATCCTGATAGTTCTTCTCATCAATTGATTGCAGATTCATCTCAGGTTTTAATTAATACTCACGGATATAATTTAACTTTAACTGGTGGTCAATCTATCACTTATTTTTTTGATTCATACGATTGGTCAAAAGCTTACGCTTCAAATTCACATAGGCATTATTACAATCGCATTGTTTTTTACACCGATGTTGCTCAGGATGATATACTAACAATTACAGATTGCGGTTTCTCTAATTATAACGCTTGGGGTATGGAAATTCGTATGAAAAATATAATCAATAGAGCAGTTGTATTTTCAAATATGTGGTCTGGCTGGTTGAATGGTTTTAAGATTTTAGGCGATAGTGATTTTGTCGCTATTAATGATTGGAGAGGTGCAGTTGTATTCTCTAATAATCGCGTTGATTTTAATGTTGATCGTGCTTGGGAACCTTCAGGATATTATCATCCAGATTATGCTCATACTGAATATTATAATTGGGAAATTGAAGCAATGGGTGCGCGTCAATTATTTTCTTTTGAAGATACTAATTATGGTCGTTTCAATTTTTGGTGGATGACTTATACGCAGGGTGATATAACGGAAACTGGTTTCCCATTTATATGGATTGCCTATTACGGTTTAGCCAATAATACTCTCACTTATGTTTCTTCTGCAATGGAAATTGGTACTGATCGTTGTTTGAATATGCATATTCTCCACAATAAAACAACTGATAAGCCCTATCAATATCTGAATGTAAACCTCAAACAGGATTCTGATACTTTAAAGCTTGCTAAATATATTATGCTAAATGCTATCCCATCGGATTCATCTGGATTAACAAGCGGTCAACTTTATTTTGATTCAAATGGTTCTGTCAAACGTAAATTCTAATTTTTATTTTCTTCTCGCATTCCTTTATAAAAATGCCAATTTACAGGGTCAAATCCTTTAAGCTTATCATCTATCAATCTTATTCCTTGTTCGGTAAGTTGTCCTACTTTACTAAAAGGCCCCCATTGTCCTTCTTTTAATAATCTTGTTCGTACAAAAAATGTTCTGTCATATTTAAAAGTATAATTCGTTCCATTCACATCTCTTTTTTCAAAATGCTGCTCTGTTAATTCAATATTGTCATATCCTCGCTCCGGTCCACTATGTGTTAACATACAACCCGAAAATGTTTCATTATTAATCTGATTTATAAATACAAAAGGATGCCTTGTTTGTTCACCTCTAATTATATCTCCTTTTTTAAAATCCATTTTTTCCTCTCTTTTTGTTGCAATATAGTTATTCAAAAATAAACCTGCTCGTTTTAGCCATAAGGCTTCGCCTTTTGAAGCTCTCTCACAGGCTTATTTTTTTATTCCGGTAAAATAGCTGCTCCATTCCCTGAAAAAGCATTCACTTTTGATGTTCATTCCGCAGCCATTTTTTCCTCTTTTAAGAAAATCTTTTTTGCCCTTTCTATCCAATTTGCCGTAAGGTAGTTTCAACTCTTTCTATTCAATTAACATTTGTAATAGTCTTTTCTTTGCCGGGTAAAGGCAAAAAGTTTATACCAAACACTTCGTTATCGGCATTCCTTTTCGCCTTTACTTCTCTCAGTAAATCAATTGAAAACAGTTGTTTACAGGGCAAAAAATGTTTTTTCGCAGGCGTAGTGTGTTCAATTCAAATGAAAGGTTAATGATATGATGGAAGTAAAAAATTCTCAAGAGTGTTTACAACTTGATTCAACAGTTCAGCACAACTGTAAGCAGAATCTAAAAGTCATTGAAGAAACTCATTCAGTTAATAGCTCTCATAATATTGTAATTGCTCGGGTTCATCAGTGCAGAATTTGCGGAAAGAAATTTGAACAGTATGATCCAAACGGATTGGATAAAATTAAATTTTAATGTTAGCTTTGTATTAATGTTTACTAATCAATTAAATCAATCATCAACAAAATCAATTCTCAGTGTGGAAATACTCCATACAAAGTCCATACACACTCCATACACTGACAGCGGGATTTTCGGAAAGTCTCAAAACAAAAAAAGCCTCAATTCATTACGAATTGAAGCTTTTCAAAGCGGGGCCGACGAGACTCGAACTCGCGACCTCCTGCGTGACAGGCAGGCGTTCTAACCAAACTGAACTACGACCCCGTGTTTAAAATTCTAACAACAACCAATAAATTTCAAACATTAACGTTTGA
>WBZR01001553.1_pt1 | contig 28018 bp, 27 predicted proteins | sample 5204231 | NCBI WGS metagenome assembly WBZR01 (sample SAMN12412403, study PRJNA552823) | activated sludge metagenome | isolation source: activated sludge from anammox sidestream of wastewater treatment plant... | place: USA: Virginia | collected 2017-08
ACTATCCGGAGTATAAGCTAGTCCAAGTATGTATCAGGTAGTTATTCGGCGGCTATTGCTCTCTATACCAACAATAATATTGGTATCATTACTCGTATTTATGATGATTCGTATTAATCCGGACTCAATCGTGGCAGCACGGCTGGGAGATGGATATACCCCGGATCAAGCCGAAAGCATCAAGAAACAGTACCACTTGGATCAGCCAGTCTTGATTGAGTACGGCCGCTGGATAGCTAACGTAAGTCGTGGCGACTGGGGCTCCAGTGCCTATACCTATAAGCCCGTGCTGGAGGAAATGGGCCCAAAGATCCTTGTAACTCTTGAATTGGCTGTACTTGCAATCCTATTTGCTATTTTAATGGGAATGCCTATTGGTGTGATTGCAGCTATTCGACAGGATCGTTGGGTTGACTATATTCTAAGATTTATATCTATTCTTGGTCTCTCGGTACCTGGTTTCTATATTGCTACGGTTGCACTAGCAATTCTGGCTAACCAATTCCACTGGATCCCTGATATTCAGTATCATCGTCTATTCTCAGATCCATTAGCAAATATACAGCAGATGTGGCTACCAGGATTTATCCTCTCACTTAGTACAGCTGCAACAATTATGCGATTTACGCGCACGATGATGCTTGAAGTGATTAGGCAAGATTACATTCGTACTGCCTGGGCAAAGGGTCTAACAGAGCGCACAGTGATCCTGCGGCACGCACTGAAGAATGCCGTCCTTCCCGTCATTACCGTCATCGGGTTGACCCTTGCGTCGTTGGTCGGCGGTACGGTGATCTTCGAGAGCTTGTTCGGTCTCCCCGGCCTCGGACGCTACCTTCTCGGCGCGGTCGCACGTAATGACTTCGCGGTGGTGCAGGCGATGACGCTATTCTTCTCATTGGCTGTCGTCGTTATCAATATGATGGTCGATGTTAGCTACTCAGTGCTCGATCCTCGCACGAGACACGGGTAATGGCTGACGCTGGTATCCGGGAGCTATCAAGGGAGGAAGGGTGGCCTCGGGCGTTGCGAGGACCGGCGACTGCCGGTCGCACCCTTTTGGTTTTGGCGCGGCGAAAGCCAATGGCCATGGCCGGACTGATGTTCATCTGCATGATGGTCATCGTGGCCGCCTTCCCGCAGGTATTTGCCACACACGGAGACCCGTCGGCCACGAACGTTGCGCCGCGCTTTCAGGAGTACTGCCTGGGACCTCGGGGGACTCCATTCTGTCCGACGGTGGTCGAGCACTCGAAGCTGACCGGAGATCGGGTGGTGGAAGGGTCACTGAGCCAGCCATTCGGGACCGATGCTGTCGGGCACGACAACTACAGCTTGATCATTTTCGGCGCGCGGTGGGCGGTCTATGTTGGCGTGGGTGCCGTTGCGATCAGCACACTCATTGCGCTGATTGTGGGGATTGCCAGTGGGTTCTGGCTAGGATGGGTCGATATTGTCGCGCAACGACTTGTCGATGCAATTATGGCTATGCCAACCCTCGTCGTGCTATTGGCCCTTCCGATAATGATTGGGTCTGTAGATCTTGATGGTCCACTGCCATTCGATAAGCCATCGATAACATTCTTCAAGTTGGTGTTGATCCTGGGGATCCTTGGCGGGGCAAGCGCCTCCCGTGTGATTCGTGCTGCGGTACTGACGGTTCGGAGCCAGCAATATATCGATGCTGCACGTACCATAGGTGCCTCGGACCTACGGATCATGTTGCGATATGTTCTCCCGAATATCTTCGGGACCCTGATCGTTCAGGCTACTATTAGTCTCGGCGTCATGATCCTCGCTGAGGCGGCACTGAGCTTCCTGGGCTTTGGTGTTGTAGACCCGATGAAGCCAACCTGGGGACAGATGCTCAATCGCGCCCAACAGGTGGCCGCCGTCCATCCGTGGCAGGCTATATGGCCCGGTGCGTTCATTGCGCTCGCGGTATTGAGCTTCAACATGCTTGGCGATGGCCTGCGCGACCTGCTCGACCCACGGCTTCGTGGTGGTTACGGCAACTTCCGATAGTCAGCCGGGAGTATGGCACTGGTATTGGCAGGTACCGCCTCCGCCTCAGATCGCCAGGGGGCCTGAGCACGTTCGGAAGTGCCGTCGTGTTGGAGGCGAACATTCTGGGAGAAAGAAGTTGCGACCTCGAGAGGAGTGAAAGGGAATTCGGGCATCCTCGCGTCACTCGCACCCACCGGCTGAGTGAGTCCCCCCGCCTCCTCACCCCGCCAGCTCGAGTCGAAGCGCCGGTCTCCCGTTGAGGATCTCCTGCCCGCGCAGGCAGATTGCCTTCACCGTCGTCTTGTCGCGGCCACCCAGCAGGCTGGCAACTTCCGAGAGGCTCCTGCCCCGGTTGCGCAGCGCCACTGCTGCCACGGCCCGCGCCTCGCCCACTGCTCCCTTGCGCGAGCGCCCTACCAACTCCTCGAACGTCACCTCGAAGTGCCTCGCGATGAGTGCCAGCGTTGCCCGGTCGTCCAATACACCGGGCGACACCGCATTCGTCGTCATGCAGACCAGGGCCGCATCCAGCGTCCGCAACTCGAGCTGGCCTGTGCGCTGAAGCCCAATCGCCGTCGTTACCACACCATTGAGCAGCCGCACGCTCGGCGATTCACATCCCCCGATTCGCTCGATCGCCCATCCCGGCAGCGATACTCGCGCTTCGCGTGCAACCCGTTCGATGTACGCACGCCGCTCTTCCGCCATGAAAGGACCGATCGCCGCGCTCATCCCACTCGAGATCCGCGATGACAGCCGGTCGGGAAGGCCCATCGTGTTCGGGTGCACCTCGCTCCCAATAACCACGTACCCGCCCGCTGTCAGTACGGCATCGATGGTGTGCACCAGTTCGTTCTGTGTCCCCGTCTTCCCCGCCACGTACTGCAGATCATCGATGATGAGCAGCCGCACCGCGCGAAGTTCCGCCTGGAACTCCGGCATTGCCCGGTCTCGCAGGGCCTGCTGATAGCGGTTCGTGAACCCCTCGGCGCTCAGGCAGGCGACGCTCCACCCCTGCCTCAATGCCTGCGCCGCCACAGCATGCAGCAGGTGCGTCTTACCCATCCCGGGGCTTCCATAGACCACGATCGGGTTGAATGAGAACTCGTCCGGGTCGAGCACCGCCCTGCACGTTTCGTATGCCAGCAGATTCCCCTCGGCTGGCAGGTACCGGTCGAACGTGTACTGCGCGTTCAGGCTCCCGATGAGGACGCACGAACCCGGCGTGTCCGGCTGGCCCACCCCCGGTGGTGTCGCGTCCCGTTCGGGTGCCCTTCCACCCGAACCCCGGGGAACGAATCGCACGCGCAGCTCCCGCGCGAAGATCTTCGCGACAGCGTGCTCGACCACCACGTTCATTCGCTCGTTCAACCAGTCGCACATGAATGCCGACCGTGCCTCTACGACGAGCAGATCCCCGTCGATGCGAACAGCCCGCGTCCCTTCGAGCCACGTCTCGAAGTTCCGCGGATTCATGTTCACCCGCAACCGCCCGAGCACGGAGTCCCAGTCCCACGTAAGGTCTCGGTTTGCGGTTGAAGCGGCCGACATGCGAAGACAAACTCCTTCCTCCCGCAGCGCGGGGCATCGAAAAGCCTATCCAATTGGGGCGATCGGTGGGCCTTCGCTCACTACCGGCCCTCGCGGGCCTCGCACCCCCCGGCCTTGCCGGGGTGACCGGTAAGGTAGGCCGGGAACCGCCTCGGTTCAATGGAGTTATGTCCCGGGAGACCGGCTCTGCACAGACTCTTCACAGCCTCCGCCGGTTATGTGGGAATCCCTCTTACGGGGCACATATCCGCCCCTGTTGGCGCCATAACAGAGGGATCCACGCTCTCCGAACCCCCTCCAGCAACTCAACCCGAATGGTCCCATCCCGTCCTGTTCGAGCATGGCGCGCATGCGCCGCCCATACCATGGCGGTCACCTGCGACCAGCCCAATGGGTCCCGGGAAACACGGCCCGATTCGTGACCGAGCACCCTCGGCCAGGGAGAAGGAGAATTGGCCGCTGTGCCTCTCCTACACACCGGGGACAACCCCGGCATGTCCCTACGCGTCAACCCCGTTTCGCGCGATGACCTCGCTGTAGAACGACGCACTCCTCTTCGGTATCCGCCGCAGGTTCCCGAAGTCCGTGTAGACCATCCCGAACCGCTTGCTGTAGCCAAACGCCCACTCGAAATTGTCCATCAGCGACCACTGGTAGTAGGCCCGTACGTCCGCTCCATCCTGGATCGCCCCGTGCAGCCCCGAAAGGAATCCGCGCAGGAGATCGACGCGTACGTGATCATCGATCTCTCCGTTCTGGTCCGGCTCCGTGTTGTCGCACACCCCGTTCTCCGTGATGTAGATCCGCGGCCGTCCGTACTCCTTTGTCACCCAGCGAACGTAATCCCCCAGGGCATGCGGTGCTGCCTCATATCCCATTGGTAGCAGCGGAAGCGTTGGCGGAGCATTCCGGAAGCCAACCCCGCGTGAATCGTCGGGGAGGATCCGCCGGCGCGAGTAGAGGTTCACCCCCAGGAAGTCCGTCGCCTGCGAAATCGTCTCCATATCGCCCGATTCGATTGGGAATGGAGCTCCCTTCGACGCATAGTAATTCAATACCGATTCCGGGTACCCCTTGCCGTACACCGGCCCGTGGAAGAGCCGCGAATCGAAGTCGCGTGCCAGTTCGACGGCGCGCGCCGTCTCGGGCGAGTCATCCGCCGGCTCGTAACTCGTGTTCGCATTCGTGATCCCGATCTCCCCCGGTTTACCGGACGCCCGGAACGCCTGTACGGCCCGCCCATGCGCCAGCATCGCGTGGTGGATCGCAGCGGCCGTCATCTTCATGTCACGGATCCCCGGCGCCATCCCTCCCGACCGGTAGCCCATCAACGTGAATATGATCGGCTCATTCAGCGTTATCCAGCGCGTCACCCGGTCTCCCAGCCGCTCATACAACAGCGCTGCATAGTCCGCGAACCGGTCGGCAACCTCACGGTTTACCCAGCCCCCTTTGTCCTGCAGAGCCTGTGGCAGGTCCCAGTGGAAGAGCGTCAGCGCTGGCTGAATCCCCTTCTCCAACAGCCCATCGACGAGCCGCTGGTAGAAGTCCATCCCCTTCTCATTCACCGCCCCCTCGCCAAATGGCAGCACGCGCGACCACGAGACCGAGAATCGGTACGTTTGCAGGCCGAGGCTCGCCATCAGGTCGATGTCGTCGCGATAACGGTGATAGTGGTCGCAGGCCACATCGCCGTTTTCGCCGTTCATCACCCGGCCTGGCTGGTGCGAAAACACGTCCCATATGGAGAGCCCGCGATCGTCTTCGTCGTAGGCGCCCTCGATCTGATAGGACGCCGTGGCGGCGCCCCACTGAAACCCCTCTGGAAACTGGAGAAATGACATGCCCGGCATCTTACTCATCCCCCGCGTCACTTGCGAGACCCCCTGCACCAGCAGGCCCCTTCCGGGAGTGCACCCACCGGTAAGGGCCAGGCCCGGGTGGCGGACGCAACTCCCCGCTCCCGCGTAGCGTCGAGCAGCATCCGGTGCCTCTGTCTCGCACCGGCGGGATTGAAAAAGCCAGCCCTCAGAGAGCTGTCAGTTGAACAGCCCCGCGCATTCCGGCACCTTGTTGGCGATCCTCGAGAGTTCGGTCGTGTCATAGTCCTGGTCGATCTGACTGAATGCATCCTCGATATCCGTCGAGGCAGCGTTCAGGTTCGAACCCAGTGCATCGAGCCCGGCCATCAGCTTCGTCGTGTTGCCTGCATCGAGCTTCCGCGCATCACGGGCAGAGTCCTTGAACAGCGTCACGACCTGCCCTGCCGCATCCGACATCGCTGCCTGGATCTTCCGCCCATCCTTCACATCTGGCGTCGGAAGCCGGTCGATTTCTCGCTTGAACTGCTCCGAACGAGACGCCGTGTCGTCCAGGAAGTCCACCATCATCTGTTTCAGCTCGGCCGGATCGTTGACGGTGTCGAAGTTCAGGCTGTCGCTCAGGTACTCGATATCATCCGTGAAGCTCTGTGTCGCCACACAGACTCCAATGACCCATTTCTCATTGACCGACGAGTTCGGCTTTACGGTCGTCCGTGCCTTCGGAGTCGGGCTTGGCTTTGCCGCGGTTACCGTCTTCGTTCTTGGGGTTGGAGTCGGCGCCTCGGCCAAATCGTCGGAGCCGCTGAAAAGCACGTCCGCGCAGTCTGCATCCGCATCAATCCCGTCGATGATCTCCTGTGCGTCGCTCTCTTTGTCAGCGACCTTCTGCAGCGCCGCCTTGAAGTCCGTCTCCTTGATGTTGTCGAAGATATTCTCGAGGTCCGTCGCGAATGAGTCCGACTTCGTGTCGAGCTTCTCTATCGCCTTCCGCGTGTCGAGAAGCTTCTTCTTGCTCGTCTCGTCATGCGATTTGAAAACGCCAACAACCTCGTGGCCACTCTTGAGGTCTGGCTCCCCCGCCTTTTCGAGCCCCTTCGAGAACTCCGCACGAGCATCCTCAATCGCCGAGAATGCGCTCAGGAGCGTTTCCTTCGTACCCTTGGGATCCTTCTTAGGGTCGATGTCGTTGAGCCGCTCTCCCTGGGTATCGGCAACCTTCCCGTAGGCCGCCGCGAGGTTACAGACGTCGCTCACCCACGCCTCGGCAGGCTGTTTCCTGGCGTCGTTCCCACTACAGGCAGCGAAGAGCACTGCCGCTGGCAAGGTCGCGGCAAGCACCGCGGGAATGAGACTGGTACGGCGAAATCGCAATGGTCCACTCGTAAGCAAAGTTCTCACCATTGTGCAGAGCCAGGCGACGTGGGCAACTTACTTCCCCTTCGCGCCTCTTCCCATCTGCGCCCGTGAAAACCCCGAAAACCCCTGGAGAACGCCCCGGTCAGCGGGCCGGTGTCGGTGTTGGCGTTCCATCTGAGAGTGCCTGCGCCGCGTCCATGCCCGCCCGAAACAGGTCGATCTGGGCTTCGAACGTCTTCGGCAGGAATGCGAGCACCATCGGTGCGCTGTCAATCAGAACCGTCGCCACCGGCGATTCGTCGATCGTCGCGTGCAGGTCCGGCTCTGGAAACGCCACCAGCGCAATCAGGATGACCTGGCAAAGAATGACTGCCTTCACGAACCCGAACAATCCGCCCGCAAGCCTGTCGGCCGCACCCAGGTTCAGCATCGCCACTGTCTGCTTGAGCAAGTGCGCCACCACCTGCCCGCCAATGATGACGCCCCCCAGGATCGCAAGGAACGCCACCAGCTTCGCCATCGTCTCGTTCGTGACAATCGGGCTGAGTTTCCGGTACAGGTCATCGTAGAACACCCCGGCGATCGGTACCGCCAGGATCGCAACGCACAACGAAACCAGCTCCCGAATGAAACCGTTGACGAACGCCCGCCACGTCAAGAGCGCGATGACCGCCAGCAGCGCAATGCTCAGCCAGTTCACTGCCCGAACGTTCGCGCACCCGGTGGCAAGGCTCAAGCACGGGCGTATTGGCCGCTATGCAGTACGATGGAACCCATGCAAGCACAGTTGATGGAGATCCTGGTCTGCCCCATGTGCCACGGCGAACTCACCCTCGAGACGACTCGCGAGGAAGGGTCCGAGATCATGGAAGGCACGCTTACCTGCACCAGGTGTGCCGAGCGCTACCCTATTGAAGACGGAATCCCAAATCTCCTCCCACCGGATCAGCGTGACGCATGAACGACCACGATAACCCCCTCGACCAGGATGCCCCGTGCGACGGCTGCGGTGAGTGCGAAAATGACCATGCAGCCGCCGCCGGCCCGCATGCCATGCCCCACGATCCCGCCCCCCCCGCACCGCGCTTCGAGCGGCCCGACCGGGGGACGGTAGTGCGCGGCGCCGCCCTTGCCGCGCTCTCGTGTGTCTCCTTCTTTGCCGCCGTCTACACCCTCAACCGCTGGGGGCAAATGGCCGCACCCCTTGGCGGCCTATTCGGCACCATCGGTGCCCTTTCCATGTGGGCAACCTTTATCCACTTCTCCGGCGGCGAGAAGTTCGACGACCACCCCTGGCTCTAGCGCCCTTCCGGCCGGTCCATTAGCAGCGCCTCGGGAATGTCGGCCAGCTTGGCCCGCACGTACTCACCGAAGCTCTTCGCCTGAGCGTCCTGCCGGGTTGATGACGCGACTCCCTCGCCGAGCAGCCCAACGACAACGAAATTGAGCGCCCGGAGGTTCGGCAGCTCGTACCGCCGCACCTCCAGCTCCCGCGCCTCCCCCACCAACTCCTTGAACCGCTCGACCGTCAGGTAGCTCGCCAGCCACGCGTACGAGTCGTCACTCCGGGCCCATAGCCCGACATTCGCGTTGCCGCCCTTGTCGCCCGACCGCGCCCCGATGATGCTCCCCAGCGGCACACGAGCGGTTGCCCCCGAAGGAGCCCCTGTACGCGGGGATGCCTCTGCGATCACCTCGACACCCGGTTCGGCCCGCGTCACCGGTGGAATGTGATACTCGCTCCCGTCGGGAGCCACGACCACCTGGTCGATGGCTGCCGCCTTCACCAGTGCCGGCCAGTACACGCCGTACGAGTCTTCGTTGGTCGGCCCCGACGTCATGTAGAACCCCGGATAGCTCGCCAGCGCCATCTCGACCACCGCGCTCGAAAACGGCCGGCCCACCTTCTTCGGGTCGTGGTCCTTCACCGTTACGCGCAGCAGCGCGCTCGCCTGCTCGTTTGATGCAGGGTCCGGGTCATCCGTCCGGATCAGGCGCACCGTCACGTCCTCAAATCGCCCCCGCCCGCCCAGCTTCGCAAGAAGCGTCTCCTCCGCCAGCTTCGCCTTTTCCTCGATGTCGAGCCCCGTCAGGACGAACGTCATCGTATTCCGGTAGCCACCGAGATAGTTGATACACACCTTGGTCGTGTCCGGAGCGGGCTCCCCCCTCACCGAATGCACGAGCACCCGATCTTGCCCCTCCTGCTCGAGCCGAATGCTGTCGAACCGGGCCACCACATCCGGGTTCAGGTACCGCTCACTTCCGATTTCGTACAACAGCTGCGCCGTCACCGTCCCCACCGAGACCAGCCCGCCCGTCCCCTCGTGCTTCGTCACCACGAACGACCCGTCTTCGTGCATCTCTGCCAGCGGGAAGCCCGGGTTGTCGAGCCCCGGCACCTCCTGGAAAAACGAGTAGTTCCCGCCGGTCGCCTGTGCCCCGCACTCGAGGATGTGGCCCGCCACCACCGCCGATGCCAGCCGGTCCCAGTCATCGTGCTTCCAGCCGAAATGCCATGCAGCCGGACCTACCACCAGCGACGCATCGGTCACCCGCGGGCAAACCACCACGTCCGCGCCCGTGTTCAGTGCCTGCACGATTCCCCATGCTCCCAGGTAGGCGTTTGCCGCCACCGGCTGCACGTTCGCCTCCGAGAGCGTCCGTCCCGTGTCGAGATGCCGGAACTCCTCGCCTTCCGCCTGCAGTGCCGGGATTCGGTCGAGGATGTCGTCCCCTTCGATGTGTGCAATCTTCGCCTGTAACCCCAGCGCGTCCGAAAGTTCGCGCATCTTCGCCGCCAGTGCCCGTGGATTGAGCCCTCCCGCATTCGTGACGACCTTGATCCCCTTCTCGAGGCACGTGCCGAGCACCTCCTCCATCTGCCGCAAGAACGTCGTTGCATAGCCGCCGTTCGAGTCCCGCTGCTGTGCCTTCCAGAGAATCAAGAGGGTGAGCTCGGCCAGGTAATCTCCCGTCAGGAAGTCGATCGGCCCGCCATTCACCATCTCGCGGGCCGCACTGATGCGGTCCCCATAGAACCCCGAGCAGTTCGCGATCCGGAGGGCCTGCCCTGGTAGCCGCGTCGTCATCCGATCCCCTCCGCCCATACTGGCGGCCGCTTCTCGGCGAACGCGGTCATTCCTTCGCGGGCCTCCTCGCTCGCGAAGTAGCTCGCCGAGAGTGCCGCCATCTCCTCGAACGCCTGTGCCATCGGCATCCCCGGCACGTCCCGCACAAGCCGTTTCGCCCCGGCGACCGCATTCGGTCCACCCTTCCGAATCATATCTACATAACGGTGAATTGTAGCGTCGAGCCCATCCGCCGGCGCTGACGCGTTGATGAGTCCGAACGCCACCGCCTCTGCCGCCGTAAATGCCTCCCCGCCAATGAACAGTTCCATCGCTTTGGCGAGCCCCAGCTTTGGCAGCAGCACTACCGAGATCACCGCCGGGATGACCCCGAGCCGCACTTCACTCAGCGCAAACGTCGTCGTCTCGATGGCGACCGCAATGTCGCACGCCGCCACCAGGCCAAGCCCGCCTGCCCGCGCTGCACCGTTGATTCGCCCGATCACCGGTTTTGGCGACTCCCACATCGCCATCAGGATCTGTGGCAGCCCGATCGGCCCCGTCTGCCTCGTCCCCGCGACGTTCGATTCCCGCTGCTCCTTGAGGTCGGCCCCGCTACAAAACACCGTCCCCGACCCGGTCAGGACGATTACCCGCACCCGCTCATCGGCGAGCGCGCTCTGCAAATGCCCCCACAGCTCGTTCGTGAGCTGCCGCGAAAGTGCATTACGGTTGTGCGGCGAATCGAGTGTGATCGTCCCAACGCCGTTCGCTACCACGAGATGGACGAACTCGCCGCTCATGATGCCCTCTCATGTGCAAACTCACCCGGCTGTCGTCCCGGCCCCGGAGGTCCGGCGAACGCCTGTGCGATCTCCATCCACTCCAGGGCATTTGGGCCCTCGACCACCAGCTTTGTGTCCGAAAGATGCCGCCGCTGCGTCACTACCCGGCAGAAGTCCGTCGCCGTCCCGGTAATCCGGTCGGTCTCACTCGCCTCGCCCAGTTCCCATGTCTCACCGGAGGGAGAGATGAGAGTTACCCGCACTGGCGCCATGTTCGGCTCCATCCCCCGGTTCTGGTAACTGAACGGCCTCGTTCGTACCCCGAGGAACGCCACGTGACGCAACCGGTCCGTGTCTGGCCGGTCGCCGCTTACCACATCTACCACGTCGAGCCCGTGCGACCATGTCTCCATCAGCCGCGCCGTGATGAACGACACGCCACTCATTGGCGGCCCATACCAGGGCAGCCGTGCCTTCGGATCCACCCCGCGTGCAGCCTTGATCAACGATGAACTCGCCGTCCGCCACCACTGCAACAACTCCGCCACCGGCATCGCCCGCCCTTTCGCGAGGTACGTTTCCTCCTGCTGGCTGCCTTCGGCGAGTACGCGCTTCACCTCCGCCGTAAACGCCTCCGGGTCGCTAATCGCCCGCTCCGCCGCTTCGTCGAAGAACGCAAGGTGTGCCACCTGGTCGCGTGCCATCCAGCCCGGAGCGTGACTCGGAACATCCCACTCCTCCGGTGTCATCCTCTCGAGCACCCGCTCCAGCGCCCGCTGTTCGTCCTCCAGGTCGTTGATGATCTCTTCGAGTTGGTTGCTCACGCCTCGTCTCCCTCGCCTTCAATAACCAGCAGCAGCGCGCCGGCTTCCATCTGTTGCCCCGGGAAGGCACGCACCTCGTGCACGATGCCGTCCTCGGCCGCCATGATCCGGTGTTCCATCTTCATCGCTTCCAGGATCACCACGACCTGGCCCTTGCTCACCCGGTCGCCCTCCTTCACGTGGACGGCCACGATCTTCCCGGGCATTGGCGCCGTGTGTCCGCCCGCGACCGCCTCCACCTCCTTCTCGGGGAACCGTGGGACCTCCACGAGATGCACCTCTCCCGATGCTCCTTGGACCCAGGTATCCCGTCCCTCCGTCACCACGCTGGCCGCCTGTCGTCTCCCGTCCATCTCGAACCAGGCATGCTCGCCGTTGAGTTCGAGCAGCCGTGCCGAGCCCCGGTGCTCCAGCACCTCGAACGCGAAGCTCCCGTCTCGCCGGGCGAGATAGCACACGGCCACCTCGCGTTCGCCGAACCGGTAGCGCAACTGTTGCATCTGCGAGGCGTTGTTCCGCCATCCACCCTGGATCGTCGTCAGTATCCGGACCCCCGCCCGGCTAGCTGCCTGTGAGACCAGCGCCGCGGCGACGAGTGCAGTTCGCAGCGCATCGTCGCCCACCTGCCGCGTTCGTGCGGGCCGGTGCACGTCAATGAAGTGCGTCGTCGTGTCGCCTTCCAGGAATGGCTCGCTCCGCAACACGTTCACCAGGAAGTCGCGGTTCGTCGTCACACCATGCACCCGCAGGCGCTCGAGTGCGCTCGCCAGCTTCAGAGCCGCCTCCTCCCGTCTTGGCCCATGGGCGATCACCTTTGCAAGCATCGGATCGAAGTGGATCGAAACCTCCGATCCCGTTTCGACGCCGGTGTCTATCCGCAGTGCAACCGCCGGGTCAGCTTCGAATCGCACAAGCCGCCCCGTAACCGGCAGGAAATCGTTCGCCGGGTCTTCCGCGTACAGCCGCGCCTCAATCGCATGCCCGTTGATCTGCAGCTGCTCCTGCGAGAATGAAAGCGGCGCACCCTCCGCCACCCGGATCTGCTCCCGCACCAGGTCGAGCCCCGTGACCGCCTCGGTTACCGGGTGCTCCACCTGCAGACGTGTGTTCACCTCCAGGAAGTAGAACTGCCCATCACCGGCGAGCATGAACTCCACGGTGCCGGCGTTGTCGTAGCCAATCGCCCTCCCTGCAGCGACTGCCGCCGCACCCATCTTTGCGCGCAGCTCTGTGTCGACTGCCGGCGATGGTGCCTCCTCGATCACCTTCTGGTGCCGCCGCTGTATCGAACATTCCCGCTCAAAGCAATGCACGACGTTGCCGTGGTGATCTCCGAAGATCTGCACCTCCACGTGTCGCGCTGCTTCCAGGTACCGCTCGAGGAACACCGTGTCATTCCCGAACGCATTCGCAGCCTCACGCCGTGCCCCTGCGATCGCTTCGGGCAAGTCCGCTTCACCCCGCACGATGCGCATCCCCTTGCCCCCGCCACCCCCGGCCGCCTTCACCAGCAACGGGTACCCGATTTCGTGTGCGCGCTTGGCGATCTGCTCGTCGTCCCCGCCAAACACCTCGATACCCGGAAGCGTCGGCACGTTTGCGTCCAGCATCCGCTTCTTCGCCTCGAGCTTGTCGCCCATCGCCGCGATCGCGTCCGGCCTCGGCCCAATCCACGCGAGTCCCGCATCAATCACCAGCCGCGCGAATCCCGCGTTCTCGCTCAGGAATCCGTAGCCCGGGTGGATCGCATCGGCCCCTGCGCGTCGTGCCGCATCGATCACCTTCCCCGCGTCGAGATACGTCTCTCCGCTTGATGTCCCGCCCAGCGCCACCGCGACGTCGGCCTCGCGCACGAACGGGGCATCGGCATCCGGATCTGCATACACCGCTATCGTCGAGATCCCCATCTCCCGGCACGTCCGCATGATTCGGCGGGCGATCTCGCCCCGGTTCGCTATCAGCAGCCTCGTAATTCGCTTCATCGCCTACATCCGGAAGACGCCGAAGTTCCTGGCGCCCTTCACTTCGTTCGAGTGGACCGCCGAAAGGGTGATCCCCAGCACCGTCCGTGTATCGCGCGGGTCGATGATCCCGTCGTCTGCTACCCGGCCCGTCGCGTACAGCGCAAGCGACTCCTTCTCCGCCCGGTCCTCAGCCTGCCGGAAGAGCCGTTCGTCTTCCCCGGGGTCAAGCATCCTTCCCTGTGCCGCGGCGGCGCCCCTCCGGACGATCTGCATGACCCCCGCGATCTGCGTCGGCCCCATGATCGAGATCTTCGCTGTCGGCCAGGCGAACACGAAGCGCGTGTCATACGCCTTGCCGCTCATCCCGTAGTTCCCGGCCCCGTAGCTCGCACCGATGATTACCGTCAGGTGCGGCACCGTCGAGTTCGACACCGCGTTAATCATCTTCGACCCGTTTTTCACGATCCCGCCGTGCTCATAGATCTTCCCGACCATGTACCCCGTGATGTTCTGCAGGAATACGATCGGCACGTCCACCTGGTTGCACAGCTGGATGAACTGTGCCGCCTTCTCCGAGGAATCCGAGAACAGCACTCCGTTGTTCCCGATGATCCCCACGGGGAAACCGTGAATCGAGGACCAGCCCGTCACCAGCGTTCTTCCATACCCTGGCTTGAACTCCTCGAACCGTGACCCGTCCGTGATCCGCGCAATCACCTCCCGGATGTCCACGGGCGTCTTGAGGTCGAGTGGCATCAGCCCGAGCAGCTCCTCCGGGTCATAGATCGGCGGGTCAGCCGGCATCGATGGCCCCGGCCCGAGCTTCCGCCAGTTCAGGTGGGCTACCACCTCCCGCGCCATTCGTAGTGCGTCCACCTCATCATCTGCCAGGTAGTCGGCCAGCCCGGAGATCGTGGCGTGCATCTCCGCGCCCCCCAGCTCTTCATCGTTCGAATCCTCACCCGTCGCCATCTTCACGAGCGGCGGTCCCCCCAGGAAGACCTTCGAACGCTCTTTCACGAAGATGTTGTAGTCGCTCAATCCCGGCTGGTAGGCGCCACCCGCCGTCGAACTCCCGAACACCACCGACACAGATGGGATACGCAGCGCCGAAAGCTCTGTGATGTCGTGGAACAACCGCCCGCTCTCGGCGAAGTGGTTCATCGCCCGCCGCATCTCCGCCTCCGCATCATCGCTCGATCGCCGCAGGTCACCTCCCGCTGATTCCACGAACTGCACGTACGGCATCCGGTTCAACCGCGAAATCTCCAGCGCCCGGTCGATCTTCTTGCCGGAGATCGCGGTGATCGCACCCCCCATCACCGTCGGGTCGTGCCCGACAATCACGCACTCCGTCCCCGAGACCACGCCGATACCCGAGACGAACCCGCCGCCCACCGAGTAATCCGTCCCCCATCCCGCGAGTGGGCTCAGCTCCAGGAACGGTGAATCGCGGTCCAGGAGGAGCTCGACCCGCTCACGAATGAGGAGCTTCCCCCGATCGCGATGCCGCGCGATCGCTTTCTCGCCCCCGCCTGCCCGCGCGATCGCAAGCTGCTGCTCGATGACTTCCAGCAGGCCCAGCATTCCCCGCCGTGCCTCCTGGAACTGTTCGCTTCCGGTGTCGACCTGTGTTCGCCACGCTTCCATAGTCGCGCGAACCTTACAGCCCGAACACGGCCACGTCATTCGCTACACCTTTCAATCCCGTCGCTCAGACCATCTCATCGTGGTAATCCCCCGCATCCGCACTATAATCAGAACGCTTACTTCAGTTAGCCAGCCCAAACAAAAGGAGTATGTGGAACCCAATGAATCTCCTCGTCCGAGTCTTCGCCCCCAGGCACGTCGCCCTCGCCCATTGCGATGGCCCTTGCGGTGTCTACGATCCCGCCTCGGCACGCATCGCCGCCGAGGCCGTCCTTTCCATGGAAAAGAAGATCGCCGCCCTCGGCGACGCCACCGATGCCGCGACTGTCAACACCCGCACCAGGTTCATCGTCATCAAGGAGCAGCAGGCCGAGATCGCCAAGCACGAACTCGATATTCTCTGGCACGACTATTTCAAGCCCGAGCACCTCGAGAAGTACCCCAACCTCCACGACACCTTCTGGAAGGCCACCAAGCTCTGCTCGAAGAACAAGACCGAGCAGGATCCCGCCAATGGCGAAGCCCTCCTCAGCGCCATCGAAGCGATCCACAACATCTTCTGGGCCACGAAGGGTCGCGATGTGCCCTTCTACCGCGCTAGCTAGCCCTGGCCACGCACATCTCCACCCGGAGGGGAAGTCCGCGCCGTCGGGCTTCCCCTCTTTTTCGGCTAGCGGCCTTCATTGCCACCGCGCTCTCCCTCGTCATCGCAGTATGGTGCTGGAGCCGGCGCTTCCTCCGCTATGAGATCGGCGGCGAAAGCATGCAACCCACCCTCCAACCCCGGGACTGGGTGATCGCCGACCAAAGGCTATCCGCTCGTTCCGACCCCCGTCCCGGCCAAATCCTCCTCCTCCGCGACCCCGAAGACGATTCCCGCGTCCTCGTCAAGCGCGTCAGCCATGTTGACCCCCATGGCAACGTCTGGGTGCTTGGCGACAACTCTTCCGCCAGCCGCGATTCCCGCGCTTTTGGGGCAGTCCCCCCCGAGCGCGTCCTCGCCCGTGTTCGCTGGCGCTACTGGCCTTTCCCGTTCACACACCTGTAAGCGACCGCGCACGGCCGTCTGACTCCGCTTTCCCGGTCCGTCGGCCGCTCCCCCTGCCCTTTCCCGGCTCTACCGTTCGATCCGGGACATGGCTTTCAGAGGACACTCCAGGGTTCGTATCGGTCTCGTCGCGCTCGTTGCGTTCGCGCTGCTTGGCCTTGCCGCCTGCAACGTCGAAACGCTCCCCGCCACATCCTCGGGCGCGAAACCCGCCACGACAGCCGGGAACCAACCCGTCACGGCCGACATCGGTCTCATCGCCTACGTCGACACCAACGGCTGCATCGCCCGGATTGCCGCCAACGGCGACCCATCTTCCGCGAAGGCGTTCTGCCCGCGCACTCGCACCGGCGTGAGCTACCTCTCCTGGCTCGATGGTGAGCGGGTGGTCTACATGACTCCCGAACCAGCGGCAACCGCCTGGCGGATGTTCGACTTCACCACCGGCGCCGATACCGCCCTCTCCGACGAGGATGCCCCGAAGATCCGCGTCCTTAGCGATGCCCCCTGGTATCGCTCCATCGATGGTGAGTTCGTCGAGTTCAGCCCCGAAGGTGTCATCTCCCGTGTCGAAGGCCAGGACCGGGTCATGATCTTCGACCCCCTTCGCGGTGGCGACACCGCGGGCCTGCCCCGCATGCTCACCTGGTCACCCGACGGTAAGTGGCTCCTCATCGCCCGCTCAACCGAGCGTTCCCTCTGGGTCATCAGCCGCAATGGCGCCGCAAGATACCGGGTCGCCGCCAGCAGCCGTGCCCACGTCTCCTGGTGGATGCCGAATATGGGCGCTCTCCCACATCTCGACCTCACCTGCACCACCATCGCCGCCTTTGATTGCCAGGTATCCCTCGTCTCGCCCGCACCCGGCACGACAGTCGACCCTGACCGTGCCCGGGGCGGCGCCCTGCTCGAGTGGGCAATCTGCCCTGGCGCCACCGGCTACGAAGTTGTTGTTTACCCGCCGGGCGATACCACGCCGGTCATCGATTACGTCACCACGGGCACCACGATACGCGTGCCCGCCGCGACGCTTGCCTCCGCGCCGGCCAGCGGCTGGAGTTGGAAGGTGCGTTCACTCATCGGCCCTACTGCCGGGCCATGGTCCGAGGAAGGCTCATTCACTGTCGCCGGCGAGAAGTAGCCCCGATTACCCCGTCTTCAGTTCCCGCTCCCGCCGCTCCCGCCAGTACGATCGCCGGGCTCTTATCGCCTGCACCCGCCGCCACCCATCGAGCGGAATGTCCCGCGTTCGCTCCAGCCCCCAGAGTGCCCGCAAGAACCCTGGCCCCTTCCGCACCCCGGCCACCATGCCGTTCCCGTCGGCCTGCCGCAGGTACCGGGTAAACGTGCTGGCCACAGCCCACGTTGCTCGTTCCTTGCGCCCCTGTGCCCGGTAGTCCACCCGTTCGACCCACCCGCGCTTCGCACCCCGGAGCGCGGCCAGCGTGCTCTCCGGGACGCCCGCACCAAACTCGTTGCGCACGAACTCCAGCGACTCCGCCATTGCCAGCGTCACCTTCCGCCGCCGTGCAATCCGCAGCACCACGTCCCACTCCAGTTCCCCGCCAAACGCTTCGATGATCGCCAGCACATCGAGTACCCAGCGAATTGTCCGCGTGGGTGTAGCACGGAGCCCGTGCACGCACACCATCACCAGCAGGTCCTCCGGGGAAGGCACACGAACCTCGGCCCCCTCAACGGTCATCCTTCGCGCGCGCTTCCATGCTCCTCGGTCCATTCCGGGCGCCCGGTTGTCCTCCAGCATCTGGCGATGCAGGTCGAGCGCCGCCCCCGACACGTTGCGCAATTCCAACGCATGCATGACTTCGAACACCCGTGACGGCTCCGGCGTTCGTGGCCACGACCTTTGCCAGCCCGCTGCCAGCAGTTCCTCCGCGGCACGTACTGCATCCTCCGGTCGCACGAGAAGGTCGACGTCGTTCATCCCCCGCGAGCTGCTTACGCCGGGGATAGACAGCAGGAGGGCCGCACCCTTGAGTGCCATCGCCTCGATTCCCGCCGCCCCGAGTACACTCGCCGCATCTGCCAGCGCGTGCATTGCCACCCGGTTCTTGTACCACTGCCGTCTCTGGATCCCATGCAACCGCCCGGACTCATCGAACCCCCGTCCTCCCGCCCGCAGGTGTTCGTACACCTGTGGCACGACCGCCACGGATGCACCGTCAATGTCGTCGAAATGCCCCGTCGCGAGCCACTCCTGCCACGCGCTGACCGCCGCGTCTGCTGGCGCCGTTGCCGCTCGAAGCAGCAGCATCTGGCGGCCGTCGGGCCACCTCCCGCCGCGAAACCGCGTCATCTCCCCATCCCTCGGCGCCGCTGCAACGCCGCCCGCACCACGCCAACGAAATCCTGCTGCCCGCCAGCACTCAACCGCGCAGTGTTCGAATCGTGAAGCCGCCGCCACAGCACGACCTCCTCCACCATCGCCGTCCGCAGTCCCAGGTCCCGCGCCCGCGCATACCAGTCGATGAACTCCCCGACCCGCCACCCGGATGTGAACGGCCCCACTCGCCGAAACGTCTCGAGGCGAGTCACCATCGCACCTGCGAAGTATCCCGGCACCGGGTCACCTTCGAGCGACCGGACCTCGCCCGGCACTCCCCGGAACTGCTGCATCAACCCGAACACCAACTCCGGGCTTTCCGTGCTCGCAACGGCCGAAAGCTGTACGTCCAGCTTCCGTGGCGCCCACACGTCATCTGCATCAAGAAACGCCACGAATGCACCCTTCGCATGTTCGACCCCAAGGTTCCGCGCCGGCCCTATCCCGTGGTGCTCCCCGCGCACAATCCGCACCTGCTCACCGAACCTCTCGGCCACACCCACGGATCCATCGGTCGACCCATCATCGACCACGATCACCTCAACCCGTGCATCGCCCTCCTGTTCCAGCACACTCCGAATCGCTTCACCTACGAACCGCTCCGCATTGAACATCGGGATCACCACGGAGACCAGGCCGTTGATACTCACTCCCGTCCCTCTTCCAAAGCCCGTTTCCGGGCCACCGAAGCTCGCAAGGCGGAGATCGCTGCTCGGTGAGGATCATGAAGCCGCCCGGAGAGATTCCGGTCGTGGATACGCTTCGAGACGAGACATGTGTGTACCGCTGGCGTCGAGATCTGCAAGTCACGGACGCGAGCGATCCACTCAATATCCTCGGCAACCTCGTAGTCCTCGCGAAACGTCCCCGCCTGTGTGAAGACATCACGGTGGACCAGCCATGTGCTTGGACACGCCTTATCGTTCGGCACTCCGTGAATGCCAGGCTCGAAAAGGTGTGGCGCTGGTATCCCCGGCGACAGGAAGTAGCAGAACTGCGAACTGCAGACTACCGGGCCTTCAATCGTCGAGGTCAACGAGAGTTGCCGCTCGATCTTCTCGGGGTGCCACAGGTCATCTGCATCAAGGAATGCGATAAATTCCCCCCGTACCTTCTGGAGAGCCGCATTGCGTGCGGCCGATACACCTCGATTCTCCTGCCGGATCACCATCGCGCCCGCTGCAACGGCGATCTCTCCGCTTCCATCCGATGACCCATCATCGACAACGATCACCTCCAGGTCTGGGAACGTCTGGGCAGATACGCTGGCGAGCGTTGGCCCGAGGAATCGTGCCCCGTTGAAGACCGGGATAACCACAGATACGAGTGGATCACTCATATGCGTACCAACGATGCTAGTAGCATTGGTAATTCTGACATGTCTTCTCCGAGTTCCAGCCGATATGCTGGTACGTCGCGAACGATCTGGGCGAGCTGGGCCATGATTGTCGTGTCGGTAGATCCCAGTTGGAGAATAGTTGATGGCGCAATCGCGCGGAGTGCCTCGGCCTTTGTCGTTGGCTCTATCCTGCAGGCCTTCCCGATACGCGGGATGACAACGCCAGCGTATTCGAAATCTGTGATGACCTTTCCACCATTACACGGTGATGGCAGGTAGACCGCCTTTTCCGACATGAGACGGGACTCATTAACCGCCGTCCCCTCGATCCATGGGACCCGATGAACATTCCAGGGTTCCAGCTTCGCCGAGCGATAGAGACTATGGACGCGGCGAGTGCGACCGGTGACGGCGATGTAGTCATCCCCCGCGTAGTCCCACCCGCTGGCCATACACGTCAGCGCCGTCGTCGACTTCCCCGATCCACCGGGAGCCGCAATGAGGATGCCCCGGCCTTCGAGCGCAATCCCCGCCGCATGCACGAACCGCGTCCCAACTGTGCCCAGGTACCAGCTGAGAATGCCTCGAAATGGTCCGCCGCGCTCCCAGTAGGGGATTCGCATTGGACTCTCCGCCCAGTACAGCGCATCCGATGCACCGATTTCCATGAGGCTCAGGCCCGAATCGGGGCGCTGGTACCCGCCGGCCACTCCATCCACGGCCGAGCGCCCTGGCATCCCTGCTTCGCTCAGGGCAGCGATCTCCTCGCCCGTCAAGGGCAGTTGTACACCGGTTGAAGACGAGTCGAAAACCCGAATGACCAGGTCCGGCCACCCGGCGTCATCCCGTTCCAGGTGCGAGAACGCCGGCGTCAGGTAAGGCACGAGCGCAGAACCCGCAAACTGGATAGCCACCAGGTGCCCCGCGATGAGAAACCGCCGTTCGACCACTCCGGCTCGCGCTACCGCTTCTTCGTACGCCTCGCGCACACGCTCCAGCTGGTCGCGGCGCTGTCCTGGAACGGTCCCCGTTGTCCGTTCTGCAGCCATTGGTCAGCTTCTCGCCGCCTCCGCCTTCACGTTTGGCCACCCCGCCGCCTCGTCTACGTCATGAACGGGATCAAGCGCGAGGAGGTCCTCCATGTCCGTGAACTTCTCCAGCTTTGGCGCCTCCCACTGCCCCCGCGCTTCCAGCAAGAAGTCGCTTTCGATTGCTGGCGGTGTCAGCTCTGCGGCCACGACCAGCCCCTCCTCAACTACCTCGGCCACGAATCGCCCGACGTCATCACGAATAGCGTCCGGATTTGTCTCGTAGAGGAGAGCTACCGAGCGGCATACCTCCTCCCCGTTCGCACCCAGTAGCAGCAGGGCCCACACTGCCTCACCGCTCCCCCGGATGCTGTAATCGGCGCCCGTCCCCAGGTGCACGATCAACGCCTCCCCGTCGAGCGTCTCCGCAACGACCTCCGGCGCATTGATCCGGTAACGAGTCTCTCCACCCATACGCTGCGAGTCTCCAGTTTGCGAGTAGCGGTGCCATTCACTATAGCCGACCGTGTATTGCGAGGATGTAACAGCATGCCTGCTGCTTCACACTCCCACCCTCTCGCGTCAAACTGCTCCCAGCCGCTCACCGGGGGACCAGCTTTGCCGCGACCACTCGAAGACATCACCATCCTCGACCTCACATGGGTCCTTTCCGGCCCCTACGCTTCCATGGTCCTCTGCGACCTCGGCGCCGATGTGATCAAGGTTGAACGCCCGCCCTGGGGTGATATCGCACGAACTACCGGCCCCTACCAGAACGGCTGGTCCGGCTACTTCTTCTCTATCAATCGCGGCAAACGCTCCATCTCGATCGACCTCCGCCAGGACGAAGGCCGCGCCATCTTCCTTCGCCTCGTCGAGCAGGTCGATGTCGTGATGGAGAACTTCACCCCCGGCGTCATGGAAAAATTCGGCCTCGGCTACGATGTTCTCTCAACACGCAACCCCCGCCTCATCATGGCCCGCACCAGCGGTTTCGGGCAGACCGGACCCTACCGCGACCGGCCGGCGCTCGACATCGTTGTCCAGGGGATGGGCGGCATCATGTCCATCACCGGTGAAGCTGGCGGGCCGCCCGTGCGCCCCGGCGCGAGCTATGGAGATATCAGCGCCGGCCTCTATACTGCCGTGGGTATTCTCGCCGCCCTCCATGAGCGCGAACGCAGCGGCCTCGGCCAGGAACTCGATATTTCGATGCTCGATTGCCAGGTAGCCGTCCTCGAAAACGCCATCATGCGCTATGGCGTTACCGGCAAACCCCCCGAAGCCATTGGCACCCGCCACCCGAGTGCCACACCGTTCCAGGCCTTCCCCACGGCCGATGGCTACATCGTCGTTGCCCTCGCGTTCGGCGAAGAGAACCAGTGGCATATGTTCTGTGGCTTCCTCGGCCTCCCCGAACTCATGGATGACCCCCGCTTCACCTCCAGCCCGAAGCGCACTGCGCTCCACGCCGAACTCGAACCCATCCTCTCGGCCGCACTCAGGCGTCGCACCACCGCCGAGTGGCTGGCTGACTTCCTCTCCGCTGGCATCCCCTGTGGCCCTCTCAACACGATCCCCGATGTCGTTGCCGACCCCCAGGTTCAGCACCGCGCCATGATCCGCGAAGTCACCCACCCCGTCGCAGGCTCCATCCCCATTTCGAACACACCCCTCCGGATGTCCCGCAGCGAAAGCGGCATCAAGGGTCCGCCACCGAGCTTCGGGCAGGACACCCGCGACGTGCTTACGCAGTTCCTCAACCTCAGCGAATCGGAACTCGACACCCTCATCGCTCGCCAGGTCATCGCCACGGAAGGCGGTCCCGACATCTCGAGTATCACCTGATCGCCCGCCGTACCTCAGCTTTCGCCGCTTGTTCGATAGAGCCGTCTTCGCGTGATGTACTCCTGCACACCCCGCGGGAGGTGCGGCGCGTCGCTGCCTGCTTCCAATGCCCGCCGGGCCGCTGTCGATGACATCGCCGCCGCCCCCTCGTCTATCTCCAACGCCACGATCCGTGCTGCAAACGCCCCCGCGCCGTGCTCGATGAACGCCTCCACGACATCGATCCGGTCCTCTGCCCGGTTTGTCGCGATGACCCGGTGCTCTGCAAAGAACGGCTCGAGCTCCCGTTCCATCTCGCTGTAGTACTTCCGGTCGAACAACCGCAACAGCGTGTCGAACCCCACGACGAAGTCGAACCGTACCCCGGGGAACGCCTCCCGCAGCGCCTCGCCCTGGTCCACCAGCCGGGCCGCGTTCACCGCCAGTACCCCCAGCCATCCGTGCTCCTCGCGGGCCGCGAGCAACATCCCAACGCGGTCCCAAAGTACCGCCCCGGATATCCCTTTGTCCACGTTCCGGGTACTCAACATCGCCGCCGCATCGGTCATCTCCTCGAGCGACCGTGCCCGTTCCAGCAGATGCAGATGCGCCAGCGTTGGTGGGTTGAATGCCGACGGCAGCACCGCTACCCGCCCATTGAATCCCGCGCCGCCATCAAGGCGTTCGGCCTGCATTGTTTCCTGGGCGGCTAGCCGCTCCAGCCGTTCAATCGTCTCGTGGTTCATTCTTCGTTTCCTGCGTATGCAGCGCTCTCGCAACCTGCCAGGCGCGGGCTGAATGCCACCATTCGCGGCGGGTCGTACGGCTCTCGCTCGCGCGGAAACACCATCCCCGGCCACCCTTTGAGTACTCCGGCAACGAGGCGGCGCCCTTGCTCATGATCTGCCAACTCCGCCCGTATCTCCTCCCTGCCGGGCATTCGATGTTTGAGGACCTGCCGTTCGCGCACCATCAGCAGGCGATGCCCCGTGATGCTGCCCGGGTGTAGGCAATACACCCAGACCGGCAATCGAAATAACGCCCGTGCCACCTGTCCCGGTTTCCACTTCCGCGTCAAGGCCTCCTTCTCCTCGCTTGCCGGCCTGCCCGTCTGGTGACGGTACACCAGCCGTTGGGCAGACTTGAAGTATGACTCCGGAAGCAAGACAGGAGGGGGTCGCGAGACACTTCCGTGCGGTGCGCGGAAACCGCATCACCCGCTCCTGGAAACCCGCCCGCCTTGCCTCCTCGGCCGCCTTCCGGTGGGCGCACGCATATCTCGCCTTCGGTGCCGGTCGTCGCAAGGAGCGCCGCCAGCGAGCCATGCTTCGCACCGCCGAGGACGTCACCCGCACCATGGGGGATATGAAGGGCGCGGTCATGAAGCTTGGCCAGGTCCTCTCCCTCATGGCCGGTGTCCTCCCCGAGGAAATGGCCGGCCAGCTCGCCACCCTCCAGTCGAACGCTCCACCCATGGCCTACGACCTCGTCGAACAGGTCTTCCAGCGCGAATACGGCCGGTCACCCCAGAAGCTCTTCCGCCACTTTGAACGGGAACCGTTCGCTGCCGCCTCTATCGGCCAGGTCCACCGCGCGGTGCTCCACGATGGCTCAAAGGTCGCCGTCAAGGTCCAGTACCCCGGCGTCGCCGAAGCGATCGACCACGACCTCGCCAACGTCGGCCTCATGATCGGGCTCGGTTCACTCGTTGCGCGTGGCCTCGATCCGGGCCCAATCATTCGCGACCTCAAAGAGGGCATCCGCGCCGAACTCGACTACCGCAACGAAGCGCGCTGGCAGCAACGCTTCCGCGATGTCTTCGAAGGCCATCCATTCATCCACATCCCGCGCGTCTATCACGACCTCTCCACCAGTACAGTCCTTGTCCAGGAGTTCATCAACGGCCGCCCGTTCTCGGCAGCGAAGGACCTTTCGCAGCCCGAGCGCGATCGCCTCGGCGAGATCATCTACCGCTTCTGCTTCGGCTCCATCTACCGCCATGGCCTCTTCAACGGCGACCCGCACCCCGGCAACTACCTCCTCCTTGACAATGGCGGTGTCGCCTTCCTCGACTTCGGCTGCGTCGCCGAGTTCTCCAACGAGACCATCGAAGGCTTCAAGGCAATCATCAGGGGCCTCGTTGACGACGATCGCGAAGCCTGGCGCCAGGCGACCGAACGCATCGGCATCCTCAACCCGGCGGCGCGCTTCACCACCGAGGAACTCTATGCCCACATGCACTGGTACTGGGCACCCATCCTCGCTCGCCAGGTGACATTCACCCCTGAACTCGCCGCCGAAATGGTTCGAAGAAATACCCAGACCACCGGCCATGGCGGTGCCATCAACCGACAGTGCAACGTCCCCGAGGGAATGGTCTTCCTCACCCGCATCAACTTCGGCCTTGCTGGCCTCTTTGCCGGGCTCCGGGCCCGTGGCCCCTGGCGCTCAATCGTCAGCGAATACGTCTACGATCTACCCCCATCGACTGAGCTCGGCCGAAGGTCCGCCGCTCACTCCCCGGCTGATTGGGTCTAGCGGGCCTCCGCCACCATTTATCCACTCCACGCTCCCCGCCCGATCGCCGATCTTCACGGCAGGCTGGGGATTTCCCCACCCCGGAGATCCCGTCGTGGCATACGATAGAGACCTGGTGATCCAGCGCGCTCATATTGAGCGCCGGATGCTCGTGCTCCAATCCCTCATCGCAACTGCCTTCTGCTCCGCTGTGATCGCCGGGCTTTTTGGACCCCGCACCCCTTCTCGAGACCTCACAGTCGGTTGGATCGCCGGCTATCACGCCCTCTATGCCGTTTACGCCCTTACCTTTCGCGCCCGCGCGAATCAGCTTCATTTCGTCGAATCACTGGTCCCGATTTTCAATGTCTCGTGCATTACCGCTGGTCTCCTTGCCATTGGCGACCCGAACTCGCCGCTCTGGGCCATCTACCTCTATGCGATCGTTGGCCACACCCGCCGCTATACCGGCCGCCATTACTGGTCGGTAGCTGTTATCACCATCGTCAATGCGGCCGCTGTCCGCCTCCTTCTCGATGGCGGCATGACCATCGAGTTCCCCATCCTCCTCTTCCTCTGCACGGCCATGGCCGCAATGGCCTACACCATCGGCAGCGCCTGGCGTCAGGCCGAGTGTGAAGCCCGCACACTCGCCGAAACCGATTCACTCACCGGCATCCCCAACCGCCGCATCTTCTACGAAACCCTCGAAACCCTCGCCCTCAATCCCTCGCGTTCGTTTGCGCTCCTCATGCTCGACCTCGATGACTTCAAACAGCTCAACGATCAGTTCGGCCACCAGCGCGGAGACGAGGTCCTCCAGGCAGTCGCCCGCCTCCTTCGCGATTCCATCCGCTCAGGCGACCTGCTCGCCCGCTACGGTGGCGAGGAGTTCATCATCGCACTCCCCTCGGCTACCCTCGAGGACGCCGGCACCCTCGCCGAGCGAATTCGCCATGCCGTCAGCACCCAGACCCCCACGTCCATCTCCATTGGTTGCGCGGTCCGTGGCTTCAACGAACCGCCCGATGCTGTCATCAGCCGCGCTGACCACTTCCTTCTCGCCGCCAAGCGCTGTGGCAAGAACACGGTCTCGACCACTGCACGTGCCGCCTGACTCAACGTCGCTCGCGCTGCGCTCGCCGCACCATCGCAGCCGTCGAAAGGTCGGGTGGAGCCTGGAGCGCTCTGCGAATCGCAGCATCATGTTCCATATCGTGCTCGGTCCACGCGCGCAGGTAGACCCGTAACGACATCCCGGCTGGCCGGCCCCAGCTATCGGTTAGCCCCGCAATCCGCACCGTAGCGTCGAGCTGCTGCGGCTCGAGTCCGGCTACGGCCCGCATCATCGCAGCACGCGATTCCGCCATCCGGGCACGCAACTCACCTGGCTCCAGTTCCTCCACGCGAGCCATCGAGCACGCCCGCGCCTCCATCAAGTCGGCTACCCGCTCCGTTCCGCCTGCCCAGACCTCGTGCTCATCGCGCACGACGCCCGCTATTGTCTCGATCGTCAGCGCTTCGATGGTTGCCAGGTGCTGGATATGGTTCTCGATCGTCCACGCATCACCCTCGGCCCGGCGGCCCCAGTCGCTCGCGGGGATCACATCGAGCAATCCGTCGAGTATCGCCCGCCGCACCGCCGCCCGATCGAGCAGTACCTGGAGTTCAGGCAGCATCACGATCCCGCGAGTACCCCGAGCCGCTCATCGATCTCCCCGCGCGCTTCCGGGTACACCTCGCCGAATCCTCGCACCAGCCCGAAGCATCCACTGATCATCATGTCGCCCCATGGTGCCGCGAAATATGGCTCGAGCCGGCTCCCACGCACCTTATCCCGAAGGGGTCCTGTCACTGCCACCATCCGCGGCAGACGGTTCTCTACGAGCGTCCGATCCGCGCTATACGCTCCGTGCCCCTTCGAAGAGTAGATCTCGTCATTCGTCAGGCTCCCGTGCGCAAGCCGTTCCGTGAAGCCCACGATCTGCTCCCCGCTCACCTCGCCGGTGTGGTGCTCATAGAGGCTCGCGATCTTCCTGCCCTGCAGGTGAAAAGCGAGCAGGTGCATGTTCCCCAGGTTCAACACCACGCGCTCTCGCTCGGCCGCCACCCGCTCGTCGTGGAGCGCCCCAAGTGCGGCGGCCGGTCCCGTGTCCATGAACGCCACCGGCGGCGCGTCACTCCCCGCCGACCCCACCATCGCCCGCGCCCGCGTCAGGTATTCGGGCAGGTCCCCGGGCTTCACCGCGAACGCCAGCAGGTCGTTCCGCCGTTCTACGATTCGCCGCAGGTGATCGAACCGGAACTTCCGGTCGGAGACCCCCGGGGGTGCATTGCCATGGTCCAGGCAGCCCAGCGCCAGCCCGTCGAAATCACAGCTCACCTCGAACGCCTTCAACGCCTGCCGGATCGCGTGGAGATCGAGGTCCTGCAGCACCACGTGTTCGGCCCGGACGCTCTTCGCCTCGTCCTCGCTGATGACCCGGACACCCATCTCGCGTACGCGGTCCAAGTCATCGTCGAACGTTTGCGCCGCCTCTGGTGTCGCGTACGCTGTCCCGCCCACTGCCAGGTACCCTTCGAGAGCCCAGCTGCACGGCCCCCCGCCCGCCACCACGCCCGTCAGCACGATCGGCGACCCAAGCTCGCCCGCCCGCCGGATCCGCCGTGCGGCGATCTCCGTCGCCGATGGCAAGATCATCTTCACGTTGTTCTCGACGGCGCTCTCCGTGTCGAACAACAGGATGTCCTGCGTTCCCGTGCCCATGTCGATTGCCAGGATGCGCATGCTTCGATTGTCAGCGCGCCACCCGGCCTTGTCGATGACTAAACGCCCGCCAGGTCCGCTCAGTTCCTCGCAGGCCCCCTGCTACGCCCCGGCTTA
>WBZR01001555.1_pt1 | contig 27966 bp, 25 predicted proteins | sample 5204231 | NCBI WGS metagenome assembly WBZR01 (sample SAMN12412403, study PRJNA552823) | activated sludge metagenome | isolation source: activated sludge from anammox sidestream of wastewater treatment plant... | place: USA: Virginia | collected 2017-08
ACCAGAGCAGTTTCGCGACCAGGTTGTGAAGTCGGCACCGGTAGGGAGACTCGGCAGCCCGGAGGACGTGGCCGCTGCGGTCGTCTTCCTCGCATCGCCGATGGCGGCGTACATCACGGGCCAGGTGCTCGTCGTCGACGGCGGCCTGACCCTTTAGCCCGCGTACTTGTAGCCGACGCCGCGAACGGTGATCAGCCTGGCCGGAGCGGCGGGGTCATCCTCGATCTGCGTCCGCAACCAACGGACGTGCACGTCGACGCTGCGTTCGGTCACATAGGAGTCGCGCCCCCAAACCCGGTCGATCAGGGTGCCCCGGGAGAAGACCTGACCGGCATGCTGCGCCAGGAAGTACAGGAGCGCGAACTCCTTCGGCGAGAGCTCGAGAAATCGGTCCCCTAGTCGAACCTCGTGACGTTGAGGATCGATCTTCAGGTCTCCGCGCTCGATCGATTCGGGGATCGGCTCTCCAGTGGCCCTGCGAAGCACGGCCTTGACCCGGGCTGCCACTTCGTTGAGATTGAAGGGCTTCGTGATGTAGTCGTCCGCGCCCATCTCGAGGCCCAGCACGCGATCGGTGTCGGCGGCCTTCGCGGAAAGGAAGATGATCGGTGTCGTCGCGTCACGGCGCACTGCCTTGCAGAAGTCGTAGCCAGAGCGCTGCGGGAGCATGATGTCGAGCAAGACAAGATCCGGCTTGACCTTCCGGAACGTGCGCATGCCCTCTTCGGCCGACTCCGCCACGAAGGTGCTGAATCCTTCCTTGCGGAGTTTGTTTTCGACAGTTTCGAGAATGGTGGGCTCGTCGTCGACGATGAGGATTTTCATGGTGGGAGCAGACGCTGCGCTGTCGAGGTCGTGATCCCACCAACCGTCAGTTGGCGATGATTTCGACGTTCGCGCGCGGCACGAGAACCTCGGAACCTCCTTCGAGTTTGGCCTTCAATACACGCACTTCGGTGCCTGAATCGACGACCATAAGATGCGGTGGCAGTTCGGTCACCGTGCCTAACTGCCCGAAATACGGCTCGCGGATCACGCGGATCGATGTGCCGATGTCGAGCGACCCGCCCATGCCCGCGACGTGGGCATCGCCGGTCAGCGGGAGCGGGACGACGACCTCGGGGCGGATGACGCCGGCCCGAATCTGGGTCGCGCCGTTCATGCTGGCGGTCTTTCCGTCGAGCTCACGGAAGAGCTCGAAGGTCCGGTGCGCCATGTTGAGGAATCCGAACCCTTCGGTCACCATCAGGGTGACGTCGATCGGCTCGGTGCCGGTGATCGCGACGCCGATCTCGTAGCCGAGAAACTGCATGAGGTCGCGATCGCGGACGCCACCGGCGACGATTCCCACCGCACCGACGCTGACCGCCTTCTGAATCGCGTCGTACGTGAAGCCCGAGCCGCCGATGAGGATCTTGCCCTGATCGCTGGACTCGATGTTGTCGGCATGGAGGATTTGATCGGGACCTTGTACGGCAACGCGGATGACTCCGTGCCGCTCGCCTCCGATCCCGAAGATGCCCTGCACCATCGCGCCTCGCGTCTCGATGATCGCCCCTTCCTCGGGGAGCACATCGGCGACCTTGCCCTGGATGTAGGCCTTGACGTCGACCGGAATCGGAGCCTCGCGAATGAGGACCGAGCCGGTGATGTTCGAGATCGACTCGACGGTTCCCGTATGCTCGCTAGCGATGGTTTGCCCCTTGAAGAAGAGGAACCCCTTGGTCACGGCGACGGGCTGACCCTTCTCGACGCTGTCACCAACCGCGACGGTCACCACACCGGGAACGTCTTTGGGTTCGATACCAAGCTTCTCGGCTAGCTTGATCGTTTGGAGCACTCCCGGCAGAAGGGCACGGGCGATCACCTGATCTGGCTGCACGGCATCGCTTTCGCCGACCAAAACCTCGCCCTTGATGGGCAGACGTCGAGTTCGACGAACGATGATGTCTCCGCTGACGGTCAATCCAGGCGTGTATGCGCTAGCCAATGTGTGAATCCTCCTGCCAGGCTGGCAGGTTGGAATTGTACTTTGCGGCTCGTTTCTTCGGCCTACGGAGAGGCTATCGCCCCGACGTTAACCTTGCGTTAAGGTGCTTTGTTCAACACCGTGCGGTAGATCTCGAGGAGCCCGTCCATGTGACGCTCGGGCGTGAAGGGGTCCTTCCAGTAGCGTTCGAATGCGGCTTGTCCCATCCCGTTTGCCAAACGATCGTCCATGAGCGTGGACATCGCCCGCGCCAGACCTTGCGGATCGTTCGCGTCTACCAAGAGACCATTCTCGCCGTCGACAATCGGTTCAGCGGCAGCCGACTGTCTGGACACGATCGCGGGGACACCGTGAGAGAGCGCCTCGAGCACCGCCATCCCCTGGGTCTCCAGCCAGAGCGCAGGGAACACGATCGCCCGAGCCGTGCGTATGACGCGCTCGAGGCCTTCGCGGTCGAGCCGTCCTAGCATCTCCGCCTCTGAGTTCGTGGCGACGATCGCGTCACGGTCTTCGCCGTCTCCAACGAACGTGATCGGCAGCCCCGCCAGCTTGGCGGCCTCCGCCGCGACCAGAACTCCCTTACCCACGGTGAGGGCCCCGACCAGAAGGAATCGCGAACTCGGACCCACGATTCTCGGAGCGTCCGCGTTGGACTCGATCGGATTGGGTAGGACCCACTGTCGAACTCCGTGAGCATAAGGAGCGAGGATGTCTCGGGAGAACGCGGAGACAAAGACGACGCCAGACAACTTGGAGGGGAGTCCTGCACTCGCTTGCCTGGATTGCCTCAGGACCGCCCAGATCTTGTGGGCAAAGGTCTTGCGGTTGCAGTGCGTCGTCAGGCACCCAAGACTCATCGCGCGCTTGCCACATAGCCCTTGCTTCTGAAAGTCGTAGAAGCACCCATACGGGCAGGCGAGGGCGTAATCGTGACAACTGAAGATCGTCGGGAAGTGGCCCACCGACTCTTGGATCACGCTTGACGACAGGACGTCCCGATGGCCATGCACGTGGACGATCGTGTCACTCGCCGGAAGGTCTCTGACGAATGCGCGGAATCTCGCTTGCTCGGACACGGAGAAGATCCCTTCGCGGGCACCCTCTCTCCAAGGGCGCTGATTGAACGGGAGTGCCGAACCCGTCTCGGTGCGAATCCCCGCTTCGATCAATCTAGGGTCGGCCAGACCGGTGCCGGCAAAGAAATGAACGCTCAGCCCGCGTTTGGCGAGGAGAAGGGCCGACTCGACAGCGACCTTGGCCGCCCCACCCGACGGGTTCGCAAAGTCGCTGACGATTACGATGTTCATCGGGCGCGTTGAGTTTACATAAGCGAACCGAATCGCCCAGTCTGGGAGTGGCTCCACGTTTGCCGACATAATCGGTGGACAGCCTTCATGGATAAGAAGACCGCCGCCAAGGGCGTCGCGTGGAACATGGGATTCGCGGTGATAGGGAAACTCATGTTTCCCCTCATCGGCATCCTGATCGCGCGGAAAGTCGGTGCTGCTGCGTTTGGGGTCTTCGCGGTCGTCTCAACGATCTTCGCGTTCATCGAGCTCTTTCGCGAAGCGGGTCTTGGGTCGAGCTATCTGGCTGAGCCCAACGTAGACGCCGAGCGCGAACGCACCTATGCGGGGGTGGCCCTTGGTTCCGCGTTGGTGTTCGGGCTGCTCTTGCTCGCGGCAAGCGCACCGCTGTCCCGGTTCTTTGAGTCCCCGCAGATTGGGCCGTCGCTCGCGATGGCCGCCTTATGCACGGTGGTCAGTGGCATGATCGCGGTGCCTGCCAATCGTCTGCAGCGAGAGGCCCGGTTCAGGGATGTGGGACTCGCGGATTTCGGAGCGTCGCTCGTCTCCTATGCCGCCGCCCTAGGATTTGCGATCGCCGGTTTCGGCTTTGCGAGTCTGGTCATCCAGATGGTGCTGCGGGTCTTCCTCTTCAGCGGGTTCGTCCTCGCCTTTTCGAAATTTGTGAGGCCGAAGTTCGAGCGAGCATGCTGGAGATTACTGAGGGATTCGATGGCGAATCTTGCCTCGAACCTCTCCTACTTCATCTACACGACGTTCGACTACCTCCTTGTAAAGAAGACTTTGGGGGATCGTGCGAACGGCGCCTACTTCGCCGCCTTCAACGTGGCGTCCAAGCCTGTCGACCTGATCACCGGCCCGATCGTCCGGACACTCTTCATTGCGTTTGGCCGCGCAGCTGGAGACCGAGCCCGTCAAGCCGGTCTATGGACACGCGCGACCGGCTTTCTCGGCTTGGTCACCTTGCCCATTTACGGCTTGCTGGGCTTCCACGCCATCACAATCATCGACATCCTCTATGCGGCCGACTACGCCGCAGCGGGGCCGGCGCTCCGGATTCTCGCGATCTACCTTGGAGTCCGCGCGTTCGGCTCGATGGCAGGCTCGGCTCTGATCGCCAGCGGGTTCCCGAAATACAGCGCCGCGGCCTGGTTGCCAGGCTATGCGGTGGCGGGCGCCGGGATCTGGCTTGCCTGGCATCACCTCACCCTCGATGCGATCGTGATCAGCCTCACATCGGGCATCGTCGCGACGTACACGTTCCAGTTCGCCTTTGCGATCTGGAAGCTCCCACCCAGCGCGTCCCAACTGAAGGTCATGCTCACGCGTTTGGGGGGTGGCCTGTTCGGGGCCGCCACCCTTGGCCTCACACGGTTCCTTCCGATAGCGCCTTGGCTTCAAGTCGTGGTCGGGGTGGGCGCAGGTGGTGTCGTTCACGCGATGACCTGTGGGTGGGTCATGGTTGGCGACTGGCGTCGGGCGTTTATGCCCTCCGGAATCCGAGACATTCTCAAGTCGATCTGAGCATTCCCCGGTAAACTTTCTGGGAAAGAGCCTTTTGGGGAGTCTCGGCACGTCTGTGTAGTGTTGAACCCTCTGAGCATCCGGGTCGTGGGAATCCGATAATCAAGGTTGCGTGAGGTAGCGAGTTGATCAAGAGTTACTGGTTGCGGCTGTTCCTATTTGCCTCGGGAGGAGCGCTTATTGCGCTCGTTGCCTCGATGCTTGTCAAGAAGAAGTACGAGGCGCTCGTCGACATCATGATCGACCAGAAGCCGCTGGCGGCTTCGATTCCGATGAACAACGCGGATCAGTCGGTGCAGGACATGCTCGACTTCAACCGACCCCGCACCCTCACCACGCAGGTTCAGCAGCTCACGTCATACGGAATCATCCAGGAAGCGGCGCGCAAGGTTGCCCAGCAGAACAACCAGCAGGATCCGATCAACGACCCTAACTCGCCGCTCTTTCCGCCCTCGCTGATGGATGCGATCACGATCAGCGCCGATGCGACCTCCGACATCATCAGCCTTCGCGTCAGGCTCACCGATCCCGAACTGGCCAAGGCAGTCGCCCGCGAAATCTACATCGCCTTCGTCGAGCAGAACACGACGAGTACCCGTCAGCTCGCCGGCCAGGCGATCGACTTCATCCTCGAGCAGTACAACGACATCGACAAGCAGTTGAAGGCGCTCGACGACGAGCAGACGAAGGTCAAACTCGAGCTGAACTCTCCCGACCTGCAAACCCAGATGACCGCAGACATCGGCGCGCTCAACACGATGAAGCAGGCTCGAGACGGGTCGTTGCTGGAGATGATTGCTGCCAGGCAAAGGGTCGTCGCCCTGCAGACTGCGTTGGCAAAGGTCAAGCCCGACGAAACTGCGAAGTCCACCGCACTCAACCCGATCTACCAGCGGATTCAGTCCGATCTCGTCGCGTCTCAGGCAGACATGGATGGGCTGCTGCAGCGATACACCCCTGAGCGCGAAGAGGTTAAGGCCCTCCAAGCCAAGATCGACATGCTCAAGGGACAGCTCGCGAAGACGAAGGAGTACATCCCGTCTCAGGACACGACAGCCGACAACTCGGCAAGGAAGAGCATGTCGGGGGTGCTCGCGGAAGCGATGGGCGCCTACGAGGGCGCAAAGGATCGCTACGAAGAGTCGAAGAAGTTGGTCATCGAGAAGGAGGAGTATCTCAAGAAGCTGCCTCCCGCCCAGGCTAAGCTGATGAACCTGAACCGCCAGCAAATCGCGCTGGAGCGAGTCTATCAGGCTTATGCAGACCGCCTGAAGACCCTACAGGCCGCTAAGCGAGGTCGTGTCACCCCGACGCGAGAAGTCACCCAAGCGGTCGCGATGCCCGATCCGGTCAGCCCGAAGGTGCTCATCAACACGATGTTCGGCATCGTCGCGGGTCTCATCTTTGGCATCCTCTCGATGCTCGCGACTGAGGCGAAGCGCCAGCCGATTCGCTCGCTGGCCCAGCTGAACCACCTCGCGTTCCGCCCGGTCTACCGACTCGTCCCCGAGCTCAGAGCGCCTTTCCGTGGGCTGGCGAAGGCTCCGCCCGAGTCCTACGAGACACTCCTGGCCAACCATCTGCGCAGCCCGAATCGGCCCTATCGCATCGCGATCGTGGGCTTGGCCAAGGACTCGGGAGCTTCAACGACTGCGATCAATCTCGCCGTCGCCGGCGCACGCCATGGCTCACGCGTGCTCGTTGTCGAGTGCGATCCTCGTGGAGCGCTGGCGCGGCTCGCCGGCCGTCAGCCCGCACCGGGTGAGACGGTCGAGGTCTCGCCGCTGATTCGAGGCATGGCGGTCGAGACGCTGCTCAGCCTGAGCGGCGATCGTAATCCCGAGATCCTGAGCTCGATTCGGGACAACGAGGCGGACCTCACGATCGTCGACCTCGAGCCGGCCAGCAAGAGCGCGGAGTACGCGTTCGTGGCCCCCCATGTCGACGAAGTCATCCTGCTGGTGCGAGCGGGTCGAACGAAGAGCGTGGAGTTCCTCCAGGCTCAGCAGGCGTTGAAGGAAGCAGGCTGCCCGCAGGTGACCGTGGCTTTCACCCGATCGACCGACCTCGCCGTCGTCACCGAGAGCGCGGACGCAAGCCTCGTCGAGGACCCGTCGGCTCCCAAGTCGTTGGACTCGTAGCACGTGAGTTAGGCCTGGGTTTTCTTGCTCAGGCCTAACCTCGATCCAACTTTCCGCAGGAGGTGTGCCGCCGTGGCAAGCGGGCTCTGCAGGAAGGCGAGGAAGGCGTGCTTCACCATAAACAGGGGCATCTTCGCCTCGCGTCCATAGTGGATGAGTTCGAATCTTGATGCCAGCCTCACGCTCCCTTTCGCGTAAGGGACTTTGCCCAGGTACTCCTCGATCAGCAGCGCTGAGTTCCGATGGATCTCCTGCAGCCGGGTCGCCGTCAGGGACCGCTCGTGGACGCGATACAGGTAGAGGTCCTCGGCGATCGGCTTCATCTTGAACGCCATGCTCGCCCGCAGCCAGAACTCCCAGTCCTCGGTCAGGAACCGCGCGACGTCGTACCCGCCGAGCGCTTCATGGACCTTTCGCCGGTAAAGGAAGCACGCGTTCACGCAGTTCTGACAAAGCAGCACTTCAGGCTTGTTGACGGGCGCCAACTCGAGCTCGTTCAGATCGTCGTCGATCAGCATCGCATCGGCATACACGACGCCAAGGTCGGGATCAGCGTCGAGCTCGGCGACCATCCGCTCGATCGCGGTGGGGCGGTAGAAGTTGTCGTCGGACGTCCAGGTGAGATACTCCCCGACCGCCGCGTCCATCCCGATGTTGAGCGAAGCCGGCAGCTTCTTGTTCGGCTCGTTGCGAATCGAGCGAATCCTTGGGTCCAGGGCCTCGTACCGGGCGATGATCTCCGGGGTCTCGTCGGTCGAACAGTCGTCGACAACGATCAGCTCCCAGTCCTGAAATGTCTGAGCTCGTACGCTGTCGATCGCACCGGGCAGAAGGTCTGCTCGGCTATGGGTGGGAAGCACGATGGAGACGCGCGGCGGCATCGAACTCATTATGTCGACACCGCTATCTTCGGTAGAATTGCCGGGAAGGAAGAGTCGACATTCGCTCGCGATTGGCTCGGATTCTGCTAGATAGAACCGATGGTCTTTGCGCTTCCAGGCGAGCGCAGCCGGTTCGTCCGGAGCCAACCTCACTTATGAAGCAAGCTCTCCTCTCGCGAATCGAACGGCATGAGGCCGTGATTGGAATTCTCGGCCTCGGTTACGTCGGTTTGCCCCTCGCAATGCGCTACGTCGAAGCCGGCTACCACGTCGTGGGCTTCGACGTCGATCCCAACAAGGTGGAGATGCTCGGGGTGGGCAAGTCCTACATCAAGCACCTCGGCGAGGACAAGATCCGCGCGATGATGGACACCGGCCGCATGCAGCCGACCACCCAGTTTGCCGGCGCGAGCGAGGTCGACGCCCTCCTCATCTGCGTGCCGACGCCGCTTGGAAGGCATCGCGAACCCGATCTTACATATGTGACCGACACGATGGACGCGGTCAAACCGTATTTACGGCCCGGCCAAGTCGTCAGCCTCGAGAGCACGACCTACCCCGGAACGACCGAAGAGGAGATCGTTCCCCGGGTCGAGGAGCGGGGCCTGGAAGTCGGCAAGGACGTGTTCGTCGTCTTCTCACCCGAACGCGAGGATCCGGGCAATCCCAACTTCTCGACGCGCACGATTCCCAAGGTCGTCGGGGGGCACACGCCCGCGTGCCTCGAAGTGGGAACGGCGCTCTACGCTGCCGTGATCGACCGGGTCGTTCCAGTTTCGTCGACCAAGGCTGCGGAGCTCACCAAGATCTTGGAGAACGTGTACCGAGCCGTCAATATAGGCCTTGTCAACGAGCTCAAGGTCTTGGCGGACCGGATGGGGATCGACATCTGGGAGGTGATCGACGCGGCCTCCAGCAAACCGTTCGGGTTCACGCCGTTCTATCCGGGGCCGGGGCTCGGGGGACACTGCATCCCCATCGACCCCTTCTACCTGACCTGGAAGGCACACGAGTACGAGATGCACACTCGGTTCATCGAGCTCGCGGGCGAGGTCAACTCGGGGATGCCCAACTGGGTCGTCCAGAAGGTCGGCCTGGCCCTGAACGACCGCGGGAAGCCGATCAAGGGGTCTCGGATTCTGGTCTTGGGGGTGGCCTACAAGAAGAACATCGACGACTCCCGTGAAACGCCTTCCGCCGAGCTGATCTCCCTGTTGGATCGCTTGGGAGCTCAGGTCGACTACTCGGATCCGTTCGTGCCCAGCTTCCCTGCGAAACGGCGGTACAAGTTCGACATGGCGTCGGTGCAGCTCACGCCGGAAGCGGTCGCTTCGTACGACTGCATCCTGATCGCGACCGACCACGACGTCGTCGACTACGAGATGCTGCGCACGCACGCCCAGCTGATCGTCGACACCCGCGGCCGCTACCGGAACGTGTATGACAACGTGGTGAAGGCATAAGCGATGGCTCACGGCCTTCGCGTCCATTTCGAGTTGGTGGGGGTACTGGCAAAGTGAACGTGACAGTCGCTGTTCCCACCGTGGGTCGCCCCACCGTTCTCGAGACGTTGGGTTCGATCGCTCGCCAGACCCGCCCGCCGGACGAAGTCCTTGTGGTCAATCAAGGTGATCTCGATGAGTCCCACACTAAGGAGTACGACCTTCCCGTCCGTCAAGTCAATCAGGATGTCCGCGGCGTTGCGCGCGCCAGAAACCGAGCTCTCCAAGAGTTCAGCGGTGACTGGCTGCTCTTCACCGACGACGACCAGCTAGTCAACGCGGAATGGGTCGAACAACTGTGCGACCTGGTCTCAGCCTTTCCGGACGCTGCCTTCATTGGTGGAGCAGTGTTGCCTCCCTTGAACTTCGATCGTGACACTTGCACGGTCAGTCAGCTCTTCGTCCCAGGCGAGGTAGTTGTCAATCGTGAGACCTATCTGCGGCCCATGGGCGCATCTGGGATGCTCGCTGACGTCTGGGGCGGTAACTACGCCCTAAGTCGGCGGTGCGTCGACATCGTTGGCCTGTACGACGAGCAAATGGGAAGGGGGTCAGGCAACTGTGAGGCCGGAGAGGATACGGACTACATCCTCAGAGCGCTCACCGCAGGATTGACCGGCGTGCTCAGTTGCCGCATGATCATTACCCACACTTACGGGGCTCGGCCCGAGAGCATGGCTGCCTCCCGGGAGCCGGTTGAGGTCGGAGCGATGATGGCGTGGAAAGCAACACACGCTCCCCACACCGTGGACCCGGAACTCGCAAGCCGCCTGCACCCATTTGGCCGAAAGAAGGCGGCAGTTGGAAGCCTACTTAGAGGCCAGGTGTATCGGGACCATGCCTGGCGTCGGGAGGTTTACGATTCCTTCTGGCGAAAACTCGACGCTGGTTTCTGCGTTGTGCAAGGTCGTACGGAGCCAAGGTAGCCATGAGCCGATCCAAGGTTGCGGTGATCATTCCTGCTCACAATCGTTCAGACCTATTGGCAGTCACATTGAAGAATGTGCTGCGTCAAACCTTGGAGGACATCTCGGTCATTGTGGTTGACGATGCCAGCTCAGACTCGACTCCTTCCGTGATCCACGAGTTTGCAGGGTCTGATACGCGCATTACTACCCAACGATTCAACGAGCCGCTCGGTGCGTGCAAGGCGAGGAACCTGGGCCTCAAACTCAGCGACTCCGAGTTCGTGTGTTTCTTGGACTCAGACGACCTGATGCATCCAGATAAGCTTCGACTGCAAGTGGAAGAGTTGGAGGAGGATGCTTCCGTTGACGCTGTCGTATGTCAGATGGCTCATTTTGAGCAGAACCCCAATGACGCGACACTGTTGTGGAACACGTTCGTGGGTCGCAGCACGAGAGAGCGCTTTTTGGGACACGATCCTGTGTGGGGGATCCATGCTCCGCTTTGGCGCAGAGAGTCTGTTGAACAGCTTGGTGGCTTCGACGAGTCCTTGCCGGTAGCGCAGGAGTACGACTTGTTCGTCCGCGCGCATCTCCACGGCGTCCGATTCCAACTAACGCCTCGCCTCCTTACTTTCTGCCGAAGACACCAGGGTCCAGCAATCTCAACGGCCCGAACGATACCGCGACTACGGACCCTCGATCGCCTCTTCTCGTCTTGGATACCCCTCATCGGTCAGCAGGAACGCCAAGTCCTTGCCACCAACTACGTGTGGCTCGCCAAACAGGCTGCCGCAAACCGCGACGCCGAGCTTGTGTCGAGGGCCTGCGTCAGGGCTCGCGAACTTGGCGTTGCTTTGCCAGCCAGTTTCCAGCTAGGTTGCTTTCTGGCAGCCAAGTTCGGTCGACACCGATTTTTGGCCTGGGCACTCAGTGCAGCCGATCACCGCGGGATCGACTGGAGAAGCCGCGAATCATGGTATCTAGCCCACCGGATCGATCGCGAACCTGGAATCACCGTCTACACTGTCCCACCCGAAGCGTTTTGACCAGTTGGCTACCGCCCTCTCGCCCCGTACATCGAGTCGCTGAAGTTGCGGAACATGGCCGTCATCTCGCCGTAGGGTCGATCCGTGATATCGACCAAACCAAAGGTGAAGTTCTGATCGTGAAGGGCTTGGCCCGAGGATGGGAAGTCCACGAATCGGAACCAGTGCGCGCCGATGATGTTCTTTGTACTAAGAGCTCGATCAAGGAACGCCCGTGCCGCCTGTGCTCGAGTCGCTTGATCAGGGAACTCGCAGTCGGGGAAGACGAGGTTGGGGAACGCATTGCCAGTGCGAGCCGTGAAGGAGAACTCCGCGATCATGACTGGGCGCCGTAGGGATGCAAAGTAGCTCCACGGAGCATTGGAAACGCTGCTGTAGTGGTCGACCGAGATCACGTCGACATACGAACTCTGAGCCTCGAAGTACTCGTCTGGGCACCACCCGTAGCAGTCTCGCGACCCGAGATACAGCGCATTGGGAGCAGCTGTCTTCAGAGCAGTCTTGACCCGCCAGTAGTAGGCCTTGCCAAAGTCGAGTGCAAAGCTGGAGAGGTCGGCCTCAGCGTTCATGATCTGGGTGTCGCTCGGGAAGAACGGGTTGCCCCGAAGGTCCGACCATGACGCGAACGTCGTGCGCCATTGGGCGTTCAGCGCCGCGATCGTGCCGTACTTGGTTTGAAGGCGGTTGACGAAGGCGACCTTGGCTGGTTGGGTAGAGACCGCTTTGAGCGCCCCCAACGGGATCTCGTATCGCGAGCGCAGGTTGTCACCGCGAATGCCCCAGACATGCTCTCCGTCGACATACGCGCCGATAAACCGGCTGTCATTCCGGACGGTTGCCAACTCCGTGGCGAAACGTCCTGACATCCACGAGGTGAAGTTTGGCGCGAAGGGATCCGGGATCGGGCCGTTGGCGGCGCTTGGTGTCGCCAACTTCACGTCGAAGTCATTGGTGGATAGTGCGACGACGAAGGGCAGACTCGAGTATGTTCTCAACCGATTATCTGACCCGGCCCCAAGCGTGTTAATTCCCCACGACTTGACCCGCCTAGCAGACGTCAGCAGCCAATCGGCAGCCCAGGACACTCCGAATTTGTCGCTCAGATTAGCCTGGAAGAAGTCGAACGTCTGTTTTGTTTGGCCGTTGCGGACGACGGTTCCGTAGAAGGCTGCTCGAGGATCGCCGGCAACGGGGAGGCCGGTGAACATGCCTGGGCGTCCCGTGACGATCGTGGGAAGTTCTGACGCCACTGACGTGACGCCGAAGCTCCAAAAGAAGCGCCCTTGCGGCGTAACTAAGTAGTACTTGCCACCTGTCGTCTTGGTGAGCCGCCACTTTCCGGCCGCCGTTCCCGTTAGCGTCTGAGACCCGGCCTCCTCACCGTTTCCAGGATCTGCGACAAGTGCCGCGTCCTCGTCCGCGCGCTGATCGATCATGTCCTGCACGCTCGTGACCTTGTTTGGCCAGGTGCGGCGTGAGTATTGGCCATAACGATCGAACAGACCGTTCACCGAGTAGTTGCAGACCTGCCCGTACATGCTCGTGACACGCGCGCTCACCGTGTCTGGCTGCCGCGAATACACCTGCCATCGATACACGGAGCTGAGAGTGAGCCCCAACTGCCAGGGATACGTGTGAATGTAAAAGGTGTTCAGCGCCGGCATCGGACACATCAACCCCCACTGTTCAGGGGCAAATCCAGAGAGATCGAGGTAGATCCGACGGCTCTCGAGCGGCCTCAGCGTGAACGCAGCGGAGACGTAATCCGTATAGGCGCTGTTGCGATCGAACCGGATCCCGAAGCTGACGTCCCGGTTCTCGAGGTTCTCGATCACAATGCTAAAGCCGGTGAACCCGCTCAAGTTGGCGGGTGAGGTGAACGTCTGGCCGAATTGGGCCCATTGGCCGTTGAAACGAAGCTGGGCGGCTGGCTCCGAGTTCACCGTTCCTGGCGCCTCGAATGTCACGTTCGACAGGTAGCTCGGGGCGGAGGACGGGCTTTGTGCGTTCCACAAGATCGTCTGGGACTGTGCGCCTGCCAACGCGGCAAGCCCAACCCATGCACCCGAAATCCACCGTTTCATACCGGCCCGATTCCACCGACAGGCTCGGACCGAGCCCGGCAATATGAGGGTGATCCCGCAAAAACCGGCACCCTTTCCAGCCGGTCGGATTATCGGCTGGTGACCCTACCTGGGTGTTTGGACGGCCGCTTCCCGCACGTCTTGAGCGCGATCCAACGGAACGGCGAGGACTCCCTCGTCCGACGCTACGACGATCTGAGCACGCTGGCCGATCACGGCCAATGGCTTCTTGGTCGTGTTCACGCAAACGCAATCGGACGAGTCGATCAGCAAGACGTCCCCGATCGATGCGTTGCCGTGCGCGTCGAGCGGGAGCGTCCGCCGGAGTGAGTCCCAAGTACCGAGATCGTCCCACGAGAACGAAGCGGGAACAAACCGCACGTTGTCGGCGCGCTCCATCAAGGCATAGTCGATCGACAGGTTCGGTAACGTCTCGAAGGAGGCGCGGGCCGCCGCGACGTCCCCGCTCCCTAGCCCCGCGATCACCCCGTTAAGAGCTGCCGCATGGGCGGCGCTGGCATGCGCCAGTGACGAAGCAAAGACGTCTGACCCCCAGAAGAACATCCCACTGTTCCAAAGGAAGGAACCTGAGCGCACATACGCATCCGCGGTGGCGAGGTCGGGCTTCTCGGTGAACCGCAACACCGTGCCGTCGGGTCCCTTTTCCAGATAGCCGAAGCCGGTGTCGGCCCGGGTTGGCGAGATTCCGATCGTCACGAGAACGTCTTGACTTTCGGCCAAGGAGATCGCCGTGGTGACGTCCTTCTGAAACGCCGCGGCTGGCGCGATCGCATGGTCGGCGGTGGTGATCGCCGCCACGAACGGCTCACCGAACTCGGCGGCAAGCGCTGCCATGCACCAGACGAGGGCCCCCGCCGTGTTCCGTTTCGCAGGTTCGGCTAGAACGTGGGAATCGTCGACGAGCCTGGCGTCCACGATGCGCTGCCGCAGCCGTTCCGTCGTCGACACGTAGACCGCGTCGACCACCGGTTCCACGCGCCGAATCGCCTCTTCCAGGAGGGACTTTCCGGAACCGGTCAGGTCGAGGAGTTGCTTCGGTCGGTCGGGCGTCGACAAGGGCCAGAAGCGCTCGCCGCTGCCACCCGCCATCACAATGGCGACGCGTTTCACTTCGCGGCCTTCTTCGTGAAGAGCATCGTCGCGACGTCGGCAGCCTCCGGCTGGACCGCGAACTCGGTGTCCGAGCGCCACCGGACCGTCCCAGACTGCGGCCTCTTGAGCACCTTCTCGATCTCGGCCCGACCCTGATCGATCATCGACTTGGGCAGAAACGAGTTGGAGGCGTCGAACGTGAAGGTCCGAGGTGTGATCGTGAGCTGGTCTCCTTCGAAGGTGTAAGTTCCTGTGACCTTGCCCTTGACGCCGGCGACCTCGAACTCCGCCTGATGCTTGCCACCTTCGGAAAACGTGTGAACGACCGAGATCGTGTTACCTAGCACGACGACGTCGCTGTCCCAGCTGCCGAGGTAGGGGTTGCGAGCGCCGCAACCGGCGACAACCATCACGAGCAACAGGAGTCGACCCCGCATGGGAACGAGTCTGGCATAGCAGGGATAATCATTTCATGAGCTCTGCGGGCGAGATTCCTCGCCTTGTCGCGCGGCTGGAGGCGCAATACGGCCGAGTTGAGACGCGAGGTCGCTACGATCCCCTCGACGAACTCGTCTCGTGCATTCTCAGCCAGCACACGACCGATGCGACGAGCTTTCCCACGTTCGACGCATTGAAGGCGGCTCTTCCGACGTGGGAGGCGATGGTCGCTGCTGGGGTCGACGGGGTCGAAGCCCTCATTCGCAGGGCGGGGCTTTCGAAGGCGAAGGCCCGGTCGATCGTCGGGAGCCTTCAGGCGATCTTCGCGAAGTTTGGCGATTACACGCTCGAGCCGCTGCGGTCGTGGCCGGATCGGGACGCGCGGGAGTTTCTGGTGTCGCTCCCTGGGGTCGGGGAGAAGACGGCGGCGATCGTACTTTGCTTTGCGTTGGAACGCGACGTCGTGCCCGTCGACACCCACGTGTATCGGGTCTCAAAACGATTAGGTTTGGTGCCTAAGAGCTGTAACGAATCGAAAGCCCATCGAGTGCTCGATGAGGCGATGCCCGCTGGATGGGCGTACCGCTTTCACATGGCGACCATTTCCCACGGCAGGGCGACGTGCCGGGCGCGGCGACCCCTTTGCGCCGCGTGCGTGATCGCGGACTCTTGCCCGTCGCGGGGGATGGAGAGCCTTTGACTGCCCAAGAAGCCCAGAAGACGTTGGACTCCTGGCTGAAGGGAGCGTCACACGAGGCGGTATCGATGTGGGCTCAAGACCCGCTTTCTCGCGCCGCTGCCGTGATCTTGCTCGCGGAGGTTCCAGAGATCGCGGCCCAAGCGACCCCTGACCTGGCCGAGCGGCTTTTGCGACCTGAATCTCGCGTGGCGCCGTCCCGCCAAGCGCTCGTCGACCGATTGGCGCGAGTCCTTGCAGGCTCCCGTAACCCCGAAGCGGCCCAGGTGGACCTGTCGAGGGAAGTAACCGTTCAGGCAGCCAACGTGCTGTTTCGGCTGATGCGTGGCAGTTGGTCGTTTCGGCAGGCGAGCGAGACGCTCGATCGACTCCAGTCCGCCAAACTCGAAGTCGACGTGGCCGCGGAGCGGCGGTGGCCGGGCTCACGACGCCCGTTCTGTCAGATCGGCTATCCTCTCGACGTTCGCCTCTTACACGGATGGGACGAGGCACGCAGGAGGACGTGGGCACTGTACGTCGAGATTCATCCCGGAAAGGCGACTGATCGTTCGCGCATTGCGGCAGTATTGGGGCAGCGCTCGGCCGGCTTGAGTTGGATCGATGCTCAAAGCGAGGCGGATCGACTCTACACGTTGCTGTGCGGGAGCGATGACGCTTTGCACCGTTTCCTCGCGATTGTCGAGGGCGCCCCTGCCCTCCTCTCAAAACTCCGCCGATTCGAGGCGCTGACGACGCAACTGCTGACCGGTCCGCTGGAGGACGAGCCGCGGCTTGCTCCAATCCCGGAAAATGCCAGCGCGGCCAAGCTCGCCGACTGGCTTGTCGAAGCCAGCCTGCAGAGCGCGCTCGAGTGGACGATCGAACCCGCGTTTCCACTCGAACGCGTTCAAGGGCGAATCGTCGAGGACTTGCTGAGGCACGCCTGTGGGCGGCTCTGCACGTCGTTCGATCTCGTGGCCATTGGATCCCTCGGCTCGGGGCAAATGAGCCTCGGCGATTCGGTGGAACTGCGCACCTTCGTGCGGGATCGTGCCCGATTCCAAGAGCAGGAAGTCGCGATGCTGCTGGAGTTCTTGGGAGAGATTCGCAGAGCAGCGGGGGACCTGGGGAGATCGCTCCCTGAGGCGATTCCACCGGTACTCTCCTATGACGAGTTCAAGAAGTACGAGCTCGAATCGATGCCGACCCTGGAGCGCTTCCGTTTGGGGTGCGCCAGACTCGTTTGGGGAGACCGGGAGGCAGGCGACCTCGTGACCAAAGCGGCCTATGCGATGCCCTTGACTCCCGAGCGCCTTCGCGACCTCGTCGGCCGCCGCAAGGCCGAGGTCGATGCGATCTCGGCCCCATACCGATACCGGGACGTGGTGGCCGGTATCGGGGGATTGGCCGATGTCGAGTGGCTCGTGCATCTCCATGAGATGCGCTATCCGACCGCCACCCATGCAGGGTCGACGACGGCCTTGGAGGCGCGGATCCAGGAGTTGGGCAACGCCCGCCTGATCAACTCCGTGGAGCGTGACGAGCTGCTCGAAGCGCGTCGGCACCTCCTCGAGGTCCGGCATCGGCTGCGCCTACTTGGCCTTACGCCCGATATCGTGCCCGAAAACCCCGACAAGCTCTCGCGACTTGCCGGATCGTTCGGTTACGCCGATGGGAACGACTTCTTAGCCTATCATCAGCGCGTCACTGGGACGGTCCGCAGCTTGTACGTCGAGAGTCTGGAGCGACTGCGCGCATGATTTGGGGGTTGCTCGCATTCGGGTTCGTCCTTGGTTCGATTCCCTTTGGCTACTTGATCGCCCGTTCGCAAGGAGTCGACATCAGGGCTGTCGGCAGCGGCAACATCGGGACGACGAATGTGCTGCGCACCCTAGGGAAGGGGCCGGCGGCACTCGTCTTCATCCTCGACGTGGCGAAGGGGTTGGTGCCGGCCCTCCTCGCGAGACAGATGGTGGGCAGCCAGGAGGCCGCGTTCGCATGCGGCGCCGCCGCGATCGTTGGACACAGCTTCTCACCGTTCCTAGGCTTCAAGGGTGGCAAGGGAATCGCGACGGGGCTCGGAATGCTGCTCGGCTCCTCGCCCCTGGTGGCGGTGTCGGCCTTCGGCGCCTTCTTCGTGACGATGGCGCTTACCCTGATCGTCAGCGTCGCATCGGTGGTGGCCGGCTTCAGCGTCGTCTGCTTCGGCCTCCTCTATCATGATTCGAACGTCTTGCTCGCGGCTTACGCGGTGCTGGGATTGTATATTCTCGCTCGACATCGAGCCAACATCGGCAGGCTCAGGCAAGGTGTCGAACCTCGGTTCGGCCAAAAGCCGGGCGAGCCCCCTCCACCCGGGTCGAAGCTGCGCGTCACCTTCGGGGTTCTCGCGATCGCGATGGGGGCAATCGTGGCTGCCTCGACTGTCCTAAAATAGTCCATGCCCGCCGGGAACGACTCGATCTCGATCTTCGTGGGCTTCCTCGTGTGGGCGCCGGTTGCCGTGTGGGTGTACTCCCTGATCAGTTGGTCGATCATGGGTGAGATCGACGCCGTCTTCGGCATCGTCGGCGCGTTTCTCGGAATCGTCCTCGGCGTTGCGGTGATGCTGCAGCCGAACGCCGATTTGCAGCCCATCATGGTCCTGGGGGTCTGCACGTTGGTCGCGGTCTTTGCGCCGCTTCGGTCCATGATGCAAAGGCGTGAACTGGCGATGATCGATATCGAGTCGATTGAAAGGGCCTACGAGCAGTTGGGCGAACGGCCCGACGGCTTCGGACCCAAAATCCGGATCGCGCGTCTGATTCATGCGAGGGGGCTGCGAGGGCACGCCGTCGTGCTGGCGGAAGAAGCCCTCAAGCCGTTTCCGAGATCGATCGTGGAGGATGACTTGCGACAGGTCCGCATGTGGAAGGCACAGACGACTCCCGACGACTACAGCGAGCTCACCTGCATCGAGTGCGGCCAGCGCAATCGCCCCGGTACCTTGTTCTGCACACGGTGCCATGCGCCGATCCTGCTCGCCTATGCGAGGGGAGCCTGGACAGGAAGACGGACGGCTCGTCGCTTGATGGCGGCTTGGATTGCCTCGATGGCGGGGTTGATCGGGATTCCGCTCGCCGCTGGCTCGATGCCGCCCGCGCTTGCGGGCATCACCGTCACCTTGCTGCTGGCGGGATCTGGAGCCCTCGTGTTCGTCGCATTTAGACCGGAGCCAAACCGATGAAGACTGTCGACCGCTACGTCATCCGGGAGATGCTCGTGCCGTTCGCGATCGGAACGGTCGCCGTGGTGCTGATGTTCCAGGCGAACGCCCTGATCTACTTCATGAAGACCTTTGCGGTCGCCAATGTCCCTCCTCTCGCTCTCCTTCAACTGATCGTCTACAAAACCCCCGACTTCCTCCGCCAGACGCTGCCGATCGGGATGGCACTCGCCTCGTCGCTTGCCGTCTCGCGGTTGACGCGGGAGTCGGAGCTCACCGCGATGCGTACGGCGGGTATGCCCATCCGGCGCATCATGTGGCCGGTCGGCTTGTTCGGAGTCGCGATCGGCGTGCTGAACTACGTGATCACGGAGCGGATCTATCCGGCGGCGGAGAAAAAGTTCACCGAGGTCAGCCAGAAGGCGTATCTGCTCGGGACGAGCACCGAGTACAAGTCGAACGTGACCTTGCGGCTGCGCAACAGCACCGCCTACTTCGCATCGGTCCAGCGCATCGAGAACGATCGACTCCTGATTCGCGACGCCCTCTTGTTCGAGCAGACCAAGTCGGGGCAACTCTCGATCTACTACGCCCCCGAGGGGATCTACGATCGAGGCGTCATCACCTTCGACACCGGCGACTTCTGGCAGTTCGAGAAGGAAAAGGTGCGGGCCTACGCCGCGAGAAAGATCACGATCGACGAGTCGATCTCGCTTGCCGACCTCTTCGTCACCCAGCAGCCGACTGACAAGACGGCGGACGAGCTTCGGGCGGCCATCGCCGAGGGGAAGAAGATCGGCCGAGACGTGACGTCGCTCGAGATTGACTATCAGTCTCGGTTTGCGGTGCCCGCGGCATGCCTGGTCTTTGCGATCACGGGGCCAGTGTTCGCGGTCATGCTCGGTCGCAGCGGAGGATTCGTGGGCGTGTTCCTCTCCGTGCTGCTCGTCATGCTGTATTACAACGCCTTCGTGATCAGCACCCAGATTCTCGGACGGAACGGCTGGGTCTCACCGGGGCTCTCCGCCTGGATTCCGAACATCTTGTTCCTGGCCTTCGGCCTCATCGGCATGCGGAGGCTGGAGTGAACACGGCGAGGTGGCGGCGCTGAAGCGTCTCATCGTCGCTTCCTTGTTCTTCGGGATCTGCGTGGGGGTCGAGGCACAGTCGCTTGCCTCGCCAAGCGCTGCCCTCGTCGCGGCCCGCAAGGCGGTTCCCCTGCCAAAGCAAGGCAACCCGCTGGAACCTTCTGGGTTCCCAGGTCTGCCTCCGAGGGAGGGTGAGTTGCCTCCCCCAAGGCCCGGCGGTGACGAGGAGCGAGAGATTCGCTTTGAGTCGGGCAAGTGGTCCAATAAGGGGTCGCGCATCAAGGCGGTCGGGGGCGTTCACGCGATCTACAAGGGCTACGACCTCTTCTGCTCGGAGATGGAAGGGGACACGCGAGAGCAGATCTTCACCCTGATCGGCGACGTCAAGGTGATCGGAGCCGACGCGGTGGTCACCGGTCAGACGGTCACCGTGAACTTCAAGGAGCGCAGCTTCAAAGCGGTGAATAGCGACGTGCAGATGCGCCCCTCTTTCCTGGGCGGGCGGACGCTCGACGACGTCTACCTGAAGGGCGGCACTGCCAATGGCACACGCCGAGAGGTGTGGGCTTACGATAGCGACCTAACGTCATGCAATCTGGATCATCCGCACTTCCTCTTGCTGTCCGAGTCGTCCGACGTCAGGCCGGGCAAACGCATGATCCTCCGGCGCGTGAAGATCCGCGTCCTCGACAACGACATTCTCCGGTTGCCGTACCTCTCGATCCCACTCGACGATCGCTCGGATCGGTACATGCCGGAGGTTGGCCAGAGTCAGGATGAAGGCTATTACGCGAAGTTCCGCCTGCCCGTGCCGCTCAAGGGCAATACGAACTTCCTCGATACGAGGATCGACTATTTCACGAAGCTGGGGGGCGGGCTCGGCGCCGATTACGCGTACGAGACCCGAACGCTGAAGGGCTTCCTGAAGGCCTATGGCCTGGTCGGCGGCCAACAGAAGACTTTCTCGATCGATCAGGACCACCAGATGCGACTGGGAGCGGTCGAGCTTGGCATTCAGAACAACTTTCAGCGCCAAAACTACCTCACAGCGCCCGAGAACACGATGCTCACAACCCGCGTGTTCTTGAACTGGCAGCAAGGGGCGGGCACGTCGACCAATCTCGCCCTCTACCGAACATCCAACGAGTCGTCGAGCTTTCGCTCGATCTTCCAGACGATCACGCTGACCGACTTCCGATCACTTGGTCGGCGCACGACGACGAACCTGGATCTGACGATGTCGGACAGCACGTCGAGCTTCACTGGAGGCACCGACGTCAAGCGCAGCCAACTTGACGTTCGGTTCCGCGGAACGCACGACTTCAACCTCGCCACTGCCGAGCTCGAGTATCAGCGGAGCATTCCGATCGGGGACACCACGAACTTCTTTGGAACCCCCGATCGCACGCCTGTCTTGACCCTTCGATCCGACAGCTCCAAGATGTTCGGGGCAGGGTGGCATCGCGAGCTTCCAACCAGGCTCGAACTATCGGTCGGCGAGTTCGGCAACCCGAGCTTCGCAGGTGGGCCGGATCGAATCTCCCGCGGCATGTTGGACCTCAACTTCGGTCGACCAGATCGCGGAACCTCGCGCGCCGGCCTCGACACCGACTTCCGATACCGGCAGAGCATCTACTCCGATGACACCGCGCAGTACGTGGTCGGAGCGAACGCCGCCGCCCGGTATCGGCTTGGCCCTTCCACCGGAATCAACCTTCGGTACAGCTACCTCCAAGCGCACGGCTTTTCTCCCTTGGATTTCGATCGTACGGGGAGGACCAACCTGGCGTCGATGGATCTCAGCTTTCAGCCTTTGCGCCGTCTGACCCTGGGCGCTCAATCCGGCTATGACTTCCTCCAAGAGGAGCAGCAGGAGACCGCGTGGCAGACCATCGGCACCAGACTCGAGTGGCGTCCAACTGATTATGTGCAACTTCGGATGCTGAACTCTTACGATACGTTCAGCAAGAAGTGGTCGAACGTTCGCCTCGACTTTGGCTGGCAGTGCGGAGCGACCTACGTTGCCGCCGGAGCTCGCTACGACGGCTTCCGCCACACATGGGGCAACCTCAACCTCTATGTCGATGGATTCAAGGCCGGCCGCCTGAAGACGAGCGTGCTCCTCGCATACAACGGCTATCTTCGCCAGTTCGAAGCCCGGCACTACTCCTTCACGTACGATCTCCACTGCGCGGAGGCGATCTTTCAGGTCATCGACACCCCGATCGGTTTTCGCCCTGGAACCCAGTACGGGTTCTTCCTCCGCCTGAAGGCGTTCCCGTTCAACACGCCGTTCGGCCTTGGGCGAAGTGGGCAGAGCTTTGGGATCGGTACCGGCAGAGACGGGTTCTAGCTAGCTGCTCGCGCTCGCGTAGCTGCGAAGGGCGAACCGCCAGAACAAAGTGCAGATGAGGAGCGCGAGCGCCGCCCATCCCGCCCCGAGCGCAACCGCGCCACCGTCGAATCCATGCACAAGCTGTCGTGCCGGGATCGTCGCCAAGAACGCGAGCGGCACCACATACGTGAGCACTCGCGCGATCTGGGGTCCGAAGATGTCGATGGGGAATCGCGCGACCTGCATGACGGACTCACCGAGAACCCAAAGATTGTCCACCCGGACCCACCAGATTCCGAGGGTCATCATGCACATGTTGAAGGCATAGAAGATCCCGAGACTGGCCAGGATCAGCGCAAGATATCCGAACCACTGCAGCGGCGTCGGATGAAGGCCTGCCTGAGAGATTCCCAGAATGACCATCGCGACCCCGACCAGGAACATCCCGACTTGGTCAAAGTTGAACCGGCGCATCGAGACCCAGAACTGGGAATCGACGGGCTTCGTCAGCACGAAGTCGAGCGTGCCCTGACGCACCATCTGCGGGACTTCCATGAGCGCCATGAAGAAGGCGGAGGACAGCGCGTTCATCATGAAGCAGGTCGCCGCGAGCACGAACGCATCCCCCCGGCTCCAGCCTGCGACTTCCTTGGTGCGCGAGAAGATCACCAGGAGAATCAGGATGAAAAAGGTCACCCAGACCGCGCTCTGAGCGATCTTCGCGAAGAAGTTCGCCCGGAACTCGAGTTCGCGCGCCAGCGAACTCTGAAAGAACGCCCGGTAGATGCGCCAGGTTCGACCCAAGGAATCACGTTACCTGCTCGCGATGGCAAGCCTCTTGCGGAACCAACCGCACGAAATGGCCGTTCAAGAAAGCGGGACCGGTACACTTTCGGTCGGATTGGATGATCAGATCGCCCAGGAACACCGACAATTGAGCGAAGCAATGGAAGCCGCCACGCCCCAGCCGGTCGACGCCCCGATCGACGCCGTTTCGACTCCCCAATCGGGGAAGTCGGACGTTGTGGGTCAGGTCATGGGCGCCTTGAAGGCTGCGGTTGCCTCGCCGGCGTTTTGGCCTGCGGTCATCGTCGCGATCGGCTTGACGCTGTGCTTCCTACCTTTGTGGCCCCGATTGAAGGACCTGTGGGGAAGTGCCGACGGTTACTACAGCCACGGTCCGATCGTGCCGCTGATCAGCGCGTTCGTGATCTTCAAATGGTGGCCTCGCATCAAGACGACGCCGGTCAAACCGGGCCTGCTTGCGATTCCATTTCTGCTGGCCACACTCTTCCTGATGTATCCGGCGAACGCGTCGCGCATCGAGGGCCTGATGTCGCTCGGCCTTCTTACGACGATGCTGTTAGGGACTTGGGCGGTCGCAGGTTGGCGATGGATGCTCAATCTGGCGGGTCCGATCCTCTATCTGGGATTCGCGCTGCCGCTCTGGACCGCGATCATCAACAACACGACGAATCCGCTCCAGATCATCTCGACGAACGTGGCCTTCCAGCTACTGAAGCTCTGCGGGTTCCTCGTGTATCAGTCCGATCCGACGGTCATCTACATGAACAGCTTCGTGCTGAATGTGGAAGTCGCCTGCAGCGGACTCAAGCTGCTGCTCGCGTTGACCGCCTTCACGATCTTCTTCGTGATGATCGCTCGCCTCAAGCTCTGGGCGAACATCATGGCGATCGCGATGATCCCGTTCTTCGCGCTGCTGGTGAACGGCTTGCGCATCGCGCTGATCGGCGTCGTTGGCGAGACGTGGGGCTCAGAGGCGGGTCTCAAGTTTCACGACTACAGCGGCTACATCACACTCGTTCTCTGCTTCTTCGTGCTCTTTAAGGTATTCAGGTGGTTGGGATGGAAAGACTGAGACTTCGTGGATTCGTGCTCGGTGTGTGCTTGATTGCGGCGGGCGCTGCGATCCAGGCGATGCCTCGCCCGCAGCTGCACGCCAAAGACGAGGCGTTCATGATCGCCAAGGCGCCAACCCAGATCGGGAACTACAAGTTCGTCCCTGGCCAGACCAAGCCGGGCTGCTCGTACGACGTCGACGACCGCACCTACGAGCTTCTTCAGCCGTTCGGAGTCGTCGGCCGGGTCTATACGGATGGCGTGAAAGGCTACGACGTCATGCTGATCTCGGGCAACGACAAGAACTGTTTCCACGACAACCGGGTGTGCTTCTCTGGACAGGGCTTCAGCATCACGAAGCAGTCGGACGAGCAAGTCGAGACGCCTCGAGGCACGATCCCGATCACGCTTCTCGAGCTCGAACACAAAGAGCGGGGCCGGATGATGGCGGCGATGTTCTTCAAGGGGCCCCACGGCAAGTGGTATGCACTCCCCGCCAACTTGACCTTCGCGATGTTCCTCGAACAGGTGAAGCTGGGCAGCGACTTGAACTCGACGTTCTATCGCGTCATCCCAACTCACCCGAACCCGAGCAAGGAAGACCTGAAGCAGTTCATTCGCGACTACGTTGTGGCCGCCGAAAAGTCGAGCGAAGGGTTCTTCTAACCACTCTCCGCGAGGGAGGCCTCGATCGCCTCCTTGAGCTGGGCCTCCGGCAACGGAGCCCCTTCGTGGCGCAACCGAATTCCGCCCTGCTTGTCGACCACGATCAGCATCGGAATCATCTGGATGTTCAGCCGCACGTTGGCTTCGCGGAACATGTCCAGGTAGAAGGGATACGTGACTCCTGAGTTCGGCCGGAAGCTCCTCAGTGTCGCGCGCGGTTCGTCGGCAATGCCCATCACCTGAACCCCTTTGCCCTTGTATTGGCGATAAATCTTCTCGAGTTGGGGCATCGTCGCCTTGCACGGCCCGCACCACGTCGCCCAGAAGTCGAGGACGAGCACCTTACCCTTCAGGTCCTTGATCTCGACCTTTTCGATCGGAGGATCGACGGATTCCAGCGTGAAGTTCGGGGCAGGCTCGAACTTCGAGCCGCCTCCACATCCGACGAGGACGCCGGCAAGCGCTATGAGGATCGAGGAACGAATTGGGCGATCCATGGTCCGAAGGCGTGCGGCGCACGAGTTTGTAGATAGAGCACTCCGGGGCCGGTGAACTCCGCTACGAAGCCCTCCCCCGAAGTGAGTGACGACATCAGGCCCTTGGCGACGGTCCTGACATGAAACGACATCGTCTCGGTGAACGCGACGATGTGGCCGGTATCGACGACATACGGCTGCCCGGCCTGGAGCTGCACCGCGTGGATCGCTCCGAACGACGACACGAGCATCGAACCTGCCCCCGAGCAGCGCAACAAGAACAGTCCTTCGCCTGCGAAGAGGCCCTTGCCGCTCATCTTCGTCTCCACCTGAACGCTCAGGTCCGAGGCCAGAAAGCAGCCGCTCGTGACCATCCAGCCGCCTGAGGAGACGTCGAGCAGGGTGATGTCGCCAAGTGCGCTCGGCGCCAGGAGCACCTCACCGGCGCCTTGCGTCGCGGTGAAGGTCGTCTGGAAGAAGCTCTCGCCACCGAGCAGGCGTCCGAGTGCTTTGCCAAGCCCGCCGGTGACCTTGGATTCGATCGTCACCGTCGGCGACATGCTGACCATCGCCCCGCTTTCGGCACGGATCGCTTCGCCGGGATCGAGCATGACCCGCGCAACCGAGAAGGTTGGCTTGTAGAGCAGTTCGTGCTTCACGCAGCCGTTCTACCTTGGGAACTCCATGGTCTGCCGAGGCGTATAATGAACTGAAGGCTCTAAGGCTCATAAATCATGAGCCCAATACTATCAAATGGAGGAACAATCGATGAGCACGTTACTCAACCGCCGAACTCGCAACGAGTTCCCAGCGATCTTCGACATGTTCGACCGGTTCTTCGACTCCGCTTGGCCGGGAACCGTCTCGACCCCTGAAGCCGCCTTGATGCCGCTCGACATCTACGAGAAGGACAACAAGGTGTTCTTCCAGTGCGCCGTTCCGGGCATCAAACCCGAGGAGATCGAAGTCTCGGTCGATCATAACGTCCTGACCATCCGGGGCGAGGCCAAGCACGACTGGGCCGACGAGTCGGTCAAGGTGTACCGACGGGAGTTCCGGTATGGAACGGTCGCCCGATCGTTGCGTCTCCCCGAGGGCCTCGACCTTGAGAGCGTCGAGGCCACGTTCGCGAACGGCATGGTGACGGTCTCGATCGCCAAAGTCGAGCCCCTCAAGACCGAGCCGCGTCGGATCACCGTCCGTCCTGCGGACGCCTAAGCAACCCCTCTCGCTGGGTGAGCCGAGCTCACCCAGCTACTGACCGCCAACGATCTCGGGTCAGGCTAAGGAGGATCTCGTCTCGCCAGGCGCCTCGTTTCCAGTACCGTTCTGGCCAGCGTCCGGCGACCTCTGCCCCGACCGCGATCTGCATCCGTAAAGACCGTTCGTTGCCATCGAGCGTCGACGATCGGAGCGCTCTCAACCCCAGAACCTCAAAGCAGTACGTGGCGCGTACGCGTGCGGCGTCGGTGCCATATCCCTTCCCCCACTCCGACCGATCCCCGATGAACGAGCCGGTCATCGCGCTTCCATGGCGAAAGTCGATGTTGTGGATCCCGCTGGTCCCAATATGCTTGCCTTCGAGGGTCTCGATAGCGAACACGACGTCGTGGTCCGAGCCTCGCTCCATCCGCTCGAGCCACTCGCGCTCGGCGCATCGGCCAAGCGGATGGTCGCCGATCAGCAGCCAATCGGTGACCTCAGGGTCGTTCAACCATCGAAGATAGTTGTCCAGCATCCGATCGGTGTCGATCGGTACCAGTCGGACCTTCTCACCCTGCCAGCCGTATGCCATTGGCGAGTATGGCACGCGGGTAGAACGGGCCAAAATCAGGTCGGTCCGTGGCATCCCTCCTTCAACTCACCGAGTCCGGCCTTTACTGCCCTGCAGGCGACTTCTATGTCGATCCCTGGGCGCCGGTTCATCGCGCGATCATCACTCACGGCCACAGCGACCACTGCCGTTGGGGCATGGAGCGGTACCTCACTGCCGAGCCCGGGCTTCAGGTGCTTCGGACGAGACTGGGGCCGGATGCCCGCATCGACCTCGTGCCGTACGGCGAAGCCCTCACGATCAATGGGGTGAGGGTCAGTCTCCACCCGGCGGGGCACCTCTTGGGCTCGGCACAGGTACGAATCGAAGACCGCGGACAGGTGTGGGTCGTGTCGGGCGACTACAAAGTCGAGGCGGACCCGACCTGCGCACCCTTCGAGCCGCTGAAGTGCCATGGATTCGTCACCGAGACCACGTTCGGTCTACCCGTGTATCGTTGGAGCCCGGATCGCGTGGTCTTTGACGAAATCGGATCGTGGTGGGCCGCCAACCAGGCTCTTGGCCGGTGCAGCGTCATGGCCGGCTACAGCTTGGGGAAGGCGCAACGGCTCCTGGCCGGCGTCCTGCAGCTTGGGCCGATCGTCGTTCACGGGGCGATTGCCCGCATGAACGAGGCGTATCGTTGGGCCGGAGTTCGGTTGCCCGAGACCAAGACCACCCACGAGGTGAAGCGCGGATTCGATTACTCGCAGGCGCTCGTCGTCGCGCCGCCGGGGGCGGTCTCGACCCCGTGGGCCCGCCAGTTCGGCGATCGTTCGACCGCGTACGCGTCAGGCTGGATGTCCGTTCGAGGCATTCGCAAGCGCATGGCGGTCGATCGCGGGTTTGTCCTGAGCGACCATGTCGACTGGCCCGCGCTGATGGACACGATCGCCACGACAGGCGCGGAGGA
>WBZR01001119.1_pt2 | contig 27927 bp, 25 predicted proteins | sample 5204231 | NCBI WGS metagenome assembly WBZR01 (sample SAMN12412403, study PRJNA552823) | activated sludge metagenome | isolation source: activated sludge from anammox sidestream of wastewater treatment plant... | place: USA: Virginia | collected 2017-08
CACGCGAACTGCCAACGTAATCGGCGGCTCGCGTCAGGTAATCTTCCAAACTCACGCCCAACGCCGCCTGCAACCACGCGACCGCGAGAAAATGAGCGCGAGAATAATCTAGCGCGGTGGCGTAAGGCGGCGAGGTGAAGACCAGATCAATCGTCTCGTCTTTCAACTTCAAATGGCGCGCGTCTCCCAGTCGCGCTTCTCCTCGCGCGGGCTTCGTCTTGGCGCAATGCGCGCCAAACTCGGCCATCTGCTTCCGCATCAACTTGACGCGGGCGTCGAATTTGCCGAGCACATCCGGCTGTCGCTCGTGTTTGTGGTAATGATGCCGCGAATGAATGATGTCGCGCGCGTTGGCGACGCTCGTCTTCGATAGAATCAGCGACGAGAACGCAACCCAGAAGAATTCCCTGACGGCTTGCGTCATCGCCGTGTGATTGATGTGATGAGACAGAATCGCCAGCGCGCGCGCCACTTCAGGGCTGAACCAGTAATCGCGATTGTTGAAATCGGGAGGAGTGGCGCGCCGCACAACCGCTGCTGGCGGGTTCAGCGATTCGAGCGCAGCCACATCGCGCGCGGCCCGGCGGACGATTTCGACATAAGCCCGTTCGATTCGGGCGTCGCTGATAAACCTCGTCTTCACTCGCGCGATCAGACAGGCGAGCGGATCAATGTCGTAGCCGCGCGCGTGGCGGCTCATTAAACGCGCCTCGACCAGCGTCGTACCGCTGCCCGCCATCGGATCCAATACCATCTCGCCCGGACTTGAGTAGTAGCGGAGCGCGTATCTAACCAACTGCGGCGGGCATTTGGCGGCGTAGGCATGCAGGCCGTGCGTCGCGTAAAGCGTGTTGCGCTTGTCGAAATTCAGATCGGGCATAAGCCATACGAAAATCGGATGATGTCAACGGCGGAGTGCGGAGGCCAGTTTACGGCAGAAGTTTTGCAGGCCACAACAACTTTCAAGTTCCCTCTTGCGGCGCTTGCCATTTTTGCTCCTTTTTGGTTCCCTTGTTCCACCCATTGAGAGTTCGATTCAGAAATCAGGTTCAGACATTCAGAGCCTGACGGGACTCCTCTCGAAATTTCTACCGAAAACCTGAACAAAGGATGCATTGAGTGAGACAAAGAATCGCACTGCTGATTGTCCTGGCTATCGCGGCGCTGTTGTTGACGCCGCTTTTCGTGAACGCGCAGGAGAAGCCGCGTCCGATCAAAGACCTGAAGCCGACGGTCATCCTCATCTCGATTGATGGATTCCGCGCGGACTATCTGGATAAACATCCGGCGCCGGCTCTGAGTCTGCTGGCCAGCGAGGGAGTGCGGGCCAGGTGGATGACGCCGGCTTTCCCTTCTCTGACCTTTCCGAATCATTACACCATCGCCACTGGACTTTACCCTGACAACCACGGGATCATCGGCAACAACATCTATGACCCCGAATTCAAAACGCTCTTCACGATGGCGAAGCGCGAAGAGGTGCAGAACGGTCGCTGGTGGTTGGGGGAGCCGATCTGGGTGACGGCTGAAAAGCAGGGGCAGCGCGCCGCCGCATTCTTCTTTCCGGGAACCGAGGCCGAGATCGCGGGCAAGCGGCCGAGCTTCTGGAAGAATTTCGACGGTAAGCTTCCGAACTTCGAGCGGGTTGACACTGTGCTCTCCTGGCTGGATCTGCCGAAGGCCGAGCGCCCGACGATGATCACGATGTATTTCAGCGACGTTGACCACGCAGGCCACGACGCCGGGCCGGATTCCGAAGACGTAAAATTGGCGATAGCCAAAGTTGATGAATCGCTCAGCAGGTTGGTTGCGGGATTGAAGGCGCGCAGGATTTTCAACCGGGTCAATCTCATTCTCGTTTCCGACCACGGGATGGCGCGCGTTGACCCAAGTCAGGTAGTCCTGCTCGACGATTACTTCGATATTAGCCAGGCGGAGACCGTGGTCTGGAACAACGCGATGACGCACATCTTCACCAGGCCCGGAATGGAGCAGGAGGTCTATTCAACATTGAAATCCAAGGCGCCCGCTCACGTGACGGTCTATCGAAAACAGGAACTACCGGAGCGGTTTCATTACGGCAAGAGCAGGCGGATTGGCGAGATCGTGGTGATTGCGGACGAGGGCTGGGCGATGATCAGCCGGGAGCGTTATCAACCGCCGCAGAAGACGGCGAACGGCGCGGTCAGCTATCGCGGAATGCACGGCTTCGACAACCGGCTTGAATCCATGCGCGCGCTCTTCGTCGCGCACGGGCCTGCGTTCAAAGAGAAGATCGTGGTCGAGCCGTTCGAGAACGTGGATGTCTACAACATCATGTCCAAAATTCTCAGGCTGAAACCGGCGAGCAATGACGGCAGTGACGCTGCGGCGAAGGCCGTCCTGCGCTCATTGAATTAACGTTCAGCCGCAGGCCGTCACGGTCAAATGGGAAATCGCCGAAGACGAACAGATGAAGAACGCGGCGAGGCCGTGGCTTTGCCTGAACTCGGCCATTCGGCACACGCCGAAGCGCAAGCTTAGAGACTGTCTCAATTAGCCTTGTAATCTCCGCTGAAGCTGAACAGCCGCAAGACATCAATCGAAAGATCGAACAGATGCGTGCAGCCGCTGGCCCCGCCGACGTGTTCGGCGAATTGCCCGACGAACGCGCCGGATACTTTCAATCCGTCGAGCGCGGGCGTCCGTTGATGCGGGTCTTCGCAGATGCCGTGATAAGGCAGGCGCAATCCACGACTGCGCGCGTTTGAAATCACGCCTGCGTCCGACAGATCGAAATTGATCTTGATGTCGTGGATGCGGTCTTCCATCGCGCTTTCGCAGGCGAAGCCGCCGTTGTCCTTCAACTCAATCGCCAGTCGTTTGTTGCGCCAGAAGACGCGCTTGTCGCCGGGCTTGGGCCGCGTCAATTCGGAATCGAAACCGCAGCGCACTTCCCTGCCCGCAAACAGCGCTTCGCTTTCGTCGCGGTAGGCGTAACAGGTGTTGGCCAGGCTCATATAAGCGCGGTCTTTCAACCAGGCAACGCGCGCAGCTTCGCTCGGCCCACTGGCGGCCTTCGGAAACTGCGCTTCAAACTCCGGTGTGTATTGATAGACCTGCTGTCCGACGCGAGCCATCTCGATGGCCATCAGCAGATGCTCTTGCGCGCCCGGCTGATCGCCCAGCGCCGAGATCACGCGTTTGGAGAAACCGCGTCCGATGCGCACGCCTTTGATCTCGGCGTAGCGTTCGCATAATCGCCGGTCGAATTCGCCGCCGATCTGTCGCGCAGTGGCTTCAGTGACTTCGTAATCGGGCGTGCGCAGTTTCCACGTGTGCTCGAACGCGAAGCGATGGTCGCGCATCAGGCCGCGCACGAGCAGTTCGTTTTCGGCCAGAACGTCTATCTCGGCTTCGAAGGTTCGCAGGTAATTTGTTTGGTTGAGCGGGACTGAAAGTTCGATTGCCATCTTGATTCACACAGGTCAGAGAAATTCCTTGCGCCACAGCTTGTGAGCTTCGATCCATTCAAAGCCTTCAGGATAAGGCTCGATCCATTCCAGAGAGTTGACGTCAATCTCGTATTTTTTGCCGTTGCGCTCGCAAACCGCGAGCAGGCCATAGCCGCTTTTCGGCCACTCGAATTCGATGACCTTGACGTCTTCGCCGATGACTTTGGCGTGAAACGGGCAGACCACTCTGTCCGCAATCATCGTCAACAGATCGGAATGCTGCTCGTGCTCGTCGTAACAATCAACCGTAGCCTCCTCGATCAACCTGAGGAGGTGTTTGCGTTTTTGATCTTTGTCCATTTCGTCTCCTCATTCGTAGTTGTGATTTCAGGCTTGAACACAAATCGCCAGGAGCCAACCGCATCCCGCGCGAAGCGCGAATAAAATTGATTTGAAGGTGTGAGGCAGTCTAGCAAAAGAGCGGCAACGCTGCGAGCGATGGCCGGCAGGACTATCGGCGCCCGCTGGAGAAAACGGAATGTTGCAAAGATGAAACACGGGTGATATATAGCCTTCGCGCATTAGCCGGAGTCGCTTGCTCTCTTGCAGTTTCGATCTCCACTTAATTCCCAGCAAGGCCGCAGGCGAACAGCTCACTCAATAAGGACAGTTATGATGAACGGATGTTTCTTCGAGGCGGATAACGTCGAAGCTGTCTTCGCAGAATTGAAGTCGAACGGATTGGAAAGAGAGGAAGCTGGCTTCCGAATTGACCAATGCGGGGACACTTCTTACAAAGTCTTTTTCGTCGTCGCGCCGGACGGACTCTGGTACTGTCTCGGCGAACGGCAAAATTGAGAATCAGTACCGATCTTTCAGGAGGTCATATGTCTGCGAATCAAACCGGAAAGCTGCTCCGCAGCGCCCCATATTTTCCTGTCGCTAACGTCGAACGGTCAGTGGCGTTTTACGAGCAAGCGTTGGGCTTTCGCTGTGAATACTCGGCGGGAACCCCGCTCCAGTTCGCCATCTGCAGCCGCGACGGCCTGGCGATTATGCTGCGCCGGGTTTCGGCGCCTGAACTGATTGTTCCAAACGAAAAGCAGGGCGGAACCTGGGACGCGTTTTTCTGGGTCAACGACGCTGAAGCTTTGCACGCGGAGTTCAACGCGAAAGGCGCAGAGATCGCTTACGGTCCCGTGATACAGGAGGCGTATCAAATGAAGGAATTCGCGGCGCGCGATTGTGATGGCCACGTGCTGGGCTTCGGACAGGCGCTATAGATTGGGCGCGCACGCGCCCTCTTGGAGGATCTTATGGCTGAACTCAAAACAAAACTCAACGACGCTTCCGTTGATGACTTTCTCAATGCGATCAAAGACGAACAAGTCCGCCAGGACTGCCGGGCAATCGCTGAGATCATGCGGAAAGCCACCAAAGCCGAGCCGAAAATGTGGGGTTCCAGCATCGTCGGTTTCGGCAGCTACCGCTACAAATACGCCAGTGGCCGCGAGGGCGATTGGATGCAGGTGGCGTTCTCTCCGCGCAAACAGAACATCTCGCTTTATATCACGTCGGGCTTTGAAGGCCGCGATGAATTGCTGGCCAAGCTCGGCAAACATTCCTGCGGCAAGGGCTGCGTTTACATCAAGCGGCTGTCGGATATTCATCTGCCGACGCTCAGGAAGCTGATCAATGCTTCCGTCAAACATATGCTCAAAACCAATCCGCCGGAAAAGAAGTAATCATCGGCCTCTCCCGTGAAAACGCGCATGAGCAACGAGTCAATCCGGCAAAAATTCACCGAAGCGCTTGACGCGCTGGTCGAGCAGGTGAAAGAAGACCGCTCCATTCTGGCCGCCATCCTCTGCGGCAGTTTGTCGCACGACGCAGTCTGGGCGAAGTCTGACATTGATCTGGCGCTGGTGACGATTGACGACAAGAAGGCGCCATCCGGCGGCTTGTCGCTCTATGCGGACGGGGTGAACGTTCACGCCTTCCTCTTTTCGCGCGCGCAGTTTCGCCAGACGGTTGAAGGCTCGCTCCACAATTCCTTCATGCATTCGCTGTTGGCGAAAGGGAAATTGCTTTACACACACGATCAGACGATTGCTGATTTGTTCGCGCGGCTGCAAAACATCGGCGAGCGTGACACGCAGGTGCAACTGCTGGGCGCGGCATGTAGCGCGCTCCCGCCGATTTACAAGGCCCACAAATTTTTCATCACGCGCGGCGATCTGGATTACACCGCGCTGTGGATTCTTTACGCCGCGACGCCGCTCGCCGCAGTCGAGGCGCTCAGCGCGCGGTTGCTGGTTGACCGCGAAGTGATCCCGCAGGCGATGAAGCTCAACCCGGCGTTCTTCAAAACTATTTACTCCGACCTGCTCAATACCAAAAAGACAAAGAAGAATGTTCAGGCGGCGCTCGACGCGATTGACCGCTACGTCGCGGAGCGCGCCTCGTCGCTGTTCGCGCCTGTGATCGAGCATCTGCGCGAGGCCGGCGAAGCGCGTTCGTGTACGGAGATCGAAGATTACTTCAAACGCAACTTCAACGTGGAAGGCGTGACCACAGCCTGCGAATATCTGGCCGATCAAGGGCTGATCGGCAAAGCCTCGACGCCCGCTCGTCTGACGAAGAAGAGCAACGTCGAAGTTCAGGAGCTTGCGTTTTTCTATCTGGAGGAACCTTCGGATGGCCGATAAAACGATGGTCGAACTGCTGTTGAAACACGGCGCGAGGTGATTTCACTATGGCCAGGAAACGTTCGGTACCGGAGAGCGATTCGCATCGAAGTTCGGCGCGCACAACCATCGCGGTGCAGGGCGCGCGCGTCCACAATCTCAAAAACATCTCGCTCGAAATTCCGCGCGACCGGCTTGTGGTCGTCACAGGCTTGAGCGGTTCGGGCAAATCGTCTCTGGCCTTCGACACGATTTACGCCGAAGGACAGCGGCGGTATATGGAATCGCTGTCGAGCTTCGCCAAACGCTTCATCGCGCAGGTGGCCAAGCCCGACGTTGATTTCATCTTCGGCCTGTCGCCGGTGATTTCAATCGAGCAGAAGACCATCGCCAACAATCCGCGCTCGACCGTCGGCACGATGACGGACATCGCCAGCTATCTGAATCTGCTGTTTGCGACCATCGCCGAAGCCCACTGCCCACGCACTGGCGAGCCGGCGCCGAGCCGATCTTCAAATCAAATTCTCGAAGCGATTCTGTCGCTGCCGGAAGGCGCGGAGGTTGAATTGCGCGCGCCGGTCTTCAAAGTTTATGGCGAGGAACTGGATTTCGTCTTCACTGAAATTCGCAAGAAGGGCTGCCGCCGATTGATCATTGACGGCAAACCGGTGGACATCTCCGAGCAGATTGAACTCGACGAATCGGAAACGCGCGATATGGACGCGGTGGTTGATCGCTTCGTCGTCAGCCGCAAACACGAAAAGGCGATCAAGGCCGGCATCGCCGCGACGCTGCTCGTCGGCGATGGGTTGATGCAGGTTCACATCCAGAAAGGCGCGAGCAAGGCCGAAGCTGAAAAATTTTACAAGGCTACGTGCAGCGCGACGCATCACTTCGTTTACGGCGACATTCAGCCGGACTACTTCATGTTCAACAACCCTGAGAGCGCCTGCCGGACGTGCGGCGGCCTGGGCGTTTACAAGCTGACGCATCCCGAACTGCTCATCCCCGATCCGAAAAGAAGCGTTCGCGGCGGTTGCTTCGTGCGCGAGGCGTTCAAATATAACCCGGACACCTGGGACGGGCGGATGATGTACAGCCTCGCGCAGGCGCTGCGCTTCTCGCTCGATACGCCGTGGGAGAAGCTGTCTGAGGCGGCGCGCAATGCAATCCTTTACGGCGTCGAGAAGAAATTCAAGGTTTCGCTGCCGCCAGACACGAAGGTAAACCGCGATGAGCTTGCGAAACAGATTGCGGGCAAGGAGATCGGCTTCAACGGAATCGCGCGGCGCATCGAGCGGCATTACCGCCGTTACCGGCAACGCGGCGAGGCTAGCTCCGGAATGGAAGCGTGGCTCGACAAAGTGATGGTCGAACACACTTGCCCTGACTGCAACGGCGCGCGAGTTCGCGCAACGCGCCTGTTGTTCACAATCGCGGGCAAGAGCGTTTACGACTTCGGCCAGATGAATTTCGACGAACTGCATGCTTTTCTCGGCACGATCAAACCGGCGGGGCGCGGCGCTGACGCTGGCCGGCAAGTGCTCAAAGAAATCCGAGGCCGGTTGGAATTGTTGCTGGGCATTGGTCTCGACTATCTGAATTTCAATCGTCGTTCGGGCACGCTGTCGGGTGGCGAGTCGCAGCGCATACGCCTGTCCACGCAAATCGGATCGGGGCTGATGGGAATGCTCTACGTGCTGGACGAGCCGAGCATCGGCCTTCATCCGAAAGACAACGTGAAGATGATTGCGACGCTGGAGCGGCTGCGCGACATCGGCAACACGGTGATCGTCGTCGAACACGATGAGGACACGATTCGCGCCGCCGACCACGTTGTGGAGATGGGGCCTGGGCCGGGCGTTCACGGCGGCAACGTAGTGATTCAGGGAAAGCTCAACGACATCCTTACGTGCAAGGCGTCGCCGACTGGTCAGTACCTTTCGGGCAAGCGTTCAATTGCGACACCGAAGCAGCGGCGCAAAGGTAACGGCAAGGCGCTGGTGGTACGCGGCGCGCGCGAAAACAACCTCAAAGCGATTGACGTGACGTTCCCGCTCGGCATGCTCGTCGCGATCACCGGCGCATCCGGTTCGGGCAAGAGCACGCTGATCAACGAAATCCTCTACAAAGCGTTGTGGAAGCGGCTTGAGGACACGCGCACGCTGCCGGGCGATCACGACGGCGTAGACGGTCTTGAACACGCGCATAAAGTCGTCAACATTGACCAATCGCCGATTGGCCGCAACAGCCGGTCGAATCCTGCGACTTACATCGGCTTTTACGACAACATCCGCGATCTGTTCACGCGCGCGCCGCTTTCGGTCGAGCGCGAATACAAACCGGGGCGGTTTTCGTTCAACGTCAAAGGCGGTCGCTGCGAAGAGTGCCAGGGCGAAGGCGCGATCACCACGCAGCTTTATTTCATGCCCGATGTCGAAGTGACCTGCGGCGCGTGCAAAGGCGCGCGCTTCAACAGCGAGACGCTCGAAGTCACGTTGCGCGGCAAGACCATTGACGATGTTTTGAATATGTCGGTCGAAGAAGGCGTGACGTTCTTCAAGGACGAACCGGCGGTGGGCAAGAAGATCGAAGTATTGAACGACCTGGGCCTCGGCTACCTGACGCTGGGCCAGTCGGCGACGACGCTTTCGGGCGGCGAGGCGCAGCGAATCAAGATAGCGACTGAGCTGAGCAAGTTGCAACGCGCAAAACATACGATCTACATTCTCGACGAACCGACCACGGGCTTGCATCTGGCGGACATCGAGCGGCTGCTGGAATCTTTGAACCGGCTGGTGGACGCCGGGCATTCGGTGTTTTTGATCGAGCACCACCTGGACGTGATCAAGACCGCCGATCACGTGATTGACCTGGGGCCGGAAGGCGGGCACGCTGGCGGCGAAGTGGTGGTGACGGGAACGCCGGAAGAGATCGCGGCGTGCAAGCGGTCGCACACTGGGCGGTTCCTCAAGGCGCATTTGCGGGCGTAGTGAAGAGGCCAGCATTCTGGATTCATTGCCCGCACATAGCGATCACGGTATCCTCTAGGCGAGATAGAAAAGAACCGATCCGTCCGGAATCGAAAGGGTAAAGACTATGAGTTTAGGAGTTGAAACTGAACGCCTGGAAATCACCGGTTTGCCGAGTGGGACCAAGCAGGCGCTGGAAGAATTAGGGCGAAGCAGCGGCGCCAAGAGCGCGGAAGAATACGCCCGTATGCTGCTTGAAGCGAAGATTCTGGCTCAAAAACCTTTCAAAGAGATTCTTGCGCCAGTGCGCGAAAGCTTTGAAGAAAGTGGGATGACCGATGATAAGCTTGGCGCGCTGGTTGAAAAAGCGCGTGAAGACTTTTACCGAAAGAGACCAACAGAAGACGAATGAACGAATCTGCCGCCCGACCTGGAGTCGTCATTGATTGTATGGTCTTTGCGCAAGCAGCCGCGAACGAGAAAGGCCCTGCCGCCAGGATTCTCGATCTGCTCGATGAAGGAAAGATCACACTCTACGTGAGCGATTTGATCCTGGCCGAAGCGCGTTATGTGCTCAACAGGACTGAGGTGCGCGCGCGCCTCAGAAAACTTACCGATGTTGCGGTAGAAGCCTTATTCGAGCGGCTGGATCAACACGCCACTCTCATCAAGCAAGTCCCAACGCGTTTCGTCTACCCACGCGATCCGAAAGACGAGCCTTACATCAACCTGGCGATTGAGATGACGGCCGATTACCTGGTCAGCCGCGACAATGATTTGCTTGATCTGATGAGATGGGAGAAAGAGGAAGGACGAGAGTTTCAGAAGCGGTTTCGATTTTTGAAGATTGTCACACCGGAAGACTTTTTGGCTTCAATGGAGAAGGAGGATGAATCGCCTAGCGACTGAGGCCGGTCAGATGACTGGCGTTGGGCGAGAGGACGCATTCCGGATTTCAATTTCGAATGGAGCGAAGCAATGAGTGAAAATGACTATCAGCAAATCATCGAACGCTTAATGCAAGGCGCCGCTCAGCCAATGATCGCCACTGACACTGGCATAGAGGCTGCGCGGCAACTAGGTGAACTGGCGGCGCAGGAAGAGATCGAATGGGCGCTGGCGGGCGGGCTGGCGATGCATCTGTATGGCAGTCAGCGTCTGACAAAAGATGTGGACATCATCGCCTCTGATCACTTATCGCTGACGCCGAAACGTCGGCTGAGCTTTGGTGGCGGCAGCTACGCGTTGCAAATCGGCAAGTATGAAATTCCGATTGACTGGATTGTGCGCAGCGATGGCTACCAGAAGTATTACCGCGCGGCGTTGAAAGATGCGATTCGATTGCCGAATGGTTTACGTGTTGTGACGCCTGAATGGCTGGCGATTCTGAAGATTATTGCAGGACGGCAAAAAGATTTTGATGATGTCGTCTTCTTGCTCAAACAACAAAAGCTGGTGAATCGCCCCACTGTCAAACAAAAGATGGTTGAAACAGCCGGAGAGGACGCCTGGCTGATCATGATGCCGAACTTCCGCCGCTTGTGCGATTTGGCTGATGGCAAGACAACGGAACCGGGCAAGTATTACGATCAGGATTAGCGTCGGAGAAGGCAAAGCAGAAAAATGGCGGGCAGAAAAATCGGGCCTTCAATTCCCCCCTCAGAAATTTCCTTAGCGATCAAAAAAAATCTCTCGGCGTGTCGAATTCCCCAAATCTCGTTCGACGTACAGATAGAGCGCGGGTTTAGCCGGTCAATTCCGTCCGGGATCCTCGTTCCTGAACTTACAAACCAAAGGAGAACTCAATGCGAGTGATGGTCATAATTAAAGCCAATGAGAAGTCAGAGGCGGGCGTGATGCCGAGCGAAAAGATGCTGACCGAAATGGGAAAGTTTAACGAGGAGTTGGTGAAAGCCGGCGTGATGCTCGCCGGCGAAGGGCTTCACCCAAGCTCGAAAGCCAAGCGCGTGAAGTTTTCAGGCAGGAAAGCGACGGTGATTGACGGGCCTTTCACCGAAACGAAGGAACTCATCGCCGGGTTCTGGCTGTGGCAGGTCAGTTCGATGGAGGAGGCCGTCGAGTGGATCAAGCGCTGTCCGAATCCGGATGGCGAGACGGAAGGCGAGATCGAAATTCGACAGGTATTCGAGATGGATGACTTCGGCGCCGAGTTCACGCCCGAACTCAGAGAGCAGGAGGCGCGACTGCGCGAGCAGATCGAGAATAAGAAGTAAGGACGCGAGCGATTTCTTCAGATCACGGAAACAAAACTAAAGGAGACAACATGCAAAAAATCACCCCATATCTCTGGTTCGAGAATCAGGCCGAAGAGGCGATGAATTACTACGTTTCGATTTTCAAAAATTCAAAGGTCTTGAGCGTGAATCGGGCCGGAGCGGAAGGGCCTGTCATTTCCGTGACCTTCCAACTCGACGGACAGGAATTTTTCGCCCTCAACGGCGGCCCGCAATTCAAATTCACGGAAGCCGTATCGTTCTTCGTGAACTGCGAGACGCAGCAGGAAGTAGACGAATTGTGGGAGAAGCTCACGGAAGGCGGAGAAGAAGGAAGATGCGGCTGGCTGAAAGACAAATACGGGTTGTCGTGGCAAATCATCCCTTCGATTTTAGGCAAGCTGATGCAGGATAAAGACCCTGAGAAAGCCCAGCGAGTCGTGAAGGCAATGCTGCAAATGAACAAGATTGACATCAAGGCTTTGCAGCAAGCGTATGATCGGCAATAATCCCGCGAAACCGAAGAACGACTGTCACTGAATACAACCGGTAACGCTGATCGGGTAATGTCAGCCTGGCGATTTTGAAAAGGCGTCAGGCTGACATCCGGAAAAGGATCATTGATATGCCAGCAGGTATGAACGCGGCGGAATTCGTCAGGAAGCTGAAGACTTACCGTTCGGCGGACGAACTCAGGAAGATTCAACGCTATTTCAAAACCGGCGAAGGCGAGTACGGCGAGGGTGATGAGTTTATCGGTGTGCGGATGGGACAGGTCTTCGCGCTCGCCAAAGAGTTTATCGAAACGCCGCCCGGCGAAATCGAAAAATTGCTGGAGAGCCCGATCCACGAAGTGAGGACTGGCGCGGTCAGTATTATGGATTGGCAGGCTCGCAGCAAAAAAACGCCGAAAGAGCGCAGAAAAGAACTGTTCGATCTCTATCTTCGCCGTCACGATAGAATCAACAACTGGGATTTGGTTGATCGCAGCGCTCCGTATGTCGTCGGTGGATACTTGTTCGATAAGCCGCGCGACATTCTGTACAAGCTGGCTCGCTCTAAAAACATCTGGGAACGCCGCACCGCCATTGTCAGCACCGGCTATTTCATCAGGAAAGGCGATGTGGCCGATACTTTCAAGATCGCCGAAATGTTGCTCAACGACAAAGAGGACTTGATCCACAAGGCGACCGGGTGGATGCTGCGGGCGTCCGGCGGAGTTGATCGCCAGAGACTGTTGGGCTTCCTGGATCAACATGCCGCGACGATGCCGCGCACCTTACTGCGTTATTCAATTGAACACCTCGATAAAGAACAACGGGATCATTACATGAACATGAAGAAGGCTGGATTATGATCAAGATTCAACCTGTCACACTCGAAGGCCACGGCGTCCGCCTGGAGCCTCTGACATATGAACATCATGACGAACTGGCCGCGGCGGCGGCTGATGGCAAGCTCTGGGAACTGTGGTTCACTGTAGTGCCTGAACCGGAGCAGATGCGAGCGTACATTGCCGACGCGCTCGCCGGTCAGCAGGCTGGGCATATGCTGCCCTGGGCGGTGCGGGATTTGACGAGCGGAGCAATCGCCGGCAGCACGCGCTATCACGACATCGTCACCAGGATTGATCGCGTGGAGATCGGTTACACCTGGTACGGAAAGCGCTGGCAACGCAGCCACGTCAACACCGGCTGCAAGCTCTTGCTGCTCAGTCACGCCTTCGACGCGCTTGGGTGTAAGGTGGTCGGGCTGCGCACCGACAATTTCAACTTCGCTTCGCAGCGAGCCATTGAGGCGTTGGGCGCCAAGAAGGATGGAGTCCTTCGCCATCACCTGGCGCGCCGCGACGGGTCGGTGCGCGACAGCGTGATGTATAGCATCCTCGCGCACGAATGGCCTGACGTGAAGCGTCATCTTGGGTCACGGTTGGCTCGTCACGAAAGCGGATCAAGCTGAGCGACGGATTGTCTGATTGGCGCCATGTCAACTTCCAATACCCATCGCGCAATAAACGCCGTCTGGAGAATCGAGTCGGCCAAAATCATCGCCGGTCTGGCGCGCATCGTGCGTGATGTTGGCTTGGCGGAAGACCTGGCGCAGGACGCGCTGGTCGCCGCGCTCGAACAGTGGCCTGAGACGGGCGTCCCGGACAATCCGGGCGCGTGGCTGATGGCTACGGCGAAGCATCGCGCGATTGACCGGCTGCGGCGAAACACGCTGCTTGAAAGCAAACACGAAGAGATTGCCCGCGAGCTTGCGGATCGGGAAAAGTCGGCGCCGGATTTTGTCGCGGCGCTCGATGACGACATCGGCGATGATTTGTTGCGCCTTGTGTTCACGGCCTGTCATCCCGTGCTTTCCACTGAAGCCCGCGTCGCACTCACGCTGCGAATGCTCGGAGGCCTGACGACCGACGAGATCGCGCGCGCCTTTCTAGTCTCGGAGCCGACTATCGCCCAGCGAATCGTCCGGGCAAAGCGGACTCTGGCCGAAGCGCGCGTGCCCTTCGAGGTTCCCCGCGCCGAGGAATTCGGCGTTCGCTTGTCTTCGGTGATCGAGGTGATCTATCTCATCTTCAACGAGGGCTATTCGGCGACCGCTGGCGAGAGCTGGATGCGGCCCGCGCTGTGCGAAGAGGCGCTGCGTCTTGGTCGCATCCTCGCTGAGCTTGCGCCGAAGGAGGCGGAGGTTCACGGCCTGGTCGCGCTGATGGAAATTCAGGCGTCGCGCGCGCGGGCGCGGATCGGCCCGATGGGAGAGATTGTTCCGCTTTTTGAGCAAAACCGCGCGCGATGGGATCAACTCCTCATCCGTCGCGGTCTTGCGGCGTTGGAACGCGCAGAAACGCTTGGCGGGGCGCTCGGCCCTTACACGTTGCAAGCCGCCATCACCGCCTGCCACGCGCGGGCGCGGACGCCGGAAGAAACAGACTGGGAACGCATCGCGGCGATTTACGATGGGTTGGCGCAACTCACGCAATCGCCCATCGTGGAATTGAATCGCGCCGTCGCAATCGGCATGGCGTTCGGCCCTGAAGCGGGACTTGAGATCGTTGACGAACTGACCTCGGAACCATCGCTCAAGGCGTATCACCTCCTGCCGAGCGTGCGCGGCGATCTTCTCGTCAAACTTGGCCGCGACGACGAGGCGCGCGCGGAGTTCGAGCGCGCCGCGGCGCTCACCCGCAACGAGCGCGAACGCGAACTGCTGCTTAAACGCGCAGCGGCTTGCAGCGCGCGCATCGGAGACGCAGTCGGCGCTGATCAGAATGAATTCAGGATGTAACCTGGCTTAAAGGCATTATGTGTAGAAACATCAAAACCCTCTTCAACTTCGAGCCGCCTGTCACCGACGAAGAGATTCGCGCCGCCTCATTACAATTCGTGAGAAAAGTGAGTGGCTTCAACAAGCCATCGAAAGTCAACGAAGCTGCGTTCCTGGCGGCTGTTGATCAAATCGCAGCGGTTTCCAGAACTCTGCTGAACTCGCTTGAGACGAGCGCGCCGCCGAAAAACCGTGAAGAAGAGGCGGCCAAAGCGCGAGCGCGCTACAGCGCTCAATGAGCAGTTTGCAGAGCCAGACACGACTATGACCAAACGTTTGCCAGCTAAATCGCTCAAGGTTTTGTTCATCGGCAACAGTTTCACTGCGCGGAACGATGTTCCCGGACTGATCGCGCAACTGGCAGAAGCTCGTGGCCGGCGGTTGCAGCATCAACTGATCCAGGCGGGCGGCGCGTCGCTGCGAATGCATTGGAACAAGGGAGAGGCGCAGAAGGCTATTGAGCAAACACGCTTCGATTACGTGGTGTTGCAGGAGCAAAGCACGTTGCCGGTCAAGAATGCGTCACGCATGAGCGAAAACATTCGTCACTTCGACGCAGCGATCAAAGCCTCAGGGGCTAAGACTGCGTTGTATCTGACGTGGGCGCGCCAAAACGCGCCGGAGACGCAGGCCGCGATCACTGACGCTTACACCGCCATCGGCGCCGAAATCGGCGCGACCATCGTTCCCGTCGGCGTCGCCTGGCAAAATTTCCTCCGCAAACACGTCATCAACAAAAACAATCGGCCAGTATTGCACGACAAAGACCAGAGTCATCCCACAGTCGCTGGTTCGTACCTCGCAGCCTGCGTTTTCTTCGCCGTTTTGTTCGGCGAAAGCCCCGCTGGCATCGTCTGCAATCTGAAAGGGTTGACTCAATCAGAGGCGGAATTGTTGCAAAAGACCGCGTGGGCGACCGTGCAAAAATAAGAACTCCAGATTATTCCAGCCCCCACAGCGCCAGCGTCGTCTCGTCCTTGATCAAAATGTTTTTGCCAACAATCGCCGGATGCGCCCAGGTCGGCTTCTCAGCCACGTGGTATTTCCTGATTACTTTTGCGCCTTTGTCGGCTGCGCTGGTCACGATCAGGTCAGCGTCGTTGGTCAGCGAGAAGATCGTTGCGCCTGCGATCAGCATCGCGGCGTTCTCGCCCTGGCGCGGATCGCCTGTCCAGAGCGTCTTGCCCGTCGCGGCGTCCAGACAGAAGAACTGACCCTTGTTCCTGTGCGACAGGCCGAAGAGCAGATCACCGGAGAGCAGCGGCGAATTCATATACATCGAGACTTCTTTGTTTTGCCAGACGGTGTCGGTCGCCCAGCGATTGTCGCGCCAGCCGACGCGGACGGCGAAGACGCCTTTATTGATGCCCGAAAAGATCAGCAGGTCTTTGTATTGAATCGGCGTGACAATGTTCTGGACATATTCGGTGGCGAACGGAATCTTCCAGAGCAGCGAGCCGTTGTCGGCCCAAACGCCGACGATGTTCTGCTGCGATTGGGTGACGATCTGGCGCTTGCCTGCGATCTCTACAACGATGGGCGTGGCGTAACCGGGACCGTCGCCGTTCCAACTCCATTTCTCCTGGCCGGTCGCGGCGTCCAGAGCTTTCAACGCGCCGTTGTCGTTGCCGCCGATGTGAACGATCAGCAGGCCCCGATCAACGATGGGCGATGTGGCCGTGCCGAAGAATGGATGGTTGGGTTTGAACTCCTTGAATTCTTTCCGCCAGAGCAGCTTCCCTTTCGCCGCGTCATAAGCTGACAGAACGCCGGTGATGCCGAGCGTGTAGAGCTTGCCGTCGCTGACGACCGGCGTTGATTTCGGGCCTTTGCCGTGACCGGTGGCGGCGGGGTTCATCGTGTACGCTATCGGGTAGCTGTCCTGCCAGATCGTCTTGCCTGTGCTGAGGTCGTAAGCGGCGGTGACTTCGTTCTCGCCCTGCCGCGAATGCAGGTAGACGCGATTGCCGATGACCAGCGGCGATGAATGGCCTACGCCGACAGTGATTTTCCATCGCTGTTTTAACTGATTGGGCCAGACCTTCGGCGCGTTGAAGCCGCTGACGACGCCATCTCCGTTGGCTCCGCGCCATCGCGGCCAATCCTGCGCGGATGCCCCTTGAGTAAAGATGAAGAACAGAGCAAACGATAACGCTGTTTTGAACATTGCGTGATTGAACATAGCTTGATGATTCTCCGATTGTTTTTTGGTGAAGCGGCGATCTTACACGAACTTACATCTAAACGCCTTCTCCAGACTTGTGGTTTCAGCCGTTTTGTTGACACGTCGCGCGGCGCCACATAGGATTCGGCTCGTCTTCAAAACTCAACCACCAACGACGGACTGGAGGCTCTCGATGAAACGCCCTCTGATTCCCGGCGCGCGTACAAAGGCGCGCGGATTATTATTGCTTACGATTTCTGTAAGCATCCTTACCACCGTACCGGCGCAGAATAACGACGGCCCACCGCGGCGACGCCAGACAAGAGACAAGTGCAAAGTGGAAAGAAACAAGCTCAGGGTCGAGGAGGAGTTAAGGGTCGCGCTGCGAGTGATGCGCCAGGCGATTGATGAATACAAAAAGCAGTGTGATTACGGAATGATTGGGCCGCTTGATCGCAGAGTTGACGACCATTGCTATCCGCCAAACCTGAAAGTGTTAGTGGATGGAATAAGTCCGCCGAATAACAGCGCGATAAGGATTCGTTTTCTGCGCAGCATCCCGATTGATCCGACAACGGGAAAGCGCGAATGGGGCTTGCGCTCCATGCAGGATGAACCGAGCGCCACAAAGTGGGGCCGGCAGAACGTTTTCGATGTTTATTGTTTGAGTAAAGGAACGGCGCTGGACGGGAGCAGGTATTTTGATTGGTAGAAGACAGACCTCCACAAAAAGAAATGCGGATCAAGCCTTCCGGCAAGATCCGCTTCGAGCTATTTGAAGAGGAGGAAAATGAGACTATGCCGCGCGGCGCTTGGCCTTGGCGCCGCTCGTCAAAACTTCGATGGCTTTCTTCAGCATCAAGTCATCCGCCGGTTTCGGAGCCACGACCACCGGAGGAGCGCCTTCATTCTGTTGCTGTCCCTGTTTGCCTTCATCAGGCGTCCCGACATCGGCCAGGTCGGCGCGTTTGACTTCGACGTTCGGCGTCACGCCGTCAGTCATGAAAATCTTGCCTGAGGGCGCGGCGTGGCGCGCGACGGTCAACAGCAAAGCCGATCCGTCATCGAGCGGGAACAATTCCTGCTCTGAACCCATTCCGAAAAGCGTGCGTTCGCCGACGACTTCGCCGCGCTGGTTTTCCATGATCGCGGCGGCGACGACTTCCGAGGCGCCTGCCGTCGTACGGTCAATGATCACGGCTACGGGCAATTCGGTCAGATCGTTTTCAGGCTTCGCGTCGAAAGTGGCGATCACTTTTTCCTTGCGCCCGATTGATTTGGCGATGACGCCCGATTTCATGAAGAAATCAGCGACCTTCACGCCTTCATTCAACTCGCCGCCCGCCGACCCGCGCAAATCAAGGACGATTGATTTCGCGCCTTTTTTGATGACATCTTTGATCGCGGCTTCGACCGCTTCCGATTGACCTTTGCCCAGAATCGGAACTTTGATGTAGCCGACCTGAGATTCCAGCATGCGCGTTTCAGTCGGAGTCGGCGCGACTTTGCCCCGCACGAGTTTGATCTTTTCGGGTTTGCGATTGATCAGAGTCAGTTCGACGCTCGAACCGGGATCGCCCGAAAGCAGCGATTTCACGTCGTAAAGATCGAGGTCGCGCGTCGCGTGCCCGTCAATGTATTCGATCACGTCGCCGACCTTGATGCCGGACTTCTCTGAAGGCGAGTTCGGGATCACTGCGATCACATAAGCGAAGCCGGAGTATTGGCCGATGACCATACCGGTCGTGTCGAGCCTGATTTTGTTGGACTGATATTCTTTAACCTGAGGCGGCAGCAGATAGGCGCTGTAAGGATCGAGTCCGTCAGTCAAACCACGCAGCGCGCCGACGCGAACTTTCTCAAGGTCAGGCTTCTCGACGTAATCGTAGACGATATGCCGCACCACATCTTCAAAGATGCGCAATTGCGGGTAAGGCCCCGGATTGGCAATCGCCCTGAAGAGCGGATTGTTCGACTTGGATAGCATCCCGCCAACGATCGAGTAGAGAGCGATGAAAGCGGACAGCGTGACCAGCGTGAGTTTGCTGCGTATAGACATCTAAACAGCTCCTTGAATGCTTTCTTGTTGGTTACGAACCGACGACGCAGGCCGATGATACAACACGCCGAAATGGGGGGCAAGCTGGCCTAATTTTCACCGGCCATTAAGCTTCAATAAGCCGCTGCGACTATCCAACGCTCGCGCCGCCGCGCCAAAATTCGTGTGTAAACATTCAATAGATTTGAAAAAAAACGGCTGCTGCAAACCATACCATTTGCAGCAGCCTTACAGGAGGATACCCCTTTGAAGAAACACCGGCTGGTGCTTTTCTCAGTGAGCAATTCTAAAGACGCGCTTTCTCAATTCCAAGTTTCCAATTTTTCCAGAAAGGATCGCTTCAACGCTTCACAAGCGAATACACAGATGTTTTCGGGGCATAGATTTTCCGGTCGCGTTGCTCAACTCAACTCCACTATGCCCTTTGGCGTCTTCAACGTCGCGCGCAGCCTGGCCTCCTTGCTCTGTGTAACTTTCGATTCGATGCCGAGTTTCCTGAGCGATTCAGCGACGTTTGCCGAATCGGGGTGCGCCATCTCGAAAGACAGAAGCTCGCAGCCTTTCGGCGAATCCTGAGACGGGTGCGGCGAATCGGCGCTCCATTCGATGAAGAACGGGATCGGATCAACATTCCCGATAACGAATTTGCTGAGAACTCCGAGCATCTTCCACTTAAGCAATTTCCCGTCGGGCCGGGCGCGCGAACCGTCGCGGGGGCCGAAGATTTGATAGCCGCCTGCGCGAGCCTTCTCCGCCACCGAATTGATGTCGGAGCTTACCGCCGCCCACGTGATCAATCGCGGCTCGGTGAGTCCCCGAACATCAATCTGGAAATTGTAGGTGGTCTGCGCCGGGTCGGGCGCGATGATTTCCAGATACCGCCTGCCGCCGAGCGCGACCAGCGCGTTGCGAGTTCCCCGCCCCGGATGAACGCCGCCGATGACGGGTTTCACCCCGGTAGCTTTCTCGAACCACTCGACGGCCTGATCCAAATCAGCCGCGCCGAGAAGCAGGTGATCAGCCGCCATTTTCGCGGGAATCAGTTTTTCACTGCTCATCAAAATTCCTCCGAAGGTTGGGCGGTTCAACAGAACCGCTGCGCTCGTCGCGGCGCCGGCCCGCAACAGATCGCGGCGCGTAAACCGGCTGTCTCCTCTCGAAATTTGTGGCTTTTCCATTGATGATATTTCTCCTTATTCGCCGCTCAAGTTTGACTTCGCTCTCCAACTGATTGGCTTCAAGATATAATGCCCGCGCGAGCAAACAGCAAGATTATCCTGACCCAAAAATCCCCTGGGAGCGCGGCGCCTGGCTTCACTCAAAAGGCGATCGGCCAGGTCTGAGCACGCAGGGATGCGTGCGCTCCCATAGACTTCGAGGAGAAAGTTTGATGAAACTATCCAAGTCATCCGCGCTGCGCCTGCTGATCGGCGCCGTCGCGTTATGCCTTCTGTCGTTCGCGCCGCAAACAGGCGCGCGGCAATCAACTCAGTTCAACGTCAAAGACCATTACGTCAAATCGGAGCATCAGATTCCGATGCGCGACGGCGTGAAACTTTACACCGTCATCTATTCGCCGAAAGACTCGTCGCAGAAATATCCGATTATGATGACGCGCACGCCTTACAGCGCCGGGCCGTACGGCGGCGCTTACCGCCCCTCGCTCGGCCCTTCGGCGGCGTTCCAACAGGAAGGTTACATCTTCGTTTATCAGGACGTGCGCGGGACGTTTATGTCCGAAGGCGAGTTCGAGGACGTGCGTCCGTACATCCCGAACAAGAAGTCGCCCAAACAGATTGACGAATCGAGCGATACTTACGACACCATCGAATGGTTGATCAAAAACATCCCGAACAACAACGGGCGAGCAGGCGTCTGGGGAATTTCGTATCCGGGCTTTTACACCGCGACAGCGTTGATGGACGCGCATCCGGCGCTCAAGGCCGCTTCGCCGCAGGCGCCCATCGCCGACTGGTTCATCGGAGACGACGATCATCACAACGGCGCGTATTTCCTTTTTGACAGCTTCGGCTTCTGCACATTTTTCGGGATGCCTCGCCCGCAGCCGACTGCCAATCAATTCAGGAATTTCGATTACGGCACGCCCGACGCTTACGATTATTTTCTGCGGCTCGGAAGCGTGGCGAACGTAATGAAGTATTTCAAGGGCGAGAACAAATACATCAACGACGTGATGAAGCACGGCAATTACGATGAGTTCTGGCAATCGAGAAACGTCTTGCCGCACCTGAAAAAAGTCACGCCCGCCGTTCTCGTGGTTGGCGGATGGTTCGACGCCGAGGATTTGTACGGGCCGCTCAACATTTACCAGGCCATCGAAAAGAACAACCCCGGCGCGAAAAACATTCTGGCGATGGGCCCCTGGTCGCACGGGCAATGGGCGCGCGGCAACGGCGACAGTCTGGGCGACATCCGTTTCAATTCAAGCACCTCGGCCTGGTACCGCGAAAACGTGGAGCTTCCCTTCTTCAATTTTTACCTCAAAGACAAAGGCGAGTTGAAATTGCCTGAAGCTACTGTGTTCCGCACTGGCGCGAACGAATGGAAGTCTTTCGATCAATGGCCGCCGAAAGATTTGCAATCGCGTTCGATCTACTTCCGTGCAAACGGCAAGCTCGCGTTCGACGCGCCAAAAGATTCGGGAGAGGCGTTCGATGAGTACCTGAGCGATCCCGCCAGGCCCGTGCCTTACACGAACGTGATCACCAACTCGCGCGGGACAGGCTACATGATCGAAGACCAGCGTTTCGCCGCGCGCCGCCCTGACGTGCTCACTTTTGAAACCGGAGCGCTCGATGAAGACCTGACGCTGGCCGGTCCCGTCACGGCCGATCTGTTTGTTTCGACGACCGGCACGGACGCCGACTTCATCGTCAAGCTGATTGACGTTTACCCGGACAACGCGCCGAACAATTCGCCGTCTGGCGCAAACGTCAGGACGACCCCGCTCGGTGGATTTCAAATGCTGGTGCGCGCCGAAGTGATGCGCGGCAAATTCCGCAAGAGCTTTTCAAAACCCGAACCGTTCGCGCCCGGCAAGCCGGACGAAGTGAAGATCGCCATGAACGACATTCACCACACGTTCAAGACCGGCCACAAAATCATGGTTCAGGTTCAGAGCAGTTGGTTCCCGCTGGTTGACCGCAACCCGCAAAAGTTCGTGGACATTTACAACGCCACCGACGCCGATTTTCAGAAGGCCACGCATCGCGTTTACCGCTCGGCGCGGCTGAGTTCGCATTTGAAAGTCGGAGTGTTGAAATAGACAGTCTGTTGAGAACGCCGCTGCACACGGAAAAAACAGAACACGCGGAAAAAACAGGAGGCTCCTGAAAATTTCCGCGTGTTTTGTTTTTCCGCATGCTGCGGCGTTCTCGTTACGGCAGGCAACCGCTCAGGTCAACCGGGCTGACCGGCCTGTTGCAGATGTTGGCGGAGCTTGTGCCATTAAGCGCCCCCAGCAACTTCGTGACGATGCAGTTGTCCTGGCTGTTCCCGCCTCCCCTGGCCACGAAGTTGGCGGTGGAAACCAGTTCGGTGAGATTGGATTGCGGAGACAGAATCACGCCGTTGCTCAGTCTGACCAGGCTGAATTGCAGTCCGTAACAACTCAGTTCCGAAGCTAGCGCGGTGATCAGATTCGCCGCTCCCAACCCGCTCGCGTTGAGGATGTTCAACTGGGCCGCGACGAACTCACGATTGAACGCGCCCGACTGCCCATCCAGCGCCTGCTTGACTCTCGGATCGGTCGTGGCGACAGGGTTATTGAAATTGACCCCGCCGATCAACACCGAACCGTTTGGAATGAGCGGCGTGCCGAAGTTGAGCGAGAAATAAGCCGCTGAGCGGAAGCAGATGGTCTGGCGGCAATCCTGTGTCGCAGACGGCGTGATGGGCAGCAGATACGGCTGGCTGCCCGCGCAGCCGTTCGCATCGGTCGCCTTGATCGTGAACGAGAACTGGCCGACCTGCGTGGGCGTTCCCGTCAACGCGCCGGTCATCGCGTTGAGCGTCAGGCCCGGAGGTAGCGCGCCTGCGCTGACGCTGAAAGTGACAGGAGCGACACCGCCGGTTTGCGTGAACGTCTGGCTGTACGCCGTACTAACCACGCCTACCGGCAACGCCACCGGGGCAAGAGTGATCGTCGGGCAATTAACCGTCAATGTGGCGGCTGCGGAAGTGAGCGTGCCGCACGCGCCCGTGACGACCACGTCGTAGCTGCCCGCGTCGCTGGTCTTGACCGAAGCGATGGTGAAACTGCTTGCGGTCGCGCCCGCGATGTTGACGCCGCCCTTGCGCCATTGATAGGTCAGGCTAGTGCCGGTTGCGGTGACCGAGAAGGTCGCGCTTTCGCCAGCGTTTTTGACCAGCGACGCTGGCTGGACGGTAATCGCGGGCGGCGCGCATGACGAATTTATGACCAGCGTGTAAGCCGCGCTGCCCGTGCAACCGCCAGCGTCCGTCGCCGTGATCGTGAACGAGGAATTGCCCGCTTGCGTCGGCGTTCCCGACAACACGCCGGTCGTCGCGTTGAGCGCCAAGCCCGCAGGCAGCGCGCCCGCGCTGACGCTGAAAGCGACAGGCGCAACCCCGCCCGTCTGCGTGAACGTCTGGCTGTAGGCCGTTCCGGTGGTTCCCGCTGGCAGCGGCCCCGGCGACGGGCTGACCGAGATCGTCTGGCAGCCGACCGTCACGAGGACGATGTTCGATTTGCCGCCGATCAGGAAATCTTCCGCGCCCCAGTCGGCGCCGTTGTTGATGGCGGTTCCGTTCGCAACGTTGTTGACCGTCACCCGGAAAGCGACCGTCGTGCTTTCGCCGGGAGCCAGCGTGCCGCCTTTGTTCGCCGCAGCGCCCGTGCCCGTGAAGATGTTGATTTGCCCGTTGACGAAGCCTGACGGGAAGAAATCAACCTGATCGTCTCCGCGCGCGTCGGTCTTCGCCCCGGCGTTCGGCCCGGCGGTGATCTGCGTGCTGTTGGCGACGTAGGTCACGTTCGGCGGCAGGTATTCCGCGATGAATGTGTTGCCGACAGCAACCGTTGACTGGTTGCGCAACGTCAGCGTGTATTCGATGGTTTGGCCGCGCGTCACCGTGCTGCCCGCGATGTCCTGACCGGCCAGATTGCGCACCGCTTTGGTCAGCGCCAGATTCGGCGGATTCGGATCGGGGCGAACGCGGTCAATCGTCCGATTGAAACGGCTCGGATCAACGTCCCACGCCGCCTGGATCACAATGTCGTAATCGGTGTTGACGGCCAGTCCGACCGGCAATTCGATTCGGACATCAATGTTGCGCTCTTCGTTCGGATTGACTTCCGTTGGCGTTGTCACTGTTCCGGGCTGCCCGCCTGCGCCCGGATTGAGGCTGACGAATGTCGCGCCGCTGTCAACCGAAGCCTTGACGCTGAATCCCTGCGGGATGGTCGGAGCGCTGATGACGAATTTGCCCGGAATCGCGCCGACGTTCTTCAACGTGTTGATGAACCGCACTGTGCCGGTTTCAGTCGTCATCCCGTTTGAAACGGTCAGGTTCACTCTGCCGCGAGTGAAGTCGTCGTTGTTTCCGGTCGGACCTGTGGCCGCAGGCTGGCCGAAGGGGCCGATCAACGGCGTGGCCAGGCTGACCGTAGTCTCAACGATGTTGGAGACGGCAATCGGGTAAACGTCGTTGGCGCCCGCGTTGGCGCCATTCGACACGATGGATTCCACGGTCGCGCCGGTGTTGACCTTGACGCGGAAGGTGGCCGTCGCGCTTTCGCCCGCCGCCAGCGTTCCGCCGATCAGATTGCCGCCCGTCCCGTGTCCGCCCGCGCCGGCGCCTGTGGCGATGTTGATCTGTCCGTTCGCGCCCGCCGCCGGGTAATAATCAACCTGATCGCCATCTACCGCGTCGGTCTTGGCTCCGGTGTTCGCGCCCGCTGTGATCTGCACGCTGTTTGCGATGTAGGTCACGCTTTTCGGGATGAACTCGGCGATGAACGATTTGCCGACCGGATCGAAAGATTGATTGGTCAGCGTCAGCTTGTATTCCAGCGTGTCACCCGGCAACACCTGCCCGCCGTTCAAATCAGTCACGCTCTTTACGAGCTTGAGCGGCGAGCCGACGGTGTTTGCGACGATGTTGGATATGCCCGCAGGATAGATGTTATCAGCGCCCCACTCCGCGCCGTTGATGATCGGAGCGCCTTCGCTCAAACCGGCTTTGACCGTAACGCGGAAAACAACTGTCGCGCTTTCGCCGGAAGCGAGCGTGCCGCCAATCAGTTTGCCGGTGGCGTCGTGCCCGCCGGCGCCTGTGCCCGTGCCGATGTTGATTTGAATAACCCTGCCACTGACGGCGAAAGCGTCAACCTGATCGTTGTCTATCACGTCGGTCTTCGCGCCGGTGTTCGCGCCGGCTGTGATCTGCGTGCTGTTTGCGACGTAATCCACGTTGGCCGGAATGAATTCGGCGATGAACGATTTGCCGGCCGGACTGGATGACTGATTGCTCAGCGTCAACGTGTATTCCAGCGTATCTCCCGGCTGCACGAAACCGCCGTTCAGGTCGCTCACGCTTTTAACCAGGCGGAGATTGGGCTGCTGCGCAATCTCGCTGATTTCGCTGAACAGATAGTCGCCGAATGGCGCGAACGTCACTTGCCTCCATTCGGTTCGATTGGGCGCGTCGGGTATCCCGGCCATCTTCGTCTTCTCGAACCCGGAGCCGTTCCAACGCAGCCGCCAGAGCGCGGGCTGGCATTGACAAGTCTCACCTCCGATCTCAGTGACGAGCAGATCGCCGGTCACGCCCGCGAAATCGGCTGATGGCGCGCCCCAGATAGTTCCGCGACTCCTGCTGACTTGATCGTCCTGCTGATCGTCCGTCCGCCGGTCAACCGTGACGCCGAAGAAATTTTCGTTCGCGGGAATGACCAGAAGGTTGTTGAGATGTTGAAGGCCCAGATTAAATGTTTCGACGCGTCCTTCGGCGTCAACGGCGTAAATCAATCCTTGCCGCCCGGCCAGCGCCAGTATTTTTCCGGCCATCGCGCCGTACTTCCCGGAATCGTTCGGCGCCAATGACGCCGCGTCGAATGAGACCGGCGATTCGACGGAGTCACCCGAATGCGCTGTGATCATCGCCGTCACTCGCTGGGCATTGCCTGAGGAATCAATGCGCCACACGCCGCCGCCGCTCGTGACTGCGATCAGGTCGCCGCCGAAAACATTCTCGGCTGAATCCGCGAGCGAATTCCGGTTGTCAAAATACAGGCCACGAACCAGCCCCGATTCTCCCGGCAACGTGACCCAGGCGGTTTGACCGCGCGCTCCAGCATCCGAGGTATCGGATGACAGGCGATAAATTGCGCCGGGCGCATCAGCCCCGACGAAGACTTCACCTGCGATGAATCCGTTTCTGCTTTCGCGTACCGCCGCAAACGCGCCGTGATTGGCTGCGATTCGTGAAAACGGCGTGCGCCTGCCTCCCACGCCGAACAATTCCAATCCGGCGTCCGATGATAAGAGCAATGAATTCGATGGTTGATGATGAACGATTCCCGTTGACCCGTTCGAATCGGAAGCGATTTCGATCAGATGAATGCCTGGCGCAGATTCCTGCGCGGTCACGGCGAAATGTCTCTGCGCGGCCAGGGCCAGCGCCACGAGCGCCGTCGTCAGGCCAAGCGCTGCCAGTCTTGATGAAATTGATGAGCTACGTGTGATCAGCTTAAACGCGGCGTTAAGTTTTCGCGTGGTTCTCATGCCAAATTCCTCTCAGGGGCAAAGTTGTCCTGACCCGCGCGATACGCGATTGCCGGGCAGCTTGCCGTTTGTGCTGTTGGTGGCTGTTCACGAAGAAGACAACTGACTTGTCTCTCCGAATGTTTTTCCGGCAGACACCTGATGACCCACTCTTCACCGGCCAGACCGGATTATGCAGACAATTCCCTCAGACAAGTTCGGGGCTTGTTCGGGTTTCGGGGCAATCAAAAATCCGCCGTAAATTGACAATTATCGAGATAGGGAAATACCAGGCAGGCGGCTTCTCTTTTGTGAAGAAGCGGCGAAGACTCAACGTCTCCAGGAATGGCAGGGTGAAGGGTGAAAATCTGAACAGCCTGGTAAAGCTTCTAATCCTGTTCGTCGGATTACGTCATTTATATTGGTTCAGGGGGGTTCTGGTCCAGGGAGACCATGTTTTGGCGGGGCGCATTCTACAACAGTTTATCGAAATTGCACGCAGAATTTTCAGTCGAGCTGAGTTAATGGCTGTGTGGCTGAAAAACCTTTGCGGGTGTTCAGAGTCATAACGACCTCCTGGGAGCGCACGCATCCTTGCGTGCTGGGCTTACGATACTCGACTTTTGCCAGAAGCCCTGCACGCAGGGATGCGCTCGCTCCCAAAGGCTTCAATCAATTCTTTCCCTGAAAGCGTACGGCGGATAGAACCGCGCTTCCTTCTTTTCATCGCCGAGAATCGCTCCGGCCAGCGACAGGCTCATCGCCAGCCTGACCTCGTTGACCTGCCAGCGGCGGAGCGACGTCATCGTGCGGTCGAAATCCTTGCGCGCGAAGGCCAGAATCTGCTGATCCAGATTTGTGGTGAAGTTTCCGAACTCGCCCGCATTCAATCGCATCTCGACGTCCGCAGCGTTAATGGGCGCGATGGACGGCGCGCCCCATATCCCACTGGTCTGGTCGAATTTTGTGAGTGTCACCACAGCGCTCAACACCACGTTCAGCCGGTCAACCGCCGATCCCAGAATCTCGAAGCTGCGGTCGGTGTTGACGTTCAGGGACGCGACGGCCAGATTGAGTTGCGCTTCGACCTGCGCGCGCGTCTCCATCTGATCGCCCAGCAATTCGCCCGCTTCCATGAGCAACGCGCAGCGATAGTCGATAGCGACCAGCCGTTCTCGATCCGCGCATCCGTTTGGTCATTGGCCCGGAGGCGCGAGAGGCCGCGGGGGTCAAGGACCATGTCCAGGGTGGTGTTCAGGTTCAGGTTCAGGTCAAGGTCAACGTGAACGGAGCGGCATGGGT
>WBZR01001557.1_pt1 | contig 27915 bp, 26 predicted proteins | sample 5204231 | NCBI WGS metagenome assembly WBZR01 (sample SAMN12412403, study PRJNA552823) | activated sludge metagenome | isolation source: activated sludge from anammox sidestream of wastewater treatment plant... | place: USA: Virginia | collected 2017-08
GAAGAAAGGAGGCTTTATTGAAGGCTAAATCTTGACCTTGAGTTGTTTATTTTGGTAAATATCCATCCGATCTTGGTGGTAAACATGACCCGACTTTTGGTGGTAAACTCCCTCCGGCTATTGACAACCCTGAATCCTGAATCCTGAATCCTCAACCCTCAACCCTCAAAACTACCCCCCTAAAACCTAAATATCACCCCGGCATCCTGCAGCAGCCTCTTGATCATCACTGCCATTTCCTCGTCGCTCTCATCGCGATCGAAGATCAGATCGACCGGCAGATCGGTGGAGACGTGCTCCCCGAGCCAGATGGTCTTGATGTTATCCTCGGCGATGACGGTCTGCAGGATCGCCAGGTCGGACTTGGTCAGCTCGACGGCTGTCATGATCAGGATCTGCCCGGCGTCCAGGAAGAGATGCGCCAGCTCGCCGAAGCGCCGCACGTGCTCACGCCAGTTGTTGATCGCATCCCGGCGCTTGAGATCGGCGTTGACACCATACAGCACCGAGCCGATGCCCAGGTAGTAGCACAGCTTGCCATCTTCGAACAATTGCCGCTCGACCAGGCTGGCCAGGCGCTTGCGACCGGCACCCTTCGGACCGGTGATGATCACCAGCGCCGACTTCTGATTGTACTTCTCGAAACGCTGCTCCATGGTCACATTGCTGCGAATCCACTTCTGGTTGCGGCGTTCCACCTCATCCCGCAGCTCACTGACCTCATCCGGCAGGGCTTCCAGAACGATGCCGCCGCCGCGAATCTCGTATTCATCCACCAGCACAAAGCGGCTCGTATCCGGCAGCTTGTCGGACGTGTCGAATGCCACCGCATGTGCCAGGCGCAGGGTTACCTCGGCGACTTCATGGTGGCGAATCGCCAGGGTTTCGGTGTTATTCTGCGCGCTGTAATCGCTGGCATCGATCACCTTGTGGATCGTCTCGATCTGCGCCTTTTCACGCGCGGTGCCCAGTTTGAGGATCAGCGTGTGCTCCTTCGTCAGTGGCTGCTTGCCCAGCCAGAAAAGGCTGACGCGCATACGCGTGCTGACATGCGGCAGATGCTCGTTCGGTTTGCAGGCCACCTGCCCGCGCCGTACGTAAATTTGCTCGCTCATCGTGAACCCCAGCGCCCGCCCGGCTGCTACCGCCGAGATCTCACCGGTGTTGAAGCCCTCCAGCGATTTGACCTGCGTGCGCTTGCCTGCGGGGTAGAAGACCAGCTCATCGCCCACCTGCAGCGTGCCGCTCGAGAGTGTGCCGGCGATGATGCGGCGGGTGTCACCCATATCGGAGAACTTGTAGACATCCTGCACCGGCAGCCGCAGCGGTTGATTGGTGAGCGTGTGCGCCTTCTCGAACGAATCGAGTGCCTGCAGCAGGGTGGGACCGTTGTACCAGCCTAGTTCACTATTGCATTCTGCCACACAGGCACCCTCGCGCCCGCTGACGGGGATGTAGACCAGCGGCTGCACGCCAATGCCACTCAGATAGGCGGCGTACTCATCCCGAATACGCTCAAAAACATCTTGCGCATAGCCGACGAGATCCATCTTGTTCACCAGCACCACGATTTTCTTGATCCCCAGCATCCACAGCATATAGCCGTGCCGGCGAGAATTCTCCTGCACGCCTTCCGCCGCGTCGATCACCAGAATGGCTGCCTCCGCATGCGATGCTCCGGTGACCATGTTCTTGATGAATTCAATATGCCCGGGCGCGTCGATGATGATGTAGTTGCGTTTGGCTGACTGGAAGAAGACGCGCGCCGAGTCGATGGTGATCGATTGTGCCTGCTCGTCTTTGAGTGCGTCGATCAGCAGGGCATATTCAAACGGCTGCCCCTGGGCGGCACAACGAGCCTGAATCCCCTTCAGCTTCCCCTTGGGCAGCGAATTCGTATCCGCCAGCAGGCGCCCAATCACGGTGCTCTTGCCGTGATCGACGTGCCCGACAAAAACCACGTTCATCTGTTCTTTGTTGAAATCCAGGATTGTGTCCATCTACATGTACCCCTCTTTGCGCAGCGATTCCAGCCCGCCGCCGTCTTCCTTGTCCTGGGCTCGCCCGGAGCGCTCGGCGATGTTGGCGAACTTGCCCACCTTCAGCTCGGCGATGATTTCCGCCACGGTGCGTGCCTCGGATTTGACCGGGAAGGTGCACGGGTAGCAGCCCAGGGAGCGATATCGCAGCCCATTGCCCTGGTTGAAATAGAGCGAGACGGTGGGAATCTGCTCGCGTTCGATATATTCCCAGATGTTCAGCTCGGTCCAGTCCAACAGCGGGTGGATGCGCACATTCGTCCCCGGTGCAAAGTCGGTCTTATATTGATTCCAGAATTCTGGCGGCTGGTCGGCGATGTTCCATTCGTTCTGCTGATCACGCGCGGAGAAGTAGCGCTCCTTGCTGCGCGAGCCCTCCTCATCCGCCCGGGCACCGACGATGATGCCGTTGAACGGCTGTGGGTCGGGATCATCCTCGTATTGGTCGCTCTCATGGTTGAAACGCAGCCGGCGACCCTTGCCATTCAGTGTCTGCTTGAGCGCTTCGGTTTTGAGCAGCCCGCAGCACGTCAGCCGGTCGATGGCGCCATCCGGGAAGGTGTTTTTGGCTGCCAGAGCTTCGAAATTCTGCCCGACGATCATGGTCAGCTTCATCTCGCGCACCAGGCGATCGCGGTAGGTGATCATCTCAGGGATCTTAAATGAGGTGTCGATATGGATCAGAGGGAAGGGCACATGCCCAAAAAAAGCCTTGCGAGCCAGCCACAACAGCACCGTGGAATCCTTGCCCATCGACCACAGCATTCCCAGGTTTTTGAAGTTGGCATAAGCCTCGCGGAAAATATGCACGGAAATTGATTCAAGTTCGTCGAGTTGGTTCATGGGGATAATTGTACCAAATTAGCTGAAAGCTGATAGCTGATGTCTGATGGCTGATGGCTCATAGCTCATGGCTGATAGCTCATGGCTGATAGCTCATGGCTGATAGCTCATGGCTGATGGCTCATGGCTGATAGCTCATGGCTGATGGCTGGGGGATTCGTGCATTCGTGAATTCGTGTATTCGTGTCCCAATCTTGCCCCCTTTGGGGGTTCGTGGATGGTTAACTGTCTGAACCGGGGAGGGTTAGCTCATGGCTGATGGCTCATGGCTGATAGCTCATGGCTCATGGCTCATGTCGGAAAGCCGATGGCTGATGGCTGGGGGATTCGTGCATTCGTGAATTCGTGTATTCGTGTTCTAATTCGTGGACGGCTAATGCCAGAACCGGGGAGGGTTAGCTCATGGCTGATGGCTGATGGCGGTTTGCTCAATGCTCATAGGAATTGGTAATCCACGAACCCCTAAAGGGGAGAAGGTTCACGAATTTTTGTTTCCGTAGGGGCAGTGTCCCCAGACCTGCCCCATTTGCGTCCCCAAACCACAGGGGAGGTCACGGACCATCCCCCTACGGAATGTATCAACTGTAGGGGCAGCGTCCCCAGACCTGCCCCATTTGCGTCCCCAAACCACAGGGGAGGTCACAGACCATCCCCCTACGAATGCATCAACCGTAGGGGCAGCGTCCCCAAACCTGCCCCATTTGCGTCCGCAGACCACGGGGGAGGTCACAGACCATCCCCCTACGAATGCATCAACCGTAGGAGCAGCGTCCCCAGACCTGCCCTCTGGCTCATGGCTGATGGCTGATAGGAAAAACTGAGTAGTCCTGGAGAATGATAACTTAGATTATATCTTTATGCTGTTATTTAATGAATTTATCATTTTTGCTATTTCGATTGCTTGAGCTTCTAGCTGGGAATAATCTTCTGAACTAACCCAGTTTCTTAATAAAAATATTTCCAGTAATGTCATTGTTTCGTAAAGGGAGCCGCGCGCCACGACTAAGAAATGACTGAATTCTTTCTTTGAAAATCTGCCTTTTCCTTCGGCAATATTCATAGGCACTGAGGTTGCTGCAGCTTCAAGTTGTTCTATTAACCTGTAATGATTTTTGGGAGTGTTCAACTTCTCTGATAAATCGATAATTTTATTGGCGAAATCAATACTCTTTTTCCATACTTGCAGATCTTTATAAACCATTTGACCTGCGTTTTGGTTTGTCACTACCGTTTTTTCAACTTTTGAAACCACCATAATATTTTCAGCCATTCTTAATAATAATTTTTTTCTATAAGCCATCAGCTATCAGCTATCAACGCTTCGTTCTTTGCCACCAACCATGAGCCATCACTCCCCCGCCCTGAGCCATCAGCTATCAGCCATCAGCCATGAGCTATGAGCCATGAGCCATGAGCCATCAGCTATCAGCCATCAGCCATCAGCTAACGACAACATTCCTTCTTCGGGCGGCGAAACACGAGGATTGCTGCCGGCACGGCGATGAGCACGACGATGATCCACCAGGGGGCGGAGTCTCCCTCTGTCGCGGCGCTGAATTCGCTCAATTCGACGGCGGTGGTGGTGAAGGAGAAATCGCCAGTGGGCATTGTCTTCCGTACAGTATCGGATCCTTCCCAATTCGCCTTATTAACAATGGCTGCTAAGGCACCGGTTGTTGTTGTGAAGGAAGTTGGCCCTATGTAAACAGAATTATCAATTTCATCTAAGGCAATTGAATTAGTCTCATCCAACCCTGGTGGGCGAGCAGAGGTATTGGCATTTGAGGCGTTTACTTGCCATTTATTATCTTCAAAATTAATCGCAAAAATGAAATTAGGAGAATTATCCGGACCTTGATAAACCAATATCTGATCTCCGGAATTTGAAAGTTTAAAAGTTCCCGTCATTGGCAGGTCAAATTCATTAATGACTACAATTTCCCCAAGACTACAACCACCAGGTGCCTCCCAGGTTAATTTTCCTTCTCCAACGAAAAATGATGGCGGTGTAGAAGTTGCTTTCCATCCCCTATCTGTAAAATAAACAGTGGTTCCAGCAGAAATATCTTTCAAACAGACAAATGCGAATTGAGACGTATCGTCAGAATTGTAACCAATTATCGCAATATCCCCTGGTCCCAGGGTATCACCCGCCTTCACCGTCCCAACCACCGCGCCTGACAATACCAACAACACCAGGAAAGTGCTGATCAACCTCTGCATTGTTTACTCCTTCTAGAAGAAATTCCGGCCGTCGACCAGCTTTACCTTGCCGTCTTTCAGGATCGCCTTCCAGTCGAGCTTCTTGTATTGCGGCCACTCCGTCACCAGCAGGACCGCATCCGTGTCGGCGACTGCCTGAGCCGGGTCGTCGAAGTACTCGATCGCCAGGTCTGGGTATTGGCGCTGCATGTTCCCCATCGCAACCGGATCGTGCGCACGCACCTTCGCCCCGCGTTGGATCAGCTTGCGGGCGATATCGATCGAGGGCGCATCCCGCAGATCGTCAGTGTTGGGCTTGAACGCCAGCCCCAGCAGGGTGACCGTCTTGCCCTTGAGGATCTTGAGCGTATCCTGCACGCGCATGACGATCTCCTCGCGCAGCTGATAGTTGACCGTGCGCGCCGCCTGAATGATCGGCATGTCCAGGTTGTACTCGCTGGCCGTCGAAATCAGCGCTGCCGTGTCTTTCCCGAAGCACGAGCCGCCCCAGCCGATGCCGGCGTTGAGGAAGCGCGGCCCAATGCGCGTGTCCAGCCCGATCCCGCGGGCAATTTGGGTGATATCCGCCCCGACTTTTTCCGCCAGGTGCGCGATCTCGTTGATGTAGGATATTTTCAGCGCCAGAAACGAGTTGGCGGCGTACTTGATCATCTCCGCCGATGCCAGGTCGCAGGTGACCAGCGGCACCACCGAAAAACCTTCCGGGCGCGGCAGGCACTCGGGCGCGGTGAAATCCTGGTTGAGGATTGGGCGGTAGAGGTTGGTGAGCACGTCGATGCCGCGCGGGTCAGCCGCCCCCACCACGATGCGATCGGGGTAGAAGGTATCGTAGAGCGCGGATCCCTGGCGCAAGAACTCGGGGTTGGAGGCGATGGCATAGTGCTGGTTCGGCTTCATCCCGTGCGTTGCGATGTAGGCATCGCGGACAATTGTCCCGACCCAGTTGCCCGAACCGATCGGCACTGTCGACTTGTTGACCACCACCGTAAAGTGATCGTTCAGGCGCGTCCCCACCGCATGAGCCGCCTGGCGCACATACTCCAGATTGGCGGATCCATCCGCGTTGGAGGGCGTCCCGACGGCGATGAAAACCACGTCCGTATTGGGGATATCGGCGGCGTCGTAGTCGCTGGTGAAAGTCAGAGCTTCGTAAGCCAGCTTTAGCAGCGTATCCAGATTGGGCTCATAGATCGGCGATTTGCCAGCCCTGAGCAGCTCGATCTTCTCGGTGTTCAAATCCAGACAGGTGACCGTGTGCCCGAGATAAGCCAGCACCACCCCCGTATTCAGCCCAACATAGCCGGTGCCAATAACCAATACTTTCATGTTTCCTCCACTGTGAGAATGATGTAACTATTTTACCGTATTTTAGGGGTTAGGATTCAGGATTCAGGATTCAGGATTCAGGATTCATCGGGTTATTTTAACGTGGTTTTGGAATAATTGGTCTAGAATTAATCTTTGAATAAATTTCCAAATTAGTCAGACAATTTGAAAATCAAATATTTATGAACAAAGGAAGACATCATGTATCAAAATACTTCATCCGACATTGATCAAACATATGGGCATTCGTATAAAGATTTAGTAGTATGGCAAAAGAGTATCGAATTTGCATCTACGGTAATAGACCTTTCCGAAAATCTTGTTTCGAACAGGAAGCACTATCGCTTAATAGAACAATTAGAAGCAGCCGTAACATCAATTCCCATGAACATCGCTGAAGGCAAAGGACGTTATACGGATCGTGATTATGCTCATTTCTTAATAATAGCAAGAGGATCATTATATGAAACATTGACGATTCTAGAGATTTTTAAAATTAAAGGTTGGATTTCCTTGGATGAATTCAATAATCTTGAAAAGAGGTCCATCGAGATTTCCAAAATGCTCACAGCCATGCACTATAAGCTGCTAAACAAACCCAAATCCTGACTCCTAACTCCTGACTCCTGAAACCTGCCAAAGGTTTCCGCACGTACTTTGCGGAAAAATCCTAAACCCTGATTCCTGCCGAAGGTTTCCGCATGTTCTTTGCGGAAAAATCCTGAATCCTGACTCCTGAATCCTGAATCCTGACTCCTGAATCCTGAATCCTTTCTCCTAACTATGTTATAATTCCCTCTGTTTGATCAAGACTGCCAGGCGGGATTACGATCAAACCCACCAAGCTCTCAAGATCAAACTTAGAGTAGAATAAACCAGATTATCGAATGATGGGATGGCCATTAGCTGATAGCTCATGGCTCATGGCTCATGGCTCATGGCGGATGGCGAAAAGCTAAAAAACTTTGAGCCTTGAGCGTTGAACTTTCAGCCAACCCATGTCATAAGGGCGGAGCGTGGAAAGAAGCAGCTCATAGCTGATAGCTCATGGCTGATGGCGAAAAGGGAAAAGCTCATAGCTCATGGCTGATGGCTGATGGCGAAAAGGGAAAAGCTCATAGCTCATGGCTGATGGCTGATGGCGAAAAGCTGAAAGTCAACAGTCAACAGTCAACAGTCAACAGGCAAAACTCAAAACTCAAAACTCAACCCTCAAAACTCAACCCTGAATCCTGAATCCTGAATCCTAAACCCTAATGACCCATCAACCTGAAACCTGGGACTTAATAATAGAACCAAGAAGAGGTCTCCTCGATTTGCACCTCGCGGATCTGTGGCGTTATCGCGACCTGGTGATGCTCTTCGTCCGGCGCGATTTTGTCGCGGTCTACAAGCAGACGATCCTGGGACCGCTGTGGTACCTGATCCAACCGCTGCTGACGACGATCACCTTCACGGTCATCTTCGGCAACATCGCCAAGCTGCCCACCGACGGTCTGCCGCAGTTCCTCTTTTATATGTCCGGCACGGTCATCTGGACGTACTTCGCGGATTGCCTCACCAAGACGTCCAACACGTTTGTGCAGAACTCGCAGCTCTTCGGCAAGGTGTATTTCCCGCGCCTGGCGGTGCCGGTCTCGATTCTGATCTCGAACCTGATCACGTTTGGCATTCAGTTTGGCTTTTTCCTGGTCTTTATGGGATTCTTCGCGCTGCGCGGCGCCAACCTGCAGCCCAATGGGTGGATTTTGCTTTCGCCGCTGCTGATCCTGATGATGGCCGGCCTGGGGCTCGGATTTGGCATCATCATCTCGTCGCTGACGACCAAATACCGCGATCTGCGCTTCCTGGTGCAGTTTGGGGTGCAGTTGCTGATGTACGCCACGCCGGTGATCTACCCGGTCTCGTCCATCCCGGAGCGCTTCCAGCCCCTCATCCAGGCCAACCCGATGACGCCGATCGTCGAGGCTTTCCGTTTTGCCTTCCTGGGCGCCGGCTCGATCAATCTCAGCAACCTGGCGTATTCGTTCGGGTTTATGGTGGTGGTGGTGATCATTGGGATTGTTATTTTCAACCGGGTTGAGGCCACTTTTATTGATACGGTGTAGTTGATGGCTGATAGCTGATAGCTGATGGCTGATGGCTGATGGCTCATAGCTCATGGCTGATGGCGAAAAGCTGAAAGTCAACAGTCAACAGTCAACAGTCAACCCTCTACCCTCAAAACTCAAAACTCAAAACTCAACCCTGAATCCTGAATCCTGAATCCTGAATCCTGAATCCTATGTCAACCGTAATCTCTGTCGAAAATCTCTCCAAATCCTACCGTCTCGGTCAGATTGGCACCGGCACCCTCTCTCGCGACCTGGAAATCTGGCTCGCCAAACTGCGCGGGAAGCCCAATCCTTACCTAAAAATCGGGCAGAGCGACCCGGGTGAACTGAACGGCGAGACCCTCTGGGCTCTCAAAGACGTTTCCTTCCAGGTGCAGCAGGGCGAAGTGCTGGGCATTATCGGGCGCAATGGCGCGGGAAAATCGACGCTGCTCAAGATCCTTTCCCGGGTGACGGCGCCCACCAGCGGGCAGGTCAAGGTGCGCGGACGCATCGCCTCGCTGCTGGAGGTGGGCACCGGCTTTCACCCCGAGCTGACCGGGCGCGAGAATATCTTCCTGAATGGCGCCATCCTGGGCATGTCCAAACAGGAAGTCCAGCGCAAGTTCGATGAGATCGTCAGCTTTGCCGAGGTAGAAAAATTCGTGGATACGCCCGTCAAGCGCTACTCCAGCGGCATGTACGTGCGCCTGGCGTTTGCGGTGGCCGCCCACCTTGAATCGGAGATCCTGCTGGTGGACGAGGTCCTGGCAGTCGGGGATGCGGAGTTTCAGAAGAAAAGTTTAGGGAAGATGGGGGACGTTGCAGAAAATGAGGGAAAAACCGTATTATTCGTAAGTCACAATATGGCAGCTATTAGGAATTTAACCGATCGAAGTATTTTGTTGAGTTTGGGAAGTAAGGTTTTAGATGGACAGACGGGTTCTATTATCGATAACTATTTGGCTTCGGGTTTTAATGAAAATAAAGAGCAAAAAATAATTCTCAATAAATATTTCAAATTGGCCGAAATTGATTTTTTGGATCACCGAAATGAAACACAAAAGAAGGAATCTACAATTGTTTTTGAAACAAAAATTATTTTCTATCAACAATGCAATTTATTTATTACCGTAGGAATAAATAATTCATTGGATAACCGAATTTTAACATCCTGGGGATATACTGAATTTAATGAGGAAGAGGGATTAAACAATCCAAAAAATATTAAATTAATTATCAATAATATTATTTTACCCCCCGGACAATATTCAATTATGTTAGGTTTTAGAGTTAATGGGATAGAGAGCTTTGTTTTCAACGATTTTATGAAGATTGTTATTCCACAAGGAATAACTTCTGATTATCACCTTGAAAGACTAGGTGATAAAATTGGGGTTTTTTACTCATTAAATATTAAATAGTATTTTTTAAATGAATACCAATTTGAACACTTACGTAGAAACTTGCTTGAGCCCTTCATATAAAGATTTTTATGATATCGATAGATTTATTGAATATGTTAAATATCCAGTTCAAACAAATTCAATTTGGTTTTTGAATTACTTAAATCATTTTAATCCAAAAACATTGTTTTTAAAATGTTTCAATAGACAAGATAAAGAAATTATTGGGATTCTTCCATTAGAAGAAGTATCAAAAAGAGCAACTCGGTTTTGGAATTACCGAATAATGCAACCTTTTTCAGGAGAAATACTTGATTTTTTTGAACCATTTGTTATGCCAGGTAAAGAAGAAGTTTTTTCTATATCTATAGCAGAATGGTTTTATAAAAATAGAAATATATGGGATGAGCTTAATATAAATCAACTACCTGAAACATCGTTATTGGCTGATATTTTGAAAGAAAAATTAATTGAGAGGGGTTTTGATATTATTGAAAACCAAAAACGTTATTTTTACAAAATTGACACGAGAATTGACTGGGACAATTATTTCAATGGCTTTTTAAAAAACAAATTAAAAGATCTGCAAAATAGACAAAATAGAATTTTCAGAGAAGGAATAAAATTCGATTTTATACACCTATATGAGAACATTGAACAATACTTATCTACTTTGTTTGAATTATATATTAATAGAAGAGTTTCGCTTCAACAAAAATTTGGTTATTCAAATGAAAATCGGCGAAAATTCTTATTTGAATTATTAAAAGACCTACAATTAAGAAAAGAAGTTGTTCTTTCAATAATGCAAACAAATGAAAAGCAAATTATGGCATTTCAATTAGATTTGTTATATGAAGGTATTCGTTATCATTATTTGCCTGCTTTTAATCCACAATTTTCAAAATTTTCTCCCAGTAAAATCTTATTACTTGAAACATTGAAAAATTCATTTATGGATAAAGAAATCAAAGAATTTAATTTTATGCGAGGAGAATCAAATTATAAGGCTCAATTTGCAAACATTGATGAAAAATTCGTGAATTTTAAAATTCAAAACCCTTATTCAAGAAGAAGAAAACTTACCATCGTTGCATCTAAAGTTATTGATTTGAGAAACATTCTGATTAAATGAAAAATAAAGTTTTGTTAACAATTTCTATTGACACTGAATGCGACAAAGGAGCTAATTGGGAAATACAATATCCTTTATCATTTCTTTCAGTAATTAAAGGGATTGGAGAAAAATTACACCCATTTTTTGAATTACATGAAATTATCCCTACGTATCTTCTAAGCCCCGAAGTCATAAAAGATGAAAATTCAGTTAAATTATTGAAAAATTTAAAAAATTGTGAATTAGGCACTCATCTTCATTCAGAATTTATAAAACCTCATGAAGTAAGCGACCCCAAGAGAACCCAAACTCCCCAGTGCGCATATTCAAAAGAAATTGAAAAAAGAAAACTTGAAAATTTAACGCAATTATTTTATGAAAATTTTGGTTATAAGCCGACATCATTTCGAGCTGGAAGATTTGGGATAAGCCAAAATACGTTACAGATTTTAAATGATTTGGATTACCTGGTAGATACAAGTGTAACTCCTTTCAGAATTCACAAATTTGATAATGGATATGAAACTAATTTTTGGGGAGCTCCATTTGCCCCGTACCATCCTTCCAAAAGAAACTTCAATAGAAAGGGTAACTTAAATATTTTAGAAACCCCAGTGTCTTCTTTTATTCCCTGCCTATTAAATATTCCACCCTGGTTTTTGAGATTAACGCGAAGTCATCAGTATTGGTATAAAAGGCTTTCTATGTGCAAAAATGATGCGGAAAACATTCAAATAATCAGGCCCTTAAGAATTCCACTCAATGAAGTTGGAGACTATACTGACAAATTTGTAAAAGCATTCCCAAAAAATGTTCCACCGATAATTAATGTTATGTTTCATAATGTAGAAGTTATTGAAGGAGCCAGCCCATATTCATTAACATCTGAAAATATCCAGTTAATTTTCAATTTTTTATCAGTATTAATCAATCATTTAAAAACAAATTATATTCTACAACCAAAGAAATTATCAGAATTACATACAATATATGGATAATAAAGAAACAATATATTTCTTGTTCACAAAAAACGATCATTTTCCTTTTTTGGAATGCCCTAATGGCCTGAAAGTTCAAAAAATAAATTATTTTCGGAGAAAAATATTAAATTCCATATGGCGTATACCATCAAAAAGCATATGGACTAGATTTACTCGAGGCGATCACTGCTATATTGCTTTATTAGATGACAAGCCAGTTCATTATTCATGGGTACAAAAGAAAAGAATACATTTTGTTAAACCAGAAAACTTATATGTTAAGGTTAAGAAAGATGAAATCTGGATATATCACTGTCGGACAGCAGAAAGTGCTCGTGGAAAAAATATATACCCTTTAGTTTTACAAGAAATTATAAAAAAAGAATTGAGGAAGAAAAAGAGAACAGTTTATATTTATACAACTGAGGCTAATGTTGCTTCAATTAATGGCATTAAAAAAGCAGGTTTTAAACAAATTAAATTTACAATATGAAACCAAGTAAATTAAAAAGTATTAACAAGAATAATATCCCTCGGATTGCTTTGATATTCCAAGAATACGATGCTCCTATGCGCCCTTATTTTAAGAGGATAACAGAAAATATAATTTCCTCAGAAAAATTTTTTTTCCAAATTTTTTCAACAAATAGAGGAAACCCATCAAACATTATATATATTGGTGGTTTAAATAGATTTGAGAAAATTAACAGGATTTTTGAAATTATGTTTACTGCAAAGTGGTATTATAAGAAAAAACTATTCTTGCTTTTAGTAAACAAAGTAGAACTAAATCACTTCATTAGGTATTGGCCGGTTTACAAGCTTCATCCTGATATTGTACACGTAAATATTCCTTACTTGTTTTCTAAATTATTGCCAGTTATGAAAGAATTAGGTGTAAAATCAATTTTTTCATTTCATGGAAGAGATATAAATGTTTTACCTCTTATAGAAAAGAGTTGGAAAATTGAATTATTAAAAATTTTTGATTTTGCTGATGCTTTACATTTTGTAAGCGAAGCAATGAAAAATGAAGCAATTAAATTGGGGGCAAAAAATAATAAGTGTCTAACTATTTATCAATCAACAAATTTACCTTATAAAAACAAAATTAAACATAATAATAATAGAATTCTTAATATTGTGAGTATTGGTTCAATGAAATGGGAAAAAGGTTATCCAATTTCATTGATGGCAATTAATAAATTATTACAAAAAAAATATAAATTACATTATACAATCATTGGTAATGGTTATTTACTACCTCAATTAGAGTTTATGCGAAAAGACTTGTTTTTGGAAAATCATATAACTTTAGCAGGCTATTTGAGTTTTGACGAGATAAATAAAATTTTAGAAGGATTCGATATTTTATTGCACCCTTCATTAATCGAAGGATTACCAAATGCTATTAAAGAGGCAATGTTTTTCGGAATGCCTGTGATAGCAACTACTGTTGGTGGAATACCTGAATTAATTGAAAATGAGAAAACAGGTTTGTTGGTTCCCCCATATGATCCGGAAAGTTTAGCTGAGGCCATTGAAAGATTAATCAATGATCCAGAACTACGGGATAAGCTTGGATCCGCTGCGAAGGAACATGTTAAGAATTTCTTTTCTGAACAAAAAGAAATCGAAGAATGGGAAAAACTATTTTCAGATTTAACAAAACAATGAAAAAAATTCTAATATTATTGGATACCTATCCATCTTTATCAGAAACTTTTCTCTATACATTATTAGAAAATCTTACCTCTCAATTTAATGTGATAGTGTATGCAAGAAAAAAAGGTAACGCCCCCAATAAACTATCAGAAATCATAGAAGTAGTTTATTTACCCCGAAATGATTATTCACATTTAATAAAAATCACAATTTGGTTGTTTTTATTTATAAAAAATTATTTTAAAAACAGATTAAAAATAAAATATTTTTTAAAATATTTACAAAACACCTATAAAAATAATTACAGAGCTATTTTCAATAATTCATATCTAGTATTCCCGTTGCTCTTAATAGAAAAGGATATTACATATTTTCCTTTTGGTGGACTGGCAACAAAATTTATTGATTATATTAAATTTGAAAAAAAATGTGTTTTAAGTTTAAGAGGTTCCGATATCAATATTGATCCATTATTAAATCAGAATTACAAAAATCTTCTAAAAGAATCAATTCTTTCTGCAGATGCTGTTCATTGTGTTTGTGACGATATAAAAAAGAAAGCAGAAAAACTAATTGGGATGCCAGACTTAAAAATTAAAACTATTTACACATCAATTTCCCCTTCATTCTTCATAAGCAATCTCAGAAAAGAAGAAAAAAAGAAAAAAATAAGAATAATAACAGTTGGCCGCCTAAATTGGCGGAAGGGCTTAGAACATGGAATAATGGCAATTAAATATCTAAAAGAAAATGGATTAGACTTCGAATGGATGATTGTTGGTGATGGAAATTATAAAATACCTGTTCAATGGGCTGTTAAAGATATGCGGCTAGAAGATAGAGTTTTTTTATTGGGCACTAAAAGCCACTCAGATATCAAAGAAGCTTTGTTAGAAGCTGACATTTATTTTCATCCAGCAGTCCTTGAAGGAATCAGTAATGCTGTTTTAGAAGCAATGGCTGTAGGTCTCCCTGTGGTGGCTTCGTATGTTGGCGGAATGATTGAAGCCATACCCACAGATGAGTATGGTAATCTGGTACCTCCACGTGATTGGCGTGCAATGACGGCTGCTCTTGAAGACCTTATTAATAATCCAAATAAGAGGATCGAAATAGGTGAAACTGCCAGTAAATTTGTAAAATCAAAATTTTCTTCCACTCAACAAATTGAAGGATTTTCGGAATTATTTGACCTGGCAACGAAAAAGGATAATAGATGATGAGAGTTGGATTAGTGCTCCACCAATTTCCCAGTCTTGAACACCCTTATATTTTCGATTGGATTAAGAGTATGTTGGAGAAAAACATTGAACTTCGGATCATCACAGAGAAACTTTCTGAACTCCCGACATCGGAATTTTGGAAAATTGATAAAAACCTTAACTCAAAAATTATCAAGATTAATTTTATTAGCCAATTTAATATTAAATTATTTTTACAGTCCAGTTTAGTTGCTTTCATCCACCCAGGGAAACTTATACAACTGATAAAAACCTTGGAATTATCTCATGCTAATAATTTCCGTTCTTTTCTACGTAAATTGGTGGAATACCTTCCTCTACTCAATGAAGAATTTGATCTGATCCATTTTAATGCACCTCAGATTGGCATCCGTCGCTTCGAATTGGTGGATTATTTTAAAGCTAAAAGCTTGGTGAGTTTCCGAGGACAGGATTTTTCCTTTTATCCTGATCGCTATAGACCATTGTTGATAAAAGCTGATCATCTTCACTTTATTTCCAACCATCTCGTTGAGTTGGCAGTGGAAAATGGATACCAAGGAGGAAATCACTCTGTCATTCCTCCCATGATCAATACAGAGTTTTATTGCCCTTCTAAAACTAAAATTCAAAAGATAAGCCCAACTTACATCCTTTTTACTGCTGCTCGGCTCGAGTGGGTTAAAGGTTTTGAATTTGCATTACAGGCAGTTGCAATTTTATTACAAAAAGGTAGAGTAATTGAATACTATATTGCAGGGGATGGTCAATTTAAAGATGTAGTTGTTTACACAATCCATCAACTAGGTATCCAGGATCATGTTCATTTACTAGGATGGCAAACCCCCGAGGTAACGAGAGAATGGATGCAAAAGTCAGATATTTATATTTTAGCCAGTGTTGAAGAAGCTTTCAATAACGGTGTTTTACAGGCACAAGCTTGTGGGCTTCCAGTAGTTTGTTCTGATGCAGGTGGATTACCTGAAAATATTCTAGATGGTGAAACCGGATTACTTTTCGAAAGAAGAAATGCCTGGGATTTATCAAAAAAAATTGAATACGTTATTCAAAATGAGGATTTACAAAAAAAATTATCCAAAAGTGCTAGAAATCGTGTAATTGAAAAATTTGGATTATCAAAAGGTACTAAAGAATTCATTAATTTATATAAAAAAATCGTATGAGAATCCTATTTGTTTGCAGTGAATATCCCCCAGCACCTCATGGTGGAATTGGTGTCTTTGTTTTTACCTTAGCTCATAAAATGGAGGAATTAGGACATCAGGTTTTTGTAATAGGTTACGATAAAACAAAAGTGTCATCCACTGTTGAAGACGATAAAGGGGTAATGGTTTTCCGATTAGCATCCCCTTATACAAAATCGAAAGAAATTAAAATTTCAAGATTTACATTTTCTGCTCGCATTTTACTGGATAGAATGTATTTATCAAAACAGATAAATGAACTGGTATCTTCTCAGGAAATTGAAATTGTTGAAAGTTACGATTGGAGTGGACCCTTGTGGTCAAAACCCAATGCTCCATTGGTAGTACGTTTACATGGAGCAAATTCCGCAAATCAATTTTTTGAAAAGAAAAATCAAAGTAGATTATTGAGGTTTTTTGAAAGAAAAAATATATTAATGGCTGATTATTTAATAGCGGTTTCTGATCATATTGGAAAAACAACCCTGGAGGCTCTTAATATTAAAAACAAAAAATATAAATTAATCTACAATGGTGTTGATATCCAGGTATTTAAGAATTTAAAAATTCAAAGAGAAAAAAATCAAATCCTTTTTGTTGGCTCAGTTACCAGAAGAAAGGGGATATTTCAATTATTCCAGGCATTTAATTTGGTTCTTCAACAAATGCCAGAAACAAAATTGATTGTAATTGGTTCATTGCCAATGGATGAAGAACAACTATTAATTAATGACCTTTTAAAAATAATACCGGAGGATAAACGAGACAATGTGAATTTTTTGGGAAGAATTTCTCATGATTTAATTCCAGAATATTATAACCGTGCTTCAATAGCAGTTTTCCCTTCATTAGCAGAAGCTTTTGGATTAACCTGTGTCGAGGCAATGGCTTGTGGCACTCCTGTAATTATGACAGATAAGGCAAGTGGACCGGAATTAATAGAACATTGTTATTCCGGTATATTAGTTAATGTTGAAGATAGGGTCGAATTAAGTAACCAAATCTTACACTTACTTGAAAATTCTCAAATTCGAAAAAAGCTAGGGAGCAATGCAATCAATCGCGTTGAAAAGAAATTTGATCTGAGAAATAGAGTTCAAGAAAATATTGATTTTTATTATAAATTTATTTATAGGGAAGTCAAAGAATAAATTGAAAACAACAATTTGTATTTGTACATTTAGAAGAAATGAGCTGCTAAAAAATCTTGTAAATGATTTATTTTCTCAATCTGTCAAACCAAATTTAATATTAATTGTAAATGGAGATAAAGATAATACTGAACTGGAAAAAGTGTTAAACGAGAAAAAAAATGAAAATAAAGATATAAAAGTTATTAATTCTAATCATGCGAATTTACCATATCAAAGATTTCTTGGTTGGAAGGTAGCTCAGGCTTATCAATACGAAATATTAATTTTTATGGATGATGACTTACGGCTTCAAAATCGATATGTGTTAGAGAATTTTTTATCAGAGTTTTTAAAACAAGAAAATATTTCGGGAGCAACTGCAAAAATTTTTTCAATAATAAATGATAAATTGGAGATTAACAAATTTTGGGGAAACAAAAATAAAATAATTTCTCAATTAGGATTAAGTTCAAAAATAAAACCTGGTGGTATTACGTCCTATGGAAACAGAGTACTTCCTGAATTTCATAAAAACAATTTTGCATATGTGGAATGGTTACAAGGACGAATTATGGCTTTAAAGAAAAACAGCTTAGATGAATCAGATTTTTCTCCAGATCTATTTTCAATGTATGAAAAAAAACTTGGAAAGGCTGAAGATACTTATTTATCACGGCAAGTGTTAAAAACCGGAAAATTAATAATGATAAACATTGAAGGCTTTAGCCATGCAGATGACATTGAACCTGCAGCATATCCTACAAAACCTTATCATTTTGGGAAAGCTGTTGCTTATAGTAGAAGATTTTTAAATGATCATTATAGGATTAACAAACCACCTCGTCTTAAAGATCGGTTAGATTTATTACAAACTTACGCTGGAAATGTTTTTCTAAATGCATTATCAGTTATTAATAAAAGGGATAAAGCCTCTGTGAATTATTTTATCGGTTATCTTTACGGGAGTTTTTTAGGTATATTTAAAAGACCATCAACCAAAAACCTTACTCCCCATATCAATTGGTGGCAGGATGCCGAAGACGCATTAAAAAACCAGATTATTATCGAATGAAAGTTAATACTATTCACAGCTTGACGAACCAAATTTCCACTGTTGATCATCCCATTAATCAAAGGAAAGTAGTTCTACCATTTCCAAAATGGATTTACCTGTTCTTCTACGTCTTTGCAGCCTACATGGCGCTGCCCATCATCGACGTTCCCCTGGTTGGGCTTTCGCTCTCCGCGCCGATTTTCTTCTTCATCGCCTTTTACGCAATTTTCAAAGCACCATCCAACTGGTTCCGCACGCACCGGCTGTGGATCACGCTGGCGGTCCTGATCTGGTTCGGCACCTTCCTGTCGGCTACACTGAACGGGCTGCTGAGCGGGGGCGTCAATATCAACACCAGCGGTTATTTAGCCATCATCCGCGTGGCGTACTGGCTGCTGCTCTTTGTGGTCACCATCTACTTTGCCGGCCAGGGGCAGGTGATCACGCGGGCGGTGTTGCTGCTGGGGCTGATGGCGTTCGTTTTAGGCGCCATGCGCTGGCTGGAGGTGCTGCTCTTCCGCAATTTTGGCGCCTGGAGTGGTACGCATTGGATGACGCAGAACACCTACGGCTTTCTTTTTTCCACTTTTTCCCCTTTTCTTTTCGTCTTTATGCTGCAATTCAAAGGCGCCAAACGTTTCTGGGCAGGGTTGGGGGTGCTCATGTTGTGGGGGGCGGTGGCGGTGAATGGCTCACGCGGTTCCTGGGTGGCCATCGCTGCTGGCCTGCTGGTTGGGCTGCTGCTTCTTTTCCAGACCAGAAAACAATTGTTCGTTGGGGTTTTGGTCGGGCTGACGCTCTTAATTGGCATGGGGTTGGTGATCTTTGCGGGTATTCCGCCGGTTAAAGAAGCGGTTCTGAACCGCTTTGACACCATGGATCGTCTCGAAGAGGATAAATCCTACATGATTCGCCAGTTGATGAACCAGAAAGCGCTGCGCCTGTTTGCGGAATCACCCTTGATCGGGATTGGCCCTTCCCGATTTACCATCACTTCAACTGAATTGGATATCCCAGCCTTACTGCGTTATGCGCCGCAATCACATTTCGATTCGAAAAGCGCTCATAATTCTTACCTGGCTTATCTGGCTGAAACCGGGCTGGCGGGGGCTATTCCTTTTGCGATTTTACTGGTGATCCTGATCATCAAAGGCTACCTGGCTGCAAAGCAGTTAACCGTAACTGGGAATTTCTGGGCGCTGGCTATTTTCCTGAGTTTCATTCAAATGAGTGTGCATATGTGGGCGCTCAATTCGCTTTATAACTCAGGTAACTGGTTTATATATGGACTGACCGGCGCCATGATCATGTGTAATCAATCGCTGAGGAAATCCGGTAGGGGAACCCCATGAGGTTAGGTTTTCATTATCACATTCCGGCTCTGAAAAAGGATGGCAATATTTATTTACCCGGCTACCTGGGGCGCTTTCTGGACAATCTGGCGGATGATTGCCAGTCGCTGACCTGCTTTTTACATACGCCGGTGGGCAGTGAAATCGATCAGATGGATTATGCGCTGCAAAATAAAAAGATTGATCTGGTTGATATTGGCGGGCATACCTCTGTTCCGCGCCGGATGGTGACCGCTGGACGGGTTAAAAGCATCATCCGCGCTTATTGTGGAGAACTGGACGCGCTGTTAATCCGCGGTCCCTCGCCCTTGCTGCCGCAGGTTGCCAGCGCCTGTCAAAAACTGCCGCTTGCCTTACTTTTGGTAGGCGACTACCTGGCAGGGATCGACGACCTGCCGCAGCCAACCTGGCGCAAGGAGTTAATCCGGCTCTGGTCAAAATGGAACGCCACCCGTCAGATAGAGATCGCGAAAAAAGCGCTGGTGTTCGTTAACAGCCATCTGTTATATCAGCAATTGAAGGGTCAAGCCCCTCATCTGGTGGAAACACGCACCACCACCCTATCCGCCAGTGATTTTTATGAGCGCGAGGATACCTGCCAATCCAAACCGGTCCGCCTGCTTTACACCGGGCGAATGGACCGTTCCAAGGGGTTAATGGATATCCTCGCAGCGCTGCATGGTTTGATTGCTGCCGGTGAGGACCTGGTCTGGGATCTGGTGGGCATGCCGGTGAAAGGCGACCCTGTTTTGGATGAACTTTTCGCCAGGGCCAATGAATACGGGTTGGGCGAGCGCATTAAATTTCATGGCTACAAACCTTTAGGGCCTGAATTATTTGATTTTTACAAGCGTTCTGATATTTACATTTTAGCCTCGCAATCGTCCTTTGAGGGTTTTCCGCGTACGATTTGGGAAGCCATGGCGCATGGTTTGCCGGTAGTGGCGACAAGTGTAGGTTCCATACCGGATTATATTTCAGATTGTGCTGCGTTAGTAAAACCAAGATCACCAGATGATTTGAATAAGAGTATTTCGAAAATTATTTCTGACCAGGAACTTCGAAGAAAGAACATTAAACGTGGAATGTTTATTTCAAAGCAGAACACTTTAGAAGCCCGTTCAAAAGAATTGATAAGCTCAATTCGAAATTATTTAAATACCAAAAATTAATCTTTAGTCGTGAATGTGAAAATATTTTTTGCTGGTAACTTTCTCTCAAAAACATACTCAACCCGTAGTGTAGGGGAAGAACTGACAGACCAATTGGTTGCAAAAGGTTACTCAGTCATCGCTGTTTCCAGATACCCTGATCGTTTACTGCGTTTTGTTGATTTTATAATTTCTGCCTTAAAATACTCGCATCAATTTGACATAGCAGTAATCGAGGTTTACAGCAATCTTGCTTTTATTTGGGCAGAAATTTTAGTAAAACTTTTACGCGTTCAAAGAAAAAAAATTATTCAGGTGTTACATGGTGGCGGGTTAGTTGAATTTTTCGAAAAGAACCCAAGAAGAGTAAAAACTCTATTTCAATCTGCTGATCGGATTGTGACTCCTTCTAATTTTTTAAAAGAGAAATTCAAGATTATCCAGAAAGATATCGAATACATTCCGAATGGAATTGATATTGGGGTATATCAGATCATAAAAAAGGGATCCCTAAAACCAAACCTAACTTGGTTGCGGGCTTTTCACTTTATCTATAACCCTGGAATGGCAATCCAAACAGTTGGGTTATTACAAAAACATTTTCCGGATGTTCATTTGCAAATGATCGGTCCTGATAAAAAGGATGGGTCAAAAAAAGAGGTTCTTAAATTAATGGATGAATTGACTTTAAATTCAAATATAGAACTGGTTGGGTCAGTTGAGAAAAAAAACATATCCGAATGGTTAAATAAAGCGGATATTTTTATTAATACGACAAACTATGAAAGCTTTGGTGTTTCTGTGGTAGAAGCAGCAGCCTGCGGGCTGCCGATTGTCACAACCAACGTGGGTGAATTAGCCTACCTCTGGCAGCATGAAGAAGACGCTCTGCTGGTTCCCCCCAACGATCCGGAAGCCATGGCGGCTGCCGTTCGGCGGCTGTTGACTGAACCCGGGTTGGCTGAGCACCTGTCAGTCAATGCCCGTAAAAAAGCCGAACAATTTGATTGGGGGGTTATCCTGCCTCAATGGGAAAAGCTGTTTGAAGAAGTATTAAGTACGCATGAATAAACTTGATCTTTACCACCGCCTGCCCTATCCTGTAAAAACCCTGGCAGCCAGCGCCTGGGGGTACTACCTTAAATGGTGGCGCTATGATGCACAAACCGAGCAACGGGTGGGCGAGATCCTTGATAGGGATAGCTGGTCTTTGGAGAAATGGAAAAACTGGCAGGAAGAATGGCTGGCTTTTATTTTGAATCGCGCAGCGAAACAGGTACCCTATTATCGCGCTAGCTGGAATGAACGCCGCAGAAAAGGAGACCGCTCCAGTTGGGAAGTGTTGGCTAACTGGCCAGTTTTGACCAAACAGGTTTTAAGAACGCATAGTCCGAAAGAATTTCTGGTGGAGGGTGAAAACCCGAAAAAACTTTATGCTGAACACACCAGCGGTACCACTGGAACCCCACTCACGATTTATAATTCCCGGGAGACGTTGCAAAATTGGTATGCTATTTATGAAGCGCGGATTCGCCGTTGGAATGACGTTTCTATTCAGGATCGCTGGGGTATCTTGGGTGGACAGTTGGTAATTCCTCAACCGCAAACCAAACCACCCTATTGGATCTGGAACCAGGGTTTAAAACAGTTGTATTTGTCTTCTTATCACATTAAACAGGCAACAACTCCTCATTATTTAAATACCATCAAAAAACATAAACTGGTTTACCTGTTGGGCTATCCGTCCGCCATCTACAGCCTTGCCGGCTACGGGTTAAAACAAAAAATAACTCCACCAGAATTAAAAGTAATCATTGCCAACGCCGAGCCTTTATCCGATTGGCAAAAAGAAACCATTGAGGAATTCTTCCAATGTCCGATTAAAAACACCTACGGCATGTCTGAAAATGTTTGTGCTGCCGGGGAGTGCCCTGCCGGAAATCTTCACACCTTTCCGGAGGTAGGCATTACCGAAGTGCTTGAATACCAGCAGGATACTCCTGTCGCTGCGGGGGAAACCGGACGTTTAATCTGTACCGGTTTATTGAACGCCGAGTTCCCGTTGATCCGCTATGAAGTCGGCGATTCCGGAGCGCTGCAGCCAGGTTCAGGCTCTTGCTCCTGTGGAAAGAAGATGCCCATTCTTAGCAACCTGGAAGGGCGTATGGATGATCTCATCCTCACACCAGATGGTCGCCGTCTGGGTCGGCTCGACCCGGTCTTCAAAGCCGGATTCAATATCCTCGAAGCTCAGATTATTCAGCAGGAAATAGATCATTTGCTGGTGAAAGTTATTCCTGGCCCTGATTTTGATGAAGCAGAACAAAAGAAAATTGCCGACAGTGTTCTGAAGTATGTTGGTGATTGTATGCAGATCGAAATACTTTCGGTATCTGAAATCCCCCGCACTAAAGCAGGAAAATTCAAAGCCGTTGTTTCAAATCTGGCTTCGATTGATTAAACGATGTCTTCCATAAAAATAAAAACAATTTTCGAACAGGATCTTGAGGAAGTGGCAAAAATTCATGTGATGGCTTTCCCTAAAAGTGCCTTAACAAAAATGGGTTTGGGATCCGTTCAACGGTATTACCGCTGGCAGTTACTGGGCCCGCATGATTGTTTATCAACCGTTGCCGTCAAAGATGAAAAAATTATTGGATTTTGTTTTTCTGGAGTGTTTAAATCAGCCCTGGGAGGGTTTCTTCAAAAAAATAGAAATTATCTCCTCCAGCAGGTAATTATGCGCCCCTGGTTATTATTTAACGAATTATTTCGGGAAAGAATACTGGTCGCATTAAAATCATTAAAAATATTTCCACGTAAAAAAATGGGCAACCTGCCTGAAATTGCTGAAAAAAAGATCCTATGGAATTCTGGCTATTGCGGTTGATCCGCAAATTCAGACAAAGGGGGTAGGCAGGCTATTAATGGAGGCTGCTGAAAATGACGCTCGCTTGAAGGAATTTTCTCAGATGCATTTAACAGTAAACCCAAAAAATACTCAGGCAGTTAATTTCTATCACAAACTGGGTTGGATGAAAAATGGAGAACCCTGGCAAGGTTCGATGGTCAAGCCTTTAAAATAAATTCCGTGAAAAATGTTTGAAATCATTTCGATCATCATTCCCATTCGCAACGAAGCCGCATCCATTGCTGCCTGTCTGGATGCAGTTCTAAACCAGCAGGGAGTGAATGAATTTGCAATGGAAGTGCTTGTCGTGGATGGCATATCAACCGATTCAACCAGGGAAATCGTTAACGAATATCAAAAAAATCACAGCAACATCGTCCTCATTGACAACCCTGGCAAAATTGTTCCTACCGGTTTTAATCTGGCTTTGAAAATTGCAAAAGGAGATACCATTATTCGGATAGATGGTCATACTTTAATAGCTCCCGATTATATAATTAATTGTATTGAGCTATTAAAAAATTCAAGGGCGGATAACGTCGGTGGGCGAATGAACGCAATTGGGGAGACACCTTTTGGGGAAGCTGTGGCTTTGGCAACCAGCTCGCCATTTGGTGTGGGAGGGTCGCGCTTTCATTATTCAGAAAAAGAAGAATATGTCGATTCTGTTTATATGGGCGCCTGGAGGAAAGATGTCTTTGAACGTATTGGCATGTTTGATGAAGAATTGGTGCGTAACCAGGATGATGAATTTAATTACCGCGTAAGAAAATTTGGCGGCAAGATTTTACTTTCTCCAAAAATTAAATCAACCTATACCGTTCGAAGTAACCCAAAAGCGCTCTGGCGGCAATATTACCAGTATGGCTATTGGAAGGTGCGCGTTCTGCAGAAACATCCGCGCCAGATGAGCCTGCGGCAGTTCGTTCCGCCGCTGTTTGTGGCGGCGTTGCTGGCCAGTGCTCTGGCTGCGCTCTTCTATCCTCCGGCCGGGTGGCTGTTGGCAGTTGTGCTGGCAGCCTACCTGCTGGCAGACCTGGGCGCTTCTGTGGCTGCTGCCCGCCAAAAAGGATGGCGGCATTTTGCCCGCTTGCCGCTGGTGTTTCCGATCCTGCACCTCAGTTATGGGCTGGGCTTTTTGGTCGGGCTGGTGAAGTTCGCCCGCCGCTGGCAAGAGCGGCCTTTACCAGCTGCTCCTCTCCGGAATATGGAAAATTAATTATTTGATGAAATTGAGAATAATCCCCTGGCTTGCTTTGCTAACCGTCATTGTCAGCACCTATCGCTTTGGCGGGGATTTTTGGCGTTTAAATCAATTGGGGGTGAACACGGTTCATTTAAAGATGACGTCTCAGACTAGAGCAGGATTTGCTCCCTCAGCGGCTGACAATGATGCGCTCGCCTGCCATCAGGAGTGGCTGCAATTTGTGCGGCAGCCTAAAGCCTTGTCGCCGGATTTAGAGCAGGCTTCCAGGTTAATCGCCTGCTCACCCACCAACATGCGCATGCTTTGGAGAACCTATCCATCAGAACCTGCATTAGCCAATTTAGCTGTCCAGTTGTACCCTGGGCAAGCTGCTCCGCTTTACTGGTTGATTTCCGCGACAGATCCGAAGATTACAGAACAATCGAAACCATTGATCGAAGAAATTCTGAGAATCAATCCTCGCGACGGTCTCGCCTGGCGTTATCTGGGCATTGTTCTTATTCAGGAAGGGGATATTCAAGGAGCAATCGAAGCCCATATCCATTCCTGCTATAACGGCGACCCGGGATCGAATGGGTGCGGTAACGCTGGGTGGCTTTTAGAAGAAGAAGGGCGTTATGAAGAAGCGATATCTTTTTTTCGTTTATCAAGGCATAAATTTATCCGCGCTAATGCAGACCGATTGGAAGAAATGCTAAAAGAGCATTAATTAAAGGATTAGTTAAAAGACAAAGTTATTTTTTATTATCTTTACAAAACGACATGAATATTAAATGTAATATTATTCTATCTTCCTTATCTGAGCATCTAACTCAAATTCTGTCAGGTTTTGGGGTACTTCAAAAAAATAACATTATTGAATTGTCTATTAGTAAGGATAAAAAATTCGAAATTGGACATCTATCAAAGCCTATATTAAAAGTAATAATAAATAACTCTATTAAAGTTGTCTACGATACTTTTGATGGTTCTAGCATATCAGTAGACGATTATAATTGGTGTGATTTTTATTTCAAACGAAGTTTTGATAGAGTTTTAATATCTGATAGTTACAAATTAAAAAAAATATTCCCTTTAGGTTTAAACTATTCAGTTTATGGGCCTAATAATTTTTATAAATACAAATTATATTATTCAATTTCATCAGTGAAATCAGTAAAGAATATAAAAAATTTAATTATTCCACTAATTAGAACAAGTAAAAATTTATCAAGAATATTTAAAACCAGTAATGGTTGTTATACATCCTTTTATCAAAATTTTGAATCAATTCCTCGTTTTGAACAACCTCCTAAAATTCTCTTTCTTACAAGATTGTGGGATCCAAATCGGACAAAATCGAAAAAATTAATCGAAGAACGTCATTTTATTAATCAAATGAGAATAGATATTATCCGAAGTTTAAAAAAAGAATTCCCAAAAATTTTTGTGGGTGGTTTAGCTCCAGATGAATTTACAAATAAAGCAGCGCCAGATTGTATTGTTACTGATCAAAAAATAATTCAGAAAAAAGAATATCTTGCATCATTAAAAACCGCGAATATCTGTATTTCAAATCAAGGTCTTTTGGGTTCAAACGGATGGAAACTTGCTGAATATGTTGCAGGGGCTAAATCAATTGTTTCAGAAAAATTGAATTATGAAGTACCTGGAAATTTTTTGTCTGGTAAAAATTATTTAGAATTCTCAACCATTGATGATTGTATACAAAAAGTCGACTTTTTAGTAAAAGATCCTGACCTACGATACAAAATGATGGTTGAAAACTATAATTATTACCATCAATTCCTTCGCCCTGATATGTTAATTTGGAATACTTTAAAAGAAGTTTTTTAAAATATTAGAGTTATATGAACAAGAAATTAAAAAAAATGGACAAAATAAAAAGTATGTGGCTAATACGGGAATTATATTTGTTAATCCGGTGTATTTATAAATTTAGACCTATTCTAGGGGTTGAGGTATTTTTTAAACTAAATAAAAAAAATAATAAAACATCCTATGTCTCAATAAATATTCCAGGTTTTTTAGAAAAAATAAATTTACGTCCTGGTTCTTCAGATATAGATATTTTTGAAGTAGTTTTTATAGCTGAAAGATTTAAGCACATCGAAACGAAAGTGGAACCAAAAGTAATTATTGATGCGGGAGCGAATATTGGTTTGGTGTCTTTGTATTTTGCCAGAAAATATCCAGATGCAAAAATATTTGCAATTGAACCTGAAACAAGTAATTATAATTTATTAACTATGAACACCAAATCGTATGGCAATATTGTTCCAATTAAGGCAGCACTTTGGAAAAATAATTCAACATTATATATTCAAAACCCTAATGCTGAAAAATGGGCATTTAAAGTTTCAGAGGAAAATAAAATTGGTGAGTATGTGGATGCCATTACAGTAATGGATATTCTTCAGAAAACTTCAAATAATTATATCGATATTTTAAAAATCGATATCGAAGGTGCAGAAAAAGAAGTTTTTTCAGAAAATTATCAGAGTTGGATAGATAAAATTAATTTTTTTGTTATTGAGTTACATGAAGGTTTACAAAGTGGTTGTCGTGGTTCATTCTTCTCAGCAATAAAAAATTTAAAATATAAAATTCAATATATAGGAGAAAATTATTTTGTAAAAGTTATTTCATAAATATTAATAAGAACTTCCTTGTTATTTAATATAAGAATTATCCGAGTATGATCTAAATTTATATTATGAAAAATTTTTTACACTGACTTCAAAAAATAATAATAAAAAAAATACTCCTAACAAATTTATAGATTAGTAAATACAAAACAGAAAGTAAAAAATTAGACTATAACCTATTAAATTCAATTAAATTAGGATAACACGACCCCCACGCAATTCCCATGCCAAAATTACTTTACAGCAGAAAAACGAGGAATATAATTAAGGCTAAAGGCGAACCCCCGCGGAGCGAGGGCATAGGCGAACCCCCGCGGAGCGAGGGCATAGGCGAACCCCCGC
>WBZR01001560.1_pt1 | contig 27871 bp, 30 predicted proteins | sample 5204231 | NCBI WGS metagenome assembly WBZR01 (sample SAMN12412403, study PRJNA552823) | activated sludge metagenome | isolation source: activated sludge from anammox sidestream of wastewater treatment plant... | place: USA: Virginia | collected 2017-08
ACAGTTGTTATGTAAGCAATATGGACTTGCCTCTGGATCAAATCTGGAATATGTATAACACTCGTGCTGATTGTGAAAACAGAATTAAAGAACTTAAGCAGGATTTTGGATTAGAAAATTTTTGTCTAAAGGATTTTTGGGCTACTGAAGCTTCTTTTAGGCTGATAATGGTGGCCTACAATATCATAAGTCTATTCAGACATTTTGCTTTACAATCGCACAAAACATCAACGATGAATACTCTTCGTGTCCATTGCTTTGCATTAGGCGCCTGGACTGCAAATCACGCTAATAGAAAGGTATTGAAATTGGCTTTACCTGTTAAAAAAAGGCAGTGGTTGGATGGATTATTTTCAAAAATAGGGGCAACACCAGATGTTTTTACTTATTCTAATGCATAATCCGGGTTTAACAACGCATATCTGCAGATAATGTCGCAACAAACATTTTAAACCGAAAAAATTGATTATTCGGTAATCGACAGACATGCACCGGTACTGCACAGTATTGCAAGAATAAGTAATGCGGTAGTGAGTGTTTTTGACTTTAGCAAGAAACAGCACGTGTTCAATTCTTCAAATCTTGGCGAGATACTCGGATATACGCCAGAGCAGGTTCGGGCAAGTGGAAACCAATTTATTGATTCGAAAATACATCCGGAAGATTTTGGAATGCTTGCTCAGATCGGGCTTTCTACATTCAAACTTTTCTTCAGTTTTTCAGAAGACGAAAAATTGAACCACAAGCTCGTGAGTGAGTTCAGGATACTGAATGCAGCAGGTAAATATATTCGGGTAATAGAACAACAACATGTTTTGGAACTCGACCACCTCGGAAATCTTTGGTTGGCATTGAGCATTCTTGATATTTCACCTAACCAACAAAACCTAAATGAAGGATTAAAAAGTGAACTCATCAATTTCAGAACAGGTAAGATCATACTCATTAACCGGATGCCGGATGAACTTGCTGTGCAATTGACCCGAAGAGAAAAGGAAATACTAAATCTGGTTAAGAGTGGATTATTAAGCAAGGAGATCTCAGACAAGTTAGCCATAAGCCTGCATACTGTCAATACTTACCGACAGAAAGTCATTGGAAAACTTGGTGTCAACAATTCGATGGAGGCAGTAATGCTTGCCACGAGGTTGGGTTTGATTTAGGGCATTATACTGATAAATCAGTATTTTTTTTAGACGGCACTTGATTCAACTTTGTATTTATATTCAAATAAAAATTTATGCCGTCAAAGTTCATCGTATTGGTTCTATTAATGTGTTCTATTAACATATTGGCACAACAGCCCACCCAGAACATCAGACGTATCGTTCTGGATGAAGCCTCCAATGCTCCATTGGCCTATGCGACTGTAGGTCTGGCGAATACATCTTTTGGAAATCTTACAGATAGCTTGGGTCATTTTTTGCTCAAAGATGTACCTACCGGGCGTTATGATGTTTATGTTACATATCTCGGCTATGAGCCTGTTGTTCTCAAAGAAATAGAGGTGACATCGGCAAAAGAGATACTGCTTAATATCCAGATGAAGGAAAATGTAAATAAATTGGATGAAGTAGTCATCAAGTCAAAGATTAATAAAGAACAACCACTCAACACTATGGCTACGGTGAGTGCAAGAATGTTGAGTGTTGAAGAGGCCAGGCGTTATGCAGGAGGATTTGATGACCCTGACCCGTTTGGTTTCGGCTTTTGCCGGTGTGTCAAGCAATTTTGGTAACAATGCTATCGTAGTAAGGGGCAATAGCCCTCAGTCGCTCCAATGGAAGCTCGAAGGAGTTGAAATCTCTAACCCAAATCATTTTGCAGACCTGGCGGCATTTGGTGGAGGTGGTATTACCGCCCTGAGTGCCCAATTATTGGCAAATTCAGATTTTTTCTCTGGCGCCATGCCGGCAGAGTATAGCAATGCTCTGTCTGGAGTGTTCGATATATATATGCGTTCGGGTAATAATCAGAAGCATGAACACACTTTTCAGATTGGTGCCATCGGTATTGATGCTGCTTCAGAAGGTCCGTTCAAGAACAACAGCAACAGTTCATATTTGCTCAATTACCGATATTCGACCCTTGGTTTACTTGCCCCATTGTTGCCGGAGGAAGCTGCCGGTACTACGTATCAGGATCTTTCTTTTAAGCTGAATTTCCCGACCAGGCGAAATGGGACTTTCTCATTATGGGGTATAGGCTTGCTTGATCATTCGGATGACACTGCCAAACAGAATATTGCAGATTGGAAATACGATACAGACAAGGATAATCAGGACGTAAACCAATACATAGGAGCATTAGGTCTAAGCCACAAAATACTGTTCAACCACAAACAATATCTCAAAACAACCATAGCAGCAAGGACCAATGGCATTGATCTGCACACAGAAAGTCTTGATAGTACCTTGACAGCTTCACCAAAAGATGTCATCAAAAACCAAAACTACAGTTTAATACTGAGTTCTTTTTTGAATACGAAAATGAATGCCTGGCATACCAACAGAAGTGGTATCGTTATCACGAGCCTGAACTACAGGATGAACTTGAAAAAAGCAGAAGGAAATGGCGGATTGCTCAGAGATTTGGTCAATGAAAATGGTGGCAGCTTCAATGGTTTCGGCATTTACAAACTCAATGCTGAACATTAATGACCGAATAAAGCTGAATGCCGGTGTAACAAGTCAGTGGTTTTCGCTCAATGATACATATACTATTGAGCCACGTGTAGGTATCAAGTGCCAATATTCGCCGAAACAGGCACTTAGTTTTGCTTACGGACTTCATAGCAGATTGGAGCGACTCAATTATTATTTTATTACAGACAAACAAGGTAATTTTGTCAATAACGACCTTGGTTTTTCACGAGTCCATCATTTGGTATTGGGTTACGACTTGAATATTTCCGAATTTTTACATTTGAAAATTGAGAGTTACTACCAGCATCTGTTTGGTTTGCCAGTTGAAGCGAACAGTACTTTTTCGCTTATCAATCAGCAAAATGATTGGTTTGTGGACAAACAATTAACGAATGAAGGTACGGGAAGAAATTACGGCATTGACATAACGTTTGAAAAATATATGTCGCAAGGCTATTACTATCTCGTCACAGCATCGGTCTTCAATTCGGAGTATAAAGCTGCAGACAAATTGTGGCGAAATACCAGATTTAACCGCAACTACGCTCTCAATTTTTTGGTAGGTAAAAAATGGCTATTAGGCAAAGACAAGAGAAAGGTGTTAGGCGCAAATGTAAGATTCAGTCTGCAAGGAGGTGATCATTATTCGCCGGTGGATGTTATGCAATCAATAACACAACTGGATGTAGTATTTAATGAAAATCTGGCATTCTCCAAGCAGTTTGAACCTTCCTTCACCAGTCATTTTACTGCGAGCTACAGAATCAATAAAAAAAATACAGCACACGAATTTGCCCTAAAAATAATTAACCTGACACAATATAAAGAGATAGCAGGATTCAAGTTTAACCACCAAACGCAAATGGTAGATACGATACGCGACCCTATATTTATTCCGAACTTCAGTTACAAGATTGATTTTTAAATTTTCCACACAATCTATAGTACATATAGTTTTCTGAAAAATTGATTAGCAGAAATTTTTCAAGTATTCTAATTGAAAGGAGTGGACAGTTGAAGATGATTTGATATTTTTGGATAAAAATTCGGGTATGCTCTTAGAAGACCTTAGTTCTATTGAAATTTTCTCTGTTGATGAATGGCGCAGCTGGCTCGAGGCAAACCACCGATCTGAACACTCTGTTTGGGTTGTTTGCCACACCAAGAAGTCAGTGAAACCTTCTGTAGGTTGGAGCCAAATGGTGGATGAGGCATTGTGTTTTGGATGGATTGACAGCACACGCAAAACAATTGATGAACACAGATACCGACAATTATTCAGTCAAAGAAAACCCGATAGTACCTGGTCGATGATCAACAAAGAAAAGATTGAAAAACTGATAGCAGAAGGAAGGATGACCATTGCCGGTATGGAAGCAGTGGAAAGGGCAAGGAACAATGGCAGCTGGACAATATTGGATGAAGTAGAACAACTGATGATACCTGAAGATTTGATGCAAGCCTTCACGCTTTCTCCCGCAGCAATGCAATTTTATGATACACTTAGTAAGTCACTTAAAAAAGTAGTGTTGCAAAGAATAGCCATGGCAAAACGACCAGAAACACGCCAGAAGAGAATAATAGAAGCGACACAATCTCTGGCATTAAACAAAAAACCTGTTGTATAATGAATCTGAGGTACAATTTCGAAGTCGGGTTATGGAGACACAAAGGTAATGCAGGATGGTATTTTGTTGCATTGCCAGATGAACTATCAGCTGAGATTAGATTGTTCAACCAACATCTGGAGGAGGGCTGGGGAAGGTTAAAGGCAAGGGCACAGCTTGGTAGCAGCGAATGGGATACTGACATCTGGTATGACACCCGACAGCAATGTTACCTGTTACCCATTAAAGCTTAAATTAGGCTTAAGGAGAAGTTACAATGTGGTGACAATGTATTGGTCAGCATCCTGATTTAATTCCTGTTATAAACAATCCGGGTCAAAGTGTAAGATTGACCTTAAATTCAACAACTTATTCATTTTAGAATTTTACTGGGTAAGGTCCCGGGTTATTTATGTTTTTTGATAAATGAAACCAGTCTTTGTCCTTTTACGAGTAGTCTCAGACCTTGCCGATGCAAGGAAATATGTGTCTGTTTTTTCTGATTTTCTTCAATGCCTGTTTTATATATACCTATGATGTGCTGGTAAGAAACGATACCAACGATATTATTGTCAAGTACCACCGGTAGGATATCTACATTTTCATTTGCCATAATTTCGACTGTGTGTTTGAGCGTTTCAGTAGGTGCAATGAAGAGCTTGTGTCTTTTGATGATTGAGTTCACCGGTTTATGTGGCTGGTGGTGCATACTGAATAGATTTGACGAACTCAGCAATCCTTTATAGCCACCTTGGGTGTCAGCTACAATAAAGTAGTTGGCATGTAGGTCCGGTTCGTTTTCGATCCAGTTTCTTACTTCACCGATTTCCATGTTTTCGTTGACAACAATTCCGGCTTCTGGCATTATTTGTTCTACAAGGGTTTTTTCAAGTATATCCGGTTCGTAAGATTCTGGTGTTACTATGCCTCTGCGGGCAATCTTTTCTGTCATAATGGTATTTTCCATCAAAAAAAATGATACAAAATATGAAGTTGTACACCCGGCAAGCAAGGGCAATAATGCCGTGGACTGCCCGGTAGTCTCAAGGGCAAAAACAATGGATGTAAGAAATGCTCTTGAGGCCCCTGCAAACAAAGCTGACATACCAACCAGAACCGACAATGGAATGTTGATACCGGCATCCGGAAACCAATACATTCCTGCACTGCCTATAAGTGCCCCAGTCGCTCCGCCAATGGTAAGCAAGGGAGCGAGTGTTCCTCCCGATGTGCCACTGCCCAAAGATACAGCCCATGATAAAAATTTTAATAAGCACAAAGCCATAACAACTTGAATGGATAAGGTACCCGACAAGAGTTCGGTAATATTGTTGTATCCTACACCCAATGTGCGAGGTGCAAAATAACCGACAATGCCAACAGCTATACCACCTATGGCTGGCCATAATGCCCAGTGTACGGGAAGTTTTTCAAACATATCTTCGACCCAATACACAATACGGGTGACCACTACCGAGAGTAAGCCCACCAGAAGTCCTGTAATACCATAAAACAATACCGCATAATTAGAAGGAGCTTTAATATTACTGACAAGTGGAAAGACCACTCCGTGATCAAAAAGAAGATGATGCCCTGCCGCCCCAACCACACATGCAAGTGCCACCGGAATGAAAGATCTTGCTGAAAATTCAAACAACAATAATTCGATAGCCAGAAGTATAGCTGCCAGTGGACTTCCGAAAATGGCGGACATACCTGCCGTAGCTCCGGCCGCCAACAGTATCTTTCGCTCGTTGGGTGTTATTTCAATCATCTGACCAAGGGTAGAGCCCAACGCACCTCCAGTAGCAATAATAGGGCCTTCTGCACCAAACGGACCACCTGTGCCGATTGAAATGGCTGCCGACAATGGTTTAAGGTAGGTGATCGAAGGTTTTATCTTGCTTTGGTTCGTAAGTATCTGTTCCATGGCCTCCGGAATACCGTGCCCTCTTATAGCTTTTGAGCCATACAATGCCATTAAGCCTACAATCAGGCCCCCGATGACAGGTATCGCTATCACAAAAATACCAAGAGAATGGTCGGCAGGTGTAGCTGCATTAATGGAAAACCTGCCGTAAAACGAAATATTGGTAATCAAATCGATGATGTGAACCAAAATTTTTGCAATGAAGCTTACACAGACTGCTATCAGTACAGCCAACATAGATAGACGGAGAATGCGCTGCTTGTTATATTTCTTCTGTGATGATATATTTTCCTGTTGTAAGGAGGGCGTTAGCGACATCGAAACCGGGATACCGTTGTTTATCATTTCATTAAAAAATTATATTAAGATAATGAAAGCCTATAACCAGCAAGCCTAATAACAGCATTGTGCCATCCAGCACAGCATAGTGGTATAGTGGATACTTTTGTATTTTTCTGTTCAGCAAGCAGACCATCGTCACGGCAAAAGTTAGGCTATAGGCAAATACCAAGAACACCTGCCCCATGACCATGTAGTGGATGGTAGATACAACCCAAAACACAACAAGAGATATACCACCAACAAAAAGTGATTTTTCAACACCAATCTGTAATGGTATTGTCTGTAGTCCGGAAAGTCGGTCAACTTCCATATCTCTGATATCAAATGGAATCGTAATAGCAAAAATAAACAAAAATCTTTCGGTTATCATCAGTATGATGTGCCAAGCATTATAGTGTATATCTGAGTACATAACAGGAAGCAAGATCGTGACACTACTCCATACAAAAGCGATGAGGAAGATTTTTAGAAATGGTATCTGTCTCAACCTGAATAGGCCTTTTACACCTTTGGAAATGGGTGTGGAGTAAAACAACGTAAGCCCGGCTATTGGAGCAAGTGTAAGCAATACACGTAGCTTGGCATTGAATACAGCAATCAAAAAACCAAGTACAGAGAACAACATCAGCAGATAAAACAAGTTCAGATTGCCGGACACCCAGCTGTGTTTTTCCGATTTCAGCGCATCACGGTTGGTGAGTATTGTGATGAGTCTGTGGAGGTTATATTCGAACAGTGTTGCAAAAAATATAAGAAATAAATATGGATGCCACTGAAGCTCCATATCAAGCTGTATTTGTGTAGCCAAGGTAAGCGCTACCGCAGCAAGTGAAATACAGATATTGGAGTGTATTAATAGTTTTAATGCTTTCAACGATCCTTTTTGACTGAATGAGAGAAACGATTTTTACCAAAAATATTTCAACTAAACATTTCGAATCTGCTTTCCAGGGTCTGTCTGTCTGAGCTTAGATACAGAAAACCATAACAAATGTAGCTTTTTACATCAATTAAGTCAATGCAATCAGTTTATTTTTCAAAGATTAGTTAAATTTTTCGGACAAGCCACAGTAAAATTTCCATAAGTATGAAATCTTGAAACCACTTTGTAATGACACAATATTTCACCTTGCCAACCCACAGCATTGTAAGTAATCATTGCATCGAATGCGCGCAATTTCATATATTCATACAGATGTGCCAATATTTTTGAAAAATAAATTAAGTTAAAGTTTAAAAATAATTTGGACATCAATTTCATATTATCGTAATATTGCAATATAAAAATATTACAATGGGTATAACCAAGACAGAATTATTTACAGAAGAACAAAACAGGATGGCGCAGATAGCAAAAGCATTGGGGCACCCGGCAAGGATAGCCATCATCGAACACATCCTGAAGGTCAACCAATGCATTTGTGGTGATCTTGTCGGTGAATTGCCGCTGGCGCAACCCACTATTTCACAACATTTAAAAGAACTAAAGCTGGCCGGGCTTATCAAAGGCAATATTGAAGGAAATTCTGTTTGTTATTATATAGACGAACAAACTTTCATTTTGCTTCGAGAATATTTTTTTAACATCGTCAATAAAGTTTCCAACAACAATTGTTGTTAAGCATATTTTTTTATTTAAATTTTTTAACCAAAAAAAACATGAAGAATAATTCAGAAATCAAAGAAATGGTTAAGCAAAAATACAGCGAAATTGCTCTTCAGGATATGGCAATCAATGCTTCTTCTTGCTGTGGTAGTGGAGGGTGCAGTACTGAGGTCTATAACATCATGACGGACGAATACTCGCACCTGGAAGGATACAATCCGGATGCTGACCTGAAGCTTGGGTGTGGGCTCCCGACCGAATTTGCTAAAATTAAGCCGGGCGATACCGTAGTTGATCTGGGCAGCGGTGCAGGCAACGACTGTTTTGTGGCCCGCCATGAAACCGGTGATACAGGCAAGGTAATAGGCATAGATTTTACAGAAGCTATGATAGACAAAGCAAGGGCCAATGCCGAAAAACTGCAGTTCAACAACGTTGAGTTCAGATTAGGAGACATTGAGCAAATGCCCGTCACCTCAGATATTGCCGATGTAGTGGTAAGTAATTGTGTGATGAACCTGGTACCCGACAAGCCTAAGGCCTTTGGTGAAATTTTCCGAATACTCAAACCGGGCGGACATTTCAGTATTTCTGATATCGTACTGGATGGCGAACTACCAGAAAAACTCCGCAAGGCTGCTGAGATGTATGCAGGTTGTGTTTCAGGGGCGATCCAACAGTCAGACTATCTACAAATACTAAAGGATGCAGGCTTTTCAAATATTTCTGTACAAAAAGAAAAACCCATCATTGTGCCCAATGATATACTGAAGAATTATCTAAGTGAAGACGAGATATTAGCCTACCACAACAGCAACATAAGCATACGTAGCATCACTGTGTATGGTGAAAAGAAGAAAACTTGCTGTGGTCCGGAATGTTGTTAGTCATTTTTATTCGCTATGGTTCACTTTGGGAAAATTTTGATTTTTTTTCAATCTTTTTTTAAACCCAGTCGAATGAAATCGGCTAGATTCACGTTTAGAAAATAAAACATTTGATTTATGCAAGCCAATGGATCAACAGTAGCCGAAATACTGGCTAACATTCCTGACGAAAGGAAAGGAGCATTTACGAGATTGCACGAAACCATATTGGACAATCTGCCTGAAGGTTTTGAGCCGGGCATCAGTTACGGTGGGCTTGGTTATGTTGTGCCACATTCGGTTTATCCGGCCGGATACCACTGCAAGCCATCCGAACCACTTCCGTTTGCAGGTATAGCATCTCAAAAGAATTCCATCAATTTTTACCACATGGGCATCTATGCCGATGCTCGACTGTACGATTGGTTTGTATCAGAATATCCGAAGTATAGTAAGCAAAAGCTGGATATGGGCAGAAGTTGTATCCGTTTCAAAAAACCGGATGATATACCTTTTGAGCTGATCGGTGAGCTGATGCAGAAAATGACTTCCAAAGACTGGATAGCCTTATACGAAGAGAATTATTTGAAGAAGTCAAAAAAATAATAAGATCTGAACAGGTGACAAACGAGTCTGAATGTTACCTGTTCAGTTTTTCTCTTCTTCCGTATTTATTTATCTTGTGGCGCATCATAGTTTACCATCCAGTGTACACCGAACTTGTCTGTAAACATTCCGAAATATGCTCCCCAGAAAGTTTGCTCCAATGGCATGGTTATTTGTCCGCCGGCCGATAATCCGTTGAACAGATGGTCCGCCTCATCTTTGGATGTAGTATTAATAGAGAGCGAACAATTGTTGCCTTGCTTGAAGTTAGACGACCAGGCACTTCCGGTATCGCTTGCCATCAGGCTGGTTTCGGCACTTATTGGCAACATCACGTGCATGACCAGATTGCCGTCTGCCTCACTCATAGCAGGCTGGCCTTCTACAGAAGGCATTTCGTTGAACCGGGTGAATACGGCAAATTCACCACCGAAAACAGATTTGTAAAAATTGAAGGCTTCCTCACAGTTGCCATCGAAAGTAAGATACACATTTACTGCTACCATTTTGGGTTTAATTTAATGTTGGTTAAAAAAATTATTTAATTTAGGGCAAATTGGCCGGAAACTGTTGGTTTTTTCAAATACACTTTACCGAATATGTTCTGATTCCGAAGGGTAAAATTAAGTATTCATCCGGTAATTCTACATCTTTCAGATGGCTTCATTTCAAGTTTTAAACCATTATGCCTTTGCCAGAATTTTTTCAATGGTATTGATATTCCTTGTTGTGGAAAATTCCTTTCGGGCTAGTTTGGCCTGGTATTTTGAAAATACGCTTTCTAGTGTCATTCCCTTCAATACGCACCAGTAAATGATGTTTTTATACTGTACAATAGCTTCTGTTTCTGCTTGAACCATCTTTGTGTCAAGCAATGTATCTTTTTCTCTGAAAATAATATAACGATGATACTCGGGGCCGGCTTCCTGAAACGGATAGGCTTCCACAATTTTTTGTAAAGTGACGAAATCAACCACAATGACCTGAATGGAGAAATTAAAATCTTTCAACAAGAATGCTTCTATTTCATTTTTCAAGTCGTCGGTATTCTTGTCACTAGATATGATGACATTTCCGCTTGCCAGTACGGTTTGCGGGTTTTTAAATCCGGCCTTGATAAAAGATTGCTTCAACTCATCCGACTTAACCGTTCTGCCACCAATATTGACACCGCCCAACAATACTGCGTACATCATAATATTCGTCATTCAATTATAAAGATACCAATAGTCGGATACAAATGGGTTTGTAAACAAATTTTTCACCATTAAAATATTATAATCGGTACATATTAACAGTTTTTCTCAGCTTTAATCTTCCAATTATACACGCACAACCACTTCCACCTTTCGCTACACAGTATTTGATGGTCAACAGACACCTGTTGGTTTTCGAAATCTCATCGTGTCGGTAATTACAGCGCATTTCTTGGAGAGATTTAGAGAGTCAGACTTAATAGTAGTCATAATAGCTACCCAAGCTGTAGCTGATTTCCTTTCATTCTTTTGGCTCAGAATATAGCACAAGTCACAAGCGTGTTATAAAGTTTTAATTCATACCCAAGCTACCAATTGTTTTCTTGAAACTTTCGAGCTGGGCCTTAAATTCTTTGGTAAAATAAGTAGGTGAAATATTGTTCACCAACAGAAGAAGTAATCTGCTGAGATCTTCCTTGCTCTTCACTTCAGACACACCATGAAGGAACGCACCTTTTTCAGTCTTCCATTCTTTTGACATGGTTTTCGGATTGAGTAGTTTGTACAATTCGAATAGGGCAGAGGCTGAGCCTGTAAGGTCCTTGGCGTCTTGTGTCTTCATTTTTTGAAGAAACGAAGCACTTTGCGTTTTCCAGTCTTTCGAGAAGGCTGTAGGTTTTAAACCATTCACCAATGTGGTTAACAGACTGCCGAAAGGTGCTTCCTGCGTGAAATTTTCTTGTGTACCATTTTTACATTTGGTTAATTGACTGGCGGATGAAGTATTCAGCAGTATAAATAGGCTAAGAAAAATGGTGGTAATCTTTTTCATGTGTCAAATATTTATTTAGTGACGGATAATGCCAAAGTTAAGCATTTTGCTGATGATTATCTAATATCTTCCAGCTGTAACCGGAAAAAAATTAAAACCTTTCACAAATCCTGTTGTTCAGAATGAATAAAACAGCTGCCATGACCCATTTAAAACCAGGCGATGCCGCACCAGATTTTTCAGGTGTCAACGAAAACAACGAACCCATTTCACTTAAGGATTTTACAGGAAAGAAGCTCGTACTTTATTTTTATCCAAAAGATGATACGCCCGGTTGTACAGCCGAAGCATGTAGTCTGCGCGATCACTACGAAAAATTTCTCTCCGAAGGTTATGCCATACTTGGTGCCAGCCCCGATTCGCCTAAAAGGCACACCGCTTTCATCAAAAAGTATAATCTGCCATTCAGTCTGCTTTCAGACGAAAGTAAGCAAACTCTCCTCGATTATGGAGTCTGGGGGCCGAAGAAGTTCATGGGTCGCTCTTACGAAGGCGTTTATCGCACTACATTCATCATCAATGAAAATGGCATCATAGACGAGGTCATAACGGAAGTAAACACCAAGAACCACGCCTCACAAATACTGGCTGGCTGATAGATATTTGATACTCAGTAAGGTTTATTTGCCAATGCAATAAGGGTAAATATGTGTATTGCTTTAATGCAGTACAGACAATACCAATATATGTTCGCCATTGCTACTGTTGATATGTACGAAATACAGACCGTTAGGCAAACTTGCAGTATTGAGTCGTATCTCTTCACCTTCCCTTATTTTTTCTATTCTGTATAATTTACCGGAGCTGTCAAGAACCTGTATTTCTGTTAGGGCATCTATCTGTTCGGGGTTACACTGTCGTAGCATTACATATTGGTCTGCCGGAACCGGAAAAGCCGTAAAGCCACTGACTACATCTGATGAATTTGGTTTGATAACAAGGTTCAATATCTCTGTACATCCGTTGGCATCCGTGACGGTTACTTTATAGGTTTTGCCGGCACTCAAATCGGAGCGTACCGAGCCATTGAATCCGTCAGACCAGGTATAAGTGAACGGGGCTTTTCCTTGCTGGGTAAGGATGGCTGATACGGTCTTGTTGTTATCTGTAATGGTAGAAGTGAGCAGTTTAGATTGAGGAATCTGCTTATCCGGCATATATAGATTGAGTGTGGTGGTACAGCCTTCTTCGTCACTGTAAAGCAGTGTATAATTGCCTGAAGCTATATTGGAAAAAATGAATGTTAATGCAGAATTTTGTGTTGCTACCACCTGATTCTGGCTGTTGAGCAATGTTCCGCTAGCTATACCATTACTTTCAGGAACCGCCACATAAATGAGTCCTTTATCAAAGTTGCAATCAGGCGGAGTAACGGAGATGTTATTCTGGTCGGGTAGTTCTTTATTGCCAATTTCAATATTAACAGTTTTTATACATCCGTGGTTGTCTGTATAGTTTATGGTATAAGCACCTGCAGGTAGGCCGGTTGCGATATAGCTTTTCAATGAGGCATCATGCGACCAATTAATATCAGTAGGGTTTCCGTTGGTGAAGACCAGTTCTATTTCACCGTTTGCTTGCTTGGTACAGGCAGGTTTTACATTTGTAGCCAGATCTAACTTGTTACCTGAATAAACGACGTTGTATGGCCCGAATGTGTAAGCATGATTGTTTGAAGTGACGGTCACCGTATATGAACCGGCTTCAGGCACTTCTTTTTCGATGATAAAGCTGCAGTTAATGTTTTGTGCATTCTTTACAGTATTATCATCTGACCACTGATACGTCATATTAGCCGAAGCAACAGAGTTGATTTCAAGCTTTATCTTGCCTGAAGAGTTGCAATCGATGTGGCTGATTTGGGTATTAACTAATTCGGCTTCCGGGTTAAAAATGACCGGTTTCTGCATTTCTGCCACTAAATTGGCTGAACTTTTAGCTTTCAGTTTGACCTGATAATTACCCTGTACAGCATAAGTGTGTGGTGGTGGTTCAGCTTGGGTAGAGGTAGTACCATCTCCGAAATCCCATAGATAATCAACGCCATACTTTGTATGGTTTTGAACCGATACCGTGTTGCCACAGACGGACTGTGTATATGCAATGATTGGTTCGGCAATACCATTTACCTGATACTCATCATTGGTTATGAGCAATCCGCTGTCATACACGCCATCTCCTGCGTCAGCTATGACAAACTTAAAGTGGTAGCTTTTACCTGTCTCCATAGGATATTTAATGAGGAAAGGCTTTGTAAAGCCGTCATATTCTATGCCATAATAAATGGTATCATTTGGCAGGTAGGTCGGATTGCTGGTATAATATTTGGAATATGCGGTTGAACCAAGCGGAGGTGTTACGTTTTGAATATCGCCATTCATACCTGGGGCGCCCTGGTTTACATTATTTATTCTGATAGGAAGCTTACTACCCGGTATGGTAGCAATATTGGTACTTGAAGAGCCATTTTCACTTACGAATACACCAAATAAATCGTTGAATGAACTTCCGGTATATTCGTTATATTCTTCAGATGCAAAAACCAGCCAGCATGTAAGGTGATCGGAAGTAGCCAATAAATCAAACTCAAATCCGCCGGCATCATAAAGAATAGTATTAACCGCAATTTGCTTTAAATCGGTATCATCGCCTCCTTGCATTGTTGTACCCATAGATTCTGATGTATTAGGACCAGTGGCCAGTTCGCAATCTCCGGAAGATATAATCAGACCACTTGTCATACCGGTATTACCGTTTTGATGCACGAATGAACCGATTTGCTCCTCTTTACCAATGAACTGAAGTTTGCTTACCACGCCTGAATTATTGAGATAAGCTTCTAGTTGGGCCTCTGAAAAATACCCGTGGGTGGCAGCCAAATTATTGCCTCCTAGTGCTTTATTACCGGTTTGTGTTTTTTTGGTCTGGCCGACCCTTTGGGCTGATAGATTTCCTATGGTAGCTACATTGAGTAAAGCGACTAACAGTACAACTATCCGTTTCATGATTGATTATTTGCATCAAAAATAAGTATAGCATATTAATTATTGCAATTTATTTCCTTATTTTTTTTAATACAAATTAAAATTACAAAATTTACAGGAATATTTTTTTAAAATAGATGTAGAATATTCTGTTTTCAAAATAATCGGGGTTTAACGCATGCCTGCCAGTACATTCGAAATGATAACAGCGAATACCAGCCCAACTCTGGTATTGAAATGCTCGTCTTCGGGTAGGTCGTCTTCAGTTATCCAGTCTCTGATATCATTTTGATAAACCGTACGGCACCTGAATATTACTTTCCGGTCTTTTTCCACAATCCAGTCGCTTCCGGGTTGGTTGTATTCCATCTGTATGACATATTCACCTGCAGAAGATTCTATGCGCCATTCTCTAGGGTCACCGGGCCACACCATTCTTATCCGGGTTATCTGGTTGTCGCCTATCACCTCCCAATCGTCATACCGGTCACGCCATTTGGTGCGTATGGTGCCAAAGGTGTCGCCCATCCTGAAATCCCACTCACCCGGATCTTGCCTGATTTGCCATCTGCATCTGATGTTGCATTCCGGAAAATCTTCCGACTCCGGATAAACAAGCCATTCGGAAAGGTCATCATCGTACCTTGCACTGAAGCCGGACAAATATTGTGCCTCCAGCACCGATAAGCCGGATACAGACAATAGCAAGAAGAACAGCACGCGTTTCATGATTAATACGCTTTGGCAAACAACACCCGTTGAGCACTTGGTTTCCCTGTCAGGATGCAAACACCGGATTCTTTTTCGCCATCGAGTGGAATACATCTTGCAGTGGCCTGTGTGAGCTCTTTGATTTTGTCTTCTGTTTCCTGGGTGCCGTCATAGTGAGCATAGGCAAAACCGCCTTTGTTCTCGATAACATCTTTAAACTCGTCCCAATTATTGACAATGGTAATATTATTTTGCTGAAAAGACTTTGCTCTTGTGAAGAGGTTGGACTGAATTTCTTCCAAAAGTGCCTTTACGTAAGATGCTATGCCTTCTCTTGGTACCAGGTTTTTCTCCTTTGTGTCGCGGCGGGCTACTTCGAGCATTCCTTTTTCCAGATCGCGCATACCGATGGCTATTCTTACAGGTACACCCAGCATTTCGTATTCAGCGAATTTGAAACCTGGACGCTTTGTCTCATCGCTATCCGCTTTTACACGGATACCTTCTTGCTTCAGTTCAGCTTCGAGATCTTTCATCACGTTGAGCAATTCGTCATTGACGAAAGGTACTGGTACGAGTACTACCTGATGCGGTGCGAGCTTTGGTGGCAGTACAAGCCCTTCGTCGTCAGAATGCGCCATGATGAGGGCACCCATCAGACGTGTAGATACACCCCAGGATGTTGCCCAAACATATTCCTGAGTATTTTCTTTATTGAGGAATTTGACTTCGAAGGCTTTGGCGAAATTCTGTCCGAGGAAATGCGATGTGCCTGACTGCAGTGCCTTGCCATCCTGCATAAGTGCTTCAATGGTGTAGGTGTCATCAGCACCGGCAAAACGCTCACCGGGTGTTTTTACGCCTTTTACCACAGGTAGTGCCATCCAGCCTTCTACAAAATCGCTATATACATTCAGCATTTTTACAGTTTCTTCGATTGCTTCAGTGGCAGTAGCGTGTGCAGTATGTCCTTCCTGCCATAGGAATTCTGCTGTGCGGAGGAACAAGCGTGTACGCATTTCCCATCGTACTACATTAGCCCACTGGTTGATGAGCAACGGCAAGTCGCGATAGCTGTGTATCCAGTCGCGGTAGGTGTTCCAGATGATGGCTTCAGAAGTAGGGCGTACAATGAGTTCTTCCTCGAGCTTAGCTTCAGGGTCCACCATTAGTTTGCCTGGTTTATCGGGGTCGGTCTTGAGTCTGTAATGTGTAACAACGGCACATTCTTTGGCAAAGCCTTCCGCATTTTTTTCTTCAGCCTCGAACAGCCTTTTGGGTACAAACAGTGGGAAATAGGCATTTAAGTGTCCGGTTTCCTTAAACATTTTATCCAGCTGGTCGCGCATCAGTTCCCAGATAGCGAAACCATAAGGTTTGATGACCATACAACCTTTGACCGCCGAATAATCGGCCAGACCGGCCTTGAGTATGAGATCGTTATACCATTTGCTGTAGTCTTCACTTCGTGCTGTGATCTCTTTTGCCATAATATTTATTATTTTTGAAATATCTTATACGATTTAGTCAAAAAAATGTTAAATTACCATACCTCATGTAACTAATAATACTTGAAAATTGTCTTTCCAACAGATGAGGATTTGAACATTTAACTATTTGAAAAAAAACCTTATTAATTATTTAACTAAAACAATCGGCCAAAAGTAATATTTTTGACCTAATACTTTAAGCAATAAATTAAAATAACGCTAAAATCTCTGTCTTATGAAGAATTTTATTAAAAACATGGCTTTGGTCTTTACGTTTGTGGCGGGTGCAGCAGCATCTGTCTGGGCACAAAATGATGACCTTTATTACGATCCTGAGAAGGATGCTGTTTCTTCACAGGATGTTTATTATGATGATGTTAACAATGGCAACAAGGATGAGGCTTCTGTTGCCAGACAAAACAATAATAATAGCAGACCTGACGGAAGTTCTGATAATTACAAAGATTATAGCGATTATGATGATGATGATTATGAATATTATTATTCGTCAAGAATCAAAAGATTTCACAGGCCTTATTCAGGCTTCGGTTACTTTGATGATTGTTATGTAAATATGTATAACTATGACCCATATTGGTCAGGTGCAACTATTTATATAGGCTATGATAGTTATTCCGACTATTTCAGATGGCGAAGATACCAAAGATACCATAACTGGAGCCATTGGGGGCCTACCTATACTTGGGGTTGGGGATACAATCCATGGGGCTGGAATAGCTGGAACTCATGGGGTAGTCCTTGGACACCGTGGGGCTCATACGCCTATTCACCATGTCCGCCTTATGGTAATATTTATATAAATAATGTTTATTATGGCAATAACTGGGGCCACGGTGGCTGGTACAACAATGGCTGGCAAGGTTATTATGACGGCGGACACTACAATGAATATACAAGTAATATACACTATGGTCCACGCAAAACCGGTGGAGGTATCAGCAAGCTTGTTGACAACCCAAGGGGCAAAACAGGTCTGGCTATTGATAATCCAAGAGGTGTTACCAACCAAGGTCCTACCATAGAAAACCCAGGTAAGGTAAACAGAAATAATGGTACAACCGCAACACCAGGTCAGACAACTTCTAGACCTGACCGCACCGGCAATACAGGTCAGATACAAAGTACTAAAAACGACCCGATAAGAGGTCAGGCCCCGCAGCAGAATACCAAGACCGAAGAGCAGGTGAAATTTAACCGTCGCGACAATCAGCAAACCGAAGAACAGGTAAAATATGACAGACGCGATAATGGAAATACCCAGCAAAATACCAACCCTGCTAATCCGAGGGATAACCAAAAACCGGTAAGACAGGACAGTCCTGTACAAAGCCCGGTAAAGGACAATGCCCCGGTACAGAAGCCAGGTAGAAACAACAGCCCTGTACAGGATGTAAAAAATGATACTGAATACAAATTTAACTCAAGACCATCGAGTGCTGCCGATAGAAATACCGGTGAAGGGTATAACAACACTTCAAGGCCTGAACGCGGTAATATAAATGTACCTGTAGAAAGACCACAGCGCCAGGAAAGAGTAGAAAGACCACAGCGCCAAGAAAGAGTAGAAAGACCACAGCGCCAGGAAACACCTGCACCGCGACCTTCATTTAGGCAGGAGAGCAAGCCGAGACTGGAAAGTCCGTCACCTGCTCCTAGACAAAGCCAGCCGAGTGCACCTTCAAGAGGAAATAATTCGGGTGACAACAATGGTCGGTCAGGCAACCCAAGAGGCAGGTAAGCAATTAGTTACAACTCTGAGTAAATAGTGAGGCAATGGGTGGAGGACAAACTTTGAATTCCACCCATTTTGTTAAACAGAAGCCAATTGAAGTATTCTGAGAGTTGATTTATTTATTAAATTTGTCCGAAGAGAGCAAGTGATATTGCGGGCAATACAAAATTTTATTACAATGAAAAAAAACATCATACTTCCGATTTTTATCCTTGTTTGTACAGCCATCAGTGCGCATTCGCAGACTGTGTCAGATGCAGTTCGTTATTCATACAACACTTACGCCAATTCGGGTCGGAGTGCCGGCGTCAACAATAGCTTAGGAGCCATGGGTACAGATTTTGGCGCCATCAGTCAGAATCCGGGCGGACTGGGATGGTATCGTACTTCCGAGTTCAATTTTTCACTTGGTACCACTGGTTATACCACCAATGCACAACTCTCCGGCACCAACAACAAAAGCACAAAGATAACGGCCAGAAAATTCGGAATACCCGGTGTGGGGCTGGTATTTAACTCAAAGCCACGCCACTCTGACTGGAAAAATGTAAATTTTGCATTAGGAATCAACCAGCTTGGTGCTTACAAGCAGGAATATCAGTACGAAGGTGTATCAAAAGGATCGGTGATGGACTATTTTGTCGAGCAGGCTCAAGGCAAAACAGCCGATCAGTTGGACCCTTTCAGTACTAAATTGGCGTATGAAGCATTTGCTATCTATGATCCGGATGAAACCAACGGTAATAAAACCGAGTGGGCAAGTGACTTTGATGGATTCGCTACGAAACCGGTAGTGGCAAAAAAACAAGAAGTACTCAACACAGGCTATGCAAGTGAAGTAGTGATGGCACTCGGAGCTAATTATAAAGAGAAATTGTCTGTAGGAGCATCACTTGGTGTGCCGTTTATGCGGTATGAAACCCAAAGTTTTTATAGTGAAGATAACTCAGGCCCGGATAAAGTACCTTTCTTTAATTCGCTTGAATGGACAGAGGATGTAAGGGCAAAGGGTGTAGGCGTCAACCTTAAGATAGGTGCCAGTTACAGACCGATTCAGGCATTGAGGATAGGTGCTGCCATACACTCGCCAACAGCCTATGCGATATCTGAGGATTATAATAATTCGTTCGTCTATGACCTGACAACTGCTAATGGTACGAACTACCGAACAAGCAAATCGTCACCGGATGGCCAGTACGATTACAATCTGCTAACACCGTGGCGCTGGATTGGTGATGCCGGTATTATTATTGGCAAGAAAGGTTTTATTTCGGCCGAAGTAGAATATGTTGATTATCCGACAGCCAGATTTACTTTTAATAATACTTCAGACGACCCGGATGCTACCAAGTACCAAAGAGAACTCAATAATAAAATAAGCAAAGAGCTCGAGGCTGGCTTCAACTACCGTATCGGTGCAGAATATGTGTTGGGTGACTTCAGGGTGAGGGCAGGTTATGGTATTTATGCTACGCCTTATGCCAATGATTCTCAGACCAATTCATCTTTTAGCCTGGGTTTTGGTGCCCGATTGGAGAAGTTTTTCTTCGACCTGGGTTATGTAAACTGGCAGCAGAAACAATCATTCAAACCATACGAGGTAAGTGTCAAGGATTATCAGCCTTTAGTTAACTCAGAGTTGAGTTCTAGCAGGATACTGCTTACTGTTGGATTTAAATTTTAAGAAGATGCAATGATAATATGCTAAGATATCATCCGGCATATCGGGTATTCATTTATATACTGTTGTTTTTTTGTGTTGAAATACAGGAAAGCTACGGGCAGGGAAAAAATGAATTTTTATACCGCGATGTGCCGGAAAGCATATTGTACGAAACCAAATGGCAATACAAGTACACACTTCATGTAGAGTCACAGACCATCATTCACCGGGCAGGTGACCATTTTCAGGCATATTACTATTTCAGACTTGATAAAAAGGCAGAATCTGTAGTCAATGGTACACATTCTACAGGCACCTGGCTATTGGACCGAGGCAAGCTTAATGCTCCGATACTCAATACCGATTCGCTTCGGGTGGTAAAAGCAACAGATGTGGAGCTGATACTGGAAGGGAGCAACAAAACGGGCAAGGGCAATCTGCAATATTATTTTGAACATTTCGGTGATGATGGACAAATATTCAAGAAGCCTGAATATCTATTGCCTGAGTTGACAGTTAATACGAAGCGCGAAAATGTGGGAAAAAATTCTGTAGCCAAATGGTTCAAGAATTTCTGGCGGCAGTTGTGGGGACTGGAAATGGATGATTCGGAGAATTTGGCAGGTAAGCCATACATCAACATAGAGATTATCGGTGGCGGATATTTTGGTGGCATCGATCCGGCAGAAAAGAATTATATTCAGCTAAAGAACAATGGCAGGCTCATAAGAGAATATGCAACCCAATATCAGGGACAGACCAAAACTATCAAAGACATAAGCCGGCAGGAACTCGAGTCACTGGCAGAGTACCTTGATACAAAGGGATTTTTTGCACTTCAGGCCAGTTATGACTGTACAGACCCTGAATGTTTCAAACGAAAGCTCAAACGACCATTGCCGATACCATTGCGTATATCAGTCACCTACGGGCTTAGGCACAAGGTAATCAGTGTGGCCATGTTTGGCAATGACGGAGTGCAGGACAGATACTTGAGCTATCCTCTGTTGGTTGATGAACTTGTTGAAATACTCAACAGGATGGCCAACCGTATTGAGTAGCGCATAAAGGATAACCATTTATGTCATCATTTGGGCAAATAAATGAAGCCGGTACTTATCAATATCGGTTTATTTTACCTCTTTATGGTAATAGTTGGACAGAATAGGTATATGCAGAATAATTGTTAGGTCTCTATCATCTCTGTCAGCATAATTTTTTTTCCTAAGTGGCAGAAGTATTAAATCAAAATAAATAACTTCATTCAGAAAAGATGTATTTTGTGGGCTTAAATCACTTTCAGAAGTTTGGTAAAAGTGGTGAATAGCCAATAAAATAGTAAAGCAGGCATCAAATTGTGTCATGAAAAAGGAATGGCCATTCTTATTGTGCATATTATTGTGGGCTAATACTATGGTCGCACAAGACAAATTATTAATTGACAGCTTGTACAAACAATACAATTCTGAAAAAGATCCGAAAAATCGTATTGAACTCTTATATAAGATCGCAGATGAGGTAGAAGAAACCGGCAAACCTGAAGAAATTGTACGGTATGCAGACAGTCTTGAATTGCTTGCTAAAGCTGCCAGGTACTCCAAAGGGTTGGCAAAAGCGTATGAAATACGCGGACGTTATTATGAGAGGAAGGGCGAACATGGCCAGGCACTGCCTTACTACCAAAAACAACTCAGCCTTCTGGTCTCTGTGGCTGATAAAGAAGGCCAGGCCAGGGCATTGACAAATATTGGCAATATGTGGCACGAACTTGCATCCAATGATTCTGCTGTGGTGTACCATATAAGGGCAATGAGAATAATGGAAGAATTGGGCAAAAAGTCGGATGTGGCCATCAGTCTTGCAAATATAGCCAATGCCTACAGCGATCTGGAAGCCTACGATAAGGCAATAGAAATGTTAAAGCAATCGCTTAAAATAAGGCGGGAGGCCGGTGAGGAGAAACGCACCATGTTTACGCTAAATAACCTGTCGGTAGCGTATGGCCGTAAAGGCGATTTTGAAAATTCGATGGCGTATGCTGATACAGGAATCCATGTAGCGCTCAAATACAACAATAAGCTGGTAGCGGGTGTCATTTGTGGTGGAATGGGCAACATTCTGAACGGACTAAAAAGATACAAAGAAAGCATTGCATGGTGCGAACGTTCGCTCGGATATCTGAATGAAATAAACCGCGAATCCAATATGGTTTATCCGTTGAGTAATATGGCAACAGCTTACATAGGTCTGGCTCGTTATAAAGAGGCACTGTATCATAATGAAAGAGGTTGGGCTATTATGCAGAAGCTCAATCTTGCTGAGCCCGTAGAAGCATATCAGCAAAACTTTGCAGACGCATACGCCGGACTTGGAGACTACAAACAAGCATTTCAATGGCATAAAGTCTATATGGCCCGAAAAGATTCACTGGCAGGGCTTGATAACTTAAGAAAAATGGCGAGTATTGAAGCCCGATATAATATAGAAAAAAAGGAACGCGAATTGCTTGTACAACAAACCAAAAATTACCGGCAGAAAGTGGCGCTTTATTCTCTCATAGCAGCACTGGCAGCGTTCATTGTCTTTGCTTATATGTTTTATAACAGGTACCGTTTGCGTAAAAGAACAGAACTGTCTGAAGCCGTCATCCATGAGCAAAAACTTGGGATGAATGCTGTTATAGAAGCACAAGAAACTGAACGCAAGCGTATAGCTCGTGATCTGCATGATGGCATAGCACAAGAAATCGTGGCTATTAAGCTAGGCTTTGAAATCTTAGGGAGGCGCATAGACAAGATGGCACCTGAAGAAATGCCCAAACTGTCAGAACTTAGCAAACAACTGGATGCATCCTGTACAGAGCTACGAGGTATAGCCCATAATATGCTCCCGCCTACACTCGGTACACAAGGGCTGGCGCCCAGCCTCGAGATGTTGTTGAGGAATACACTCCAGCATTCAAATATAAAAGCAAAATTTAATGTCCACAACCTGACTACAAAAATAGACGAGAAGACAGAGATAAGCCTTTATCGTATAGCCCAGGAGTTGCTGAATAACATCGTTAAACACTCAAAGGCGGCTCAAGTAGTCATGGAGCTTTTTCAGTCAGATAGTTGGCTTGTTCTACGGGTGGAAGATGATGGTCAGGGATTTGATTTTGAAGCTGCACGTTCGCGCGGTACTATGGGCATCCTGAATATCCTGAGTCGGGTGGGTGCTGTGGGTGGAGAGTTTAAGACTGAAGGCAATAGGACAGGAGGTACGATTGCCTTAGTGCGAGTACCATTGAGTATTTAACCAACAACATATTGAATAAGCAAATTTAGAAATTATGCCAAGTCAGATCCCAATACTTTTAGTTGACGACCACCACCTGGTACGTAAAGGTTTTCGTGCCTTGCTTGAAGAGATTGAAGGCCTCAAAGTGGTAGGTGAAGCTTCTAACGGAAAGGAAGCAATCATGCTGATGCGCAATGAAGTAAAACCAGCGATTGTATTACTCGATTATGAGATGCCGGTGATGAATGGACTTGAAGCAGCGGAAGTCATCAATCGAGAGTTCTTTGGGGTAAAGGTCATCATGCTTACCATGCTTGAACAGAAATCCCTTATAGAGGCAGCTGTTGAAGTAGGTGTGAAGGGTTTTTTGTTTAAAAATACTTCATTGGAAGACCTGGGTGAAGCTATAATGAGCGTAGCAAAAGGTGGAACTTGGTTTGGGAGTGATGTGGCACTTACCCTTCTCAGGCGGGAATATAATCCTGAAACAGAAGCCCTTGCAATGCTTTCGAACAGAGAAATACAAATCCTCAAATTAGTAGCACAAGGATATACGAGTATGGAAATCAGTCGCAAGCTATTCATCAGTCCAAGGACAGTGGATACACATCGAAATAATATCATTCAAAAGTTAGATTTGCATGGTATTCCGGCTCTGGTTCAGTTTGCCATGCGTACCAAACTAATTTGATAACTCGAGCTTGTAATATGGTCTATTTTTTTAACACTTTACGTCCTGTAATGTCTCAAAAGCGTATTTTACGTAAATCTGCGTAGTGTATTTGCGTACAATTGCTGATTATGGTTTACTATGATTGTCTCATTTTTGTATTGTTCAAAAGATACATACATTTTTAATCATTAAACCCTAAATCAAAATGAAAAATTTAATTTATTCCCTTTTGGCTGTTGTGTTTTTTTCGATTCAACTGCATGGTCAGGCGCCCGGAAAAGTATGGTATGGCAAAGGCTCAGGTAATGCGCAGGCTGAGGCAGTACATAAGGCACTTATGTCTGTAGTAGATGATTTTGCAAATGGCAACAGCAATGGATGGAAGATTTACACAGATGACGCTACAGAGATTGACCCAAACGGAAACATTACTTTTGGAAAGAAGGCCATGCTGGATGCCTGGGATGCATTCATGAAAATGGTAGATGAAAAACCAAAGTTTACATATAGCAATGTGCTGGTTCGTATGCTTACAAACGATATTGCAATTGCTGTTTTTGATACTTCTGCCGACATAAAAATCAAAGGACAGCAAATAGGAGGAAAAGCTAAAGGATCGGCTGTACTCCGCAAACACAACGGTGTATGGAAAATCGAGTTTGACCAGCTTACGCCTGAAATGCCTATGCCTGAAAATTGATTACCTGTATATATGTGCGACTTGTAAAGTAAAGCCAATATCCGGCTTAACAATGCGTGCAATCTGAGATGATTAGCAGAAAAACAGGCAGAGCTTTTCACCCAATCATCCACTCTTAACCCTTGAGTAAGTATTATTCTTTTCAATGCATAAAATCAATGTCAAATGAAACGGTTACTTAACATTTTAAAATGGACCGGTATCGTACTGATATCACTGTTTCTGGTATTTTTTCTTTTTGTTCAATTTTCATGGGATAAAAAGCATGGTGCACCCTATCCTGACATCAAGGCAAGCACTGATTCCGCTGTCATAGCACGGGGTGCTTATCTGGCAAACGGTCCTGCACACTGCGGCGGATGCCACACCTCAATGGAGGATGTAATGCAGTTTGATGAAGGCAAAAAGGTGGACTTCAAGGGTGGATGGGAGCTGACTTTTCCAGGATTCGGTACTTTCAGAAGCCATAACCTAAGCTCCGACAAGGAGACAGGAATAGGCTCTTATACTGATGCCGAGATTGCACGTAGCCTCAGGTATGGCGTAGGTAAAGATGGCAGGTCACTTTTTCCGATGATGCCCTTCCAGGGAATGAGTGACGAAGATCTTACTGCGATCATTTCTTATCTACGTACCCTGCCACCCGTAAAGAATCAGGTAAAACCAATGGATTACGGATTTTTATACAAGGCTCTACTGGCAGTGGGATTGGTGAAGCCCGAAGGCCCGAAAGCCACGCCAGCCAAATCAGTGGTTGTAGAACCGACCGCAGAGTATGGTAAATACCTGGCCTATCATGTAAGCAATTGTTTTAAATGCCACACTCAAATTAATGAGAATACCGGTGAGTTTATTGGTAAGGATTTTGCTGGTAAGGCATATTTTCTACCTGATGAATTTACTGACGGATATTCATTTATGTCGCCCAACCTGACACCTGATAAAGAAACCGGAATTATGGCTTCGTGGTCGGAGGATGATTTTATAAAACGCTTCAAGAGTGGCAGGGTACACAAAGGAAGCCCAATGCCATGGGGATCTTTCTCAAGAATGGATACGGTAGAGCTTAAGGCATTGTACAGATTCCTTCATTCGCTTGAGCCTGCCCATAATAAAATAGACAAGACAGTATTTGCGCCGGGAGAGAAACCAAAGAAATGAAGCACAAACAAACGGGAACAATTGGGTATAAACAATCGTTTGAGTGCCTTGGGTTGTTGTTCAATGCTTCGTTGGGAGCTCAGTGGTAAAAAATCTAAACCACCAAATAGTTTGAAACCGTTCTGCACAAGGCAAAAGGCTCAGCGAGATCAACGAAAGACCAATGCACTTTGAAGATTTAAAGTTCCTTCAACTGAAGCGGTAAGACACTAAGCCTTTGTAGCATACCTTGATTGTACTTGGATTTGATATCTTCTGTTGTGATCAAATAAATTTCTTGGTGTACGGCTATTGATGCGTGAGCTGCCTGGAGGGCTTTGGTGGCATTTTGCCACGGAGCGATAGCGAACCCCGGAAGGGAGCGACCCGGAGCGACAGCGGAGGGGCACGCCCTAATGCTAACTGCGATCATGAATCTTTGTTGTAATAACTCGCTGCACTGAAATCAGGCGGAAGCATACCAATGTGGTGGGCAACCGGTCTGGAAATATGCTTATACACAAGAATCTGATGTTGTGCAATGTAAGATGTATGCACGGTATTAAGAATAATTATGATGAAATGGATGATGCATGGACGTGCGGCTGTCGGAGTAATTTTTTTTAAGTGAATTTTTTGTGAAAAGTATTTAATTTTACAATATGGTAGCTGTGGAAAGAGTTATTGAAGGGTAAGGAAATTGATTTGATTGAAAAAATCCAAAAAACGATGAAATATATTCTCCAGTTTTTACTTGGCTCGGTCATTATATTGTGCGTAGGTGTTGGGTGCAACAAGGAAGATGACGTGGTACAACCGGCGGTGTATGATGTGTCGAAATCATATAGCCTCAAGGATGTGGAATATGGTAAAGACGCAGCGCAAAGGATGGATGTTTATTTGCCGGCCAACCGGAGTAGCGATAAGACAAAGGTGTTTGTAATGATACATGGTGGCGGTTGGAGTGCCGGTGACAAGGCGGATTATACAGCTACAATGGATGCGTTTAAGAATTATTTTCCGGGTCATGCTATCATCAACATTAACTACCGGCTCGGTACGCAGCAGAGTCCGGGTTATCCGAAGCAGATACAGGATATACAGTCGGCATTGGATGAGATAAAGAAGCAGAAATATAATGTTTCGGAGCAGTATTTGCTCTTTGGCGGGTCGGCGGGAGCTCATCTTTCGCTTTTGTATGCTTATGCTTTTGACCCCGACCACCATGTAAAAGGGGTAGTCAATACAGTAGGGCCGGTTGATTTGACTGATACTTTGCTGACGGGAAATGTAGTGCTAATGGGTGTAGTGGGCGGATTGTTGGGCAAGGCCATCTATGATTATAAGTCGAATGAAGCATTGTTTGTAGAGGCGAGTCCGGCAAAGCGGGTGACGGCAACATCGCCACCGACCATTTCATTCTATGGGGACAAGGATCCGCTGATACCGGTGACACAGATGCCGCTGTTGCGCAAGGCACTTGAAGAAAAAGCTGTATGGCACTACGATACCATTTATCCGGGTGGTGGTCATGGTCTTTGGGCGTCAGAGGCACAAAATCAGGATTATATAAACCGTACGATTGGGTTCATTAACCAGTTTTTTAAATAGGTGGTTGGGCGTACTAGTTGAAGGCCGCATTCTGAGCCGGTGTGCCGGAATACGTTTGGCTGCGTTAAATTGTACAAGTGCTGCATCCTGTGTTGTGCCTGTCAGGATACTTTATTCAGTTCGACTGTAAAGGTACTTCCGCTACCGAGTTCGCTATTGACAGATATGGTACCACCTTGAGTGGACATTCTCATGAGAATAGACATAAAGATAAGCTATTATGCTGCTAATTTT
>WBZR01000669.1_pt1 | contig 27821 bp, 24 predicted proteins | sample 5204231 | NCBI WGS metagenome assembly WBZR01 (sample SAMN12412403, study PRJNA552823) | activated sludge metagenome | isolation source: activated sludge from anammox sidestream of wastewater treatment plant... | place: USA: Virginia | collected 2017-08
CCAAACCATGCATCAGTATACCCGCAGCAATGCCTGCGAAGCTAAAAACTTTTGCTTGAACGGACATTTTGCATGCCCTTTTCGACCAATAAGACCCCTTGGCGTCGGCGTACACGCACCGGGCCGGGAAAATCCTGCTGCGCCGGCGCTGCAGCATCGTGCGCCATCATCCAGAGTCGCGCCAGTACCGGTCGCTCCACCGCCGCCGGCGGAGTGCCCGCTGCAATCAACCAGCGCCGCAACGCCTGGATCTGCACCACGCGCGGCCAGTCGGCCAGTTGCGCCAGCGAAATCTGCTGCGGCAGTTGTGGGCTTTGCGCTTGAATCCATTGCTGCAGCGCACGCATGGACTCAGCCAGTTCCAGAACAGCGCAATTCACCTGGGGGAATTGATCCAGCAACTGGCGATGGCGATTACGGGCGTAATGATCGTCGCGATTGCTGACATCTTCACACCAGACCTGACCAATATCCGCCAGATAACCGCGCAGTTTTTGACGATCCACCCCCAGCAGTGGCCGGACGATACGCAGCCGCCCGACGCGCCCATCGGGCGACATGCCACCAAGATTGCCCGCACCCGAACCGCGCAGCAACTGATGCAGAACCGTCTGCGCCTGATCATCGGCGTGATGAGCCAGCAGCACACCGGCGAGCTGGTGTTGATCGACCACCTGTTGATAGAGCATCAGCCGACACGCACGGTAACGCGCTGACAAATTACGCGGGATCGTCGTCAATAGCGGTTCAATTTCTGATCGCTGCTGTTGAACACAATCAACCTTGAGCTGCTGACCAAGTGCTGCAACAAAGCGGGCATCATCGCCAGAAGCGCCCTGGCGCGTCTGGTGATCCAGATGAACCACCACCAGGCGCAGATCGCTCCGGCCAGCCAATAAGCGCAGCAGCGCCACGCTGTCCGCCCCGCCGCTGACACCCACCGCCCAGGCGCCGGGCGGCACCGAAGCAATCGCAGTCTGTAACGCTGCTGGTATCATAGGGTGGATTCTACCCAACAACCGATGAAGCGCCTTACTGTCATATTCTGTCTTGTCTGCCTGAGTCTGCTCTCCACCAGCGCCGCAGGGCAGACAACCCAGCCGGCCAGCGACGAAACAATGAACTGGCTACTCTCAGAAGCCCAACCCCTACCCACGACCCAACCGATGGCGCCCGCCTCCACTGAACCGGCTACGACAGCACCATCACCGGTTGATCCGAATATCGAGGCAATATCCCCCTTTACCTCAGCTCCGACGGACAATTCAACCGTATCGCTGTGGGCATATATTACCTTCAGCAACGATACACAAATCAGTGGCCCGGTCAGCACCACCGAAGGCAAACCCATCCGTCTCTGGGATGACAGCCGTCAGGAATATCGCGACATTCCGCTGAATATGATCCAATCGATGCAGGCTTTTGTTCTCTGGCAGCGCGATCAGGCGCAATGGAAATTTACCGACAGCGGGGATGACGCCAAAGAGACCACCGGCCAGACCTACCCCGCCCGCGAGCTGATTTACGCCGTCACGCTGATCAACGGTCAGAGTCTGCGCGGTGGTATTGTGGCGCCGCTATATCTCCAGATCGATGGACGCACGCGCACGCTGGTTCTGAATAAACGTCAAAAAGGGGAAATCGGCCAGACGCTGGATGAATTGATCTATCTCAAGCAGGTGCTGATCACTCACGGCAATCCGACAACCCAGCCGGCAGCAAAACCAACTGATCCTGATGAATCAGATCAACCGAATAAATCGGATGCTGCAATAAATTAAGTTCGGCCGTTTGGGGCGCGGGTGACGCTTGCTGATCAGTTGATGATGGTCACTTCAATCATCTGCCGACCCCACTGCAGGGCGGTTGCGTGATCGTCGAAATAGACATCCAGCTTGTTTCCCTTGATCGCCCCGCCGCGATCAATCACTTCGACCGCTTCATCGCTGGCATAACCAGGGATGATCAGCTTCGTGCCAAAAGGCAGCACGCTGGTATCGGCCGCAACAAACCGGCCGTCATTGTAGCTGACGTGTTTACCGCTGGCGGTCAGACCGCAAGCGGATGGCCCGCAGCATTTTTGGCAACGGCAATACGCGGTCACTTCCATCAGGATCGTGTGCGATCCGGGTTGAATCTGATTGACCGTCTGGGCTGCATCAATCAAACGGTTGATATTCAACTCCGCTGTCGGCTGGTTCATCACCGGTGCCGTCACCGCAGCGACCGGCGGCAGGTTGCTGGCTGGATCCGTCGTATGGGCATCGACACGGATTGAAGCAGCGCCCATCATGCCCATCAGCAGCACAAAGCAGACCGCCATCACCAGCTTGCCCGCCAGTGACTTGGTAACGTGATACGAATTGGTTTGTTGGCTGTTCATCATCGCATACACCTTCAATCGATACGCAGCGTTCGATTGTCATGTGGTGCAGGAAGTATGGCTCGGCTTATCCAGGCGGGAAAATAATTTTTCAAGTCCATCCGTGGACCGTGCCGATCTATAACGACTGTAATTATTATACCGCCTGACACCCCGCGTCAATGCGCAAAATTTGCGCTATCGATTATCGGACCTGAACTTACGCGCATACTCTCCTGGCTGACTGATGAATTCACCTTGTGCCGGATGATGTACTGGCACAACAATCAGTCCGCTCGTTTTTTCGATTATTGCAGCCAGCCTCTTGTCGCCCGGACTACTGACCACGAACCAGAATCGCTGGTTTATTCGGCAGCCGCCCCCACCAATTCGCGTTTCTTGACCACAAATTTCAAATGGTGGTCAACGTGGTCATTTGTACCTTTCACCAGCTCCGCCAGCGTCACTTTGCCGCGCAAATTATGCACTCCGAAACGTTCAAACGCTTCATCTGCCAGGCCGTGCAGAATCTGACTCATCAACCGGCGATTCAGCTCAAACAACTGCAAACATTCTTCCAGTCCCAAGGTATGCGGCGCCAGCTTGGCAACAAACGCACTTTCATCAAACCCCAGCAGCAGCGGCGTATCCATGGCAATGACCCGCTTCATCCGCTCGATACTCACCGCGTCAGAATCAATCAGATGCACCACGATCTGTTTGATACTCCACGATCCATCGGCCGGCATGGTCTGCAATTGCTCGCGCGTCAAACCCACCACCGCCTGGCGAAGCAGTAATTCTCCGGCTTTATATCGTTCAACTTCACTTCGATCTGACATGGTGCGTACTCCTTTGTTATCAAAAAACCATTCACAGCATTGCGCTGGCGGTCACCGGGCAATGACATGCTTTTTTACATTGTTCAATCATACGCCCCTGATCGCAATCAGGCATCTTTTATAGTGTTTGACATTGATTTGGATGGCCACCGTGAGGCGCGAAAAATCCTGTCGGCGGGCGAATGAACACTTCGGCGTGCAGAACTATCGCCGCTGGGCCTGATCGGTATAATCGCGGCCACTATGACGCAAACCAACAATAGCGGCGCAGTTTACAAACGGGTGCTGCTCAAAATCAGTGGCGAAGGGCTGGGTAAGGAAGGGCAACTGGGCATCGAGGCTGAGGAACTGAAAGCCATCGCCAGCGAATGCGTTGAAATCACGAAGTTGGGCGTACAACTGGCGATTGTGGTTGGTGGGGGAAATTTTGTCCGCGGGGCAACTTTTGCGCGGCTGGGACATATTCCGCGCGCCACGGCAGACTACATGGGCATGCTGGCGACCGTCATCAATGCCCTGGCGCTGCAGGAGACGATGGAATCACTCGGCCAACCAACGCGCGTCTTGTCAGCCCTGAGCGTGCATAGTGTCTGCGAGCCATTTATCCGTCGGCGGGCGATTCGCCACCTGGAAAAAAACCGGGCTGTGATTCTGGCTGCCGGTACCGGCAATCCCTTTTTCACCACCGACACGTGTGCAGCGCTGCGTGCCAGCGAAGTGCAGGCTGATATCCTGCTCAAAGCCACCAAGGTTGATGGTGTTTACTCGGCTGATCCCAAAAAAGATCCGACCGCCCGTCTGTACGATCAGATCAGCTACGATCAGGTGCTGCGCGATGGCCTGAGCGTCATGGATAAAACCGCCATTACGCTGACCCAGGAGCGCAACATTCCACTGATCGTTTTCAATCTCAAAAAACCGGGCAACATGATGCGGGTGATTCGCGGCGAAAACGTCGGAACGCGGATTATCGCTTAGGGCACAATCTGCAGCACGCCAGCTTAGTTGATCTGGTTGCTGCCGATGATCAAGCCATTCGTACCCGAATGGGATTTGATGAACTGGGTATTGCCGCCCAGTTTGGCGGTATTGCCTTCGATGCGCGTTCCGCCCCAGCCGCCGCCCATGAATAAAATGGCTGTTTCGGCACCGTTGAGATCAAAGCTGTTCTGAACAATCTGCACATTGGCGGCTGATCCATATCCGGGGAACCAGATACTCATCCAGCTCTGGCCGCTGAAGGAATTGCCGGTGACAACGCTGTTGTCGGCGTTGATCACGTGCATGCCTTCGCGAAAACCGATGACCACGTTGCCCTTGGCCAGACCATTGGTACCGGCCATTTCAATCCCCAGCGGATTCTTGGTGAAACCCTGGAGCATGTTGTCGATGATCTGCGTGCCGCTGCCGAAGTTATAGATGGACAACCCGAAGCTGCCATCATAAACGGCGGATTCCTTCCAGTCTTTGAACGTATTGCCGATGACCTGGCTGCCCACTGCGCCATTGCCCTGGAATTCAATCCCCATGCGGATCAAACCGACACCATAGTTGTAATTGAATTTAATATCCTTCGCTGGCCCGTTGGAAATGACGTGTACTGCCTGCCAGACATCCTGGAAATAGTTGTAGGAAACACTCGTGCCGCTGGCGGTGGTGTTGATCCAGACACCTTCCTGGCGGACGTTGATGAAGTGATTCTGTTCGATGCGGCTGTTGGTTAAACCGGCATTGGCGCGAAACGCTGCGCCGTTGTTGTTTGCTCCACCATGGGCGACATTGGCCACCACGCTGTTGATGAAGGTGATGTTGTTGGCCCGGCCATCGACGGTAACACCGCCACCGTCAAACGCCAGACCATCGATGACAATGCCGTCGGTTCCGCCGGGGATGTGCATGGCAAAATCATTGCCGCCCGCCAGCTTGAGGATGCCCGGGCCGTAGATGCGGTCGCCACTTTGCAGATTCAACGGGCGCGAGATATTAAACTCGCCATCGGGGATCACAATGGCTTTGCCTTCGCGCCGAGCCTGATCCAGCGCGTTTTTGATCGCCTGCCAGTCATCGCCACCGTCGTTGGCTTTGGCGCCCTTGTCGGTGATTTTGATGGCATCGGCTGGTGGCTGATTCGGCGTGCGCGGGGGAATTTCATGCGCCACCCAGCCTGCGGGAATGCCTTGCGTTGTGGCAGCGGGAATCACCACCTGCCAGGGATCCGCGCCTGAAGCGGTCAGATCCGGCGGAACATAGGCTGCCAGCGGATCACCGATGACATGATCCGCAGCGTAGGCAGCATAGCCGACGTAATCGGTGTTGCCCCGGCCTCCAACCCGTCCACCAGGAACCATAATCAGCGGCTGACCACCACCGGCGCGGATAATCGCGTCATCCGCCTGATACGCCAGGAGCAGGTTCTGGCTCTCACCGCCAACCCACAGCAGATAAGCCCCTAAATAAGGGGGCACGGTATTATCCGCGCTGCCATCAACCCCGGCGCGAAGCTCAACTTGCATCACCTGTTCGGGCAATAGCTGGGCATTATCCCAAGCGTTAAACAGCGGCGGTTGCCACCACTGCCCAGGCGCGCGGCGGTTGGCCATATCCTGCGGGCCAACGGCAGCAACGTAACTGGCTGGCTGACTGAGATCCAGCCGAACCGGCAAGGCAGGATAATAGAGAATCGGCAACCCATCGTGACTGGCCAGCAACTCAACGTTGTGCCCAGCAGCCGAATCATAAACCTGCACCGTCTGGAACGAACCACTGGTTAAAAGACCACTGTCCACCAGGGCCATGGTCAGCAACCGCGCCCCGCGCAACTGTGAATCAAGCAGGTTGTCGTAAATCGCTGTAATTTCAGCTTCTGATTGACCCGGCAGCATCCGGCGCACGGTCTGACGGTTCATGCGCGGATAATCGCCGAATTTCGCCTTGAATGATTCCAAAGCGACACTCACGGCGTTGAGGTCCGCTTTTTTACGGCTGATCTGGGCATTGTGCTGAACATGCGACAAAATCGGCAGCACAATGGCGATGAGCGCCGCGATAATAAAAATTGTGATCAGGATGTCGGTCAGGGTAAAAGCGCGCTGACGAGGCATGCCAACCTCCGGTGCGGGATCAATTGATGCTAAACTCTTGTTGTAACGCAATTTACAAAGCTGTTCGTCGCGGCGAAGGCCAGAAGGCATTTCGATCCGGTCGCCCGGCGCCAACCCTATCTGGCAGCGAGGATTTCGCCATCAGGATGTCAAAAGCATTTTCCCGTTCCGACTCGGACGAATCGAACATTCGGTTTGTCGTAAACCTGCTAGATTGGATTGCCCGCCTATTAAAACAGATATTCGTGCAATCCGCTGCAACGTGTCTATTTTATCAGGGTTATCCACAAATATCCAACTAATTTACGCTTGGCGCCAAGCGCGACAAGCAGGTAAGCCCTGTCGGCATCTGGTCAGCGGCGACGTTGACTATTTTGGGTTGGGTACAAACGCGCCGCCGCGGCAGTTTTTTAGATAATTCAAGGCATGCACCTGTCCGGTCATTTCCAGTTCCTGAGCATAAACCGGATCGTGCCAGCCTTCGATATCGATGCTGCCCCGATAACCGTTCATGCGCAAAATGGAGATAATGTCCGTCCAGTTGCTGTCACCAAACCCGGGCGTGCGATGCCAGACATAAGTCCTGCCACCACGAATACCGTACGTGCGCACCACATCCCACGCGACGGTCGCATCCTTGCCATGGACATTGAAAATCTTCCCTGCTGCAGCCCACTGACGCAGTTGCGGGATCGGATCGATCAGGCTGACCATCTGATGACACGGTTCCCATTGCAAACCCAGCGCCGGCGAGTCGATGGCTTCAAACATCAACTCCCAGGCTGAAGGGGCATGGGCGATATTGAACCCACCGGAATCATGCCACCACCCGCGCATATCACAGTTTTCAAAAGCGATGCGCAGCCCTTTATCCTGGGCGCGGCGAACCAGGGGAGTCCAGACTTTCTTAAATGTGTCAATGGTATCCGGTACCGCGACGCCCGGCAGCGCGCCGGCGAAACCGACGAGCAGATCCGTCTTAAACAGGGGAGCACTGTCGATCAGGCGCAGCCAGTCCGCCTGCGTCTGCTGATCCGTCAGGGGATTGCCATACAGACCGATGGAGCTGACAACGGCTTGGCCATCGATCGTCTCCAGCACTTCCCGGGCGGTCCGCTGCAGATCAATCGCCCCGATGTGCTGCCACAGCGTCAGGGAAAAACTCTCAAAGCCATGCGGCAGGATCTGGCGAATGTAACCCGCGCCCTTATCCATCTCAGCCAAAGTACCAATGCGAATATCGTCGTGAGACATCGTGCTCCCAAGTTGAAGTAATCCGCGCCAGCCTACCCGTATGTATTACTGCGCGTCAATCACTGATATCAGCAACACAGGACAGGAGGGTAAATAGATTCAAAATCAGTCGATCGGATCATTGGGGGCTGGGTGCGCATCTGGCCGGTCGCCTCGGTGGTCTTCCAGACGCATGCTGGCTGGCGGATCGGCTGATGGAGGCTGCGCGGCGGGTTCGGAAGAACCCGCGTTTTCCGTGTCACTCATCAGAATCGCGACGATCTGCGTCAGGTTGGAGATTTTACGATCCTGAATACTGACAATGGTCAGCAGTTCCAGAAAAATAATCAGAAAAAAGGCGCAGACGCATAAAATGATCAGCGTGTGATATTGAATATCCAGCTTTTTCGCGATGGTGGAAATGGCGTCAGGCCAGAACGCCAGAACCAGAAACGGCAGGCCAATGAACATGAAAACAAGGGTATAGCGTTCCTTCAGGCGGTACTTACCGAGCCGCTTTACGGCCATCAGCAGAAGACCCGCCCCAATGAGCAGGAGGATATATTGCAGGGGCCTCATGGGTGCGTCCTTTACGAGCGGAAAATGCGGCGACGACTTCCCGATCAACACGGGCCACCAGCCGTCGGGATCGCAGCGGAGCCGTATTGAACCCGCCGACGGCACCTTCGATTTTGGCTGCCGGCCAGGGGTCGCGCATCAGGTTCAACAGCAGACACGTTGACACCTTGATCATATAAAACAGACCAGCCAGCAGGGAGATGCTGCTGGAACCACTCTTGCGCTGGCGCATGCGCACCTGCAGTTCCGCAATGCGGAAACCGGCTCGATGCAGCAGTAAAATGACTTCCGGTTCAGGATAATCTTCGGGGTACCAGTGGGCAAAAGCATTGATCACCCGACGATTACCCGCCCGGAAACCACTGGTGCAATCGGTGATCTTCAGCCCCGTGAGCAGACGAATCAATCCGCGCAACACCAACGAGCCAACCTTACGAACCCGCGTTTGTCGATAGGTTGTCGCATTGAGAAAACGCGAACCCACAACCAGATCCGCCTCACCTTTTTTCAACTCTTCAACCAGGCGCAGAACTTCATTCGGTCGATGCTGACCATCGCCATCACACTGCACCGCGATGTCATAACCGTGCATCGCCGCATAGCGGTAACCCGTCTGCATTGCCCCGCCGATGCCCAGATTGAACGGCAGTGAAACCACCGCCGTTCCCGGTGGAACCTGCTGGGCGGTGTCATCGGTTGAACCATCGTCAACGACCAGAATGTGAAAATCGGGCAGGGTCTGCCGCAAGTGGCGGATCAACGGGCCGATACTCTCACGCTCATTGAATACGGGCACAATGACCAGGCAGCGCGGCTCGGGCGCCTCACGGGTGCTGCGCAAACTGGTGCTGTTGCCGGTCAAGCCCATGTCAAACTTTCCTCAACAAACGCAAGGCAAATCCGCCGCAACGCCAGCAGCGAAAATTGCTGAAACTGATGATAAAACCCTCCGTGGATTATCCAAGAAATTAACACGTTGCGCGCAGGCTTGCAAATCAATGTCAAAATGGAACCATCGGCAGCATCTGTATCATTGATGATCCATCGGCACCCAGGTGCCCGTATAATAATGTCCTGCCCACAGTTTGCGGTGCTGCCTGCGCTGCACACACTCGTGCGGCCTCAACCGTATGAAAGCGAACAATCCCATGACACCGCAAAAATCGACCGTCGAGCAAATTCGTCAGCGATTTGATTGTGACGTTGAACGTTTCAGCAACCTCCAAACGGGTCAATCCGCCACCATGGACGCCCCGTTGGTGCTGGATCTTCTTTCACAAGCCGCTGCCGCCACCACCCCGCAGGCCCGGCACATTCTGGATGTCGGCTGCGGCGCGGGAAATCATTCCCTTTGTTTTCTGTCGAGACTGCCAGGTTGTGATATCAGTTTGGTTGACCTGTCCCGCCCCATGCTCGACCGTGCCCGCCAGCGTCTGACGCCTGTAACGACCGGCGCGCTCAACACCTATCAGGAGGATATCCGCAATCTCGATCTCCCGCCGGCGTGCGTTGATGTCATCGTCGCCGCTGCGGTTCTGCATCATCTGCGCACGGAGGATCAGTGGCGGTCGGTCTTCGCCAAATTTTATCGCTGGCTGCGCCCGGGCGGTTCACTCTGGATTTCTGATCTGATCACCCACCGCTCAGCATCGATTCAAAATATGATGTGGCAGCGTTATGGCAATTATCTGATCAGCCTGAAGCCTGATCCCGCCGCCGGCCAAATCTACCGCGATCAGGTCTTTGCTTATATCGAACAGGAAGATACGCCGCAGCCGCTGATGGAACAGCTTGATCTTCTCCACGCCACCGGTTTTATCAACGTGGAAATCCTTCATAAAAATACGGTCTTTGCAGCGTTTGGCGCTGTCAAACCATAGTGCCTTGGTTAATCATGAACCTACTGCCCCCATCGTTGTTTCCATTTGCGCAGCAGGTCAAAGGCGGCGATGGGGGTCAGGGCATCCAGATCGGTCGCAGCCAGCGCCTGGCGCAGCTCCTGGGCAGGATCGAGGAAAAGCTGAAGTTGGGCAACGTCCGGTTTTTTGGCGCGTGAAAGTCGCGGGCCAGCCGCCACATGGTGAACCGATAATTCTGACAGTAACTGCCGGCTGCGCTGAAGCACCGGGCCTGGCACGCCCGCCAGCCGGGCAACGTGAATCCCATAGGAACGATCCGTTCCCCCTTCAACGATGCGATGCAGAAAGATCACCTGATCCTCCCATTCGCGCACCGCGACATTGAGATTTTTAACGCCATTAAACCGCTGGGCCAGCTCGGTCAGCTCATGATAGTGCGTTGCGAACAACGTCCGGCAGCGCACGACCGAGGCGATGTGTTCGGCAATCGCCCAAGCCAGACTCAGGCCATCAAGCGTGCTGGTGCCCCGGCCGATTTCATCCAGAATCACCAGGCTGCGATCCGTGGCGTTGTTCAGGATGTTGGCGGTCTCGGTCATCTCGACCATGAAGGTGGACTGGCCGGAGTGCAGCTCATCCGATGCGCCGATGCGCGTGAACAACCGATCAGCAACACCAATGATGGCGCTTTTGGCAGGAACATACGCGCCGATCTGCGCCATGAGTACGATCAGCGCGACCTGACGGATGTAGGTGCTCTTGCCCGCCATGTTTGGCCCGGTGATCAACAGCAGGGAGTCATCGGCGCTGCTGTGCAGATCGTTGGCGACAAACTCGCTGCCCAACTGCTGTTCCAGCACGGGATGGCGGCCATCAACAATCTCCAGCTCGCGCCCCTCGACCAGTTGCGGCTGACAGTAGCGCCGCTGCCTGGCCAGAAGCGCCAGGCCGGCCAGCACATCAACCCGCGCCACTTCGTCCGCCAGTTCCTGGAAAGTGGCTGTATGCGGCAGCAGCGCCTGACGAATCTGTTCAAACAGCGCCTGCTCCAGCGCAATGGCTCGATCACGCGCGCTCAGGGCTTCATTTTCAAACTGCTTCAGTTCCGGTGTGATATAGCGCTCGGAACCCTTGAGCGTCTGTTTGCGCGTCCATTGCGCCGGAACCTTGGCGCGGTGGGCATCGGTGACTTCGATGTAGTAACCAAAGACCTTGTTGTAACCGACTTTTACCGCCTGGATACCACTCTCAGCCGCCAGTTTTGTTTGATATTCCGCCAGCCAGGTTCGGCTGTCGTGGCTGATGGTGCGCAGGCGGTCCAGTTCAACATCAAACCCGCTGGCGATAACTCCCCCTTCGCGCAAATGCCCGGCTGGTTCTGCCGTGATTGCACCGCCCAAAAACCGACCCTGCTCGATACAAAAACTGCGCAAGGCTTGGAGCTGGGGCGCAACATCACCAGCCTGCGGCAGGTCTTTCAGACCATCCAATAAATCAGGCAGGTTTTGCAGACATTTACCCAGGGCTGCCAGATCGCGCGGGCCACAGCGTCCCACCGCCACCCGGGCGATAATGCGCTCGATATCACACACATGCTCCAGCGCCTGGCGCAGACGGGTCAGTATCGGCGCCGATTCCAACAGTGCCGCCACCGCCTGTTGTCTCGCCTGGATATGCTCCAGATCATTCAACGGAAAGCGCAACCAGCGCCGCAGCATGCGCCCGCCCATGGTCGTGCAACTTAAATCAATCGCGCTGAGCAGCGACCCCTGAACCGTGCCGGCGCGCACCGTGCGATCAATCTCCAGGCTGCGCCAACTGGCGGGGTCAATCGCCAGATACTGTTCAACCAGATGCCGCCGCAACGGTCTTAAATGGGCCAGTTGGGTTTTCTGCGTTTCGAGCAGATAGCTCAAAATGGCGGCTGTGGCCAAAACGGCTGGATCATCATCAGCAAACCCGAATCCCGCGACGGTCGATACGCCCCACTGGCGGCGAATTTCCTGACTGGCGTGATGGGTTTCAAACTGCCAGCCCGGGCGCAGGGTCAGCCCGGCTCCGCTGCTTAACGCCTCAATCGCTGCCTTGATCGGATGGGCCTGACCGGTGGCATGTTCGGGGACAAGAATTTCCGCTGGCCGCAGACGGGCGATTTCGTCAAGAATCTGTCCTTCATTGCCACTCAGCGCCACGCAGGCGCCGGTGCTCAGCTCCACCCACGCCAACCCGGCGCGATAACCATCCTCCTTTGTCAGATTGAACGCCACGGCTGCCAGATAGTTATCCGCCCGACCCTGCAAAAGCGGGTCATCGGTCAGCGTGCCGGGGGTCATCAGCCGGGTGACTTCGCGCGTAATAACGCCTTTGGCTGAGGCAGGGTCTTCGATCTGTTCGCACAGCGCCACTTTGTACCCTGCGGTAATCATCCGCTGGAGATAACCATCCACACTATGAAACGGCACCCCCGCCATGGGAATGGCATCTTCCGCCGCCAACCCGCCACGCGAGCGGCTGGTCAGAGTCACCCCCAGCACGCGATGGGCGGTCTGGGCGTCCTCCCAGAACATCTCGTAAAAGTCGCCCATCCGAAAAAACAGGATGTAATCCGGGTGCTGCTGCTTGATCTGTTGATACTGACGCATGGCGGGCGTCAAGGCAGCCGCCACCGGCACGCTGGAGGGCGAAACCGGCTGAGCTAGGTCAGAATCTGGCGGCGAAGAATGCTTCATGCTCGAGCGGCGAAGGTATAAAACCAGTGAATTTGTAGCAAGTTACAGTGAATTAACTGTTTACCGGACGTAACCCAACATCATATCACCGGAAAAATGTTTGACCAAAAAGCGTCAAAATCAATGAGATTTTCATCATTTTGACACGATTGTTAATTTAGCTAAAGAAGTTAAAATAGGTAATCCGATGCAATAGGGGTCGAAAGTTATCTATTTTAACATTTGACGTGTAATCAAAATTTCGGAGCACGGACGCTACCGAGGAAATCAGTTGACGAGATCGACTTACTGGATGTTTGAGTCGTTCGCGCCAAGAACTTTGGAGAATCCGATGAGCTTCGAGCCACGCCTGATCGACACGACCCTCAGCCGCACCTACCTGCAGAACCTGATGTCAGGTAATCGCAGCGCCGCCCGTACCACCATCGAGCAGGCGCTTGATTGTGGCGTGGAAGCGCACGTTCTGCTCAATGAGCTGGTCTGGCCGATCATGGAGCGACTGCAGGAGATGCACAAGGAGGATCAGATCAATCAAGCCGTATTTAATATGGCCACCCGGTTGAACCGCGCCATCACCGATCAGATCACTTCGCGTCTGGAACAAAAACCCGCCAATGGCCGCAAGGTTCTGGTCTTCTGCGGCGACAATGAACCTGAAGAACTGGGCGGACAGATTTGCGCCGACTTGTTTGAAGCTGACGGCTGGAACGTGAAGTTTGCCGGTGGCGGCGTGCCCGAAGATGAAGTGCTGGGGCTGATCGGTTCGCAGCGGCCTGACCTATTGGTGATGTTCGCCACGTTGCCCAGCGGTGTACCAGGGGTACGCAAACTCATCGACTATCTCCGCGAGGTCAATAGTTGTCCCAACATGCAGGTGATGTGCTGCGGCGGGATTTATAAACGCGCCGAAGGTCTGGCTGAGGAAATCGGCGCTGACCTGTACGCCGCTGATGCCGCCGTCGCGGTACAGGTGGCTGATACGCACCGTAACCAGCGCGCCAGCCTTGACCAGCAGACTGTCGGGCGCACCCGCCGGATTCGCAAGGCCGAAGCCCGCAAGACCATCAGCGTCGATCGCAGTGCGGAAATTGCGACCGAAGCAGCCTGATGGACGAGATCATCAGGGACGATGGACCGTTGATAACGCCACTGGAAACCTCATCCGGTGGCGTTATCCGCGTTTATCAGGGTCAGGTGCAGAACCTGAGACCTCATCATCGGGTTGATCGTGCAGCGGATAGCTTTCCTCCTGTTTCAGGCGCATAAACCGCAGCGGCTGCAGGGCTGCCGTCTGAAGATTGTTGTAGATATTCGCCGTCATATAGCGCAGCGTCAGGCGGGTTGGCGCAGCCGCCGGTTCACGGATATGCGGAACAAAAATCACGATGGAGAGCAACCGGAACAACCCGCTGAAGGCGAACAGGGCATCATAGAATGTGAATGTTTTGAAGCTGGTCACCCACTGCCAGTCGATATCCTTGAGATACTGCCCGATGATCCCACCCACGATCCCGCCGAGAAACCCCGCAATATTGATAATCACGCTGTTAATCGCGACGTAGCCGCTGCCGCCGCCTTTGTTGTCGCCGCTACCCGACCATTTCATCACCATGTTGAAGTTGGCCACCTCGATACCCGCCCAGAACAGCGCACCCAGCGCCCCGAGCACATAACCCAGCCAAAGCGTCTGGCGCGTGACCAGACACCAACCCAACCCCACCGGAACCATCCCCAGCCCCGCCAGAATGATCACCGGTTTTTTCCCCATGCGATCGACCGCGCGGCCCCAGGCGCTGAAACACAGAATCTGCGCCACCCCAGGCACGACAATCACCATCAACTGCGTCACCAGATTCAAACCATAAATCCTGCTGGTCGAAATCGAATCGCCGAGATATTCGATGATGTAAAAAATGACGAATTGCCCCATGAAGCTGATGGCAAACATCATGGCTGCGACATACCCGGCAAACCACATGAACGCGCTGTTGCGCAGCGGGTCGCGCCACGCGCGCAGCAGGTGTGCGCTTTTTTGGCGCGGCTGCGGAATTTCGGGCACGAAATGAAACAGGGCAATGTCAATCGTTCCAAAAACGGCTGAAACCATGAGGATCATGGCGCACCACCACATCATCTGCAGGGGATCGGTGCTGGAATAACGATCCAGCAACCACCCCACCAGCACGGCAGCGGGAATGGTCAGGATCATCCCCCATTGCCGGCGTCGGCCAAAATAAATCCCACGGATTTTTCCGGGAATAATGTCAGCCATCCAACTGGTCCAGGCCGGCCCGCCAACCGCCTGACCGGTGTGCATCAAAAGAATCAGAATGAGAAACAGCCCCATTGCGTGCGGCGTGACGGCTTGACCGTAGTGCCTGACCATCCAGTAGGGAACCCAGGCAATGGGCAACCACATCAGACGCTGGAAATAGAGCGCCCAAAGAAAGATGCGCTTGCGCTGACCGGTGCGCTCAATCAGCAGACTGGCCGGCAGCGACAACAGCGTCGCCAGAAACGGCAGGGAAGCCAGTATCCCTTTCTGCAGCTCGTTGATCTGCAGCGCCTGGGCATAATTGGCCAGCGGCACGCCGGCTGTGGTGTATAACCAGACCGAACCGAACACCCAACTGATGATCGACAGACGCAGCGCCCGCCGAATCTCCGTATCGTTTAACTTCTCCGACGCCGGCATTTTTGACAATTCAACCTCGTCCTATTCATCCCCCCCACGCCAACTTTTCATCATACTTCAGACTATTGTGAAAGCTACACGCGCCCAACTTGCTTCCACCGCGCATTTCGACCTGCCCAGCCGGCGCATTTTTCCCCGATTTGACCGGCAGGGCCAGACTGGTTTGCGTTGTGGAGCATCAATCGATGATCTACAATCGCGGGTATGACCGGTGAAGCTGATGTGTGGACAGTAAAACGGCTGTTGGAGTGGACAACCGGTTTTTTTCAGGCGCGCGAAGTCGATAGTCCGCGACTCAGTGCCGAACTGCTTCTGTCTCATGTCCTGAACTGCCCGCGCATCAAGTTGTACACTGATTATCAAAGCATTGCCGGTGCGGCGCAACTGGCTCAGTATCGCGAGCTGGTCCGCCGCGCAGCACGACATGAACCCATCGCCTACCTCACCGGCCGCGCGCCATTTTTTAATTTGGAGCTGGATGTCTGCCCGGGCGTTTTGATCCCCCGGCCGGAAACTGAGACGCTGGTGGAAAACGTGCTGCAATTTGTCCGTCATCAAAGCGGTTTTGAAGCCCCGCGCGTGCTGGACTTGTGTACGGGCAGCGGGTGCATCGCCGCCGCCATTGCCAGCCAGCTCAAGAACGCGACCATCGTCGCCAGTGATATCAGCCCCGATGCCCTGGCCGTCGCCCGACGCAATTTTCAGCGCCTGGGTCTGGATCAGCGCATCACGCTGCTGCAGGGTGACTTGTATGAAGCGCTGACAGAGCTGGTTGATCCCCAGCCTTTTGATTTGATTCTGGCCAATCCGCCCTACATCCCCGCCGATGTCATCCCGACGCTCGACGCCAATGTCCGCCAGTATGAACCGCGCCTGGCGCTGGACGGCGGTGCCGACGGGCTGGCGGTCATACGGCGTATTCTGGCTGGCGCTGCCCAGCGATTAACCAGCCAGGGGCACGTATTCCTGGAAATCGCTTTTGATCAGGCTGAAGCTGCCCAGCGGGTCGCAGCACAGGTGAACCAGTTGGGGCAGATCAGGATTCTCAAAGACCTTGGCGGGCGTGACCGGGTGCTGACCTTGCGCAAATTGTAAAACCAGTTGCTACAATGAACCCATCTCATGAAATTGGACGTTCTTAATCAACCCAACGACAAGCTCTGGTACACCGATGGACTGGATTTCACCTGCACGCAATGTGGCAACTGCTGCACCGGCGGGCCGGGGTTTGTCTGGATCAGCGAGGTTGAAATCCAGCGGCTGGCGGAACATTTACAGTTGAGCGTTGAACAGGTCCTGAAAAAATACTGCCGGCGGGTCAGTGGGCGTATCAGCTTGAAAGAGCGGTTCAACCAGGGCAATTACGATTGTGTTTTCCTCAAGGAAATCCCCGCCACGCGCTACGATGAGCGGGCGGGCCGGCAGGTGCAGTACACCAAGCGTATCTGCGAGATTTACAACGTTCGTCCGTTGCAATGCCGCACCTGGCCATTCTGGAAGGAAAATCTGCAAAGCCCCGCCGAGTGGAAACATGCGACGCGCAACTGTCCTGGTTCCAATCGGCCCGGCCGGCATTTCTCCGTCAAGCAGATTCATGACCTGCGCGATGCCCCGGACTGGCCGGAAAATCCACCCAGTTCGGAAACCTGACCCGCCGCGCCAGGCGCGGATTCGCTCTTGCGCCGGTAGACTGATTACCGATGACTGTTTGGCGCACGCTTATCCCGTTGCCGTTTGTGCTGGCGTTGGCTGGGCTGATTTTTTTCACGGGTATTGGCTGGGGATTGCCCTCACGCCAGATTGATCCCTATCTGTTCGCCAGCCAGCCAGTTCCGTCAGGCCAGCAACTTCTGAATCTGACCGGTGGCTGGGGCGTCAGCAGCAATGGCGCGGATGTCGATCGTGATCCGCTGGCTCATCGTGATCAACCCATTGTCCTGAACACCACGCCAACCCAACAGGCGGCGATTGCCCTGCGCTATCGACTCTATTCCGCCCAGCCCGATGAGATGATTACCTTTCGAGCACTGGCGCAGATGAACCCAGCCGCCGGTGATTTTGATCCACACTTGTATCAATATGGTGGGCTGTGGATTTATCCCGTCGGGGCGCTGTTGCAAGTGGCTGGTAAGCTCGGCTGGGTGCATCTGACCAGCGATCTATCGTATTATCTGGATCATCCCGAAGATTTTGCGCGTTTTTATCTGGTGGCGCGAATTTATTCAGCCCTTTGGGGCTTGCTGGGTGTGATCGTGGTTTATGCGCTGGCGCAGCGACTGGCGGGATTGGGTGCGACTTCAGCGGATTCTGTCGCACCTCCAACCCGCAGCGCGCGAGGTCAATCAGCGCCTCTGGCAATCGCGACGGCAGCCGCACTGCTGTATATCCTGCTGCCGGTGAGCGTCAACCTGGCGCATGAAGCCAAGCCCCATCTGGCGGGCGCGGTGCTGGGTTTACTCGCGATCTTGCTGGCTGCCCGTTATCTGGATCAACCTGGTCGGTGGCGCGCCATACTGACGGGCGCCGCAGTCGGTGCTGCAGGGGGAATGGTTCTGACCGGACTGGTCGCAGTGCTGGTGCTGCCGGTGATGCTGTGGCGTGTTGATCGCCACGCAACCAGTCGCTGGCGCGACCTGCTTTTGGCGCTGGTGGTCAGCAGCGCGGTCTTTTTTGCGACCAACCCCTATCTCATCCTCGGTCTGCTACGGCCAGGCACGGCGGTCAGCTCCAACTTCGCCAACCACTTCACGTTCTACAACCTGCACCACTGGAGCGGCAGCCTGATCGATGCCGCTGGTTTTACCGCTGATGCAATCACCTGGCCGATTCTGACGGCTGGTTTAATCGCCACGACGCTCTTTATTGCCCGTTCCATCCAACGAAAGCGCAATGAAACGACGGTGCTGATCGATGATGACCAGCGACGTGGACGAAACTGCGCCTGGCTGTTGATGATTTCAGCAGCCGGTGTTTTTCTGCCGTTTGTGCTCTTTGCCAAAGATCGACCAACTGAGTTTGCCCGTTTTGCGGCATTGGGACATATCGCCCTGCTGCTGGCGGCGATTGGATTGATCGCGCAGTTGCGACAACCCGCCACGCGGGCACTGGTGTGGGTGGCGCTGATCGGTTGGGTGGGTATCAGCGGGTTGGGTTATCTCAAGGCATTTCAGGATGATGCCCAGCAGCGCGGCAGTCGGCAGATGGGGGCTGAAATCCTGCAGATCCTGCATGCTTCGGGATACCGCACGCTTTATGTCCAGGCTGAACCAGCCCCCTATTGCCTGCCTCCGGTGGACCTGAGTTCGTGGCAAATCATCTTACTGCCGGCGGCAACGCCAATGACGAATCTGCCTGCTGGCTCAATCGGCATTCGCGCGGTTGACAAACCCGACGGCACTATTGCTGCACTTGGTTCGCTCAAGCGTGCAGTCATCGGCGCTGCACTTTGGCCGGCACCGATGAGCTGGGCCAGCAAACCCTTTGAACTTTTCATCGCCGCACCCGTTGGCCGCACCAAGTAATCAATTGACGTTTTATCCAATACGCCAGCAATTTGTTTTACAACAGGCTGACCGGATCGACATCAACCGCGATACGATCGGTTCTGCTTAGCACGCCCTGATCGCGGATCCGCGCCATGAGCTGCTGCAACGAATTGGCGCGCGGTGAAATCATGACGATCTGCTGCCGGTGATAACCGGCGATACGGTTGATGGCGCAGGGCATTGGCCCGCGCAGACGAATCTGCAGCGCTGGATCGCGTTGCAGTTCCATGGTCAGCGCCTGTTGAAGCTGCTGGGCAACATCATCGGCCAGTTTGTGCAGTTTTTGTTCGTCCTGATCGCGCAAAATAATCCGCACCATCCGCGCAAACGGTGGCAAGCCGATCTGACGCCGATCCGCCAGCTCAGCCGTGGCCCAGCCGGCGTAATCGCCCTTGATGGCCGCCTGAATGGCTGGATCCTGCGGCAAAAAAGTCTGTAGCACGACGCGGCCGGGCAAATCGCCCCGCCCGGCCCGTCCGGCGACCTGGGTAATGAGCTGAAACGTGCGTTCTGAGGCACGAAAATCAGGCAGCGCCAAAGCCGTATCGCCACTGATCACACCAACCAGCGTTACGTTGGGATAATCAAGCCCCTTGGCGATCATCTGCGTACCCAGCAGCACCTGAATTTCACCGCGGGCAAACTGACTGAGCAGTTGTTCGTAATCGCGGCTGGAGCGCATCGTGTCCGAATCGACACGGGCGTAGCGCATCTGCGGGAAGAAGCGCACCAGTTCCTCCTCAACCCGCTGCGTGCCCAACCCAAAGAGCGACAGTTTGTGGCCACACTGCGGGCAGGCTGACGGCAGAGGCTGAACCGCCAGACAGTAGTGGCAGTGCAACTGCCCGGTGTGCAGCGCCTTGGCGTGGCTGGCCCCCAGCCCGCCCTGATCACCGCTGCGGTGGTAGGTCATGGTTTTATCACAATACTTACAGCTCACGGGCGTCTGACAGGAGGAACAGTACACAAAATTGGAATAACCGCGCCGATTCAGAAGCAGAATCGCCTGTTGCCCCTGGGCCAGCGTGTTGTTGAGCAGATATTCCAGCCGCTGACCAATCAGGCGCACACCACGGGTCGTGCGCCGTTCGGTTGCCATGTCCACCAGTTCAACGTGCGGCATCTGCAAATTGCGCACGCGCTGGGTCATGGATAAAAGATGATAACTGCCTCCGCCGGTGACTGGTTGGGCAGCTGACGGCGCAGCGGGCATTGCAGATACAGAGGCTGTCGGCGGCACAGGCGGTGCCGATGACGCTTGGGAGCTGGTGACTTTCCACCAAGTTTCCAGCGATGGCGTGGCACTGCCCAGCAGAATGGGAATCTGTTCGATCTGGGCGCGCTTGATCGCCACATCCCGCGCCTGATAACGCGGAATCTGGTCTTGTTTGTACGATGATTCATGCTCCTCATCGACCACGATCATGCCCAGGTTGGGCGTCGGGGCGAAAACGGCTGACCGCGCCCCCACAATCACCTGCGCCTGACCGGAGCTGATGTGCTGCCAGTGACGATGGCGCTCGGTGGCGCTAAGACCGCTGTGCAAAATGGAGACATGTTTGAAGCGATCGGTAAAGCGGCGGACGGTCTGGGGGGTCAGGGCGATTTCAGGCACGAGCACAATCGCCTGGCGGCCCTGTTGCACAATGCGCCGGATGCACTGGAGATAGATTTCGGTTTTCCCTGAACCCGTTACGCCATGCAGCAGATTGACGCTGAAACCAGCACTGTCCACGCGGCTGGTTAAATCCTCAAACACCGCTTGCTGCTGAGCATTCAGCGGCAGATCGCCCTGCAGCGGCTGGGACGAGGGGACTGAATCGCCCAGACTCGCCAGTTCGATTTCCGAAGTGATGCGAATCACCCCGGCTGCGCGCAGTTTGCGCACGGTCGCCGGTGTCGTGCCGGCTTGGGCAGCCAGACGGTGAATCTCGATGGACTGATCGGGCGACAGCAAAAGCAACCGCGCCAGAATCGCCCGCCGCTTGGCGGATTTAACCGTTTCCAGAAGCGCCTGCGCCTCAGTTCGATCCATCAGCAGGCGAACCATCTGCGCATAGGCGATTCCGGTTTTCTTTTTCACGGCTGAAGGAATCAGGCTGTCAATCACAACGCCGAGCGGAGCGATGTAGTAGCGACTCATCCAGCGGGCCAATTGCATCAATTTGTCGTTGATCAACACGCGCGGATCGTCAATCGCCAGGAGCGGTTTGATTCTGGGATAGGCTGTGGTCGGGTTTATCGCAACCACAAAACCGAACTGGGGTCGATTGCCCCGACCCAGCGGCACGCGCACGCGCTGGCCGATGAGAAGCTGCGATTGCAGCACGGGTGGAATCGCATAATCGAGGATGCGATCCAGACTGTTTTCCAGAGCCACGGCCGCAAACGGGCCGGCCATCGATTTTGAACCGCACGGCGCGGCAGAAGCGCAAACCTGCTGATCGAGTGATTCAGTCGATTCGTCATCGCAAAGCTCGGCAAACAAGTCGTCCATGAAATAATTCCACGCCTTATCTGGATTTCGCTGCTGCTGATGCAAAATACGCGCAGCTGCAAGGAGGTTAAAAAACGTGACAGCCTGGCGCGGCTATGCTACTTTAATCCGCAGTATCATAAGGCGGTGTTCTATTGTTCGGCAATTGTTAGAATGGTTGCGATACGATAAACTCTGCTGGTTGAATTCCATAGCCTGATTGAAAGACCCATGACTACAGCTTCGCCCATCAGTGCCGATGCGCCGACCGCCAAACGATCAATTGTAGCCTATCATCAGTCGCGGCTGCTGATGGCAGCGGCGCTGATCGCGAATTTCAGTCTATTCTGGTGGGTGGGCGATGCGCTGAATATCCCCGAATCACTCTATTTTGGCCCGACTTTGGCGCAGCAAACAGCGCCGATCCTGACGTATCTGGCAGCGGGGGTGACGTTGATCATCGCCACGGTCGTTGGCACGTTGATCGCCGGACGGGTGCGCGCCGATGCCGGATTTTTTTCAGCCTGCGCAGGAATGGCCGCGTGGGCGATTCGTTTCGGAACCGCGGGCGCAGCGTATCGTCAGGCCGACAGTGCAGCGATTTTCCTGTGGCTGGCGGTGGAGACGATTTTGTTTGCCGGCTTGCTGGCCGGTGCGTGGTATGTCCAGTGCTGGTTGGGACAAAAGCGTCTGGCGGTGGATGACACGAAGCGTGACGGCATGGCGCCGGTGCAGTTTCCGCTGATTGCGCGAATTTTAGCGCTGGGAGCGCACGTCGCCTGCACCTGTTTGTTGCTGCTGGCGCTGTTGCGATCCAACGACAAGGCGCAGGCGCTGGCAGCGATTGGGCTGGCCTCTCTGGTGGGGTCGTTGGTGGCGCATTCGCTGTTCAGCCTGACGCCGAGCGTATGGATGTGGTCTGCGCCGATCGTGGCGGGGTTCATCGGATATGTCATCGGTTTTGTCGTTCCGGGCCACTGGATGATTGGTCAACCCGCGTGGGATATGACGCGGGCAATACCGATGGATTACGTCAGTGCCGGCCCGGCCGGTGCGCTGATCGGCTACTGGATCAGCCGCCGCTGGCATGCTGGGCGGCAACAGGAAACGGCGCGGCGCAAAAGAGACCGCAGCAGTGCAGCGCGCTGATTCTGTAATACGCGCAACCGTCCTGAGCGCATCAAAGATTCATGGTGATCGCTGAATCATCCACCGTTTCAAATGCATCAGACCACCAAATTGCCGCCATAAAAAAGCACCCGCGGACGGCGCGTCCACGGGTGCTGGGATTCAAGCACTTCATCTGATTTGGCGCCGCGGCTGAATCAGCCAGGCGCCAATGAACATCAGCGAATCGACTTCACCTTCTGGAAGGTATTGGCACCGATGGTTACACCAGCCGTGCTGCCAACAATGCCGCGTTCAACTTCAGTGACGAAGTTATTTTCAAACACACTGCCATCGGTCCGGCCGCCGGTGAACAGAAATGCCCACGGCGAACCTTTGATGTAGTTGTTATTCACGTTCAGATTGTACGCTTCATCAACACCGGTGCGCCAGATCGAAACCAGCGACTGGTTGAGGAATACGTTCTTGCGTACAACAGTTCCCGAAGAACCCACCAGGTGCATCCCTTCACGGAAGCCGGTGATGGAGTTGCCTTCGACCAAGCCATTACGGCCGCCGACTTCAATGCCGACGGGCGCGCTTCCCGGGCCGATCAGCACGTTGTTGCGAATGATGGTCCCTTCGCCGTAGTTCATGATCGACAGGGCGAAGCTGCCGTCATAGGTCGATTTCCAGCCATTGAAGTAATTGCCCTCAACGATGGTGTTGACGGCATTTTTACCCTGCAGCTCGATGGGCATGCGGGTCCAGTTGATACCGGTGTTGTTGATCACCTTAAGATTGGAACCACCCTTTTCATACGCCAGATGGATTCCCTCCCAGACGCCATCAAAATAGTTGGAACTGATTTCAACGTCCGTGAAGGTGTTAAAGCCATAGATGCCCTGACTGGGGCCGGAGATATTCAAGAAGATGTTGCGGGTGATCTTGGAATTTTTCAGACCGCTGGGCGCATAAATGCCGTCACCGGTAGGCCAGCCACCGCTGATATTTTGAAAAGTGTTGCCGCGAACCAGAACCGCCTCGCCCAGGGTGCTGGACGAAACGTCAATGCCGCCACCATCGAACGTCATGTCCGTGTAGGTGATATTGTAGTTCTGCTGATCGTTGGCGAAGACGTAGCCCTTACCGCTGCGCTTGATGGTTGCGCCGCCCCAACCTTTGATTTCGCGGTGGGAGCGCATGGTAATGGTGTCCGAGACGTTGTAGACACCAGGGGCAAAGTTGAGTGTGTCGCCTGCCTTGGAAGCCGACAACGCAGCGCGGATGGCGCCAGTGTCATCAACCCCGTCATTGGGCAAGGCCCCGAAGTCCGCGACATTGATACCGGCCAGCAACCGGCGATGCTCGAGCGTTTCAAGGGCTGAAGTTGAAACGACGCGCTGAGAGCGCGTGCGCAGTGTGGACAAACCAAGCATGGAGGAATCCTTCTGCCGCTGCGTAACCCTTGGGTTTACGCGGATAGCACCTTACCTCTGCGGACACCCGTCTCTGAGTCAGGTGTATGTTCCCGCAGCCAGTGCCGCGCGGCGTGGTGGGTGAAGTCGATCGCAGCCGAACGTCCCATAACTCGAAACATTCTTGGATAAGCTCACGATGACGAAATCTTAAATATGGGGCATTGATTCGTCGGTCAAGGGTCCGATAACCAAAAATAAAAATTTTTTTATCTTTTATGTGCCGTTGCTAACACAACGCGCCGTTTTTTCGCGACAAAATCCCGCAATCTTGCGGCCTATTTTTTGTTGTGACGATATGTCGCACAACAATTGTTAAAACTCTTAATTCTCGTCTGACAGCGGACGTGTTGTGGGAAGCGATACATTGCGTGTGGGCTGAAGTTGACGCAGACTGGCATCATGGCGGGCGATGCGCGCGGCTTTACGATTAATGCGATTCATCATGCGTTGGGTGATTTTACTGTTGCGCGCCTGGGCGTACTGATTCATGAATACGCGAATTTGCCCCTCGTCAGCGCCGGCAATGCGCAAACTGAAAACCAACTGGGCCAGGTCTTTGATGATCCAGCGCTGACGCAGCGGCCAGCGCGGCAGGTGCCGGACGCGCGCCGCATCGATCAGGCGCATATCCTCCGGGTTGGTGTCATTGACGAAAAAATGACATAGATACAAGTCACGATGATGCAGCCCGGCACGATGCAGACGCGCCGCCAGCAGCGCCAGGGGCAGAACGATACGATCCACCGACAAACCGGCTGCCACGGCTTTTTCCGTATCGGCATATCCCTGCAAATCGAGTGTGATCAAAAAACCGCGCCCATCCGCTGCACGCCCCCAGCCCACCAGCGGGACCGTGGGCAGATCGTGGCTGACCAGAAGGCGGATGGCATCGGCTTCAGCTTCAGCGGCAGGATTATCCGGTTGTTTGAATCGCTTGATGTGCAGCCGCAACGCACGCTGACCGGACAGCATCACATCGAGCGTGCAATTCTGCCGCTCGGGAATATCGCGCCAGCAATGAATGCGTGAATCATAAAAAATGGAATCCCCGTCAAGACCAATCTCACGCATCAGTGGCTGGTATTCGGGAATTACACGGAAGATGGATCGTTGCTGACTCAAGCAGACTTGTTATAGCAGCAAGAAGGCTTTGGCGCAACAATTCACCGCCACTTTCGCGCAGCCGCCGTCGCAGGATGAATGGCTGAGGCTATTCGCGATATTCAGTACCACAAGTTGAGCACCAGGGCAGGTTCGCGGATTTTGCCTTCAAACTGACCGACCGAACTGGTGACAAACTTGATTTCAATATCAGGGTTGGCATCCAGCCAGTCATTGATCTGACTGTCCATAAACCCCAGCGCCTGATCCGAAAACTTGCCGTGGAAACTGCGCACGCGAATAGCGCCGGTGCCATCGCCCTTGGGCTGACGTTTCCACTTGGTGCTTGAACGATCAATATCGGCCACGCCGAAAGCGCGTATTTTACTGGCGGCCGATGGTTCATCGGGATGATCGTCAACCAGAGCCAGCGGCTCCATGCCGGTAGGCGGTGCCGGGGCGGAATGATTGTCAGCCAATGACGGCTCGTCGTCATCCATCGAGATCGGATGTAAATCAGCGGCGGGACGCGGGCGAATTCCTGCGGGGTTCGCGGGCGCTGCTCCGGCAGCCGGGGTGATGCGATTTTGTGGCGGACGAGGATCGTTCATGGTTTGCCCTCAGTCATAAAAATGTTCGTAACGAAATGGATGCCCCGCAGTATACCCGCAACCGCGGGCTGGAGGCAAAACGAAAAGACGGTCGTGATACCGTTGCCAACTCAGCCCATCAATCAGGTGCTTTGAACGATTTGCACCGGTTTGCGATTTTTAATTAGCGATGACTGCCTTTTAATTTTTCGCGGGTAGTCACCAACTTCTGACTTGTAACGATAGCAACTGGAGATGGCGCATTATCCGGTTAACTGGCCATCTTCAGCGGCAACCGGGTGACGCGCGTTGAGTTCATCCCGGCTGATCTGTCCATCATGCAGGTGAATGACGCGCTGGCAGCGATGGGCGACGGTGGGATCGTGAGTGACCATGATGATGGTGCGACCCTGTGCAACCAGCTCATCAAACAATTGCAGAATCTGCACGCCAGTTTTGGAATCCAGGGCGCCGGTTGGTTCATCGGCCAGCAGGATCAGCGGTTCGTTGATCAAGGCACGGGCGATGCAGACACGTTGCTGCTGACCACCAGAAAGTTGCATGGGCCGGTGATCCAGACGCTGTTCCAGCCCCACGCGATGCGCCAGTTCCACCGCGCGACGATGACGCTCATGAGGTGGTATGCCCAGGTAAAACATCGGCACTTCGAGATTTTCCAGCACGGTCAATTGCTGGATCAGGTTGAAGTTCTGAAAGATAAAACCGATGCGCCGCGAGCGGATTTCCGACAGCGCATCATCCTGCAACTGGCTGATGTCATCTTCGCCCAGAATGTAGCGGCCGCTGGTGGGTTGATCGAGGCAGCCGATGATGTTCATCAGCGTGCTTTTGCCCGATCCGCTGGCCCCCATGATCGCGGTGTACTGGCCCTGTTCAAAATCGATGCTGACATCGCGCAGTGCATAGACCTCGATATCGGTACCGGGTTTGCGATAAATCTTGAACAGGTTCTGCAGGCTGGCAACAGTTGGCATGACAGCAGGGTATCTTAGGCGATTTGGCGCCGGCGTGCGACGATTGGCAGGAAAAAGAAAAGTTGGACGGATACCTGCCCCATCGCGATAACGCGGAATTTTTTAGTTCAGCACATACACCTTGAGATAAAAATAGATCAGGGAGATCAGGCTGACGATTACGCTGGCCCAGAGGGTGATTTTGAGGATGCGGATACGGTTGGCAATTTCCTTGTCGCGCCATTCAGCCAGGCGGCGATCAATTTCATCCAGCTTGCGGTCGATGCGCGATTCAATTTCATCCAGTTTTTGATTGAGATAGCTGTCAGCGGATTTTTTAATGCGTCCGGCGATACCACCGAACAGGCCGGCTTCCTCAATTTCCTCCTTGATGCTGACGGAGCGCGATGTCGCCGGGGGAGCGGGGGTGGAGGTGGCTGCGGTGTTGTCATCTGTCGGGGAGGCAAAGCGATAGTCGGTATCGGTTTCGTCGCCGCCGATCATGTTCGAGACCAGTGAACCGATGAACGCCCGGCGTTTGCGGCCCATGCGCGCGAAAAATCCCTCCCGCTTTTTGAGCTTGCGCTTCAGGGTGGAACTATCATCGCTCGTTTTGCCATTCACCCCGCGCAATAAAGCCAGCGCCAGAAGTGCAGGCTGGCTGAGTCCATCAAAACGCATCAGGCGGATGCGTGTCACTTCGCCAACCAGATGTTCCTTTGAGGCATTATTCGGGACGCTGCGCCGACCCCATTGGACCAGCTCGACCAATACCTGGCGATCCATCGAATCGATCAACTTGCGGCGCTGGTCCACCGCGGCGCGCAGATGCTGACGGGTTTTGTACTGCGTCGCCTCCAGCCCCAGTTCTTCAGCCAGATTTTTCAGTTCATCGGCTGACAAATCCTGTGTGGGCTGGCGCACAGCGCTGCTGGATGCAATCAGCGCGGGTGATTTAATGTCGGAATCCGTCGAACCCATATTGGATCAGCCAAAAAAATCCTGGTGAACAACCGTTGGTTGATCGATCAGATCTGGATCATCTGCACAATCAATCACGTGATTAACCATGCAGCGCACCGTTGATTCCCTCAAGAATGACATGCGCCCGCCACAACAGGACGAACGCCAGACACAACAACAGACA